>Ga0190274_10000641_pt1 | contig 20557 bp, 23 predicted proteins | sample Popmic531T_FD_133002 | JGI IMG/M metagenome (GOLD analysis project Ga0190274, IMG submission 133002) | Populus adjacent soil microbial communities from riparian zone of Yellowstone River, Montana, USA - 531 T | ecosystem: Environmental > Terrestrial > Soil > Riparian zone | place: USA: Montana... | reverse complement strand
GAAGGTTCGAATCCTTCCCACGCATCGACGAGGCCCAGCACGGAGCACAAGGGCATCGCGCATCGCGTACCGCGCATCACCGCGTACTGACCGTGACGGACGACGAGGGTGGGTCAGGGGACCCTCCGGCCCGGGTAGGCACCGGCGGCCGATCGGGTCCATGATGGGGGCCATGGATCGCATCCCGATCGGCGGTACGCCGCCAGACCCCGACGACGGCGAACACGACAACGTGGTGCGCCTGCCCTCCGTCCAGGCATCCGACGGGGTGGTCGGCATCCCGGTGGAGTCGCACCAGGTCGACGATGCCGCCGTGGACGACGAACCGGAGATGAGCTGGGAAGAGGCTGTGGCGGCCGACGCCGAGGCCGACGTACCCGAGGACCCGCCGCCCGTGGTCCCCGGCGCCGGTATGGCGACGTTGCTGGAACAGGGCATGCGGGTTGGCGCCGGCATGGTCTCTGCGGGAGCCTCCGCGGTGGCCGACGCCCTGCGGAGCACGATGCCCGAATCTGCCGACGAAGAGGGTGAAGACCCCGCGGCGACCATGGCCGGTGCAGGTCTGGGCGCCGCCATCACCGCGGCCGAAGCTGCAGCCGCCGCGGCCAAGTCAGCCGCCGAGGCCGTGGGACCGATCATGTCCTGGGTCACGAACCCGGCCGCGCTGCAGGGGGCGTCCGAAACCGCCGCCGGAGCCGCTCGGCTCCTCGACGGACAGTGGAAAGCCACGCAGGCGGAGACCGCGCAGGCGGCCACTGCGTTCCTCACGGTGCTGATCCCCGAGATCACCACGGCGATCCTGGATCAGATCGACCTGACCCAGATCGTGAAGGAACGGGTCGACATCAACGCGATCGTCGAAGACGTCGACATGGATCGCATCGTCGACCGGCTCGACATCGCCGCCATCGTCGACCGCGTCGATGTGAACGCCGTGGTGCAGCGCGTCGACATGGGGCAGATCGTCGAGGACCTGCCGATCGAGAAGGTCGTGGACCGCGTCGACGTCAACGAGATCGTCGAACGGGTGGACATCCGCGGGGTCATCGATCGCCTCGACCTCGCCGAGATCACGCAGGACGTGATGGACGACATCGACCTGCCGTCGATCATCCGCGAGTCCTCGGGCGCGATGGCCAGCGAGACGGTGCAGACCGTTCGGGTCCGCGGCATGGATGCCGACGGCCTGGTGTCCAAGATCGTCGACCGGATGCTGCGGCGCGAGCAACGCCAGCTCGAAGCTCCCGGCGAGCCCAAGGACGACTGACGTGGCGGACACGGCGACCCATCCACCGACGCACGTCTACCCGGCGGGCGCCCGCGAGCGGCAGGGGTTGCGCGCCGGCGTCGTGTCCAGGACCACCGCGATGGTGATCGATATCGCGTATGTGGCCGTGCTGATCGGTGCGGCCTACCTGGGCTACTGCGCGTTCCGTTTCCTGCGCAACCCGAGGGCCTTCACGTGGCCGGTCATCTCCTCGACGCAGTTCATCACCGCGGCGCTCATCGTGGCCGCGATCGCCCTCGCGATCGGCTGGGCAGGGATCGGACGCACCGCGGGGATGCGGATCATGGGCTTGCGCATCGTGGGCCGCTCGGGCACCACCCTTGGATTCACGATCGCGCTCCTGCGTGCGATCACCTGCGTGGTGTTCCCGATCGGCTTGTTCTGGTCGGCCGTGAGCAAACGCAACGCCTCGGTGCACGACCTGATCTTCCGAACCTCGGTGATCTACGACTGGCAGGCGCGCGTGCCGCGGACCAAGCGGTCCTAGACGACGCGCTCGGGGTGGCTGTACACGTTGCAGCCCCCGTCACGGACGAACCCCACCAGCGTCATCCCGAAGCGTTCGGCGGCCTCCACCGAGAGCGACGACGGCGCGCTGACGGCGCTCACCACGGGGATCCCTGCCACTGCGGCCTTCTGCACGATCTCGAAGCTGGCGCGCCCACTCACCTGCAACACATGGTCGGCGAGCGGGATCGCACCCGCCAGGAGCTGCTCCCCTACCACCTTGTCGACCGCGTTGTGCCGCCCGACGTCCTCGCGCAGCGAGACGAGCCGGCCCTCGACGTCGAACAGCCCGGCGGCGTGGAGCCCACCGGTCCGGTCGAAGACGCGTTGCTTCTCGCGCAGGCGGTCGGGGAGCGACACCAGCACCTCGGCGTCCACTCGCATCCCGGTGGCGACGGGCGCGCACCGCACCTCGATGTCGTCCAGGGCCGCCTTCCCACACACCCCGCACGAGGATGTCGCGTAGAAGTTCCGGCGCACCGACTCCGCGTCGAACGGGCGCTGCACGCTGACCGTCACCACGTTATAGCGCTGGGTCTCGTCGTCGACGTCGTCGCAGTAGGCCACCCGTTGCACATCGGCCGGACCGATCAGTCCTTCGGTGAACAGGAAGCCCACCGCCAGCTCGAAGTCTCCGCCGGGGGTCCGCATCGTGACGGCCACCTGCGAGGCCTCCTGGTCGGGCCCGCCGACGCGGATCTCGAGCGGCTCCTCGGTGGCGAGCTGATCCGGTCGTTCCGAACGCACCCCGTTGCGGAGCGCCGTGAGACGCACCGGCGTGGCGCTGCGGCGGATCGGTTCGGTGGTGGCCATCACTGCCAGTATCGCCGCCCACCGTCGAACGGTCACTGACCTGCCTCTGACCTTTGGGGTCGCCCAGGGCGCAACGACGGTTTGGTCCCGGGCCCCGCCGGGTCGTATCGTCGGGGATTGAACGCTCGATCAAACACCAGGCCACACCGATGGAAGGACGCCCAACCGCCATGAAGTCAGGTCTCGAGATCGCCCAGGAAGCCGCGCTGAAGCCCATCGCCGAGATCGCCGCGGCCGCAGGCATCCAGGACGATGAACTGGAGCAGTACGGCCGCTACCGCGCCAAGATCGACCTCTCGATCCTGGACCGGCTCGCCGACCGACCCGACGGCAAGCTGATCATCACGACCGCGATCACCCCAACGAAGGCCGGCGAGGGCAAGACGACGACCAGCGTGTCGCTGACCCAGGGCCTTGGAGAGATCGGCAAGGACGTCATGCTGTGCCTGCGCGAACCGTCGATGGGCCCGGTCTGGGGCATCAAGGGTGGCGGCAACGGCGGCGGTTACGCCCAGGTCGTGCCCATGGAGGAGTTCAACCTCCATTTCAACGGCGACTTCCACGCGGTGGCGGCGGCCCACAACCTGCTCGCGGCGGCGCTCGACGCCTCGATCTACCACGGCAACGTCCTGAACATCGACCCGCTGTCGATCACCTGGCCGCGCACCATGGACATGAACGACCGCGAGCTGCGCAACATCGTTGCGGGCCTGGGTGGCAAGGCGCACGGTGTCCCCCGGCAGGACGGCTTCGTGATCGCGGCAGCCTCCGAGATCATGGCGGTGTTCGCGCTCGCCAGCGAGCTGAAGGATCTGCGCACCCGGCTGGGCCGCATCGTGGTGGCCTCGACCTATGACGGCGATCCGGTGACCGCCGACGACCTCAAAGCGGGCGGCGCGATGACGGTGATCATGAAGGACGCCATCAAGCCGAACCTGGTCCAGACCCTGGAGGGCCAGCCAGTGCTCGCCCACGCCGGGCCATTCGGCAACATCGCGCACGCCAACAACTCGATCATCGAAGATCGTGTGGCGCTGAAGCTGGCCGATTACGTCGTCACCGAGGCGGGGTTCGCCTCCGATCTCGGCTTCCAGAAGTTCTGCGACATCGTGTGCCGCGCGGGAGGGTTCGCTCCCAGCGCCGCCGTGTTGGTGACGACCGTGCGGGCCACCAAGTCCCACGGTGGCATGGCCTTCAACGACCTCCAGAACGAAGACCTCGACGCGCTGCGCCGGGGCATCGACAACCTCAGCGCCCACATCGAGATCGTTCGCGCCTACGGCCTCCCGTGCGTCGTGTCGATCAACAACTTCCCCAGCGACACCGATGCCGAGATCGCTCTGATCGAGGAACTGGCGGTGGGCGCTGGCGCCGAGACGGTCGTGGTCAACCGGGCGTTCGCCGAAGGCGGCAAGGGCGCGATCGACCTCGCGAACGCCGTGGTCGAGGCATGCGAACGGCCGAACACGTTCGACTTCTTGACGCCGACTGGTGCCGGGCTGAAGGAGCAGATCGAAGCGATCGCCACCCGGTTGTACGGGGCCGACGGCGTCGACTACCTGCCGCAGGCCGAGAAGGACATCGCGCGGATGGAGGAACTCGGCTTCGGCCAGGTACCGGTGTGCATGGCGAAGACCCACCTCTCGCTCAGCCACGACCCGCTCATGCTGAACCGGCCGGCGGGTTTCCGGCTCCCGGTGCGCAGCGTGGTCCCCAGCGCCGGGGCGGGGTTCGTCGTGGTGCTCTGCGGCGACATGCAGCGCATGCCCGGCCTGGGCAAGACGCCGGCCTTCCAGCAGGTCGACATCGACGAGGACGGCCGCACCGTCGGCCTGTTCTGAGCTCCCCGTTCATTCCTCCGGGGGCATGACGCAGAACTCGTTGCCTTCGGGATCGAGCATCACGGCCCAGACGGTGCCTTCCTCTTCCGCCCAGTTGCGGAGGGTGGCCCCCATGGCTTCGAGACGGATCACGTCCTCGTCCACGGTCTCCTGCGCCACCACATCGACGTGCACACGGTTCTTGCCGGCCTTGTCCTCGGGGACCTCGGTGAAGAACAGCACGGGCAGACCTGGCATCTCGTCCTCCGGCGGTTCCACCATGACGGAGGGATCGTCCTCGGGGTCGTGGATCCCCTTGTCGGCGAGCCGGTCGAGCTCGGCCTGGTCGTAGGCGGCGACGCGCCAGCCGAGCGCCTCCGCCCAGAAGCGAGCCAGCGGCGCGGCGTCGAGGCAATCGAACACGATCGCGTCGATCCTCATGCCCTGACCTTGCCCCACGCCGGGGCGACCCGCAAGGCCGGCTAGGACGCGAGTCGCAGCTTGAACGCGGTCTGGGCTTCCTCCAGGAGCTCGTCGGCACGGGCCTTGAGGGTGATCAGTTCATCGAGCATCTCGGTGCGGACGCCTTCGTCCTTCAACGACGCCGCGTTGATCTCGACGTTCGCGATGGCACAGAGGGCGGCCGAGTACAGCGAAGCGGCCGACGACAGCCCGTCTGAGGCCGCTTGCGGGTTCCCCATCGCCGTGGCGTCTTCCGCCAGTTCCATCAGGTCGACGGCTTTCCGCGCGACCTCCTGGGGCACCGACGCGGCGGCGAGGTATCCGGCCTGGATCGCAGCCGACCTCGCGGCCTTCTCCTCGTCGGTCTCCTTCGGCATCTTGAACCCCACCATCACCGAGTCGAAGGCGTGGGCGTCGCGGTCGGCCAGCACGAGGAACTCGGCACGGGCGGCATCGGCTGAAGCCACCATGTCCTTCATGCGCTGCTCGAGGTCCTCGAACCCCGCCTTGCCGATCGTGAGACGCCCCACCATGCCGATCAACGCCGCGGCGGCGGCCCCTTCGATCGCGCCCACCGCTCCCCCGCCCGGCGTCGGCGAATCGGACGCCAGCACATCGCAGAACCCTTCGACGCTCAGCGCACCCAGTTCGAGATCGCTCACGCTTGCGTTCCCTCCTCCGCGGCGTCCACGAGCCGCTCCAGCACCTGGCGGTCCGGGTCGAACCCGGCCAGCTTCAGGTGGTCGATGTCGTCCGGGCCGAGCGCCGATGCCGGCACCAGACCCACGATCTCCGAATCCGTGACGGCCATGCCGTGGTCGGAGGCGAGACGCGTCACCTCGTCGTATGCGACGCGCGGGCCCGTCACCTCGTGGTCGACCAGGTTCATCGACACCGTGACGATGCCACCGCGTTCGGGCACCGCGAACCCGATCGCTCGCACCGCGGTCAGTCCCCCGTTGGACTCCCGCAACGCCGACGCGATGGCCTTGGCGCCGGCCTCGTCGGTAGAGTCCAGGTAGACGTTGAACGCGACCAACGGCTTTCGGGCGCCCACCGCGGTGGCGCCGGCCCGCCCGATCGAATGCGGACCGAAGTCCGGGAGCCGCTCCCCCGTCGCGACCGCGTCCCGCAGTCCTTCGAACTGGCCGCGTCGGACGTCGGCCAGCGAAGCCCGCTCGGGCATGAGCGCAGCCCGGTCGTAGAGGTAGACCGGAACGTCGAGCGTTTCGGCGAGCTCGCGTCCGAAGGCCCGAGCGAGCTCGACGCACGCATCCATGCCCACGCCGCGCACCGGCATGAACGGGATCACGTCGGCGGCGCCCATGCGCGGGTGTCCGCCTTCGTGCTGGGTCATGTCGATCCGATCGACAGCCGCTGCCGCCCCGGCCAGCGCACTGCGCCGGACGGCGTCGGCATCGCCGAGCACCGTGGTGTCGAGCCGGTTGTGGTCGGGGTCGGCCTCCGCGTAGACCACGCGAGCGCCCGGCGCGTGCAGCGCTTCGACGATCGCCTCGATCACGTCGGTGCGCCGGCCTTCACTGAAGTTCGGCACCACGCCGTAGAGCTCACCGTCGGTCATCACCCCAGCATAGGCAAAGGGGCGGGCCTGTCCGGCCCGCCCCTTCGGGGTTCGTACCACCGTGCGTCAGGCGCGCGGCTTCTCCTTCGCGGGATCGAGCAGCGACAGCACCTCGACCGTGGCGGGCGCGGTGCCACCCTCGATCGCGACCTCGACCTTCTCGCCGTCGATGGCGACACCGGTGTCGAGGATCGCCAGCCCGATCGTGCCAAGGCGTGGGCTGATCGCCGGGGACGTCACGACCCCGACCTGCTGACCGTCCTTCGTGACCGCGGCGCCGTAATCCGGCATCGCGTCGCCCTCGATCTTCAGCGTCTTGAACCGCTTCGGCGGGGTCGCGCCGTAGCTGGCGAGCGCGTCGGCGCCCACGTTCTCGGTGTCGGTCTTGATGAACTTGTCCATCGACAGGTCCCACGGCGAGATCTCGTTGGGGTTGTAGTCGACGGCGATGATGATCAACCCGACCTCGGTGCGAGCCAGATCGATCGCGGTGAGACCGAACGGCACGCCGCCGGCAGCGATCAACGCGTCCCAGACCGCCTGCGAGTCCTCGGGCGCCGTGACGACCTCGTACCCCTTCTCACCGCTGAACCCGGTGCGGAGCACCCATGCGTCCTTGCCCGCCACCTTCGTGGGCTCGGGCCAGAAGCGGAAGTACTTCAACTCGCCCAGGTCGCGGTCGGTGAGGCCCTGCAGGGTGCCCTGCGCGGTGGGGCCTTGGACCGCGATCATCCCGAAGTCCTCGGTGCGGTGGGCCACCTGCGCGTCGAGACCGTCGGCGGTCTCGGTGAACCAGTCCTGGATGTCGGGGGTGTTGATCATGACCCAGTACTTGTCGTCGGCGTGTTTGTACACGTTGCCGTCGTCGATCATCTTCCCGTCGGCGTTGACGAACGCGCCGTAGCGAACCTGGCCGTCCTGCATGCCGGCGAGCGAGTTCGTGAACCGGCGCTGGATCAACCGGCCCGCGTCGGGCCCGGTCACCTCGTACTTGCTGGTGGAGAACAGGTCCCAGATCCCGGTGCCGGTGCGGACGGCCTCGTACTCGACCATCGGGTCGGTGCCCTCGTGCATCGGCCAGGGCCAGCCGTCCTCAACCAGCGTGTCGGCGCCGTGCGCCTCGTGCCACGCGTGCAGCGGTGAGCGGTGTTCGTCGGTCATCGTGTCCTCCTGTGCGACGGGTTCGGAGCCTCGCGTCAGGCGCGAGGCCGGGTCTTCTTCGGGTCATAGAGCGCGAGCACGTCGATCGTGCCCGCCTGCGTGGAGCCGTCGGGCATCGCGACGTCGACCTGGGTGCCGTCGGCCGCGACGTCGGTGCGGATGATCGCGAGGCCCAGCGGTCCCAGGATGGGGCTGAGCGCCGGGCTGGTGAGCACGCCGACGTCCTCGCCGTCCTTCGTCAGGGCCGCGCCGTATTCGGGGAGCGTGTCGTGCTCGAGCTTGACCGTCTTGAAGCGGTTCGGTGGGTCGGCGGCGATCGTGCGGAGCTCGTCCTTGCCCATGAACTCGCCCGCCCCGTCGAGAGCCACCATCCGGTCCAATCCCAGGTCGTACGGGGAGCGTTCGTGTTCGTCGTAGTCGTAGCCCGTGACGATCATGCCGGTCTCGACCCGGATCGCTTCGATGATCTCCACGCCATAGGGCCGGGCGCCGGCTGACTCGACCGCTTCCCACAGCGCCTCGGCGTGCTCGGGCCGCAGGAAGACCTCGTAGCCCAGTTCGCCGGAGAACCCGGTCCGCGACACCCAGGCCGGGATGCCGCCGATCTGGATCTGCTCGGGGAAGAACGTGAAATAGGCCAGCTCGTCGATCGGCGCGTCGGTGATGGTGCGCATCAGCTCGCGCGAACGCGGTCCCTGGATCTGCATGCTGGGGAGCTCGGGTGCGATGTACTCGATCGAGACCTCGAGCCCTTTCGTGGCGTCGGCGAAGTAGTCCGCGCGCTCGTCGCCGTTGGTGCACATCCACAGGTGGTCGTCGGCGTGCTTGTAGACGGTGCCGTCATCCACCAGGAGGCCGTCCTCGTCCACGAAGGCGCCGTAGCGGACCTGGCCGGCCCGCATGCCGAGGATGTCGTTCGTGTTGACGCGCTGCACGGCTTCGACGGCATCGACGCCTCGCACCTCCCACTTGTTGAGGGGCGAGAGGTCCCACATGCCGACGTCCTCGCGCACGGCGCGGTACTCGGCCGCGGGATCGCCGAACGTGGTGACCCAGAGCCACCCCGCCTCCTCGTCGAAGCCGACGGCCGACTTCGAGGTGATGGCATGGAACGCGGTTTCCCTGCTCTGGCTCAACCAGGCTCCTTCCGGGTTCGGCGGCGCGGACGACGTCACGGCCGCCTCCCGCGGTTATACCGCGAGATTGAACGGTTGTTCAAGTCCAGGCCCCCGCACGGTCGCTGACCTGCGCCGATGGGTGAACGGAGGGCAGCATCCCTTACGGCTTCCCGACCCGGACCACGTCGCGGACGGTGGCGTCGCGCCGGCCCAGGTGCGACGTGAGCACCAGGAACAGCTGCGCGGTGACCAACGCGTCGTCGAAGGCCTGGTGCGGCTCGGCGACCGGCACCCCGTACTGCTCCGCCGTGCCGGTGAGCGGGAACCCGGGGCGGCGGCGTCGCTCCCGTGGCTGGCCCTCGGCCGCGATCGCCAGGTTGCGCACGTCGATCGTGCGCCGCCGCCACGAGCGCGGCGAACCTCCGAAGATCTGCGCGAGGAAGTGGACCTCGACATCGGCGAACCACACCAGGAGGCGGCGCCCCTCGATCGCCTCGGCCAGGATGGGGCGCGCCTCGTCGAGCGAGGGTGCGTCCATCAGGTCCTGCGGACGCAGCTCGTGGATCGTCTGCGACCGGGGTGAGGGCGCAACCCTGGGAGCCACCAGTTGGTGGATCGCCTGGCGCATCACGACCCGTCCACTCAGCACCGGGATGACACCGATCGAGACGACCGCATCGCGATTGAAGTCCAACCCCGTCGTCTCGAAGTCGAGCGCCGCGTACGGGGCCTCGCGCCACGAGCGGCGGGATGGCCTGGCCGGGCCGCGCGGCATCATCGATCGCGAGCGCACCGAACCGTCTCGGACTCGGTCACCACCGCGTCCACGGGCAGGTCGAAGTGGCCTCCCGGCAGCCACTCGCCTTCTGGCAGGAGCTGCACGCCGAACCCGATGCCGACCCGCGCCGTGTCGGGTCGCACCTTCGTGAAGAAGCGGTCGTAGAAGCCGCCGCCGTAGCCCACCCGGGCACCACGCCGATCGAACACCACGGCCGGCGTCGCGACCACGTCGATGTCCGTGGGGGCGAGCACCTCGCCGCCCGAAGGCTCCAGGGCACCGAAGGCCGTCTCAGTGGTGGCGTGGCCCGGTTCGTAGGTCACCGGTTCGATGTCGCCATCGACGATGCGCGGCAGGGCCACCCGCACACCCGCAGCGTGGAGCGCTTCGATCAGCGGCATCGTGGGCAGCTCCGAGCCGAACGTCCAGAAGGCCATCACGGTGCCGGCGCCCTCAACCTCGGGCAGCGCAAGGAACCGGCGGGTCGCCTCCGCGGCCAGGCGATCGCGCTCCGCCGGTGGGATCGCATCTCGCGCCTCGAGTACCCGGCGGCGCACCTCGCGCTTGGCCTTCTTGAGCCCGGCGCTGGTCATCGGATCGGCGGACATCACCGGGAGGCCAGCGCCGCCGCGATCACATCGAGGCGGTCGGCCGGCCCGGCGGGCAGGACCACGAACCACGTCGCGCCGGCCGCCTCCAAGGACGAGACGAAGGCTCGGAGCTCGTCGGCCGTGCCCGTCCACACGCCGTCGACCGGCAGCCCCTTCTCGGCGCGCGCAGCCAGCAAGCGATCGATGTCGGCCTGATCCTCCCCCACCAGGGCGATGCCGCCCCACGTGGCTTCCACCGGACGCCCGTCGGCCGCCTCGCGCAACCGTTCGACTTTGCTCCGGAACCCTTCGACGTCGAGCCCCCACCCGTTCCACGCATCGGCCACCCGGCCCGCGATCGCCACCACCGGGTCGGACAGACCTCCGACCCAGACCGCCGGAGCGCCCGGCGGCAGGAGCGGCCCTGCGATCGCCGGGACGTGGGAACCGCCCGGATAGCTTCGGCCGGCGAAGAGGTCGCGAAGCGCCTCGACCGTCTGTTCCAGCAGCGCGAGGCGGTCGGCGACCGGCGGGAAGGGGATGCCGTAGCGCTCGTGTTCGGGCAGGGAGGCGCGGTCGCCGGTGCCCAGGGCCAGGATCGCGTGACCGCCCGACATCGCGTCGAGCGCCGCGGCCTGCTTGGCGAGGATCCCCGGGGGACGAAGCGTGACGCGGGCCACCATGGTCCCGACGTGCATCCCCGGGTGACGCGCCGCCACCGCCGAGAGCACCGAGAACGCCTCCAGCGCGGGTCGGTCCGGACCCGAGGGCGGGTAGAAGATCGGCGGGAAGAAGTGGTCGGGTGAGAACACACCGTCGACGCCCAGTTCGTTCGCCCGAGCGGCCACGGCGAGCGGTCTGGCCGTGTCGGCGGTGAAGACGGGCAGTGACACGCCCAGCTTCACGATGCGGGCTCCCGCGTGCGGTCGAGCAGCGCGATCGCCATCGTCGCGGCACCGATGCCGCCGGCGTCGTTCACGAGCGAGGCGGCGACGATCGGCACCTCGGGCCTGTAAGCCACGCCCTCCACCGAGCGCGAGTAGGCGGTGCGCGCCGGGGCGAGCAGCAGGTCACCGGCCTCGGAGACGCCGCCGCCCACGATCACCAGCTCAGGGTCGAGGACGTTCACCAGGCCAGCGATGCCCTGGCCCAACCGGTGCCCGACCTCGTTGAGGATGCCCCGGGAAACCGTGTCCCCCTGCCGGGCGGCCTCGGTCACCATCGAGCCCGTCACTCGCGCGGGATCGCCTCCGCTGAGCTCCACCAGCATCGAATGCGGATGCCGCGACACGGCGGCACGGGCATCGCGCATGATCGCGGAACCGCTGGCGACCTGCTCCCAGCACCCGTGGTTGCCGCACCCGCACAGCGGCCCATCCGGGTCCACGATGGTGTGGCCGATCTCCGCGGCGAACCCGTGCGCTCCTCGGAGCAGCGCGCCGTCGGCGATGATCCCGCCGCCGATCCCGGTACCGACCCCCACGAACAGGATGTTGGCATGGCCCCGCCCCACGCCGAACCGGTACTCACCCCACGCTGCCGCGTTGTTGTCGTTGTCGGCGACGGTGGGAACGCCGAACGTGCCGCCGATCCGCTCCACCAGTGGCGCGTCTCGCCACGACAGGTTCGGCGCGTAGCGCATGATGCCCGTGCCCGCTTCCACCAGGCCGGCGGCCGAGATGCCGATCGCGGCGACCTCGGGCGTGACCACCGCCCGTGCCGAGGCCTCCATCGCCTGGAGCGTGGCTTCCTGGTCGTGCGCGGGCGTCGGGCGAACATCCCGGTCGAGGATCGCGCCGCTGCGATCGACCAGGAACGAGGCGATCTTCGTACCGCCGACGTCGATGCCGACCGCGTGCGCGCCCGGCGAGGACCCCACCGCGCTCACGCCAGGTCGTCGGTCGACGGCGGACGGCCGAAGGTGATCTCCAGGTGGTCGCCCGCGAAGTTCGCTTCCTTGACCACCAAGCGCTTGAGCGTCTGCGGCAGGATCAGGTTCCGCTTGTACGAGCCCACCCGCACGAACAGCTCGTCGCCGCGTCGGTGGATGTCCATGTCGTCGCGGGAGACGAACGGCAGGCGCATCGACAGCACGTAGCCGTCGGCGTGCTTGCGCACCCGGATCGGGTCGTCGTGGAACAGGATCGCGGTGGCGTCGAGGTCGCCGTAGACCTCGGCCGCCATCTCCTCGAGCAGCGGCACGCCGACCATCTCGCGATCGAACAAGCGGGCCTCGAGGATCGGCACGGGCTCGAACGACTCGCGGACCGTGGCGAGGTGCTCCGCCTGGATGTCCTTCCACTTGCCGAAGTAGGGGTCCTCGACCTCCTGCGGGATGATCCGGTTCACCACGACGGCGTCGACGCGGTAGCCGAACAGCCCGAGGTAGGTGTAGGTGCGCCGCGCCTCGGAGATCACCATCTTCTCCGGGTTCACGACCAGCCGCACCGACGACACCGCTTCGTCCGTGAGGATCGTCTTCACGTCGTCGAGGTTGCGATGCAGGCGCTCGACCGCCGCGAACACCTTGTCGCCCGCGATTGGCAGCGTGGTCATCTTCGACACGATGGGACGGACGGCCTTCACCACCTTGCGCTCCACCGGGAAGATGCGCTCGATGTACCAGTTCATGATCTCGGGCAGGCTCAGCAGCCGCAGGGTCTCGGCGGTGGGCGCGCAGTCGACCACGAGCATGTCGTAGGCGCCCGACTCCACGTGGGTCTTCACATCGATCAACGCGAAGATCTCGTCCAGGCCCGGGATCACCGTGAGCTCCTCGGCTTGGATGGTCTCGGTGCCGGCCCAGTTCATCAGCTGGATGAAGTAGTCCTGGATCTCGCGCCAGTTGTCCTCGAGGCGTTCCTGTGCGTCGATCTGCGTGGCCCACAGGTTCGGGGTGATCTCGGTGGGTTGGGACCCGATCTCGACCTCGAACGAGTCGCCGAGCGAGTGCGCCGGGTCGGTCGACATGATCAGCGTGCGGCGCCCCGCACGGGCGGACCGCACGGCAGTCGCCGCGGCCACGGTGGTCTTGCCGACCCCGCCCTTCCCGGTGAACAACAGCACGCGCATGCAGGCAGCTTAGTCGCTCGCCGTGGGACCGAACCCTGGCCGGTGAACCTGGTGGGAGGCTCGGCTCAGCGCGCCGCGAACTCGGCCAGGATCGCCGCCACGTTGACCGTGGCGTGGGCGACCACCGAGACGACGAGGATCCTGCGCCGTTCCACGCCCGAGGCCAGGATGATCCCCACCACGAACAGCGACGGCAGCCGGATCGGCTCGGCGTGCAGCAGCGCGAACGCGAATGCCGAGATGACCACGGCCCAACGGAACGACAGGCTCCTCCGCAGGCCGTTGAACAGGAAGCCGCGGAACAGGACCTCCTCGCAGATCGGCGCGAAGCAGATCGCCAGGATCGCGAAACCGTAGAGCCACGCCCCCTCCAGCTCCGGCCCGTTCCCGAACACCTGCGGATCACGGCCCAGAACGGCGCGAGCGATCTCGTACGTGATGTACAGCACCAGCGACCCCGAGACCATGGCCAGCAGCCCCAGCCCGAGCCCGGAGAACACATCGGCCCGATCCCACCGGCCTCGCCCCAGCCCCAGCGTCTCCCAGCCACCGTGGTCCGTGGCCTTCACCCACCACACGACCGGCACCAGCATCGCGACCTGCTGCAGGAAGGTCAGGAGCAGGCCGCCACCGGACCCGGTCCATCCGAGGAACGGCCCGACCACGATCGACAGGAACAGGACGATGCCGAACGGCATGAACGAGACGGCGATCGTGTCGGGCAGCGACCAGGTGGCCGTGGGCCACGGCCGGGCGAACGCGCCGACCACGTGCTCCGCCACTGCCCCGTCGGGACGAGGCGGAACCGCGGGTCGCGGGATGGAGGTCACCTACCCCATCTCGACGCGGCGCTTCAATTTCTCAAGGGCGTTCTCGATCACCCGCTTGGCTCCTTCGGTGCGCAGGAACCCCGGAACGAGGACGCCGATCTCGACGCCGAGCCGGTAGGTGACCTTGGTTTCGGACTCGCTGAGCTCATCGAGCAGGTATTCGCCACGGATGTCGCGGATGGCCCCACGGGCCTCGGTCGTGAACCAGGAGAGCCCGGTGTCGCCCGGCGCGTACTGGTAGGACAGCGTGTAGGCCGCCTTGCCCAGCACGGGCACGTCCACCTCGAAGGCCACCTCGGTGGCCCGGTTCCCCTCGCCGCGCTGGCGGACATCCACCGTGCGGACGTCGGCCCACTCGGGGTAGGACTCGTAGTCCTCGATGACCTCCATCACGTCTTCGAGCGGTGCCTCGATGACGATCGAACCCTCGGCATGCTCCATGGCTCGGGAATCCTAGCGGCTGGCCACCGAGGCGACGGTGAGCGCCAGCAGGACCACCGACAGCATGATGATCCCCACGGTCGCCCACAGCAGTGCCCGTGCGGTCACCAGTGGCTGGCCGCCCTCCGCGATCCGGTACGCCTCGTACGCGGAGCCCAGGTAGACGATGAGCGCCATCAGCAAGTACAGCGCCAGCACGCCGAGCAGCCCGGCCGTGGTGACCCCTGAGACCACGATGACCAACACCATGGCGGCCAGCATCGTGAACAACACCGCGCGGGCGAGCCCATCCAGACCTCTGCCCAACTTGCGATGGCCGAGGCCAGGATAGATCAAGGACCACCCGAGCGCGTCCTTGGGGTCGACCTCGGGGGGAGCCTCGTCCTGGCGCATCAGGGCGGCGAAGGACGTGCCGCACAGGGCGCAGGTGTCGAGTTCGATCGGGTTGGCGTTCCCGCACGCGGGGCACGGCCACGTGGGGGCCTTGCCCGGAGCCTCGGGGATGGCCGGCTGCTCTCCATCCCGGAGATCGGCCTCCGCGTCATCGGTGGCCGCCACCGGCATGGGGGGCACCGCCGGCAACGGGTCGGTCATCGTGGGCATGGCGACCGCGACCGGCTCCGGCTCCTGGGGTGTCTCCTTCAACGACCGGAAGCACTGGCCGCACCATTCGGCATCCGGGCTCACCAAGGCATCGCAGTCCGGGCACCGCTTGGCGTCGCTCCTCGAGGCGGGCGGCTCCATCGGCCCAGGGTACCGCCCACGGAGGCCCGAACCTCGCAAGCGGGCGGCGCTCGCGAGCCTCAGCCGGCGGCGGCTTCTTCCAGCCTCAGCCGGCGGCGGCTTCTTCCAGCCTCAGCCGGCGGCGGCCTGTTGGAGCCAGAGGGTGAGGGTGCGCGCGATGTCGGGCCAGTGGTGGTTGCGCAGGACGCGGGCGCGTCCTGCCTCGCCCATGGCCCGAGCCCGATCGGGGTCGCTCAACAGGTCCCCGACGGCGTCGGCGACGGCATCCACGTTCGCACCGTCGACCAGCAGGCCGGTCTCCCCGTCGATCAGCGCCTCCCTCGCGCCGCCGGAATCCCCCACCACCACCGGCTTCGCGCACGCCGCGGCCTCGATGAACACGTTGCCCCAGCCCTCGACCTCCATGCCGGCCAGGCGGGTTCGGCACGGCATCGCGAACACGTCCCCCACCGCGTAGTAGCGCGGCAGGTCGGCTTCGCTTACCTGTCCGGAGAAGACGACGGCGTGGGCGGGCGCCTCGGCGGCGAGTTCGCGGAGGCGCTCCTCGTACGGCCCGCCGCCCACGACCAACAGGGTGGCGTCCGGCACGCGTCGTCGAAGGCGCTCCATCCCGCGGATCAGCACGTCCTGCCCCTTCCGCGCCACCAGACGGCTCACGCACACCACCAGCGGACGGTCGCCGATTCCGTGGCGCTCCCGGAGGTCGGCGGTGGGCAGATCGGGCCGGAAGACCTCGACGTCGGCCCCCGGGTACAACACGGAGACCGGTACGCGTTTGGGCACCGCCGTCCGCACCGTACGCGCGATGAAGGCACTGCACATCACCGGCACGCGGGAGGCCTTCGACGTGGCATAGCGCATCAGCGCGTGGGAGCCCGGCGCCACCGAGAGCCAGTACTCGAAGCCATGGGCGGCCGCGAGATAGGGGGTCCCCCGGGCCGCGAGGCCGGGACCGAGCATGGCCAACGGGTAGATGGCGCCGAACAGCACGACCTCGGCGCCGGTGGCCTCCACGGCTGCCTGGACCCGGCGCCCCACGTGGGGCGTGGGCCACAGGAACCGCTCGGGCTGGCGGAGCACCTCGTAGGGCACCGATCGATCGAACGCATCGGCCTCGTCCCAGTCGGGGCAGAACACCGAGACGCGTTCGGGCGGGAGTTCCTTGACCAGCGCCTCGAGGGTGCGCTGGATCCCACCCACGCGCGGTGGGTAGTCGTTGGTGACGAGCAGGGTGCGAGGAACGTCCACGGCGAGATAATCCCAGTCGATGGGTCCTCTCGACGCGCCGCCGGAACAGCTCGCCGCCCTGGAAGCGGGGCGCGCGTTCGTCGACCTGTCGGCGCTGCGGAAGATCCTGGTCACCGGGAACGACGCGCAAGACTGGCTCCACGACCTGGTGACCACGGACGTGGCATCCCTCGTCCACGGGCAGGCACGACGTTCTCTGCTGCTGACCCCCACCGGAAGGATCCGGGCCGACTTCATGGTGGGACGCGACGAGGAGGGGTTCTTGCTGCTGCAGCATCCCGAACAGGCCGGATCCATCGGCGACCTGCTGCTCCCCTACGTGCTGTCGTCGGACGTGACCCTGCGTGACCGTACCCAGCAGCTCTCGGTCTTCGGGCTGGTGGGCCACGCCGCGGTCGTGGCGGCCCGTGCCGGCCTGGAGCCTTCGATCCTGGGTGAGGGCGAGGACATCGTCGTGGCGAGCGGGAAGCCCGCCGCCAGGGAACGCGAGCGCCTGCTGGCCTCCGATCTCGTCGAGGTCGGCTGGGATGCCCGGGAGGTGTGGCGGATCCGCAATGGGCAGCCCCGGATGGGACCGGACTTCGATGAGGGTTCCCTGCCGTCCGAAGCGGGTCTCGATGCCACGATCGATGCCACCAAGGGCTGCTTCCTCGGCCAGGAATCGGTGGCCAAGGTCCGCAACCTCGGCCACCCCCCAAGCGTCTTGCGGCGGGTCGCCGCACCGTCGGCCGTCGCTGCGGGCACGGTCGTGGTGGCCGACGGCGCACCGGAGGCCGGCGTCATCACGAGCGCCGCGGTGGCCGACGACGACGGCACGGCCGCGATCGTCCGCGTCCGATGGTCGTCGGCAGGCGCCGATCTGCGCACCGCCGCCGGCGTCGATCTGGTCACCGTCGGCTCGTTGGACTAGCCCGTTCGTGTCATTTCCTGTCCCTCTACCGGGGAAGGAGGGATTGCGTGCGTTCGACCCCTTCCGCTGGGTGACTCCCCTCTGTTATGAATCGTCCTCCGCGGTCGGTGCCCGCCCATCGCGGAGGTTCGAGGGGGGAGGTACGTCGCGGTGAGGATCGATCGGTACCCGGACGTGGACATGGACCTGTTGCCCATGAATCCCACGCCGCCAGACTTCTGGCAGGACCGAGCGGCGTGCTTCGGTGTCGACCCAGACCTGTTCTTCCCCATCTCCGAGGAAGAGGCCGGACCGGCGCTGGCCTTCTGCGGCTCCTGCAGGATCCGCGAAGAGTGCCTGTCGTGGGCGCTGAAGAACGGCGAACGATACGGCGTGTGGGGCGGCCTCACCGAGCAGCAACGCCGTCGTCTGCAGCGCCAGGTCGCCTGAGCCACCCCTAGACTGACGGCGTGCCCACGGCCGCCGATCTGACGCCGATCCATGCCGTGGCGCCGCTGCGGATCAGTTTCGTGGGCGGCGGGACCGATTTCCCGCACTGGTACGACGAACACGGCGGCGCCGTGCTGTCGGCCACGATCGACCATTTCGTGCGCGTCACGGTGGAGCCGCGTGAGGATCGACAGGTCCGGGTCCGTTCGCTCGACCTCGGCCATCTCGTCGAATACGGCTTGGACGAGGGCCCCGAGTACGACGGCGTGATGGACCTGGCGAAGGCCGCGATCGACCGGATCGGCGTGCCCGGCGGCGTGCAGGTGGACATCGAATCCGAAGCGCCCCCCGGCAGCGGCTTGGGCGGATCCTCAGCCCTGGTCACCGCGGTGGTCGCGGCGCTCGCCATGCTGCAGGAGCGCGCGATGACGCGGATCGAGCTTGTGGCGATGGCCTACGCGATCGAACGCGACGACCTCGGCATCAGCGGCGGATGGCAGGACCAGTACGCGGCGGCCTTCGGCGGCTGCAACCTGATCGAGTTCCGCTCGACCGGCGTCCAGGTGACACCGGTGGCCAGCGAGCCCGCCCGCCTGGAAGACCTGCGCCGCAACCTCTTGCTGTGCTACACGGGAAAGGTCCGGCGCAACGTCGGCCTGATCGACACGCAGATCGAGCTGTTCCGCAGCGGGCGTGAAGAAACGCTGCTCGGCATGAAGCAGCTGGTGGAGATGGCCTACGCGATGCGCGGGGTGATCGAGGCCGGCGACGTCGACCGGCTCGGCCAGATGCTCCACGACGCCTTCGAGGCGAAGAAGCGGATGAACCCGCACATCGCCGACCACACCCCGATCGAGGCGATGCTGGATGCGGCCCGCGACGCGGGGGCCTCGGGCGGCAAGATCTGCGGCGCCGGGGGTGGCGGCTACCTGCTGATCGCGTGCACGCCGGACGTTCGGGCCGCCGTCCGCTCGGCGCTGGAGTCCATGGGCGGTCAGTTCGCTCCGTTCGACTTCGACCGCGACGGCGTGCGCGCGATGCGGGGCGACCGGGTCTGGACGCCCACCGCCACGTGAGCGAGGCCCGCCGGTTCGCGCTGCTCGACCGCGACGGGACGATCAACACCGAGGTCGACCACCTGTCCGATCCCGACGAACTGGTGCTGATCCCCGGCTCGGCCGCGGCCATCCGAAGGCTGCGAGAGGACCTGGGGCTCGGGATCGTCGTCGTCACGAACCAGGCGAACGTCGGTCGCGGCCTGCTCTCGACCGGGCTGCTCGATGCGATCCACGAGCGTCTCCGCTCGATGCTGGAAGCCGACGGTGCGGCGGTCGATGCGATCCTCGCGTGCCCGCATGCACCCGAGGACGACTGCGCGTGTCGCAAACCGCGACCGGGCTTGGCCCTCGAGGCAGCCGAACGGTACGGGTTCGATCCCGCGGACGCGTTCGTCGTGGGCGATCACGCCGGCGACGTGGGCATGGGCCGGGCGATCGGGGCCACCACGTTCCTCGTCATGACGGGCCACGGCCCCGCGGAGGTCGAGCGCGCTCGCGAGGACGCCGACCACGTCGTCCCCGACCTCGCCGCCGCCGTGGATATCATCGCGGGGCTCGTCACCGGCGAGCCTGCCACCCACCGACCTCGAGAGGGCACCACGTGAGCGACGAAGGGTTCCGCCGCGCCGCCGACGCCTACCTGCACGAAGCCGCGAGCACGATGCAGGCCACCCTCGATCGATGCCTCGACGACGTGGTGGCAGCGGCCGATCTGCTCACCACCTCGTTCCGTGCAGGCGCCAAGCTGCTGATCTGCGGCAACGGTGGCAGCGCCGCAGACGCCCAGCACCTGGCCACCGAGTTCGTCAGCACCTTCACGATCGACAACCCTCGCCCATCGATCCCGGCGATGGCGTTGACCACGGACTCGTCACTGCTCACCGCGATCGCGAACGACTTCGGCGTCGAGGGGATGTTCGCGCGGCAGGTGGAATCGCACGGGCGCGCCGGCGACGTGCTGATGGGGATCTCGACCAGCGGCAACTCGCGCAACGTGATCCGCGCCGCCGAACAGGCGCACGTGCAGGAACTGCGGGTGATCGCCCTCACCGGGGAGACCGGCGGCGATCTCGCGCCCGTCGCCGACGTCGCGATCCGCGTGCCCTCCACCGTGACCGCCCATATCCAGGAATGCCACCTGGCGATCGAGCAGTTGCTGGCGTCGCTCGTCGAAGATGCCCTCTACCCCCGAGCCTGATCTCCGACACGGCGTCCGACTCTTGACAATCCGAACACCTGTTCGGTACTGTTCGGCTCCGTTCGGCCCCACCGACGGAGGCGATAGGCGGTGCTGGCCGAACCCATCCAAACCACGCTCGAGCTTGGCGTGCCGCTGTCCGAGGTCACGTTCTGCGCGGTCGACCTCGAGACCACTGGAGGGTCGCCTCGCGAGGACTCCATCACCGAGATCGGCGCGGTGATCTATCGCGGGGGCGAGCGCCTCGGCACCTTCCAGACGCTGGTGAACCCCGGCCAGCCCATCCCGCCGTACGTCGCCCACCTCACCGGCATCGACGACCGATTGGTGTCCGCAGAGCCGCCGATCGAACAGATCCTTCCGGGGTTCTGCGAGTTCGCTCGCGGCGCCGTGATCGTGGCCCACAACGCCTCGTTCGACTTCTCCTTCCTCAACGAGCACCTGCGGCGGCTGGACTATCCCCCGCTGCCCGGGCCGCCGGTGTGCACGGCGAAGCTCGCGCGGCGCG
>Ga0190274_10000640_pt1 | contig 20559 bp, 22 predicted proteins | sample Popmic531T_FD_133002 | JGI IMG/M metagenome (GOLD analysis project Ga0190274, IMG submission 133002) | Populus adjacent soil microbial communities from riparian zone of Yellowstone River, Montana, USA - 531 T | ecosystem: Environmental > Terrestrial > Soil > Riparian zone | place: USA: Montana... | reverse complement strand
TGCAGGGGCGCTGAAGCTACGATCAACGGGCCGCTTCGGCGAGGTATCTCAGTTGGTAGAGCACACGACTGAAAATCGTGGTGTCGCGGGTTCGAATCCCGCCCTCGCCATCTCGTCTGCGTCCAGCGGGGCTGGGCTTTCTGACTGTTGGGCGTTGGGGCGGGGAGATGCCTCCAGAGAGTCGTTTTCGGCCTCGGGGCCTTTTCGTGGCCAATTGAGCGTCCCATTGGAGTCGATCGAGAGCCCGTCGACCTGCTCGCGGGCGCGGCGAACGAGCCGGTCGAAGCTGGTCCCGTGGCGGCGATCGACCCGCTGCTCCAGTTGCGCGTAGACGTCCATCGTCATCTTCGAGTCGGCGTGGCCGACCTGCCCCATCACCCACTTGACGTCGAAGTTGTTGGCGAGGAGGGCGATCGAGATGTAGGTGCGGCGCAGGCTGTGTGGGGTCGTATTGGGCAGCGGTGGCAGGCCCTTAGCGACGAGTAGTTCGCTGGCCTGGTTCGCGGCGTCGCGGACGATCTGGCCGACCCGCTGGCGACTGAGGCGGCCGCCGTGGAGATTCGGCACCAGGTAGTCGCCCGGCCCGGCTGGGACGCCCATCCGCCGCAGGCGGTCGAGGTGCTCGATGACGGCCTCGACCAGGTCGGGGCTCATCTGCACCTCGCGGATGCCGGTCTCGGTCTTCGCGTCGGGGATCCGGAACCGTGCTCCATCTGGATCGTGGAAGCGGACCTGACCGATCTTCAGATCGCAGAGCTCGCTGGCGCGTACGCCGCTGCGCCCGAGGATCTCGCAGACAATGCGGCGGCCGACGTAGCCGCGGCCGACTTGCGCTCCCAGCTGCCGCAGGTGGTAGCTGATCGTCGACTTGGTGACGTTGAGGCGCTCGGCGACCTGGGTGGGGCGCAGGCCTTTCGAGGTCAGGTGAGCGACCAGCGCCGCGGTGGGCCCGAGGTCGGCCGACACGCCGCCTGCCGGGAGCGGCACCTCCTGCTCGGCGGCGATATCGAGCAGACATGCCAGCTCGTCCATCTCGAGGAAGGTTCGCTTCGGCTTCGGGACGCGGACACGCATTCGCTTTCCGCGGGCCGGATTGGACTCGACGTGGCCGTCCTCGATCGCGTCGTCGAGGACGCCGGCGAGCGCGTCGATCACCTTGCGAATCGAGGCCGGCCCGAGCGGGACCGCTTTCCGTCCACGCCGGTCGCGGATGTCAGCGCCGGCTTCGAGCGCCCCCCGCAGCTCCCTGGCTTCGCGCAGTAGGTGGGCCTTGAAGGCGAGGCAAAGCTCGCGGTCGATCTGGTGCAGCCGGAGGTGTCCGAAGAAGGGCAGCAGGTGGCAACGCAGTCGCCAGCGGTAATCGCTGGCCGTGCTCTCGGAGATCGGCTTGGACCCGAAGATCCCGTTGATCTTGGCCTCCAGCCATGCCCAGGCGTAGTCACCGAAAAGCGGAACCTCACCGTCGACCCGGGCCGACTCGGCGAAGCCAAGCGGTGGCTCCGGCGGTTTCCAGATGCCCAATCGCACCCGGGCGAGGACGTTGCCCAACTCGGTACGAGCCGCCGCCGCGTCCCAGTTGCCGCCACAGCCGCAAATACAGCCGGGTCGCTCGTGCAGGGTCGTCCTCTGACGGCTGCCGTTGACCGGGAAGCGCAGGTGGAAGGCCTGCGTTCCGTCGGCGAGCGTTGCGGTTTCGACGCTGCCGGTTGGCTGGCGCGCCATCAGGTCGCCCCGGCGGTCAACGTGGCCTCGGGGTCGGCCGTCGTCTGTGAATGTTGTGCGGCCCGCCATCGGCCAGCTGCTCGTCGATCGCTCGCAGGTCGAAGCGAAGCCGTCCCTTCGGCCCGCCCAAGCGAACCGCCCCGAGCTGATCGGCATGGGCGTAGACCCAATCGCGCTCGACCCCGAGAGCGTCGGCGACCGCAGTGGCATCGACCAGTCGCGCTCCCGATCTTTGGGGCGGCCCACCGAGCAGCTCGACCACCCTCTGGGCGATCGCCTCGACCATCTCTGAATCCGATTCCATGCTTCCTGCACGTATGAGCCGGGATCTGTGCCCCCGGATGGCCGCTAGGCCCAGGATCGGGTAGTCCGCTAGGCCGGGAAACACGACCGATAGGCCCTGAAACACGGCCGCTAGGTGTCCGGCAGGGCCCTTTTCGCGTCCGCAATTCCCTGCGAACCAGGTGCCTTGGCGGACACATTTTCCCCCGGTTTATGGCTCTAGAAAGCCAAAGGGAAAAAATGTCCGCAAATCGCTTATGCAAAGGGGAAGAGAGATATGGAGAGTGAGTTATTAGACGAGGTGACTGGAGAGGGATCATCTCTTTCGTCACCTTTGGTCAACGACGCAGGTCCTTGACGTCGCATGGCAACTGGTCTGCTCGCTCGATGATCTCCGGGTCACCCGTCAGCAGTACAGCTCCTTCTTCCGCGGCGAGAGCTATGGCGAAACAGTCAGCCAGTGCGATTGGGTTGTCTGCCTTCAGACCTGCCACCGCGCGCATCGCTGATATGCCCGGCAGGTCCTCGGTGATCTGCGGGCGTAGCTCCGCCAGGACTTGATCGGCTTCCTCGCGGCCATGGTCACGAGCCGTCCGGTACTGGACCTCGACCAGGTTCATCCAGCTCATCGCCGGACGTTCGCGCTTCAGTACCTCGGCGACGATGCCGGCGGCCGGCTCGTCCCCGTCCAGCCAGGCAAGGACAGCCCAAGAATCCAGACATGCCTTCACGCGCTACCGAGGCTCGCTGCGTCGGTCCTCGAGCAAGCGCTCGGCCATGCCGCTCCCCGCGAACCTGCCTCGCAGGGTCGAGCGGCGATCCGCGCGCTTCACCACGATCCCATCGCCCACCGGCTCAAACGAGACGTCAGCGCCCGGGCCCAGGCCCGCCAGCTCACGTAGGTCCTTGGGGATCACGACCTGTCCCTTGGCTCCCATCTTCTGAGTCATACGGCGCCAGTATAACGTGCTAGCCTTGAGACACATAAGTGGGGCCGCGCGCGCAAACGCCGGCCCCGTGGCATCCGGCAAAGGTGGAACTAGGCCGGACGCAGCGGGAACGGTACCGAGGTGCCGGCTCCAAGAAGCGGCCCCCGGCGGCGCGTCAACGCCGACCGAGGGCCTGACCACAAGGAGAAACCCCTCCTCATGGCTGATCAGAACTCTATGGGCGGCACGCCCGTCCACCTCGATCTACCGGAGTCGCACGAAAGGATTCTTCGCGGGGCCCTCACCACTTGCCTGGCAGGCGTCAGGAGCGATCTGGAGGCTCCCCGACCATTGCCGGATCCAACCAAAGCCCATCGAGAAGCCGCTGCCTTCGAGCGCCTTTTGGCGGGGCTGGATCGCGGCGAAATCGTTGTCCCCGACAAGGCTGCCCACGAAGCCGTTGAGGCGATGGCGACCTCCGCCGACCAGGAGAACAACTACGCGAAGGTCGTGGCAGAGCACGAGGCGCTGTTTGGCTTGCTCGCGCGACTGAGTCCGACCGGGGCGCCGCGGTGAACGTCGCCACGCAGTTCTCCGAGAACCTGCTCCTGACTCGCCGGCGCGCCGGGCTCTCTCAGGAAGAGCTTGGCTTCCGCGCCTCGCTGCATCGCACCGAGATCTGCGAGCTCGAGCGCGCCACCCGGGTCCCCCGCATCGACACCCTGATCAAGCTCGCCGGGGCGCTCTCGGTTCCGCCCGGCGACCTGCTGAAAGGTATGGCCTGGCATGCCGGCGGCGCCCGGGTAGGCCGCTTCACCTTTCGTTCGGATCGGAGCGCCGGCTGATGGCCGACATCGCCGCCATCTTCGGCGACAACCTCGTGCGCATGCGCCGTGGCGCCGACATGTCCCAGGACGAGCTGGCCGTTCGCTGTGGCATCCATCGCACCGAGATCAGTCAGCTCGAGCGCGGCCTACGGATACCTCGATTGGACACGTTCGCCAAGATCTGCTCTTCGCTCGAAGTCGAGCCCGCCGAGTTGATGGCGGGCATCGTTTGGAGGTCGGCGCGGATCGAGTACGGCAGCTTCGATCCCGGCGTAGCCCAGGAGGCTCAGGATAGATCGGGGAACGAGTAACGATGGCCGTCAGCCCATGCCTCGAGCTCGGCATGGGGTTCGCCTGTGAAGCGCACGACCGAGGAGATATTGCTGGGCGGGTGGCTGCGTTCGGCAATGACGCAGGCGGGTAGATCGGCGCGGTCCAGCGGCCGCCAGGAGTAGGGGATCGGTACCCGCTCGCCGAAGACGACCACATTGCGCGTCCCGGGAAGGGCGGCGCTCGGAACGATGATCGTGTCGGGGGCCGAGGGGTCGCTCCGTAAGCGTTCGGCGAATCGCCGGCAGGGCCCGTGATCGTCACTGACGAGGTCGCCGGGTTCGAGGCCGAACTCGCGGGCATTTGCGTACCCGATCTCCACTGCGTCGACCAGGTCGACCTTCACGGCCCAGATCCGCAGTCGTCGTTCGTCGATCGTCTCGCTGCGGCGAATGTCATGGAAACGCAGGTACTCAGCCCAAGGGGTCAAGGGATGTAGGCCCAGGTACTGCGTTGCGGGTGCGCCTGCCTCGTTGAAACGGCCGGCGGTGCGGTTCGGATTGACCCGCAGCGGCGTATCCCAGTTCGAGATACGAAAGCCGGTCTCGATCATTCCGCTAGGCGGCCGTATGGGAGCGGGCGCTGGCCGCCACGGTGGAGAGACGGCTTGCACCGTCGGTCTCGTCGAGAAGGTCGAGAGGCCGCCGCCCGTCGAGTTGGGGATTTGGCGCCTCGAACCAGCTGACCACGCCGGGGCCAGTGAGGACATGCCGTAGGTGGTTGGCCGCCCTGGCGACAACTCGAACGCGGCGGGCGTCCTCGCCCTCGGGCCCGACGGAATCGGCTTGTGAGATCCAGCGCTGAAAGGTCCTGGGGCTGACGCCGAGCAGGTCGGCCAAGCGGGCCTGCGAAGTGTCGAGAACCTCGGCGAGCCAACCGGCCACCTGCTTAGCTGGGCGATCCTCGTAGACGGCCTCTCCCTCGGCTAGGTCGCGGTAAACCTGGCGCATCTGCTCCAGTCGAACCCTCATCTGCTGTCGCGCCCAGGCGGCATCGTCTGAGTCGAGCGCCCGCAGCGAGCCGATCAAGGCGCGCTGGGCAGCGACCAGCAGGTAGGGGTCGACTCTCAGCGCTGCGCTCTCCGGAAGGTCGATTAGTTGATCCGCGAGTTCGTCGATGAAGAAGCGCAGATCTTCAGGGATCTCTGATTGCCGCGCCAGGAGCAAGCTTCGACGGGCGATCTCCTGCTCGATCGTCTCTGAGTCGGAGAGCCAAATCGGGTCGACGAAAGCTTCTCCTCCGATGGGAGGGGCTACGGGGTTGTCCAGCTCTAGGAATGGAGATAAAGCGGCCATGTCGTCTCCGTGTCGTATGCTTACGTCAGATTTTGGCAAATCGGGCGGCTCGCAAAAGTCGCCCCTACAAACAGAGGTCGTAAATGCCTGATTCGCGAGATGATCCTAAGGGTCCTGCCCGGCCCAAGCCGCCGAAGCCACCAAAGCCGCCCAAGCCCCCGAAGCCGACGCCGCCGCCTCCGGGGCCGCCGGATCCGCCCAAGCCGCCGGATCACCGGCCGGTCGGCTAGCCCTCAGCGAGGTCTGTGATGCGGAGTTGGAAAGAGCGCTTCCCCGAGCGCTTCGAGCATGAGCTCGCCGCCTTCGCGGAACGAGGCCTCGACTTCGAGCTCGACCCGACCCTGCTGGCGGAGCAGGGTCGGGTGGTGTTGCGCGGGGTGCTCTCGCACGGTGGCAAAGACATCGACTTGGAGGTCCACTACCCCGATCTCTTTCCCTACCTCCGCCCCGAGGTGCTCGCCAAGGGCCTCAGTCTGTCTCGCCATCAAAACCCTTACGAGGGAAATCTCTGCCTGCTCGACCGGTCGACGCGGGCTTGGAATCCGAGCGACACCGGTGCCTGGCTGGTCGCCGAGCGCGTCCCCCACTTGCTGGATCTTCTGGATGCCGGCGGTGAGGATCTGCGTGAGGCCGAGGTGCCTCAGGGCGAGCCTCAGTCCAGCTACTTCCGCACCCAGCTTGCGACCGCGATCTTCGTCCCCGCCGAGGCTTTGGAACTGTCCGCGGATGTGACCGTCGGCTCGGGCCGCATCTCCTGCTCTGTTGCTGAACCGCCACAGCTCAGAGTCCGAGGGCTCCTAAGTGAACTGGTCGAAAAGAGGGGAACGAAGAAGACCCGCACGCTGGCCCGGGCCGATGAGCTGCTTCGGACCCGGTTCGGCGGCGCGACAATTCCCCTGCGCTGGGTTCGGCTGGCTGCGGCGCCGGCTGACAACACCCCGCAGGCGGTGCTCGATGCGATCGAGGGGGTGCAGCCAGGCTTTGGCTCTCCTCCGTGGGAGGGAGTTCACGGGGGACAGGTCGCAATCGCAGCGGCCGTCTTCGCCGAGGAGGTGCGGCAGGACGAGTACGAGGACACCTGGGTCTTCGTCATCCAGGTTCGACAGGGAGACGGGTCCGCCGGCAGCTACTTGGTGCGCGGCGAACGACTGAGCCGCGACGACCTCGAGGCACGGCTGCCGGCCACCACGCGGCTGGCCGAGCGCACGGTTGCCCTCGCGGGGCTCGGGGCTCTCGGCTCGGTGATCGGCTTCGAGCTCGCCAGGGCCGGGCTCGGAACTCTTCGCGGCCTCGACTTCGACACGATCGAGGCCGGGACGACGGTCCGCTGGGCTCGGGGAATAACCGCTGTCGGGCATCTGAAGACCGACTACATGCGGCAGGCCATCGAGCTCGACTACCCGTACACCAAGTTCGAGCCCTTCGCCCACCAGATCGGAGGAAGCGCCCACCAGCTGACGGCGCGCCAGGAAACGGAACTCGATGTGCTGGAGCGATTTCTGAGCGGGAGCGACCTGATGATCGACGCCACCGCGGAGATCGGGATCCAGCAAGCGCTCGGAGCGGAGGCGAACGATCGGGGCATCCCCCAGCTGTATGTCTCAGCGACCGAGGGGGCGCGTGGGGGGCTTGTAGCGCGGGTCGATCCTCAGCAAGGGGGGTGCTGGCTCTGTCTGCAGTGGCACCTGAACGATGGATCGATCCCGTTACCGGCACTGGACCGCGGCCCCACTCTGCAACCTCGCGGCTGCGCGGCGTTGACCTACGCCGGCGCCGGCTATGACCTCCTACCAGTTATCGCTCAGGCCGCGAGGGTCGCGGCGGCGACGCTAAGTGAGGAGGACGGCGCCGGTAGCTCAGATGTCTTCATCTGCACGTTCGAGGAGGGCGACGGACTGCAGCCACCGACCTGGAGCAGCCACTCACTCGATCGCCATCCGAGTTGCCCGATCTGTGCGGGGAAAGAGCGATGAAGCAGGCTCATGTGCTGTTGCCGCAATCCGTCTTGGAGCTAATGACCCGAGAGGCCGAGCGCACCTTCCCCAAGGAGTCAGGTGGGGCGCTCATGGGTTACCGGGATGTCGACGACGAGGATCTGATCCAAGTTGTAGCCCAGATTGGGCCCGGCCCAGAGGCAATTCACGAGACTCACCGCTTCGAACCAGATGGGAAGTGGCAAGCCACGCAGATCGCCTCGGTTTACAAAGAGAGTGGGCGCGTCATTACCTATCTGGGCGATTGGCACTCCCATCCTCGAGGCTCGTCCACCCCCAGCTCCCTTGACCGCTCGACGGCCCGAGATATCGCCCGGTGCGATGAGGCTCGGGCGCCCAATCCCCTGATCCTCATCGTCTTCGGCAAGCCTGAGATTTGGGATGTGGCTGCCTATCGCAGGCAGCGTTGGCGCCTTCGTCCCGCTGATTTCGACTCTGACTGATGGCGACACCTCGGATTCGATAGGAGGGCGAGGCTAGGTTTCCGCCGCAGTGCAGTGGCAGCACCAAGGCACCGGGTTCCGCGGCTCGAACGGCAGGACGACAGCCGACCATTGCTGGGCTCTGTGCTGGGTGAGCTGTTCTTCGCAGTACCGGCGAAGGGCCTCGGCTCCATGAGGGTGGCGGTCCCGCTCTTCGCGCAATATCGAGAAGCCGCGGTCGACTTGGCCATCCTGACCGAAGCCGATGTCGAGCGGCGGGGCTTCCTTACTTCGGTCGCTCTCCATCTGACGTTGCCAGAGTTTCAGCACTGCGGGCCTGTGGAGCCGGGAGAGGTTGAGTAGGGCGAGGGAGAAGGTCAACCATCCCTCCGGCCGAGAGCGGTCGAGCTTGGTCAACGCCTTCCGCATCGCACCGGAGAGATTGGGGCGAGGTCTTTTGGCCGATTCGCCGGTCTGGCGCGCGAGTTGCCACTGGTCGAGCTCGCGATCCTCCTCGAGGACGACGAACTGCCTCTGGGCGTGTGGGTGGTCGAGCGGAAGGTCGGCCCAGAGGAGCTCATCGTGTCCGTAGCGGACGGCCCAGTCGATCTCGTCGGTTGCCAGGAGCTGACGGCTGCGATTGGCTCGTTGCCGTCTGGTGAGGAAGTGCAGAAAGACGGCCGGCAGCTCGAAGAATTCCAGCAGGAGCTCCAACTGGCCGATGCCGACGATCCAAGGCAGATCGTCGCTCGTGGCGATCCCGGCGTCTATCAGCAGCCAGGGCTGAGCCCCTGCTCCCGACACGTCGTCGAGGGTGACGTGCAGGGGCAGGATGCGGGAGATCCCCTCGAAGCTGCGAAGTAGGCGGTCCTCCCCCGCTTGGTCGTGCGACAGCGTCGGTGGTTCAGCCTTCAGTGCCTCGGCGCCGTCGCGATGCTGTCGCAGGTTCTCTCCGCCCAGGAGCCCAACCAGCGTTTCGCGAAATCGCTCCGGATTGGCGGCCTCGGTGTCCAAGCGCGTTACTCCTGCCTTCGCTTGGACGACGAGGAGGGTGTCGTCGATCCTCAGCAGGCCATCGATCTCACCTCGGCGGCGATCGGACAGTTCAAAATGAAGGTTCTGCTCCATCCAGTCGGGTCGCAGTGCCTGACCCAGGGCGCCGACGGACTTCTGCTCCAGCCAGTTGCCTCGTTGCGCAGTGAAGATCGAGAAAGCCTTCTTGTCACCCTGGCCTGCCTCTGGCAAGCGTGGATTCAGCAGGGCGCCGAGCGAGCGACGAATCGAGCGTCGCAACGAGGGCACCGAGATTGACATGAGCCGGCCTCCGTCTCGCAATAGCGGACGGTGACGGGCCCGGGTCGTCAATTCTCCGAACTCGAGCGGCGTCCCGTCGAAGTCGAGTGAGAAGCGCTCGGAGAATCGTTCGGCCTCGCTGGTGCTGGTGCCTGCTGTTTCGGCGAGTTCGGTGACTGTGAACGAAAGGCTTTTGCCATGACCCGTCCAGCTGCGAGTGGTCTGGCTGATGTCGATGGCCGCTTTGAAGCCGCGCCCAGTCAGCTCCGCGGCGGCGTTGGTGAGGCACAGGGCCATCTCGGCGTCAAGCTCCAGCTGCTGCAAGAGATGATCCCTGATGACAGGGTGGTCGAAGAGCTCCGTGGTGCCGAGGTCGGCCTGACCGTCGGGTTCCGAGACCGGCGACAGCAACTGGAGTGCGGCCATGCGGCTGCGGATCTGAGCCAGCGCCGCCTCGGGGCCGGTGTCCAAGGGGGAGGGCGGAGGCACGAGTGCGTCGGGTGTGAGTTCAGCCACGGCCCGGGCAAAGAGTTCGAACAGCTCATGGGCTTCGACGAAGGCGCTCTCATCCCCACTGGCGGTACTCGTCGGCAAGCGCGAGCCACGCTCGATCAATAGGAGTACGAGCAGCTCCGGCATTGCCTCCACGCCGTGCAGATCGGGGGCCTGCCCTCGCGGCCACATTCGCGCGAAGTTGATCTGCTGGGCAGCGAGGAGATCAAAGGCATCGAATTGAGCAAAGGCTTCCAGCACCGCACTCTTCACCTCTGGGAATTCCTGCCGTCGCTGCCCAAGGGTGTCTAGGAGTTCGCGGTGCCGAGTCTCCACCTCGGCAGCTGGCAGGCCTGTCTCCGGAGGCAACACGACCATGCCGCCTTCTCGGCGTGCCTTATTGAAATCCTTGGGCGCTTGCAGTGGGTACGGCGAGGAACGGGGAGCAGGGGAGGCTCGGCTCCCCTGCTTGCGCCGCCGGCGTCTGTCCCCTCGTTTGCTCGCCATGCCGGGATCGTAAATCCGGTCGAACGAAGGTCTTCAGGCCAAACGAACCAGGACGGCTTTGACGAGTTTCTGAGGACTCTGCGTGCCGAGGTGACGTCTGGTCGTGGCGGGGGAGGGCAGCGACTCATCGGCCGCCATGTCGTTCTTATTGGGCCAGCGACCATGACGTAGCCGCCAGGCGCAGAAAGCCAGCGTCATCTCAGCGGTCGTCCATGGCTTGATTCTGCGATCCCCGTAGGCGGGCTCGATACCGGCGGCGCGCACTGCATTCGTCCAACTGCCAAAAAGGCGACACGCCGTGTTGGGTGACGGCATCGTGAGGTTGCGTTCGGCATCGCGGAGCCGCGGTGCTCGGTCGTGCTTCCTGTGAAACCGCCTGATTGCCTCCATCGCAAGCTGGCGCGTCCAACCCTCGCTCGACTCAGCAACCCTGTTGGTGCGCTTCACGAGTGCGGGTCCATATCCGGAAGGAACACCGGTCAGCGACTCGATACGAGTGTAGGTGAGTCCCTGGGCTCGAAGCCTTCGCACTTGCTCGACTTGCTCGTCGGTATAACGGGAGCATCGGTGGTGCACGCCTCGTGGTGCTACATACGCTGCGCCACCACTCTTTGCCGCATCGAGAGCACGCACCGCTATCGGATCGTCACTGAGTTCAGACAGTTCTAGGTGAGAATCGAACGAGCTAAACCTGTGATCGGCCAGGACCTCAGAGGCGTCTCCCGCTACTTCGGTCAAGCCATCTAGCGACGTGGTCTTACGACTTCTGTCGCGAATATGCAGTGCCTTGTATCGGCCTGCTCCGCGGAGGTAGCCACCGATCGGCCCGGGGTCCAATCGATCGGCTTTCTCTGCGAGAACGACCCATGCATCCTGAAAAGCGTCCTCGGCGTCCTCGCGGCTGATGCCCGCGACCTGTGCCTGGATGCTTCTTACCAACCCATCGCGCTGGTCCTGGTCAATCGAGAGGTCGATCGGTAGATCGGTTGGTACACCACCCTTGCGTTTGCTTTGCATGCATTCGCTCAATGGAGCCTCCCTTACTATGGGGTGTATTGAGCGAGCGTAGTGTTAGTTAGAGCCGAGTGCCACCGTTGGTGAGGGAACCTCTCAAGTTAGTTCCGCAAAATCCGGCGCGTCAGAGGTAGTGCTTACCCGCATCAACTCGCAGAAGGACATTGGGACTCGCAGGTCGCGAGCGAACATCGGGGTCGGGGATCTCTCACCTTCAACTCGCTTGTTGTGGCTGCAGGCACGACCACGGTAAGGAGGTCGTTGCCTGCACGGCGAGCGCCGCCGCCGTCGCGAGGCCGAAGGCGGCAGCGCTTTCCAGCGTGGGCAGGGTGACCGCGAGCACGAAGCAGAAGGCGGCGAAGCCGTAGAAGCCGACGAGGAAGTTGCGCAGCAGGACGCCGACCTGGGCGACGCCCTCGTGGGCGTGGGTGAAGGCGGCGAGGACGCTGGTGATGATCGGGAATGGCGCCAGCAGGCCGCTGAGGTGGGGGCCGAGAGCGCCGGAGACGGCGGTCAGCGTGAGCACGAGCCCGAGCGCGGCGAGGGCACGGGCGGGGAGGTCCCACCACGGCGGCGCGGCGGCGGCCGGTGGTGGCAAGGGAGCGGGCGCGGGTTGCAGCAGCCTCAGGCCGAGCACGAAGCAGGCGACGACCAGGGCCAACGACAGCGCTAGCGGCGGCTGGAACAGGCTCAGGACCCCGACGCCGAGCAGGAACGCCGTCCAACCGCAGAGCACGCTCGGGACCGGCCCGGCCACCACTGCGACTCGGCCGTAGACGACCACGAAGGCGGTCAGGGCGGCAAGCCCAAGCAGGGTGCCGGCGGCGGCGTCAGCACCGAAGCCGCGACCATGGAGGAGGGTCTCGATCAGCAGGATCGGGCCGGCGACGACGGGTAGTCCGCCGAGCACGCCGGCGACGGCCAGCCCCCAGCGGCGGCCGGCCAGGGAGACGGCGACTACGCAAAGCGGGGCGAGGAGGATCTTCGCCGCCAGTAGCGTCACCGCGGCAGGCTCGCAGATCGACGCGTGGCCGGGCGTGTCGGTTGGACTCGATCCCGCGGGCATCTCCAGCGTCACCAAGGAGGAAATGCTGGTGGCCGCCTACGACGCGACCCCACCCGTCTTCTTGCTACGTCCGAAGCGGCTTGGGCGACCAGGGCTGATTGGCCTGTCAAGCTGAAAGCGGCAATCGGCGCGGCAATCGAGTTCGCCACCCTGGAGCCGCAGTCCTCGTCACGCTTCTAGCCCCGGTAGCCGCTACGGCACCTGGGCCGCCCGGCTCGTCGAGCTGGCCCCTGAGCCGTACCTCGACTGAGATTTGGTCGCCAGCAAAAGGCCACGACCATCTACCTCGTGGCCTGAATCCACCCGAAACCCCTGGAAGCCAACGGCAACTCGCCTACGCCCGCTCTAGGAAAGCCCCCGCAACCAGGGCAACTCGTCCTCATCCTCAGCGACCTCTGAAAATCGTGGTGTCGCGGGTTCGAATCCCGCCCTCGCCATTCTCGGCCACACCTGCGTGGGGTCCGGTCCACTCCAGAGCACAACGCAAAGCGAGCCCCAAAAGGGGCTCGCCGCACTAACTACATCGCCACCCGCTCGCGCCTGAACCTAGCCCCTCTGCGAGAGAGGTCCGGCGTCTACTAATCCACCATGCCTCAAGCTCATAAGTGGACCTTTTCTGAAGAAAATCAATCTCCCTCCTTATGGCTGGCGCCCCTCCCCCGAGAAGCGCGTCGACCATCTCAGCGTAAACGGTCAAGAAAGACCCATGTGTCATGCGGGTGGTACGGATCCGGCCCCTGACTGACCGATCAGTCAGGGCCTATGATTGAATGTTCAACGTGTCTCAAGCAAACAGGCTTCTTGACGCCGTAATTGCGCGGCTGGCTCGGGGAGATGGCAAGGGGAGGCTGGTGGATCTAGGGATCCAGGGCACCGAGGCCATCGATGACGGCAAGGTCAGCAAGGGGGTTCTCTACAGGGACGAACTCCGGGCTCGCGGCGATGGCGATCCTGTCCGGGGGCTGATCGGCGAAGTCTTGGATCGCCTGCTCGACGAGCAGCTGAAGCTTCGCAAGGCGGCGATCGAGAGCTACTCGACCCAGGCGGAATCGATCGCCGATGGTGCCGGGCGCGACACCATCGCCTCGGCCCTGCTGCGCGAGTTGCAGCTCTATGGCGCTGTCCCTCCCGATAGCGACGATCTCACGCGCGCACGGGAGCGCGCCTATTACCTGGCGATTGCTCTGTGTGACGTGGCGATTAGCGGCAATGACAATGGGATATCCGACCCCAAGCCCCCGGTGCCGGACCTTCGGTTTAGGCGCCACCTGCTGGAGATACACGACAGTCGCCATCGGGTCTCCCTGATTGACGTCTATCGCGAGTTCTTGGCAGTGGCGGAGCGGGAGCCGGTTCACGACGTCGAGCGGGTGGAGCGCGTCATCGGGACTTTCATCGAGGGCGTGTTGGTGTTCCGCCGCATTGCCACCTGCCACCAAGACGTATCTCCATCGGCGGGAAGTCCCGACGGGGATGGCCTGATGCTGGGCGACGAGGAGTTGATCGATGCGGTGCTGCGCCTCTTTCTGGCGATGTCGCTGCCAAAAGGCGGCGATGCCCCGGATCCCGAGACGATCCTCTTTCGTCGCAAACGACCGTTGCCGCCCCGCAGCGCGCCGGAGACCACCCTGCATCTGGATACCCAGGGCCTCCACCGTGACCTCCTCGAGCAGATCGAGGCACTCGGCGAGGGCGACGAACTGGCGCATTGCTCTCTGCATACGTCCTCCGCGGCGCCGGCGCGCAGCGGTGAGAGAGGGGGCCTGTGCACCGCGGTCACCGAGTTCGCCGCGCGCGGGGGGAAATTGCGGAACATCGAGCGGATCGGCTCCGCCGCCGAACTGGACATGACGATTGCCACCCTCGAGGAGCAGATCGACCGTGGCCAGGACATCCTCTACCGCGCCCTGCTCGTCGATGCGCCGGCCAGTCACTCGCCACTTCTGATCGGCGATCGCACAGGTTTTCTCACCCGCGAAGAAGACGGCTTGATTGTCGATGCGGTCGCATTTGGCGACGAAGCGGGCAGGGGCTGGTGCGAGTCTCACTACGAGGCTCTATGGCGGGACGAGCGCGCCTTCACCCTGGCCACCCCCAATGGCCTCAACCATGTCGGCATCAACGGCGCCCGGTTGCAGCTGGACGGCCTCGAGCGGCAGCGACAGAACAGCAGCGACGCCTAACGGCGACGCCATCCCAGATCCCGATGCCGTTCGACACCGACCAGCGTTCTTATCGCGCGTTTCGCGCGATAGTCGCGGAGCGCACCAACCCGTTGCTGGCCTGGGTCGGCTCGGGCCTCAGCACTCCCGCTGGCCTGCCGACCTGGGCCGGCCTGCGGGCGGCACTGCTCGAGGCGCTGCTCGATAAGGCGAAAGGCCTCGATGACAGGGAGGAGCAAGAGCGCCTCGAGGCCATGGCGCGCGTAGTTCGCCTCGAGAAGAGGAACTGGGTCGCATTCACGATGTTGGAAGAAAATCTTGGGACGACCACCTATCGCGACACGGTGCGCGAGGCGCTAGCGGGGGCATCGACGGCAAATATTCCAAGCGCTTACAGCAGGCTCTGGGGCCTTGGCATTCGCGGCCTCCTCAATCTCAATATCGATCGTTTGGCGACCCGCGCGCTGGCCGCCCACCTCAAACCCGGGGCGCAGATCGGCGAGTACAACGGCAATGAGGTCCGGGAAATCGGCCAGATCCTGATGGGCCGGGTGCCGTTCGTGGTCAACCTGCACGGCAGCATCGAAGAAGCGAGCACGTGGGTTTTCACCCACGGGCAGTTGCGCTCGCTGACCAAAAACGAGGCATACCGGACCTTCATCGACGTTTGCCTCTCCACCCACACGATCCTCTTCGTTGGGCTCAGTGCCGACGATGTGGCCGTCGGCGGGCATCTGCAGCGGCTCGCCGACGCCGATATCCAGACCGGGAGACATTTTTGGCTAACCGACCGCGGGGATCAGGCGAGCGACGAATGGGCAGAGCAGGTTGGAATTCGACGCATTCCCTATCAATCGGGAGATGGCGACCACGGCGCGGTCGGCGAGTTCTTTAGCGATCTCGAGACCTATCTCTCGCCTGAGCCGGCGCCCCTGCCGCCCGTCGCCCCAGACGGCCCGCCGGCTTCCGACGGGCAGCTCCCGACTCAGGACGAGCTCGAAAAGCTGGACGCCGAGAGCATTCGGAAGATCCTCAACGCCCATGCCAAGGAGCTGCTGGTTGGCAACTCAGCAAAGAGCTACGAGGACTATCAGGACTTCGCCGAGCAGTACGACGGTGCGATCTACCGCGCCTGGTACACGAGCGTGCGGCCCGGATCCAATCAGTTGCTTGGCTACTCGCTGGAAGCCGATGTCGCCAGGGGCGCTTTTGGCCGGGTCTACCGTGCGACCGGTCGGGATGGCGAGCGGGTCGCCGTCAAGGTCCTGCTGGAGGAGGTGAGGGGGGATCCAGATCTCCTCCGCACCTTCCGTCGCGGGGTGCGGTCGATGCGCATCCTGCGAGATCGCAAGGTCCCGGGGATGGTGGCTTATCTGGAGGCATCGGAGATTCCGGCTTTCGTTGCGATGGAGTGGATCGAAGGGCCCAATCTGGCGGAGGCGCGGGAGGGGTGACTAATCGACGACTGGAGCGATCTACTCAAGGTGGGCAGCGAGCTGGCGCAGATAATCAGGACCGCGCACGCTCTTCCCGAGCGGGTTCTGCACCGCGACATCCGGCCGTCCAACGTGATGCTCAGTGGCTTCTATGGCGAGCCCAACGAGTGGGAGGTGGTGGTCCTCGACTTCGATCTCTCCTGGCACAGAGGTGCCTACGAGAACACGGTGATGCACGCTGGCGCCGGGGTGGGCTTTCTCGCTCCGGAGCAGATTCAGCAGGTCAAGGGGACCTCGACGCGCCACGCAGCGGTCGATGCCTTCGGAATCGGCATGACGCTTTGGTACCTGTGCAGTGGGGTCGAGCCACTCTCGGGTCAGCACCAGCACAAGGAATGGGAGCAGCAGGTGACCGAGGCCTGCGAGAAGTTCGGTCGCTCGGGTTGGAAGTCGATTCCGGCGCGGATGGCTCGCCTGATCCTGGCCGCCACTCAAGACGAGCAAGCGAGTCGCTGGGACCTTGCCGAGATCCTGGGCGAGCTGACTCAGCTGCGCAATGCGGCAGAAGATCCGGATGGGGTGACCGCTACGGAACTGCTGGCCGAGGAGCTTGCCACCCACTGCACGATGATGGAGCGCTACGAGTGGGACGGTGACCGCCTGTGTGCCTATCGCGAGCTGCCGACGGGGCTGAAGATCGAGATCGGGGCGGATATCAAGCAGCACATGATCCGCCTGGCGGTGTCGTGGCGGAGCATGGGCGACGAGGAGCGAGGCAGCGTCGGCAAGCGATTGTCAGCGGCGGCGGTCGCGGTGAGCGAGCAACTGGTCGCCGGCGGCTGGCGCCAGGTAGGACGCGAGGTGGACCGGTCCTCGATGCATTTCGAGGCAGAGATCCAAGCCGACGCCGTTCAGTCCAACCTTCGTGGTGTTGCCAAGCGAATCGACGGAGCGATGCAGAAGATCCGCTTCTACCGGTAGTCAGACCAGGGTCGACTGCGAAGTCTCCGCACCAAAGCAACGGGCGCCAACCGAGAAACAACGATGGCCCGGGTCAGGTTGCGGTGCGATCCCGCTCGCGCAGCAGCCACCAGTCGACGACGTAGCCGCCGAAGGGGACGACCGCCCCGACCAGGACCCAGAAGGTGGTCTTGCCGCTCCAGCCGACCTGCGGGCGCAGGTTGAGGGCGATCACCACGTAGGCGATGAAGAGGAGGCCGTGGATCGGGCCGAGGATCTGGACCCCGAGCTCGCTGCCGCCGGTCCTTTTGACGACGGAGGCGACGAGCAGGGCGATGAAGCTGGTCGCCTCGGTGAGGGCGATATAGCGCATGTTCCTGATGGGCGGAACCCTATTGACAGTGCCTGGGCTGCGGTTTCGCCGCTAAACCGTGAAGATCGGGAGCGATGCGCAAGCCCCTACCCGGCTCGGCCCTGCGGCCGGGCCTAGCCACCGAGCTGGAAGCGCTCGGCGATCCCGACCTGACCGCGGGCCGGGTGCTCGCCCAGCACAGCGGCCAGTGGCTGGTCGCCGTCGCCGCGGACGAGGGCTGGGCCCCGCGCCTGCTGCCGGCGCGCGGGCGCCTGCGCGGGACCACGCCGGTGACCGGCGACTGGGTGGCGGTCGACGCCGCCGGTGCGATCGCCGCCGTGCTGGAGCGCAGCTGTCTGCTCGAGCGATTGGCCAGCGGCGACGGGGTGGAGGCGCAGGCGCTGGCGGCCAACGTCGACCTGGTCCTGGTCGTCGAGGCGCTGCCGGAACCGAACGAGCGCCGGGCCGAGCGCTTCGCCGCGCTTGCGGCGGCGAGCGCGATCCCAGTCGCGCTGGTGCTGACCAAGGCGGATCTCGATCCCGACGCGGACCGGGTCGCGGCCGGGCTGCGGCGGAGCCTCGGCGCCGGGGAGGCGCTGGCGGTCAGCGTGCGCAGCGGCGACGGCCTCGCCGCGCTGCGGGCGCTGCTGGCCCCGGAAGCGACGACGGCGCTGCTGGGCGCCTCCGGGGCGGGCAAGTCGACCCTCGTCAACACCCTGCTCGGGGAGGAGCGCCAGGCGACGGCGCCGGTCCGCGAGAAGGACGGCCTCGGCCGTCACACGACCGTGACCCGGGAGCTGATCGAGCTTCCCGGCGGCGCTTTCCTGCTCGACACCCCGGGCCTGCGCGAGGTCGGGCTCCTGGCCGCCGTCGCCTCCTTCGACGACGTCGAGCGCCTGGCCGCGAGCTGCCGCTTCAACGACTGCGCTCACCGCGAGGAGCCGGGCTGCGCCGTCCGCGACCGCGTCGCCCCGGACCGGCTCCGGGCCTGGCGCCGGCTGGCGGACGAGCAGGCCAGCCTCGCCGCGCGTCGAGTGGGCTCGCGCGAACGCGGCTGAGCGATTCGCCGGCCGATCGCCGGCCGAGGAATGCTCCGTATGCGCCCGCGCTCTCAGCGCCGCCGCCGCATAACGGCGACGATCGGGCGAACCGCCGGCCCGGCCGAGCGCAGCAGCCGCCGGCGGATCGGGCGGGCGTGCGGGGTGTCCGCCGCGGCGGCGCTGAGGTAGAAGCCGGCGACCCCGGCGAGGATCGCGGCGTGGCGGTGGCGGTGACGCAGCTCCTCCAGGCCGGTGCGGGCGAGCCGGGCGATCAGGTCGAGCGGTTCGCCGCCTCCTCGCCGCTCGGGTAGTAGGTCAGGTAGCTGTGGGCGCCCGCGGCGGCGTCCTCCTCGCGGTCGATCAGGTCGTCGAGGAGGACGGTGAGGGCGCCGATCGAGGGGAAGTAGGCGGCGTCGATCGGCTCCGGAGGCGGTCCCCGCGGCCAGGGCGCCGTGCAGCCTCAGCCCATCTCGCAGGGGGTCCGCCGCCGGCTGCTCTTCGAGCGTGTCGAGGTAGTCGATCGCGACCCGCAGCGCGACCATCGCCCGGATCGCCGCCGGGCGGGTCCGCCGCGGCGCCAGGATCGCGAAGACCGCCGTCGCTTCGACGTTCAGCCCCTTCTCGGCGATCGCCGCCAGGGCGTCGCTACGCGGCCCTGAATCTGGGATCGCGGCCGCAACCTCGCGCCAGCCCCGCAGCTCGCGCCGGGCCTGGGGGACGACCCGCGCCCGGTACAGGGCCAGCGCCGAGACCACCGCCGCTCCATCTCTCCCGGCCGCTCTCAAGCTCCCAGCCTACGAGGTCGGCGGGCCGATTTCCCCCATATAGGTGGGATTTCGGCCCGTCGGCCCGGATCCCGATACTGCGGCCGATGCGCTCGCTCCCGCACGACCCCCGCAAGCTGGCGGCGATCTATGCCGGCGGCGTCGTCGGGGCGCTGATCCGGGTCGGCCTGGCCGAGGCCGCGTCGACCGCTCCGGGCCAGTGGCCCTGGGCGACCTTCGCGGTCAACATGGCCGGGGCGCTGCTGCTCGGCTACTTCTTCACCCTCTACCGCGACCGCCCAGAGGAGAGCCTGCGCCATCCGTTCCTCGGCACCGGCGTCTGCGGCACCCTGACCACCTTCTCGACCATGCAGCTGGAGCTGTTCGAGATGGTCGACGGCGGCCACTTCGGCCTCGCCGCCGCCTACTGCGCGGTCAGCGTCGCCGCCGGCTACCTCTTCCTGCGCCTCGGGATCGGGCTCGAGCGGGGGCGGGGCGGGGCGGTCGGCCTCCACGCGGGCGAGTCGCCGGGCGGCCCGCGGTGACCGCGCCCGCCTGGATCGCGGTCGGCCTGCTCGGCGGCCTCGCCGCCGCCGCCCGCTTCGCGATCGACGCCGAGATCTCGGCCCGGCTCGCGGTCCCGTTCCCGCTCGGGATCCTCGCCGTCAACCTCAGCGGCGCCCTCGTCCTCGGCGCCGTCGCCGGGGCGGCCCTGCACGGCGCCGCGCTGACGATCGTGGCGGGCGGCGGCATCGGCTCCTTCACCACCTTCTCCACCTGGATCCTCGACTCCCACCGCCTCGGCGAGGCCGGGCTGGCCCGCGTCGCCTGGCTCGACATCGGCGTCTCGATCGTCGCCGGCTTCGCCGCCGTCGCCCTCGGCCACTGGCTCGGCGGCGTCCTCTGAGCGGACCTCAAAGTCGTCCGCCTTCGTCTCTACTTTGGATCGGGCGATGGACGAGCAGACGCTTATCCCGACTCCGGAGCAGGTCTCGATTCCGGTGCCTGAGCAGACGGCGATCCCGACCCCGCCGGAACGGGTCGCGCTGCGCGACCTCGAGGACGGCCAGCGCCTGCGCGGCGTCTACGCGGTGCGCGCCCGCGAGCTGCGGCGCAAGCGCAACGGCGAGCCCTGGCTGCGGCTCTCGGTCGGCGACTCCAGCGGCGCCGCCGAGGCCGTCTGCTGGGAGGACGCCGAGGCGCTCTACGCGGCCAGCCCCACCGGCACCGCCGTCTTCATCGCCGGCGTCTTCGAGATGAGCGAGCGCTGGGGGGCGAAGATCAAGATCGCCCAGCTGCGCGAGGCGGAGCCGCACGAGTACGAGGCCGACGAACTGGCGCCCGAGTCCGAGGTCTCCCTGGCCGACCTGGAGACCGACCTGCGGGCGCTGCTGGCGACGGTCCAGGACCCGCAGCTGCGGCTGCTGCTCGACTCCTTCTTCGCCCCCGACAGCCCCGCTTGGGCGCGCTTCCGCGACGCGCCGGCGGCGAAGGTCTACCACCAGGCCTACCGGCACGGGCTGCTCGAGCACACGCTCTCGGTCGCCCAGGCGGTCAGCGCCGCCTCCAACTTCTTCCCCGGGATCGATCGCGACGTCGCCGTCACCGGCGCCCTCCTGCACGACATCGGCAAGACAGAGGCCTACAACGACGACCCGCTGGCGATCGACCT
>Ga0190274_10000639_pt1 | contig 20569 bp, 22 predicted proteins | sample Popmic531T_FD_133002 | JGI IMG/M metagenome (GOLD analysis project Ga0190274, IMG submission 133002) | Populus adjacent soil microbial communities from riparian zone of Yellowstone River, Montana, USA - 531 T | ecosystem: Environmental > Terrestrial > Soil > Riparian zone | place: USA: Montana... | reverse complement strand
AGCTGCATGCCCTCGTCGTCGTCGCCGTCCAGCTCGGCGGCGTCCCACGCGTCGTCGTACATCTCCTCCATCAGGGCGGCCACGGCGGCCGCCTTGTTGTCGAAGTAGAAGTAGAACGCCGAGCGCGTGACGCCCGCGCGACGCGAGAGGTCGGCGACGTTGATCGCGTCCAGGCTGGCGTCGGGTCCGGCGTCGCGGAGGTGGTGGTCGAGCGCCTCCAACAGGGCGGCGCGTCGGTCGTCGCCCTTGGTTGCCGCCCGGTTCACGAGACCCGACCCGCCAGCGCTCGGCCCGCGAGGACCGGCGCGCCCTGGGCCTGCGCGCGGGCCCGGCCGCTCGGCAGCTCCTTGGTGCGCATCTGGTGCTCGTAGACGAAGTAGTCGAGCTGGTGGGTGTGCCGCGGCCGGTCGAGCATGTGGCCCATGTAGAGCTCGTCGTCGGCCTTGATCACGGCGTGCATCTCCTCGATCGACGGCGGCACGTACTCGCCCACGGCGTACGCCGCGATGAGCCGCGCCTGGCTCTCGACGAACGGGAAGAGCGTCGGCGTCGACTGGGCGAACCCGGCGAAGAGCAGGTCGTCGATGCCGGGCTTGATGATCCGCTTGTAGAGGTCGATCCGGTTCTCGGGAGCGCTGAGGAACTCCGGGTCGAAGAACGGGAACGTCAGGTTGTAGCCGGTGGCGTAGATGATCACGTCGAAGTCCGCCGACGTACCGTCCTCGAAGTGCACGGTCTCGCCGTCGAGGCGTGCCACGTTGCCCTTCGGGATCACGTCGCCGGACTTCAGCCGCAGCGGCAGCTCACCCGACTGGGTCGGGTGCGCCTCGAAGAACTTGTGGTTGGGCGCCGGCAGGCCGTAGAGCGTCGGGTCGGAGTAGGTGAACCGCTGGCCCCACTGGGCGGCCTTGCGCTGCCAGGACAGCGGGAGCTGCGGGATGGTGCGGTAGTTCATGTCGGCAGCCTTGCCGCCGACCAGCTTCGGGACGATCCAGGCACTGCTGCGCGTCGACAGCGTGACCTCGTTGCGCAGCGACCGCTGGGACAGCTCGACGGTGACGTCCGCGGCGCTGTTGCCCAGGCCGACGACGAGGATCCGCTTGTCCATCAGGTCCAGTGGCGTCCACGGGTCGATGTAGTGGTGGGAGTGGATCGACTGGCCGGTGAACTCACCGGGGAACTCGGCCATCCGCGGGTCCCAGTGGTGACCGTTGCCGACCACCAGCAGGTCGAACCGCCGGGTGTCGCCGGCCTGGTCGAGGATCTCCCAGCCGCCGCCGTCGAGCCGCTTGGCACTCACCACGCCGTTCTCGAACTCGATGCGCTCGCGCAGGCCGAACGCGTCGGCGTACGAGTCGAGGTAGTCCTTGATCAGCGTGTGGTGCGGGAAGTCCGGATAGTCGTCGGGCATCGGGAAGTCCCGGAACGACAGCTGGTGTTTCGACGTGTCGATGTGCAGCGAGCGGTAGGCGCTGCTGTGCCCGTTGGGGTTGCCGAAGGCCCAGTTGCCGCCGACCCGGTCGGAGGCTTCGAAGGTCGTGTACGGCACGCCGTAGTCGCCGAGCATCTTGCTGGCCGTGAGGCCACTGATCCCGGCGCCGATGACCGCTGTGGTGGGTAGCACGCAGGGGACGCTAGGCCCTAAGTTGACACGCGTCAACAAACCAGGAGGAGACGTATGGGCGAGCAGTCCGACCGCGTGGCGGTCGTTTTCGGCGGGGCGTCAGGGATCGGGGCGTCGATCGCGGCGCGGTTCACGGCGGAGGGGTGGGCGGTCGAGATCGCCGACCTGCCCGCGGTCGACGTGACCGACGAGGCGGCGGTCGTCGCGTGTCTAGACGGGGCGCTGGCCTCGCACGGGCGGCTCGACCTCGTGGTCAACAGCGCCGGCGTCTCGACGCTCGGCCTGGTCACCGACCTCGACGTAGCCGAGTGGCGCCGGGTCGTGGACGTCTGCCTGACCGGTGCGTTCATCGTGATGAAGCACGCCGGTCAGCGGCTCTCCGCCGGCGGCTCTATCATCTCGCTGTCGTCGCTCAACGCGCGTCAGCCTGGCGCCGGCCTGGCGCCGTACTGCGCCGCGAAGGCGGGTCTCTCGATGCTCACCGAGGTCACCGCGCTCGAGCTCGGGTCGCGCGGCATCCGGGTCAACGCCATCGCGCCCGGCCTCGTCGTCACGCCGCTGACCCAGCCGGCGATGGACATCGCGGGCATCGAGGACGACTACCTCGCCAACACTCCCCTGGGCCGCTCCGGCACTCCCGACGAGATCGCCGAGGCCGCCGTCTACCTGGCTGGCGCCGCCTGGGTGACCGGTGAGGTGCTCGACATCAACGGCGGTGCGCACCTGATGCGCTACCCGGACCTCAACAAGCACGTGCTGGCTGCGTTCAGCTGAGGTTGTCGGGATAGTCCCTCACGAAATGGCTGTCGACACGCCGGGACGGACAGCCAAAAGGTGAGGGACTATCCCGGCGAGGCGCAGGAACGGACAGTTGTACTCGACCTAGCCTCTAGGTAGAGTACAACCATGAGTCCGCGGATGACCCTGCCGACCCAGCTGGTGCTTCGAGTGCTGCTGGAGGATCCCGGCGAGGAGCGGTACGGCTACGAGGTCGGGGCCTCGGCCGGTCTCGCCAGCGGGACCGTGCACCCGATCCTGGCTCGGCTCGAAGGGGCAGGTTGGGTCGAGTCGCGCTGGGAGGACGTGGACTCCGCCCAGGTCGGCCGACCCCCGCGGCGCTACTACCGGCTCACGGCCGACGGCATCGAGGCCGCGCGCGAAGGACTCGCCCGCGCCCACCGCCCCCGGCGGACCGGTTTGAGTCCATGGCCGGAACCGGAACCATCATGACCCGCGCGGAGGGTCGTCCCGCCTGGTGGTCGATGTCGATCACCCGGACTGCCCTCCGCCTGGTCCCACCCGGAGCCGCGCGTGAGCGCTGGCAGCGGGAACTGGTGGCGGAGCTGTACGGCCTCGACCGAGGCCAGCAGGCTCGTCACACCCTCGGCGTGGTCAGCCGCGCGGCCGCACTCCGGGCCGCGGTGACGTCACGCGACCGTCTCGTCCCGGAGGACGTGATGACCAAAGGATTCAGGTGCCGGCTGGGCTGGCACAAGTGGGCCCACCGCTACACCGACCAGCACGCCCACTACCTCGTCTGCCGACGCTGCCACAAGCAGGAGGACCCACCCGACTTCCTGCCGCCGGCGGCGAACCCGATGCTGTGAGGCGTCAGAACACCGCGCCGGGGTTGAGGATGCCCTGCGGGTCGAGGGCGTCCTTGACCCGCTGGTTGAGGGCGAGTGCCTCGGGGCCGAGGTAGGCGCCGAGCCACGGGCGCTTGAGCCGGCCGACGCCGTGCTCGCCGGTGATGGTGCCGCCGAGCTCGATGCCGAGGTCCATGACGGCGCCGTACGCCGCGGTCGCGCGAGCGGACTGGTCCGCGTCGGCGGGGTCGAAGACGATCAGCGGGTGGGTGTTGCCGTCGCCGGCATGGGCGACGACGGCGATGACGACGTCGTGCTCGGCCGCGATCCGCTCGATGCCGCGGACCATCGCGCCCAGCTGCGGCAGGGGTACGCCGACGTCCTCGAGCAGCAGCGAGCCGAGCGGCTCCATCGCCGGGATCACCATCCGGCGGGCGGCGACGAACGCCGCGCCCTCCTCGGGGTCGTCGGTGTGGAACACCTCGGTGGCACCGTTGCCGTCGCAGACCTTCGCCATCTCGGCGATCTCCTCGGCCGCCCGAGCGCCGGGCTCGTCGGACTGCATGACGAGCATCGCCTCGGCGTCCCGGTCGAGGCCCATCCTCGTCAGGTCCTCCACGGCGTTGATCGACGTCCGGTCCATGAACTCGAGCATCGACGGCCGCAGCCGCCGGGTCAGGTCGAGCACCGTGGCGGTCGCGGCGTCGAGCGACCCGAAGGTGGCCACCAGGGTCGACGGTGCCCGCAGCGCCGGCACCAGCCGCAGCACGACCCGCGTGATGATGCCGAGCGTCCCCTCGCTGCCGACGAAGAGCTTGGTCAGCGACAACCCGGCGACGTCCTTGAGCCGCGGGCCGCCGAGCTCGACCGCCGTGCCGTCGGCGAGCACCACGTTCAGCCCGAGCACGTAGTCGGTGGTGACGCCGTACTTCACGCAGCACAGGCCACCGGCGTTGGTGGCGACGTTGCCGCCGATCGAGCAGATCTCGTACGACGAGGGGTCGGGCGGGTACCAGAGCTCGTGCCGGGCGGCCGCCTGCTTCACCGCGACGTTGAGGGCGCCAGGCTCGACGTACGCCGTCCGGGTGGCCGGGTCGATCTCGACGGCGGTCATGCGTTCGGTCGACACCACGAGGCAGCCGTCCTGCGCGGTCGCGCCGCCGGAGAGCCCGGTGCCCGCGCCCCGCGGGATCACGCCGATGCCGTGCCCCGCGGCGAAGCGGACGGCGGCCTGCACGTCGGCGGTCGAGGTCGCCCGGACCACGGCGAGCGGCGTACCCGCGTCGGGGTCGAGGGCCCGGTCCCAGCGGTACTTGTCCATCCGCTCGGCGTCGGAGACGAGCGCGCCCCCGGGCAGGGCTGCCGCGAGCGGCGCGAGGTCGACGGTGACGGCCATCGCCCCAGTCTGCCCGCACATCGGCGTCCTACGCTCGGGTCATGGCACTCCTCCACCACGCGACCCTGACCCCGTCGAAGCCCGAGCTGCTCGCCGCCTGGCTGCCGAGCCAGCCGTGGGCGTCCGGCCTGCCCGGCCTGAAGCCGTTCGGTGGCTACCGGCTGGACGACCCCGACGGCGAGGTCGGCATGGAAGGGATCCTGCTGCGCAGCGACGCCGGCGAGGTGCTGCACGTGCCGCTGACCTACCGCGCGACTCCGCTCGACGGCGCCGAGGACTTCCTGGTCGGCACCATGGAGCATTCGGCGCTCGGCACCCGGTGGGTGTACGACGCGACCGGCGACCCGGTCTGGCGCGCGACCCTCGCGGCGACGGTGCTGACCGGCGGCACCGGCGCGGAGGAGTACTTCGAGGTCGACGGCAAGCGCGAGACCCGCGAGCCGTCGGTCGCCGTGGCCGGCAGCGGCGCGGTCGGCGGCGAGGTCCCCGCCGACACCGAAATCGTCGTCGTCCGCCGGGTCGGGGACGAGGTCGAGGCGGACGCCGTCCTCACCGGCGCCTGGGACGGCGGCTCCGGCGTACTGGCCGGGGTCAGGGTCGTCGGCTGACCGACACCAGCTCGTACGCCGGGACCGGGTTGTCCCGGCCGGCCTTGCAGGTGAGCCGGGCGACGCCGACGTGGACGGCGCGGACCCGCACGTCGTACGTCGCACCGGCGACCACGAACGTGGCAGTGGTCAGGTCGCCGTCGGTCACCCGGTCGACGAACACCACATCGTCGCGACGGGTCACGCCGAGGTCGCGGCGCAGGTGGATCTCGGCCGCCTGCACCGCCATCGGGTACGACGAGCGGCCGCGGAGGTGGTCGAGGTCGAGCTCGCCGACGAGGTGCGCGCCAGCCACGGTGATCGCGGCGGCCGGGTCCAGACGCCCGTAGTAGAGCCCGTGCGGAAGCACCACCATGTTGGCCGCGAACCGGTCGCCGCCGATGTGCGACACCTCCCACGTCTCGTCGGGATGCGCCTGGTCGAGCGCCTTCGCGACCGGCCGACCGCGCTCGGCACAGCACGCGTCGTGGCGGCCGTTGGTGCAGACGCAGAAGAGCGAGCCGTCGTACGGCGTCAGGCCGCTCGTGCCGCCACCGCGCAACGCACCGAGGTCGACGTCGAGCACCTCCCGTGGGTCGCCGAGCCGGCCGGCCTCCAGGCGCGGGGTCACCGGGTCGGAGTACGCCGCGAAGACCCGCAACCCATCGCCGTCGTCGGGCGACGAGCTGTAGCGACGGATGAGCAGGATCTTGGCGCGGTGCTCGGCCGCCCGTCGCTGGAGCTCGGCGCCCAGCCCGTCAGGCAGGCGGGCGTCGCGCAGCGCCTTGTCGCCCCACGGGCCGACGTGCTCGAGGAGCAGCCAGGTGCGGACGTGGGTGGCGGTGCCGAGGACGGGTTCGTCCCGCAGCAGGCTGGCGGCCGCGCAACGGAAGGTCACGCGGGGTCCCCGCGGAGTCGTGGGCTGGCGGAGCGAAGCGGGGGAAGCACGCGACTTCGTGGGGTGCTCACTGAATCTCCAGGAGCCCTTCGCGGACCAGGCGGCGACACAGCACCAGGCTGCTCTCCGGGTCGAGCGGCAGGTCGGCGGGGGTGAGCTCGCCGCGCGCCCGGACCTCGTCGAGGGCCGGACGGATCCGGGCCGGCATGGTCAGGCTGCGGTCGCCGAGCAGCACCTCGACCCGGTCGGCGCGGTCGATCAGCACACAGGGGTGGCCGGCCCGGCGCCGGAGCCGCGTGGTCGCGTCGATCGCCTCGCGACCGAGCACGTCCTGGAGCCCACCGGCGAGCCGGGGCGGCCGAGTGGTCAGGAACCGCCGGATCTCGTCCTCGACCGCGAGGGTCGCATCCAGCCGTCGTACGGCGCCGGCGAGCTCGTCGAGCCGGGCGGCGAGAGCTTCGGCCAGCAACGAGCGGTCGTCGAGGTAGCCGGCGGGCAGGTGGTCGTCCGGGACGCCGGCGAGCACCGGCTGCACCGCGCGCTCGACGAGGCCGCGCCAGGTGAGCTGGTTGATCCCGAGGGTGACGTGCAGGGAGACGGTCTCCTGGGCACGGGCGGCGTGCGGCGTGCCGGTGGGCAGGTACATCGACAGCCCCGGCTCCAGCAGCACCTCCTCCGGACCGTCGGCACCGTGGACCTCCCAGAGCTTCGAGCCGGCCGTCTGGAAGACGAAGACGTCGTGCGAGTCGGAGTGCACCGCGAAGCCCTGTGCTCCCGGCGGCGTGAGGTAGGCGTTGGCCTGGCAGGGGTGGCCGAGCTCGAGCTCCAGCTCCGCGATCAGCCGGGTCAGCGGCGGCCAGTAGCGCTGCAGCCCCTGGAAGACGACGGTCGCGCCACCGTCGAAGAGGGCGAGCGCCTTGCGTCCGTCGACCAGGCCCGTCACAGGCTTGCCGGCGAGCGTCGCGCCGCGGGTGTACGACGACTCCGGCAGCACCGAGCCGTCCTGGGCCATCCGGATGGCCGGCGTACGGATCGCCGTCGAGGTCAGCAGGTGGTCGGCGTCGTCGAGCGACAGCAGGCCGACGAGGTCGGCCGGGTCGGTCCGGTGCAGGTGCACGCGGGACGCCCAGACCTTCGTCAGGAAGGTCTGGGCGTCACCGCTGAGCAGGTCGAGAGCCCCGTGAATCAAGGGAGCACTCAGGAGTCGGTGCCGTCGCTATCGCCACCGTCGGTGCCGTCGCCGTCGGACCCGTCACCGTCGGTGCCGTCGCTGTCACCGCCGTCGCTTCCGTCACCGTCCGTGGTGTCGGTCGCGTCGCCGTCGGTGCCGTCGGCGTCACCGCCGGGCACGGCGCCAGCACCGGCTCCCGAGGTCGTGATGTCGTCGTCGCTGAGGGGTTCTTCGTTGGTCATGGGGGTCCTCCCTGGGGTCGGATGCGTGCTGTCCCGATCATGTACCCAGGTGCCGCCGGCGTATACAGGTCACGGCGCGAGCTCGGCGACGAGCAGCTCGACGCGCCGCCGGATCTCGTCGCGCACGCCTCGCACCATCGCGATGCCCTGACCGGCCGGGTCGTCCAGGACCCAGTCCTCGTAGCGCTTGCCCGGGAAGAACGGGCACTCGTCCCCGCAGCCCATGGTGACCACGACATCGGCCTCACGGACGGCGGACTCGGTCAGCAGCTTCGGCACCTCGCGGGCGACGTCGATGCCCACCTCCGCCATCGCCTCGACGGCGACCGTGTTGACCTGGTCGGCAGGCTGCGAACCGGCCGAGAGCACGTCGATCCGGTCGCCGGCGAGGTGCTGCAGGAAGCCGGCCGCCATCTGCGACCGGCCGGCGTTGTGGACGCAGACGAAGAGGACGGTCGGCTTGGTCATCGAACCTCCTGGGCTCGTGGGTGCAGGACGGCGAGCAGGGCGAGCCCGAGCGCCCCGCCGACCAGCTGCATCAGGACGAAGAGCGGCACCGAGGCCGGGGCGATGCCGGCGAAGGTGTCGGACAGGGTGCGGGCGAGGGTCACCGCCGGGTTGGCGAAGCTGGTCGAGCTGGTGAACCAGTACGCCGCGGCGATGTAGCCGCCGACGGCGAAGGCCACCGTCTCGACCCGCGCCGAGCGCAGGCTGCCGAAGACCACGAGCACCAGGCCGAGGGTCGCGACCAGCTCGCCGAGCAGCTGCCCGCTGCCGCCGCGGTCGTGGGTCGACACCGAGACGGCGTCGAGGTCGAACATCAGGTTGGCGATCACCACGCCGAGGAGGCCGCCCGCCACCTGGGCGGAGACCAGCACTACGGCGGTCGCCGAGGAGACCAGTCCGAGGGCTCGCTCGACCAGGGTGACGACGGGGTTGAACGACGCCGACACCGGCTGCAGGGCGAGGATCAGCGCGACCAGCACGGCACCGGTGGCGACGCTGTTCTCCAGCAGCTGCAGACCGACGTCGTCCGGGGAGAGGCGTTGCGCCGCGATCCCGGAGCCCACGACGGCGGCGACCAGGAACGCCGTACCGACCAGCTCCGCCACCCCACGACGTAGGACCAGGGGTACGACGAGCGGCACGGTCACCCGGTCACGCCGCCCAGCAGTGCGGCGAGGTCGCCGAGCGCGGCCGCGTTGACCCGGTAGTAGACCCAGACGCCGCGCTTCTCACGGTCGAGGAGCCCGGCGTCGTGCAGCAGCTTGAGGTGGTGGCTGATCGTCGGCTGGGAGAGGTCGAAGGCGTCGTTGAGGTCGCAGACGCAGGCCTCACCGTCCGCGTGCGAGGCGACCAGCGAGAGCAGCCGGAGCCGGACCGGGTCGGCCAGCGCCTTGACCAGCGGCGTGATCCGCTCGGCCTGGTCCGCCGTCAACGGCTCGCGCGTCAGCGGCGAGCAGCAGGCCACCGTCTCGACGGGGGTGAGCTCGAGCAGCTTCGCAGACTTCGACATGCGTCGATATTGACAGATATCGATGTCTGGTGCCAGTCTTCCAGGACATCGAAGTTCATCAATGTCTCAGGAGGCACCATGTCCCGCGTCCAGCTAGCCCTCAACGTCGACGACCTCGACACCTCGATCGCCTTCTACACCAGGCTCTTCGGCACCGAGCCGGCGAAGGTCCGCCCCGGCTACGCCAACTTCGCGGTGGCCGAGCCGCCGCTCAAGCTGGTGCTGATCGAGAACCCCGGCCAGGGCGGATCGCTCAACCACCTCGGCGTCGAGGTGGCCGACACCGACACCGTGGACGCCGAGCAGACCCGCCTCGCCGCCGCGGGCCTGGCGTCGGTCGACGAGCGCGACACGATCTGCTGCTACGCGAAGCAGGACAAGTTCTGGGTCCAGGGCGCGCCGAACGGCGAGCAGTGGGAGGTCTACACCGTGCTCGCCGACGCGCCGGCCGTCCCCGAGCAGACCTGCTGCGCCTGACTCGTGGTTTCGAGGCTCGGGCCTAGCGGCCCTCGCACCTCAACCACCGTGCCCCGGTGGTTGAGGTGCGAGCGAAGCGAGCCTCGAAACCACCTCACCGGGCTCAGCGCTACCGCGTCAGCCGATCAGCCCGCGACGACGCGCGATCGCGGCGGCCTCGGTGCGGCCGGACGCCTCCAGCTTGGCCAGCACGTTGGAGACGTGCACCGAGACCGTCTTGGCGCTGATGAAGAGCTGCTTCGCGATCTCGCCGTTGGACCGCCCCTCGGCCACCAGAGTGAGGATCTCGGTCTCGCGCGGGGTGAGGGTGTCGGGCGCCGAGTCGGCACGGGTCGGGGCCGAGCCGATCGCGCGCAGCTCGTCGAGCAGCGGCGTGGCACCGAGCGCACGGGCGGCCTCCCGCGCCAGGTCGCCCGCCACCCGAGCACCGGCCGGGTCGCCCGTGGCGCGCAGGATGCCGGCCAGGATGGTGCGGACCCGCGCCAGCTCGTGCGCGTTGTCGAAGTCCTCGAAGGCGATCACGGTCTCGCGCCAGGTATCGACGAGGACGTCCTGGGGCGGCGCGTCGATCCCGGCGAGCCAGCGCACCCGCAGCGTCTCCGCGTCGAGCCGCTTCTTCCAGGCGCGGCCCTCCGGACCCCAGTGTCCCGACGGGTCGGAGTAGCGCTGGACGACGGTGTGCCCGTCGTTGCTGATCTGCTCGACACGTTCGAGGTACGCCGCGCGCTCCGCGCCGGACAGCGAGGGCATCGCCTGCGCGACCGCGCCGACGGCGATGGCGCCGAACCTGATCCGGGCGCTGAACCACTCGTGCCACATCCGGCCGAGCACGACCACCACGTCGTCGTACACCTTGATGGCGGCGGCCGGATCGCCGGCCCGTCCGGCCTGGACCATCTCGAGTGCGGCGGAGTGGATCGCCACCGCACCCTCGCGCGACCAGAAGCGGCGGAGCTTGCGGGCCGATGCCGCGACGTCGGCACCGCGGCCCTGCTCGACCGTCATCCGCAACGCGTCGAGGATCGCCCGCGGGATCGGCGGCGGTGACTCCTGGCGGAGGTCGGTCAGCTCGAGTACGTCGTCCCACCCCCCGCGCACCATCCGGATCCAGGTCAGCTGGACCCGGCACTCGAAGGCGTACGGCGCGAACGGCACCCCCGCCGCGGTGGCCCGGTCGATGCCGGTGCGGAACCAGACCTCGGCCTCGTCGAACTCGGCCCAGTCCTCGAACGAGCGACCCAGCAGGAACCGGCCACGCAGCTCGGCCTGGACGGCATCCGCCTCCTCCGCCCGGGCGACCGCCTCGATCAGCGCCGAGCGCAGCCCCTCCTTGGGTCCGGCCTTCTTCAGACCGCTCAGGGTCGTGATCGCCTCGGACGCGAGCTGGTTGAGGTCGAGCCGCTCGTTGAGGGCGAGCGCCTCCATGCCGACGGCCTGCGCCTCCTCGTAGCGGCCCATCCCGGCGAGCACGCGGGCGTGGGTGGTGAGAGCCCGGGCCCGCAGCTGGTTCTCACCCTCCGGGGCCAGCGCGAGCGCCTCGGCCGACACCTCGGTCGGGTTCTCGTCGGTGTCGACGACGATCATGATCCCGGCCCGCGCCGTGAGCATCCGCGAGCGCCACTCGGGCGGGGTGTCGGCGGGGAGCCGGTCCAGCTGCTCCTGCACCAGCGCGACCGCACGCTGCGGGTCGCCGCTCTCGCTGAGCGCGTCGGCCGCGCTGGTCACCAGCTTGGAGACGTCGACGTCGGCGCGCTCGCAGCGCCGTGGATCGGCGAGCAGCTCGAGCGCCTGCTGGTAGTGGTACGCGGCCTCGTCGGGTCCGCCGACGGCCCAGGCCTCGTGCCCGGCCTGGATGCTGGCCGAGAGCGCGGCGTCGAGGTCCATCGCCAGCCGGGCGTGCCGGGCCAGCTCCGCCGCGGTCCCGCGGGCGGCTCCTGATTGCAGCGCCGCGACGTACTGCGCGTGTAGGCGGACCCGCTCGCCGGGGAGCAGGTCGTCGTACACGGCCTCGCCGAGGAGCGCGTGCCGGAAGGAGAAGCGCCCTTCGTTGGCGACCAGGATGTTCATCTCGACGGCCTTGCGCAGGCCCTCGTCGAGCTCGGCGTCACCGAGCCCGGAGGAGGCGGCGAGCATGTCGTGGGAGACCTTGCGCCCGGAGGCGCTAGCGGCGCGGACCACCTGGCGCGCGTTGTCGTCGAGCCGGTCGAGACGGACGAGGAGCACGTCGGCGAGGTCGGCGGGCACCCAGCGCCCCGGCCCGGCGGCGGCGCTGCTGAGTTCCTCGACGAAGAAGGCGTTGCCCTCGGCGCGGTCGACGATGTCGGAGAGCTCCTTCTCGGCCAGGCCCTCGGGGACCAGCTCCGCGATCAGGGCACGTACGGCGTCGTCGGGCAGCGGGGACAGCGCGACCCGGTGCACGCCGCGGAACCGCGACCACTCGGCGACCTGGCGGCGGAGCGGGTGGCGGCGGTGCAGGTCGTCGGAGCGGTACGACGCGACCACGGCCACCGGGCCGGTGAACGGGCGCGAGAAGAGGAAGCTGAGGAGGTCGCGGGTCGACTGGTCGGCCCAGTGGGTGTCCTCGATGACCAGCAGGAAGGGCGCCTTCTCGGCGGCGGTCTCGAGGAGCACGTGGACCGCCTCGAAGAGGTCGGCGCGGTCGAGCGCCGAGCCCTGCTCGGTGCTGCGGTCCTCGCCGCCCATGACGCGGCGGCCGGGCTGGAGGCGGGCGAGGGTGGGGTACTGCGCCGCGACCTGGTCGACCACGTCGGGCAGGTCGACGGCGAGACGGCCGAGCACCTCGGAGAACGGGAGGTAGGGCAGCGCACTGTCGCCGAAGTCGAGGCAGTGGCCCGCGAAGACTTGCCAGCCCTCGGTGAAGGCGAGGTCACGGAGCTCGACGAGGAGCCGGGTCTTGCCGACACCGGCATCCCCGGAGAGGAGGACGACGCCGGCCGACTCCGCCGTACCGGCGCCGGACGCACGGACGCCGAGCGACGTGACAATCTCCGTCAGCTCGGCGTCTCGGCCGACCAGGGTGCGACTCGTGTGTGCTGCCACGTCGCCCATGATCGCGTCTTCTGTTGTCGTGTGCTCGCCCATTACGGCGGGCCTGTCAGCGAACCGTGCCGAACGTGCTCTCCCCGGCTGCTCCACGCCGGATGATGGACCGGCGCTGGCGCCGGCCCGCGAGCTCGCCCCGGACGCGTCCCAGGCGGTACTCGAGCTCGGTCTTCACGTAGTCGCGGTGAACGGTGTTGTCGTACATGGTGGGCTCCTCAGCTCCTCGTTGATGAGACGAGATTCGTCGTCTGAGGTAGCGCTGCACATCGGGCAGGTGCCTTATCTGAGGTAGCTGCCGCCTTAGGTCAGCCGCTGCCAACGTCCCTCGGACACGACGTCGAGGGCGCCGTCGACCACCCGGATCGCGGACTGGTCGTCGAGGACGTACGCCGGCCCGCCGATCCCCGCGGCCCACTCCTCCGCCGCGGCCATGGTGTTGGTCGGGAAGACATCCAGGTGCGGGAAGATCGAGAAGTCCACCAGCCCGAGGGTGCGGTCGTCGGGCGCGCCCGGCCACTCGACGAAGAGGTCGCCGATCCGCGGCGTCAGCACCATGCTGCCGGCGCTCACCCCGACCCAGACCGTCTCCGTCAGCGAGGGCAGCAGGTCGCCGAGCCCGGACTCCCGCATCCAGTGGCACAGGTACGTCGCGTCACCGCCGTCGACCAGCAGGACGTCGGCCTCCTGGACCCACGGGACCCAGCGCTCGGCGCCGACGGTGGGCAGCGCGGTCAGCTCGAGAACGCCGGCCGACCGCCACCCCAGGCCGGTCAGGGACCCCGGTGGACCTCCCACCACGAAGCGCCGGACCGAGGTCGGGCCGCACATCGGATGGCCCCACTGCGCAGTGGGGATGCACAGGGCGTCCGACTCCGCGATCGGCTTGCCCAGCAGGTCGACCAGCGCGGCCTCGATGCTCGGGTTGGTGACGCCTCCGGAGGTCAGCAGCAGCTTCATGGACATGATGATCGGCCCGACGCCCGGGACTCATCGCTGGCGTGACCGAAACCCGGTGGCCGAGTCGTCGCGTCGCCGTCAGGATGTCCGCGTGCCCCTCCATGCCGATGAGCTCCACGTCGACGTCAGCCTCGTCCGCGCGCTGGTCGACCGCGCCTTCCCGCAGTACGCCGAGCACGCGCTCGAGCCCGCACGCGACTCGGGATCCTCGAACGCGCTCTTCCGGCTCGGGTCCGACCTGGTGGTGCGCCTGCCCCGGCAACCGGGTGGCGGTTCGACCATCGACAAGGAGGCGCGCTGGCTCCCGTACGTCGGCGACCGGGTCACCGTCGCCGTCCCCGAGCTCGTCGGCATCGGTGAGCCCGCCCTCGGCTACGGCGAGCGCTGGGCGATCACCCGATGGCTCGACGGCACGGTCCCCACGCCGTCGTACGCCGCCGGTCCCGGCCTGGCGCGCGATCTTGCGCGCTTCGTGACGGAGCTCCGGGCGATGGAGGTCCCGGCCGGAGCCGCCGAGGACGAGTCGCTGTCGTGGTACCGAGGGGTGCCGCTGTGGGAGCTGGACCAGGACTTCCGCGAGTCGGTCGAGGAGTGTCGCGGCCTCGGTCTCGACCTCGATCTCGACGAGGTGCTGCGCGTGTGGGACCTCGCCGCCGAGGCCTCGCGGACCGTCGAGTCGACACCCACCTGGTACCACGGCGACCTGCTCGCCGAGAACCTGTTGGTGCGGGACGGCCGCCTGGCCGCCGTCCTCGACTTCGGAGGTCTCGCGATCGGCGACCCGACCGTGGACCTGGCCGTCGCCTGGGAGGTCCTCGGCGACGACGGGCGACGGGAGTTCCGTCAGGCCCTCGACCTCGACGACGCCAGCTGGACCGCTTCGCGGGGCTGGGCGCTGCTCATCGCCGTGATCACGTTCCCCTACTACGGCACCACGATGCCGCGCCGCTGCGCCGACCGGCTCGCGATGGCTCAGGCGGCGCTGGCCTAGGCGACCGGCCGGCCTCCCACCCAGGTCGCCGCGACGAGCGGTACGCCGGGGCGGTAGGCGAGGTGCACGTGGCTCGGGGCGTCGAGGACGATCAGGTCCGCCCGCTTGCCCACGGTGAGCGCGCCGACGTCGTCGCGGTCGAGCGCCTGCGCGCCGACGTACGTCGCGGCATGGACGGCCTCGGCCGGGGTCATCCCCATCTCGCGCACGGCCAGCGCGATGCACAGCGGGAGCGAGCTGGTGAAGCAGGAGCCGGGGTTGCAGTCGGAGGCGAGGGCGACGCGGACGCCGACGTCGACGAGGCGGCGGGCGTCCGGGTAGGGCTGCTTGGTGGAGAACTCGACGCCCGGCAGCAGGGTCGCGATGGTCCCCGAGTCGCGGAGCGCCTCGACGTCCTCGTCGGCGAGGTAGGTGCAGTGGTCGACCGCGACCAGGCCGAGCTCTGCGGCGAGCCGGACGCCGGGGCCGTAGGTGAGCTGGTTGGCGTGCAGCCTCCCGCTCAGCCCGGCTGCGGCGCCGGCGGCCAGGACAGCCCTTGCCTGGTCCCCGTCGAAGGCGCCGCGCTCGCAGAAGACGTCGATCCAGCGCGCGTGCCCCTTGGCTGCGTCCAGCATCGGGCCGGTGACGAGCTCGACGTACTCCCCCGGGTCGCCCTCGGGCACGACGTGCGCGCCGAGGAAGGTCGTCTCCTCGGTGAACTGTCGCGCGACCGCCAGGCTGCGCGCCTCGTCGCGGACCGTCAGGCCGTAGCCGCTCTTGATCTCGACGGTCGTCGTGCCCTGCCGGCGCATCTCGCCGACCAGCCGGGCGACGTGGCTGGTGAGCTGCTCGTCGGTGGCGGCGCGGGTGGCTGCGACGGTGGTGCGGATCCCGCCCGCGGCGTACGGCGTGCCGGTCATCCGGGCCGCGAACTCCTCGGAGCGGTCGCCCGCGAAGACCAGGTGGGAGTGCGAGTCGACGAACCCGGGGAGCACCGCGCGGCCGCCCGCGTCGTACTGCTCGTCGGCCTGCGGGGCGTCGACGGCCCGTCCCGTCCAGGCCACCTGGTCGCCTTCGATGACGAGCGCGGCGTCCGGGATCGCGCCGAGGAGGCTCTGCCCATTTCTTGCGGCGTCGGGGTCGTTGGTGACCAGCTCGCCGATGTTCGTGATGAGGGTGCTGCTCATCGGTGGACCCTCTCGATCGTGGCCGCCAGCTCGCGGCCGATGTCCTCGTGGTCGTCGCGGGTGGCGACCACCCGGCCGTCCGCGACCACATGGGTCACGTCGCCGGCGGTGGCCGCGAAGACGGCGGTCGCCTCGTCGGCCCCGGTGCCCGCCGTCCGCGGCGTGGTGGTGTCGATGGTGACCAGGTCTGCCCGCTGGCCGACAGCGATGGTCCCGGCATCGGCGAAGCCGAGGGACTCGTGGGCGGTGCCAGCGGCGAGCAGCTCGGCCGCGGTCCAGTGACCGCGCTGCTGGGTGGCGAGTCGCTCGTCCAGCTCGAGCGCGCGCATCTCCTCGAGGAGGTCGATGACGGCGTGGCTGTCGGAGCCCAACGTGATCGTCGCGCCAGCCCGCTCGAGGGCGCGGCCGGGGCCGATGCCGTCGCCGAGGTCGCGCTCGGTGGTCGGGCAGAAGCACGCCCTCGTCCGCGTGCTGCCGAGGTGGGTGATGTCCGCGCCGGTGAGGTGGGTGGCGTGCACGGCGGTGGTGCGGGGTCCGAGTGCCCCCGCGTCGTGGAGCAGCTGGGTCGGGGTGACGCCGTACGTCGCGAGGCAGGCGTCGTTCTCGGCGACCTGCTCGGAGAGGTGGACGTGGAGCGACCTCCCGTGCGCTGCCTCGACGACCGTCGCGAGCTGGTCCTTTGGGACTGCCCGGACGGAGTGGATCGCGGCGCCGACATGGTCGTGCTCGATCGCGGACACCCGCTCCGCCCAGCGGTCCGCGTCGCCGTCGGAGTAGCGGACCTGGACGCCCTCGGGCGGCCGCCCGAACCCGCTGCTGAGGTAGCAGGTGTCGAGGAGCGAGATCCGGATGCCGGCCTCACCGGCCGCCGCGATCAGCGCGTGGCCCATCGCGTTGGGGTCGTCGTACGGCGTGCCGTCGGGCTGGTGGTGGAGGTAGTGGAACTCGCCGACGCTGGTGATGCCGGCCGCCGCCATCTCGCGGTAGGTCGCCCGGGCCAGGGCGAAGTAGCTGTCCGGGTCGAGCCGCCCGGCGACGCCGTACATCTGTTCGCGCCAGGTCCAGAATGTCCCGCGCTCGCGCTGGGTCCGCCCCCGGAGCGCCCGGTGGAAGGCGTGGCTGTGGCAGTTGGCCAGGCCGGGGATGGTGAGGCCGGCGAGCCTGACGGTTTCCCCGGCTGCCCGGGGAAACTTCTCTACTTGCGCGGCTGGTGTGACGGAGGTGAACCGCCCGTCCTCGATCTCCACCAGCACGTCGTCGGCCACGGCGCCGTCGACCCAGGCACGCTCGAGCAGGTACGCCGGACTCACGCGGGGTCCCCGACGAGTCGTGGACCGGCGGAGCGAAGCGGGGGAAGCTCGCGACTCGGTGGGGTGTTCAACGCGCCAGCCTCTCCAGGGTGTCGGCGAGGGCCGAGACGCCGACCAGGCAGTCCGCGATCGAGGCGTGCTCCTCGGGAGAGTGCGAGATCCCGGTCGGGTTGCGCACGAAGAGCATCGCGGTGGGGATCCCGGCAGCGGACAGGATGCCGGCGTCGTGGCCGGCCTGGGTCGGGATGATCGGCCAGTCGCCGCCCTCGTGGTCGGCGGCGACGGCTGCCGCCAGCGCCGGGTCGAACGCGACCGAGCCGGACACCGACTCCGCGGTCACGACCAGCGAGGTGTCGTCGCGAGACGCCCGGTCGGAGGCCTGGGCGGCGATGACGTCGACCAGCGAGGCCAGTGCGTCGTCGGTCGAGCACCGCGCGTCCAGCCACGCCGTCACCTTCGACGGCACCGCGTTGGTCCCGTTGGGTTCGACCGACACTCGGCCGAACGTCGCACGCTGCCCGGCCAGCCGCGCCTGCTTGTTGGCCGCGAGCACCGTCATCGCGTAGGTCAGCATCGGGTCGGCCCGGTCCTCCATCCGGGTGGTCCCGGCATGGTTGGCGGCACCCGTGAAGTCGAACCGGTAGCGCCCGTGCGGCCAGATCTCGCTCGCCACCCCGACCGCGACACCGCGGTCCACCAGGTCCCGACCCTGCTCCACGTGGAGCTCCACGAACGTGCCCACCGACGAGAGCAGCGACGACGTCCCACCCGGTACGACGTCGCCGAGCGCGACCCCGTCGCGGTCGGTCAGCACCCGCGCGTCCGACCACGAGATCGCGCCCGCCGCCAGGCGCGAGCCGAGGCAGGCCAGCCCGAACCGCGAGCCCTCCTCCTCCACGAACACCGATACCCCCACCGGTCGCGTCGGCACGACGCCGCGGGCGCGCATCAGGTCGATCGCGGCCAGCGCGGAGACGACGCCGAGCGGGCCGTCGTACGCGCCGCCGTCGAGCACCGAGTCCAGGTGCGAGCCGGTCAGTACGGCGGGGCCGGAGCCGACGTCCCACCAGCCGACGACGTTGCCGAAGTCGTCGCTCTCGATCCGCAGCCCACGGGCGGCGCACTGCTCGACGAACCACGACGACAGCTCCCGCTCCGGCGTCGTGAACGGCTGCCGGAAGTAGCCGCCGGACGACGCCGACCGCCCCACCGGCGCGAGGTCGGCCCACATCCGCTCGAAGTCGTCAGGCACGGCTCTCCTCATACTGGCCACCATGGAGTTCCAGGACGTCGTACGCCGCCGCAAGATGGTCCGCAGCTACTCGACCGAGCGGGTCGACCCGGCCGTCGTCGACCTGGCGCTGCACAACGCGACCCGCGCGCCCAACGCCGGCTTCAGCCAGGGCTGGGCGTTCCTGGTGCTCGACACCCCCGACGACGTACGGCGTTTCTGGTCCGTCACCGCCGACGACGTCGACCAGCCCGACACCTGGCTGGCCGGGATGATGAGGGCGCCGGTGGTGATCCTGCCGTGCTCGAGCAAGGCCGCCTACCTGAGCCGGTACGCCGAGGCCGACAAGGGCTGGACCGACCGGGACGAGGCGCGCTGGCCGAAGCCGTTCTGGGACATGGACACCGCCATGGCGAGCCTGCTGATCCTGCAGACCGCGACCGACGCCGGGCTCGGCTCCTGCTTCATCGGCGTGCCGGCGGGCAAGGATGCCGCCGTACGCGAGGCGTTCGCGATCCCGGACGACTTCGACCCGGTCGGCGTGATCACGATCGGCCATCCCGCGGGCGGCGGCGCTGCGGGGTCGCCAACCCGACGGGGACGCAAGCCGGTGGCGGACGTCGTACATCGCGGGCGGTGGGGGACTCAGCAGGAACACCGGCCCAGTCCATCGGTGTAGGACCCGCGGGTCAACGAGCCACACTCCTTGGGGGTCTCGGATCCCAGACCCGATCCCGAGGTTTACCCTCCCTGGGTGACCCACCCCTCCGTCGCCAAGCTCCAGGCTCTGGTGCGCATCCCGACCGTCTCGAACCGCGACCCGGACCTGGTCGACGTCGCCGCGTTCGACGAGTTCGTGGCGGAGCTGGCCCGGCAGTTCCCGATGCTCCACGAGCGGCTGGAGCTGACCCGGGTCGACACCCACGGGCTGCTCTTCCGCTGGGCCGGCCGGGGCTCGGAGCGTCCGGTCGTGCTGATGGCCCACCTCGACGTCGTACCCGTCGAGGAGGACGCGCCCTGGCAGCACCCGCCCTTCGGCGCGGAGATCCACGACGGTGCGGTCTGGGGGCGCGGGACCCTCGACGACAAGGGTGAGCTGGTCGCGATCTGCGTCGCCGTCGAGGACCTCCTCGAGCGCGACTTCACGCCGGAGCAGGACGTCTGGCTGTCGTTCGGCTGCAACGAGGAGGTGTCCGGTACGTCGGCGGTGCTCGCCGTCGAAGAGCTGCGCCGTCGCGGGGTCGAGCCCTGGTTCGTGGTCGACGAGGGCGGCGCAATCGCGTCCGAGGCCTTCCCCGGCGTCGCTGCCCCCGTGGGCGTCGTCGGTGTCACCGAGAAGGGCGTGACGTCCCTCGAGCTGAGGGTCGACGGGCGTGGCGGACACGCCTCCACGCCCAAGCGCAACGGCCCGACCGTGCGGCTGGCCAAGGCAGTCACCAAGCTCGACCGCCATCAAATGGCAGCCAGCGTGCCAGAACCCACGATCGAGCTGCTGCGCCGAATGGCGCCGCACGCACCCCGGGCGCTGCGGCCGCTGATGGCGAACGCCGACAAGCTGCGTCCGGTGCTGACCCGCGCCCTGATCGCTGCGGGCGCGGAGCCGGCGGCGATGACGCGCACGACGTTCGCCATCACCACCCTCTCCGGCTCGCCCGCGCTGAACGTCATCGCGTCGACCGCGAAGGCCGGCGTCAACATCCGGATCATGGTCGGCGACACCGTCGCCGGCGTGCTCGAGCACGTCCGCAAGACGATCGACGACGACCAGGTCCAGGTGACGGTCGTCGAGGAGAACGAGCCGAGCCCGATCTCGCCGTACGACGACGAAGCCTTCGCTCTGATCGAGTCGACGATCACGGAGGTCTTTCCCGACGCGATCCCGGCGCCGTACGTCATGATGGCGGCCACCGACTCGCGGTTCTTCACCGAGATCTGCCCCCGGGTCTACCGGTTCGCACCCTTCCGGATGACCAAGGCACAGCGTGAGTCGATCCATTCGTACGACGAGCACCTCGGGGTCGACGCCTTCGTTGACGGCGTCCGCTGGTACCAGCTGCTGATCGAGAGGATCCCCCAATGAGTTCGCCAGTGACGACGATCGCCAACGACCCCCGGACCAAGGGGCTCTTCGCGATCGTCGGCTTCCTGGTCTGCGTCGAGCTCGCCAGCGGCATCCTGCAGGGCTACTACACGCCGATCTTCAGCGACATCGCCGACCACCTCGGCATCGCGGACGCCGACGTCAACTGGTTCGAGGCCGCGCAGCTGATCGTCTCCGCGCTCGTCGTACCCCCGCTCGCCCGGATGGGCGACCTGGTCGGCCACAAGAAGGTGCTGCTCCTCTCGACCGCCGT
>Ga0190274_10000638_pt1 | contig 20581 bp, 18 predicted proteins | sample Popmic531T_FD_133002 | JGI IMG/M metagenome (GOLD analysis project Ga0190274, IMG submission 133002) | Populus adjacent soil microbial communities from riparian zone of Yellowstone River, Montana, USA - 531 T | ecosystem: Environmental > Terrestrial > Soil > Riparian zone | place: USA: Montana... | reverse complement strand
TGCTCCAACCCGGTCGACGGCTACTGGATGATCCAGCAGGCGATCGCCTGCGACGACCCGGTGATCTTCCTCGAGCCCAAGCGGCAGTACCACGCCGACAAGGCCGAGCTCGACGACACCGCGACGCCCGACCCGCTCTTCACCTCGCGCGTCGTCCGCCGGGGCACCGACGTCACCGTGCTCGCCTACGGCCCCACGGTGAAGACCGCGATGAAGGCCGCCGAGGCGGCCGCCGGCGAGGGCAAGTCGATCGAGGTCATCGACCTGCGCACACTGTCGCCCCTCGACATGGGTCCGGTCTACGAGTCGGTACGCCGTACCGGTCGCGCGGTCATCACCCACGAGGCGCACGTCAACCTCGGCATGGGCGCGGAGGTCTCCGCGCGGATCACCGAGCAGTGCTTCTACTCCCTGGAGGCTCCGGTGCTGCGGGTCGGCGCGTTCGACACGCCCTACCCGGCGTCGCGGATCGAGGAGGACTACCTCCCCGACCTGGACCGGGTGCTGGACGCCGTCGACCGCTCGTTGGAGTTCTGAGACATGGCTGAGTACAAGCTGCCCGACGTGGGCGAGGGCCTGACCGAGGCTGAGATCGTGGTCTGGAAGGTCAAGGTCGGCGATGTCGTCGCGATCAACGACATCGTGGTGGACATCGAGACCGCGAAGTCGATCGTCGAGCTGCCGTCGCCGTACGCCGGGACCGTGACGGCGATCCTGGTCGCCGAGGGCGAGATGGTCCCCGTCGGCACCCCGATCATCGCGATCGGCGACGACGAGCCGGCGGAGATCGACCTGTCCAACCCGGCCGCCTCCGGCGGCGGTGAGGGCGAGTCGCTGGTCGGTCGCAACAAGGCCGACCGCGGTCCGGTCCGACGCGCCCGCAAGGTGTCCTCGGGTGCGGTGGCCGCCCACATGCAGGCGCAGGCGGCGTTCGAGTCCGGTGCGGCGCCGATGGTGGAGGCCGACGAGCTCGAGCCCGCCGTGCCGTCGACGTCCGCCGCCCCGGCGCCCGCCGCCGTACGCGCGCTGGCGAAGCCGCCGGTGCGCAAGCTGGCCAAGGACCTCGGCGTCGACCTCTCGACCCTGACGCCCACCGGCAAGGACGGCACGGTGTGCCGGGAGGACGTGGAGCAGGCTGCGGCTGGCGGGTCCACGGAGGTTTCGAGGCTCGGCGCTAGCGCGCCTCGCACCTCAACCACCGTGGGCGAGCGGGAGACGCGCGAGCCGATCAAGGGCGTCCGCAAGATGATGGGCCAGGCGATGGTGAGCTCCGCGTTCACGATCCCGCACGTCACCGAGTGGGTGACGATCGACGTGACCCGCACGATGGAGTTCGTCGACCGGCTCAAGGGGCGCCGCGAGTTCCGCGACGTGAAGGTCTCGCCGCTGCTGGTGCTGTCGCGTGCGGTGATGCTGGCGATGCGTCGCACGCCGGAGATCAACTCGCTGTGGGACGAGGCGGCCGGGGAGGTCGTCTTCAAGAGCTACGTCAACCTCGGCATCGCCGCGGCCACCCCGCGCGGCCTGGTCGTGCCGAACGTCAAGGACGCGCAGGACCTGTCGTTGCTCGAGCTCGCCTCGGCGCTCAACGCGCTGACCGCGACCGCGCGCGAGGGCAAGACGCAGCCCGCTGAGATGAGCGGCGGGACGTTCACGATCACCAACATCGGCCCGTTCGGGATCGACGGCGGCACCCCGATCATCAACCCGGGGGAGTCCGCGATCCTGGCGTTCGGGACGATCAAGAAGGCGCCGTGGGTCGTGGATGACGAGATCGTCGTCCGCCAGGTCTGCACCCTGTCGCTGTCCTTCGACCACCGGCACATCGACGGTGAGAAGGGCTCGCGCTTCCTCGCCGACGTGGCCGGGATGCTCGAGGACCCTGCGGCTGCGCTGCTCTTCTGAGGTTGCGGGTTTCCCCGGGCGCCCGGGGAAACCTGCCGACACGCCGTTGCAGCAACGGCGTGTCGGCAGGTTTCGGCTGACCACGTCCCGGTAGACGTGTCCGGTGGAGCGCGAGATCACTCAGGCAACCGACCTCTGCCTGCCCAGCGGCCGGCTGAACCCGGACGCCGTCGGCTGGAGTCGTACGCCGCTGCACCGCGCCAATCTGCGCGGCTGGGGCCGGGCGAAGCGGTGGGAGTACTGGGGCGTCGTCACGCCGCGGTGGTGCATCGGGCTGGTCGTCTCGTCACTCGACTATGCGGGTGTCTGCTCGCTGTGGGTCCTCGACCGCGAGACGGGGGACAGCTGGGAGGCGGAGGCGGTGCCGCCGTTCGGCCGCGGCGTCACCCTGCCCACGTCGTACGGCGGGACGGCGGCCGTCGTCGCGAAGCAGCTGACCATCGAGGTCGGCGAAGGCGTCCTGCGGGCGAGCGCACCTGGCGTCGAGGTCGACCTGACGGTCGGCGCGGGCGGCGAGTGCCTGGCCGTGGCGGTGCCGTGGAGCAGCAAGCGGTTCCAGTACACCGTCAAGGACGTCTCCCGCCCGGTCGCCGGGCGGATCGAGGTCGACGGCACGGCGTACGACGTGACCGAGGGCTGGGCGGTCCTCGACCACGGGCGCGGGAAGTGGCCCTACGCGATCACCTGGAACTGGGCCGCCGGCTCGGCCGACGGCCGTGGGATCACGCTCGGCGGGAAGTGGACCGAGGGCACCGGCATCACCGAGAACGGCCTCTTCGTCGAGGGTCGGCTGCACAAGATCGGCGACGAGCTGACCTGGGACTACGACCGCACGGACTGGCAGCGGCCGTGGCGGATCCACGGGGGCCGGGTGGACGCGACGTTCACGCCGTGGCACGAGAAGGTCTCGCGGACCAACCTCGGGGTGCTGGCGGGGGAGACCCACCAGTGCTTCGGCGAGTGGAGCGGATGGGCGTCGACGGACGCCGGCGAGCGGGTCGCGCTCGACGGGTTGGTCGGCTGGGCCGAGGAGGCCCGCAACCGCTGGTGATCGGACCGGTCAGTGTCCGGACGCGTCGAGCGCCTCGGCGGTGAGCTGCTGGCCGAGCTCGATCATCGCGGTGGCGCGGTGGAAGTCGAGCGTGCGCGCGGCCGAGACCGGGACCGTCACGAGGACGTCCGGCGGGAGCCCGGCCATCCGGTAGCGGGCGACCAGACCCTGCATCGCGTCCATGGACAGCCCGACCACGTCGGAGATCCGGACCTGCTCGAGCGGGTCGGGCGGCTCCTTCTCGCGGCCGACGGTACGTCGTACCTTGCCCACCAGCTCGTCGCGCCAGGTGGGCTCGGCCGGCTCGCGGGCGGGAGTGCTCTGCTCGCGTGCGCCCCGGTCCCCTTGGAGCGAGATCGCGATCGTGAGGTCGGCCGCGGCGGCCGCGGTCGGCTCGATCGGCATCGGGTTCATCAGGCCCCCGTCGGCGAGCAGCCGGCCGTTCATGACCACGGGGGTGATCACGCCGGGGATCGCGATCGAGGCGCGCACGGCCGAGAGCAGCGGGCCGCGCTGGAACCACACCTCGCGGCGCGCCCTCAGGTCGGTGGCGACCGCCGTGAACGGGACCCGCAGGTCCTCGATCAGCCGCTCGCCGACGAGCTCTCCGACCTTGGCGAAGATCCGCTCGGCCGCGATGGCGCCACCGGCGGACCACTTCGGGTCGAGCAGGCGGAGCATCTGCGACTGGGTCAGGGTGCGCGCCCAGGCGGCGTAGTCGTCGAGCGCGTCCGCGGCGTACAGGCCACCGACCAGCGCCCCCATCGACGAGCCGGCCACCGCGACCACCTCGTGCCCGCGGGACTCGATCTCCGCGATCGCGCCGATGTGCGCGTAGCCGCGGGCACCGCCCGAGCCGAGGACGAGGGCGACGCGCATGACGCCGACCCTACGGCTCGATGCCGGAGACCTCCCAGCCCTGTGGGGCGATCGGGTGCAGGATCGCGTCCGTGCCGCCGTCGACGTAGAGCACGGTGCCGACGATGTTGGCGGCGCCGTCGGAGAGCAGGAAGCAGATCGCCGCCGCGACCTCCTCGGCCTTGCCGAGGCGGCCGATCGCGTTGGGGTAGGCGTCGATGTGGGGGCCGAAGACCGGGTCGGCCCGCATCTCCTCGACCATCGGCGTCTCGGTGGCCCCGGGAGCGACCGAGTTGAGCCGGATGCCGGCGCCGGCCCACTCCGGCTTCACGCCCTCGCGCCGCGCCCACCACGCGAGCGCGGCCTTGCTCGCCGGATAGACCATCACCGACTCGACCTTCGCCGCCTCCTCGCGGGCGAGGGCCTCGTCGTCGCGCAGGCAGGCCTGGGCGACCGGCGCGTTCCAGCCCGGCATACCGGTGATCGAGTTGCTGGCGAGGAGCACCACCCCGGCGCCACCGTCGGCCCCGCCCCGGGTCAGCTCCTCGTGGAGGCCGGTCACCAGCGCGATCGCGCCGAAGAAGTTGATCGAGACGAGCAGCGCCGAGTCGACCCCGGTGCGCCCGGTGATCCCGGCGGCCGGCACCAGGCCGTGTACGACGTCCGTCAGCGCCCGTACGTCGGCCACCGCCTGCGCCCGCCCCTCGGGCGTGGCGAGGTCGGCGACGACGTCCACCCCGTCGGTACGGTCGACCCCGATCACCCGGTGCCCCTGCTCGCGCAGCATCGCGGCCGTGGCCGCTCCGATCCCCGACGCGGCCCCGCTCACGACGTACGTCCTCATGGCCGGAACTGTAACGCGTTCTAGTTGGCGTTCGGGCTGTCGGTTGTAACGCGGTGTCCACGTATCTGGTCAGGTGTTGCGGCAGGGCACCAGACCCGTGGACACCGCGTTACAAGTAGCGCCGAGCCCGGTCGGCGGGGGAGCCCGGGCCGCTCTCCAGCAGCGCGGCGAGCTCGTGCTCGAGGACGGCGCCGACCCGCTGGCAGAACGCCTCGGGCTCGTCGGCGGCGTCGGGGAGCTCGGCGACGATCCGGTCGACGATGCCGCGGTCGCGCAGGTCGAGCGCGCGCACCTTCTGCGCCCGCGCCATCTCGGGCGCATGCGAGAGGTCGCGGTGCACGATCGCGCTGGCGCCCTCGGGCGGGAGTGGCGAGAGCCAGGCGTGCTGGGCGGCGATCACCCGGTCGGCGGGCAGGAACGCCAGCGCGCCGCCGCCGTTGCCCTCGCCGAGCATCAGGCAGAGCGTCGGCGCGTCCAGGGTGACCAGCTCGTTGAGGCAGCGGGCGATCTCGCCGGCCAGCCCGCCGTTCTCGGCCTCGGCCGACAGGGCGGCGCCACGGGTGTCGATCACGGTGACCAACGGGAGCCCCAGGTCGGCGGCCAGCTTCATCCCGCGCTGCGCCTCGCGCAGTGCCTCCGGGCCCATCGGGTGCTCGGCGGTCTGGCCGCGGCGGTCCTGCCCGAGGAAGACGCAAGGCGCCTGACCGAAGCTCACCAGCGCGAGCAGCAGGCCCGGGTCGTGCTCGCCCTGACCCGTGCCGTTGAGCGGGATCACGTCGCTGGCGGCGTACTTCAGCAGGCGTCGTACGCCGGGCCGGTCCGGCCGCCGCGAGCGGGTGACGGCGTCCCATGTCTCCACGTCGGGGAGCGGCGTGAGCGGCACCGGGTCGGGGACCGGGCTGATGCCGTGCCGCGGCGCGAGCAGGATCGTGAGCGCCCGGTCGAGGATGCCGGCGACCTCCTCGGGAGGCAGGACCGCGTCGAGGATGCCGTGGGCGTAGAGGTTCTCCGCGGTCTGCACGCCCTCGGGGAAGGGCTTGCCGTAGAGCGCCTCGTAGACCCGCGGTCCGAGGAAGCCGATGAGGGCGCCGGTCTCACCGACCGTCATGTGACCGAGCGAGCCCCAGGACGCCATCACCCCACCGGTCGTCGGGTGCCGCAGGTAGACCAGGTACGGCAGGCCGGCGGCCTTGTGAGCCGCGACCGCGGCGGTGATGCGCACCATCTGCACGAACGCCGGGGTGCCCTCCTGCATCCGGGTGCCCCCGCTGATCGGTCCGGCGAGCAGCGGCAGGCCCTCGCGGGTCGCCCGCTCGATGGCCGCGACCAGCCGGTCGGCGGAAGCCCGCCCGATCGAGCCGGCCAGGAAGCGGAACTCGCCCATCACGACCGCCACCCGCCGGCCGTGCATCAGCCCCTCGCCGGTGAGCACCGACTCGTCGACGCCGCTCTTCTCGCGCGCGGCTGCCAGCTCCGCGGCGTACGCCTCCGAGATCTCGCCGTACGACGGCGGCACGTCCCACGAGCTCCAGGAGCCCCCGTCGAGGACCAGGTCGATCAGCTCGGCAGCGGAGAGGCGCGACGGCGTGGGGGCGTTCATCAGCGCAGGCTACGGGAATACCTCGGGAACCGAGACGGCTCGTCCCACATGGCCGAACCCACGATTCTCCCGCTGCTGCGCGAGCGCCGCAGCGTGCGCGAGTACGACGAGACCCACGAGCTCGACGCCGCCGACCTGGGCAGCCTGCTGGAGGCGGCGCGCTGGGCGCCGTCAGCGGGCAACTCGCAGCCCTGGGCGTTCCTGGTCGGTCGTCGCGGCGACGCCGCGCACCGGTCGTTCGTCCCGCTGCTGGCCCCGAGCGTCCGTCGCTGGGCGCCGGCCGCGTCCGCCCTGGTCTTCACGCTGCACCAGGTGGCGTCGGGGCCCGAGCAGGACGCACCGCTCTATTCGGACTACGCCGCCTACGACCTCGGGCAGGCGGTCGCCCAGCTGTGCGTCCAGGCCGGCGCGCTCGGGTTGTCCTGTCACCAGTTCGCGGCCTTCGACCACGCGGGCCTCGCTGAGCTGGCCGCAGTCCCGCCGCACTGGTCGGTGACGACCGGCATCGCGATCGGCCTCGGCGTCGTCAGCGACATCGCGCCGCGCACGCGGCGACCGCTCACGGAGATCGCGTACGCCGCCCGCTTCGGCGAGCCGATCGCAGAAATCTCGTACGCCGAGGGAACCCATCGCCCCGAGACCGACTATCAGTAGGTAGGAAGCGCCGATACTGCCTGCGTGAGGAGGGTGCCGTGACGGGTACCGAGGATGACGTCTCCTCCTTCGTCGCGGCGCGATGGCAGAGCCTGGTGCGCTACGGGTTCATGCTGACCGGGGACCGGGCCGCCGGAGAGGACCTCGTCCAGGAGGCGCTGCTCCGATGCCTGCCGGCGTGGGGTCGACTCGATCCCCACGGGGTGGAGGCCTACGTACGCAAGGTGATGGCCCGACTCGCCTGGAAGGCGCGTCGCCATCCCCTGAGGATGTCGTCATCGTCCGGTCAGGCTGAGCCCACGACGGCGGACATCGCGGACACGTCGTCCGAGCAGTCCGACCTGCGCCGGGCGCTGAAGGCCCTCCCGGCACGACAGCGGGTCGTCCTGGTCCTGCGGTACTGGCAGGACCTCAGCGAAGCCGAGATCGCGGAGCTGCTCGGCTGCCGGCAAGGCACGGTGAAGAGCCGGGCGAGCCGTGCCTACGCCCAGCTGCGGCAGGACCTGGACTGGTCCGTCGACACGGCGATCACGAACGACACGGCGGTTATGAGAGGAGACGCTCCATGAGCCCAGCAGACCACGAAGCGACGCAACTGCGGGAGCGGCTGGACCGGCTCGCAAGCAGCGTCTCGGCCGGCAGCGGCGAGGAGGGCGCCGAGCTCTACCGGCGGAGCCTGCGGCGCCGACGCCGGCGCGTTGCCGGCACCACGGCCCTGGTCGCCGCCGCGACCGCACTCGTCGTCGGCGGCGCTGCGACCTGGCTGCCGGCGGTGAACGACGACGGCGCGCCGCGCCCCCAGGACGGCCAGCCTCCGGTCGCGGGGCAGGACGGCGCCGACGCCCGCGCCCAGGTGCTGGCGAGCGTCGACGATCCGGGCGGACGGACAGCGGGCCGGACGGTGGAGGTGTCCCGGGCCGAGGCGGAGCGCCGTTGCACGGTCGTCTGGCACCAGACCTGGGGCCCCAGCGCCGTGGCGGTGAAGCTGCGCAACAACTCCGGTCCGTGGTTCGAGGGCGACGCGGTCAAGATCGCGAACGCCCGGCAGTTCGACTACAGCCCCTTCGACGTGTCGAACACGGATGGACGCTGCGTCATCCCGCAGGCCGGCCTGGAGGACGCTGTCGGCACCGTCACGCTGCCCCTACCGGCGTACGACGACGCGGCCGGCGTCCGTGCGGCCTGCGGTCAGTACCTCGGCTGGGACTTCTCCGACTGGCAGGTGGTCGTCGCCGATGGGGCCGACGACCGGCTGGCGGCGGTGCTGCGCTCGCCCGACGGGTACATCTCGAGGTGCCAGCTCGACAGCTGGTCCCTGGACGACCGTGGTGCCGTCGACAACGACAAGGTGTTCGCCGACCCCGACGGCGGGTTCGTCCCGTTCGTGGAGATCACCACCCCCGAGAAGTTCCAGGACGAGGCCGACGCCTTCGGTGACTACCAGACCTCGCCGTCGCTCGTGCTGAGGTGCCAGGACCAGGCGCCGGGTCAGTGGGAGGCCGACTGCCTCGGTGCGGGCTTCGTGTCCGGACCCGAGCCGATCGAGCGGATCGTGATCACCGACGTGACGGGCACCGAGCACGAGATCCCGGTGGTCGACGGGTGGCTCGCCTTCGCGGGGACGGTCACCAACGAGGCCGACGCTCCCGGCGCTCCGGGAGCGCTGCACCTCACGGTGTACGGAGCCGACGACACGGTCCTCGCCGAGTACGACGAGGGCGACTGAGGGAGCGCAGCTAGCGGTCCCGCCAGGCCGCGAGCACCTCGGCCTCGCGCTCGCGGGTGATGCCGGCGACGTTCGCGTCCGGCGTGGCCCGGAGCCAGGCGAGGGTCTCGCGGGCGGTGTCGGCGACCGGGCGCGTCACCAGGCCCGCGTCGTACGACGGGGTCGCGTCGTGTGCGGTCATCCCGTCGTACTCAGGCCGCGGCAGCCACAGCGGCAGCGAGTCCGGGCCGGCCCACGGCTCGACGCCCTGCTCGGCGAGGAACTCCTGCGGCACCCAGGTGAGCTCGACCTCGGCCTCGCAGCCCTCCGCGACCTCGGCGAGGACGGCCGCCATCGTCGTCTCGCGGCCGACGCCGTCGTAGTCGCCGGCCAGCCGGGACTCGGCGGCGCCGACGACCCAGGCCGCGAGGTCGTGCACGTCGATCACCTGGGTGCTGTCCTCGGGTCGACCGGGCGCGAGCACCGCGCCGCCGTCCGCCATCCGCGCCGGCCAGTAGCTGAACCGGCCGCTCGGGTCTCCCGGGCCGACGATCAGGCCGGGTCGGATGACCGTCGTCGAGGCCGCCCCTGCGCGGACGATCTGCTCGCACGCGACCTTCATCGGGCCGTAGGCCTCCATGTCGACGGCCAGGTCGACGTCCTCGTGGAGCGGCTCGCGCAGCGGCAGCGTCCCAGGCCGCCCGCCGGGGGTCGACTCGTCGGAGTAGACGTTGATCGTGGACACGAAGACCCAGTGGGCACTGGGGAAAGCCGCCACCGCGGTGCGCGTCCACGAGGGGTAGCGGCCCACGTCGACGACCGCGTCGAAGTCGTCGCCGAGGTCGGCCGGTGCGGGCTGCGAGCGGTCCCACGCGACCAACCGGGCGCCGTCGGGCACCGACCCCGACGTACCTCTGTTGGCGCAGGTGACGTCGTGCCCGCGCCGTACGGCGTCGGCCGCGACCGCCTTCGAGAGGAACACCGAGCCGCCGAGCACCAGGAGCTTCATGCCCGCAACGCTTGCGGGAATGAAGCGGCGAGGCAAGGGATTCAGCCCACAGCAGACCGAGAGGAGTGACAGGTGCTGAGACGGCTCGGATTCCTGACGATCGGGCTCTTCGACCCCGACGACCCGCGCGCGGGGCACGAGTCGACGCTCCGGATCATCGAGCTCGGGGAGGACCTCGGCTTCGACAGCGCCTGGCTGCGGCACCGGCATCTGCAGTACGGCATCTCGTCGCCGGTCGCGGTGCTCGCGGCGGCATCGCAACGCACCAGCCGGATCGAGCTCGGCACGGCGGTGACCCCCCTCGGTTGGGAGAACCCACTGCGCCTCGCCGAGGACTGGGCGACCGTGGACGTGCTGTCCGGTGGTCGGCTCAACCCGGGACTCAGCGTCGGCCCGCCGATGCGGTACGACGAGGTCCGCGACGCGCTCTATCCCGACACCGGCGACGTCGAGGACTTCGGCTACGAGCGGGTCGAGCGGCTGCTGCGCCTGGTGCGGGGGGAGCCGGCGAGTCCGTTCCGGGGCCGGTCCGGGATCGAGGACTTCTCCGACCGGGTCGAGCCGCACTCGCCCGGGCTCGCCGACCGGATCTGGTACGGCGCGGCCTCGCTGGGGTCGGCCCGGTGGGCCGGGTCGCAGGGCCTCAACCTCCTGACGAGCAGCGTCGTCAAGGCCGAGGAGTCGGAGGACTTCGAGGAGGTGCAGCTGTCGCAGATCCGGGCCTTCCGCGACGCCCATCCACTCGGTGCTGCCGCGCGCGTGTCCCAGGGCCTGGTCGTCATCCCCACCGACGGCGCCTCGGCGGACCAGGTGGCGCGCTACACGGCGTACGCCGAGTCCCGCCTGGCGAGGACGCGCGAGCCGCAGGGACCGGGCCGGTTGATGTTCGCCCCCGACCTGGTGGGGACCTCGGACGTGATCGCCGAGCGGCTGGAGGCCCACGCCGCGTTCCGCGAGGTCGACGAGGTCGCCTTCGCGCTGCCGTTCACCTTCGAGGAGGCCGACTACGTGCAGATCCTCACCGCGATGGCCACCCGCCTGGGTCCGGCCTTGGGTTGGCAGCCGAAACCTGCGGACACGCCGTTGCCGTAACGGCGTGTCGGCGGGTTTCCCCGGGCAGCCGGGGAAACCCGCAAGCCCGCAGCCGCTAGCTCCGCTCCGGCGTCGTCTCCCCAAGCAGCCAGTCGTCGAAGAACCCCGACAGGTCCTCACCGGTCTGCTCGGACCACCAGGAGGTGATGTCGTCGTAGTCGGCGTTGCCGTTGTCGTGGGTCGCCGGCCAGGCGCGCACCAGCCGCCAGAACTCGTCGTCGCCGAGGCGCTTGCGCAGCTCGTCCCACATCAGGGCCGGTCCGTAGTAGACGTTGCCGGCGCCGAAGGCCTCGGGGTCGTAGTCCGCGGGCGGCCCGTACTCGGAGCGCAGCCGCGGCTCCAGCTCGGCCCAGTCGTCCAGCACCGACTCGATCGAGGTGTTGTCGGCCTCGGCCTCCCACGCGCCCTGGAAGAGCATCGCCATGCCCTCGTTCATCCACACGTCGCGCCAGTCGACGGGGGTGACCTGGTCGCCGTACCACTGGTGCGCCATCTCGTGCACCAGGACCTCGGGCGACGTGGCGTACTTCGTGTCGCCGAGCGTGATCATCGTCTGGGTCTCCATGCCGCTCTCGGAGTCGACGATCAGGAACCCCATTGAGCCGAACGGGAACGGTCCGAGACGCTCCTCCAGCCAGTCCAGCCCGGCCGGCGCCTCGCGGAGCTTCGAGACCAGCTCGGGGCGCCCGCGCGGAGTCCAGTAGGTGATCGGTACGCCGGACGTCGAGCTGTCCCGGGTCTCGACGAGGTCGCCGATCGCGACCGTGACGAGGTACGACGCCGCCGGCTCGTCGAGCGCCCAGCGGGTGGTGGTCTCGCCGGCCGCCGTCGCGCGGGAGACCAGCTCGCCGTTGGCGACGCCGACCCAGGGCGCGGGGACCGAGATCTCGAAGTCGTAGAGCGCCTTGTCGGACGGCTGGTCGTTGACGGCGTACCAGGAGTAGGCGCCGTACGGCTCCTGCATCGTCCAGACCTCACCGTCGGGCATGGTGGTCCAGCCGACGGTGGCGACGTCGCTGCGCTTGCTGGGCGCGGGCACCGGCCGGGGCGTGCCGGCGTACTCGACGTGGAGCGTGTAGCGCTCGTCGGTCCGCACCTCGAACGAGACGACGAGGTCCTTGCCGTGGTGCTCGAACGGCACCTGCCGCCCGTCGACGGTGACCGCGTCCACCGTGAGGTCCCCGGCGAGGTCGAGCTGGAGCCGGTCGCTGTCGCCGGTCGCCCGCAACCGCACCGTCTCCTCGCCCTCGAGGACCCGGGCGACGGGGTCCCAGTCGAGGTCGAGCCGGTAGCGGAGCGCGTCGACGCCCGGGTCGCCGACGTCGGGATAGACGCTGTCCTCGACCGGGGTGCTCACACCCGGCGGCGACGCCGCTGCGGACGGGTGCGGGGCCGCCGACGGCGAGTCCTCCGGCTCGTCGTCCTCACTCGTGCACGCGGTGAGGACCAGGGCCGCCGCAAGGGTGGCGGCCAGGAGTCTCACTCCGAGCCCCGCAGCAGGGGCCGGGCGAGCTTGCGGCCATGGTGGATCTGGGCCTTGACGGTGCCGAGCGGGGCACCGACCTGGCGGGCGATCTCCTCGTACGACATCCCGTAGACGTCCCGCAGCAGCAGCGGCTCGACGAACTGCGGGTGGTCCCGCTCGATCGTCTCCATCGCCTCGAGCAGGTCGAGGCGGGTGCCGGCGATGACGCTGGTCGTCCGCGGGTCCGGGCGATCGACCCCGGCGTACTCCATCGGGTCTCGCGGTGTCGCCTGGTTCTTCATCCGGCGGTACGTCGTGCGCGCGCTGTTGAGCGCGACCACGTGCATCCAGGTGGTGAACCGGCCCTGCCGGCCCCACGAGCCGACCTTGCCGGCGATGTTGATCAGCGCCTCCTGGCAGGCGTCCTCGGCGTCGGGCAGGTGCGGGAGGACGCCGCGGCAGACGTTGAGCGCCCGCGGCCGGATCGCGGTGAGGAGAGCCTCGAGCGCGTCGCGGTCGCCGTCCTGCGCGCGCCGCGCGAGGTCGTCGATCTCGTCCGGCCCCAGACCCTCGGTCGTCATGAACGCACCCTTCCCCGTTGTCCGCACATTGTGCAGGCAGCGGGGAAGGGTGACCCAACCGTGATGATCCGGCCCCTACTTGACCTCGGAGCGGAGCACCAGCCGCAGGCCGACAGCCAGCGGGATGACCAGCCAGACGAGGCTGGTCACGGCGACCTGGGCCCAGTAGGTGCCGGTCATGACGCCGTCGAAGAGGTAGCCCTGGGCGTAGTTGAAGTCGACCCACGGCTGCAGGTCCTTGAACCACTGCTGGCTCTCGGCGAGCAGGAAGGTCAGCGGCGGCAGCGCGAAGCTGTAGACGAAGTAGCCGACGATGGCCGCGGCCGAGTTGCGGAGCAGGACGCCGAACATGAAGCCGACCAGCATGCCGAGCACGTTGGCGACGATGATGTAGAAGAGCTCGGCGGCGCTGACGTTCCAGACCGTGTCGGTGCCCGTGATGGCGGTGCCGAGCACGTTGCCGAGAGCGCCGATCACGACGGCCACGACCATGGAGACGACGCCGATCCCGATGGTCACCGCGAGCTTGGCGGTGATCACCCGGCTGCGGTGCGGGACGAGCGTGAACGTCGTCAGCCCGGTGCGCTGGCTCCACTCGCCAGTCACCAAGAGAGCGGCGATGATCGGGAGGACCACGGCCATCGGGAAGCCGATCGCCGCGGCGAAGGACTCGTAGTCGAGCTCGTCGGAGGGCGCGAAGAGGATCGTCGCGCCGGTGGCGACGAGCGCCAGGATGCCGATGCTCGCCATCAGCCAGAAGCCGGACCTGGTGTCGAACGACTTGCGCAGCTCGACGGAGATGAGCCGGGACATCGGGATCCGGGCCGGGGTGGGCTTGGTCCGGGTCGTCAGGCCCGGGTCGACGGTGTCGACCGTGGTGGTGCTCATGCTGCTACTCCTTCGCGCTGGGTGTCTGCGGTGAGCTCGAGGAACATCTCCTCGAGACCGGCGCCTTCGGCGGCGCGGAGCTCGGTGAGGGCGACGCCGGCACCCAGCGCCACCCGGCCGACGACGTCCGGGTCGGCATCGACGCGGAGCGCGTCGGTCATCGTGGAGAACTCCACGCCGGCGCCGGTCAGCGCCTGCGCGAGGGTCGGTACGTCGGGGGTGCGGACCAGCGTGCCCGCGGAGGCGAGCAGCTCGGCCTTGGTGCCCTGGGCCACGATGCGGCCGTTGCCGATGACCACGAGGTCGTCGGCGATCACCTCGATCTCGTGCAGCAGGTGGCTGGAGAGGAGCACGGTGCCGCCGCGGTCGGCGTACCCGCGGAGCAGGTCGCGCATCCAGCGGATGCCGGCGGGGTCCAGGCCGTTGGCCGGCTCGTCGAGGATCAGCACCTCGGGCTCGCCGAGCAGCGCGGCCGCGATGCCGAGCCGCTGGCGCATCCCGAGGGAGTAGTTGCGGACCCGGCGACCGGCCTCGGTCGGGGTCAGGCTGACCAGGTCGAGGATCTCGTCGACCCGGGCCGCCGGCAGACCCATCGTGCGCTGCGCGACGGTGAGGATCTCGCGGCCGGTGCGTCCGGCGTGCTGGGCCGAGGCGTCCAGCAGGACGCCCACCTCGAGGCCCGGGTTGGGCAGGTCGGCGAAGCGCCGCCCGCTGACGGTGGCGGATCCCGACGTGGCGGGGGTGAGCCCGACCATGATCCGCATGGTGGTGGTCTTCCCGGCGCCGTTGGGCCCGAGGAAGCCGGTGACGCGGCCGGGCCGCGCCGTGAAGCTGACGTTGTCGACGGCGGCGAAACCGCCGTACTTCTTGGAGAGGGACTCGACCGTGATCATGAAGACGAGCCTCGCCGCCCGGACGGGTCGCCCACATCGGGGAGACCGGCCGCCCGACCCCTGAGCCGACCCCGAGGCGTCTCGGGGTCGGACCCCTGGATCTGCGCGGTGGGCGGACATAATGCGGTCGTGCCCATGCCCGCTCGTCTCGGCCGCTACGCCGTGCGCCGACGCATCGGCGCGGGTGCGTTCGCGACCGTCTGGCTGGCGTACGACGAGCAGCTCGACTCGCCCGTGGCGATCAAGGTGCTCGCCGAGAACTGGAGCGAGGACCTGGCGGTGCGGCAGCGGTTCCTCGAGGAGGGCCGGTTCCTGCGCAAGGTCGAGTCGCCGTACGTCGTCACGGTGTACGACGCGGGCGAGCTCGACGACGGGCGTCCCTACCTGGTGATGTCGTACGCCGACCAGGGCACCCTGGCGGACCGGCTGGAGATCGACGGGCTGACGCCCGCCCAGGCGCTCGAGGTCGTCCGCGAGGTGGGGATGGGACTGCAGACCCTGCACGAGCGCGGCGTGCTGCACCGTGACCTCAAGCCCGCCAACGTGCTCTTCCGTGCCGTCCCTTCGACAGGCTCAGGAACCGGCCGGATCCGCGCGATGGTCGCCGACCTCGGCCTCGGCAAGTCGATGGAGGTGTCCTCACGGCTGACCGTGATCGCCGGGACGCCGTCCTTCGTCGCGCCCGAGCAGGCCCAGGGCGAGCCGCTGGACCCGCGTGCCGACCTGTACTCCCTCGCCGCGCTCAGCTACCTGATGCTGGCCGCGCGGGCCGCGTTCTCACACGCGTCGCTGACGGCCGCCGCGGCACCGGGCCCGCCGCCGGCCCTGTCGACGAAGGAGCGGCCGTACCCGCCCGAGGTCGAGGCGGTGGTGAGCCGCGGGCTCGCGGCCGACCGCGAGGACCGGTGGCCCGACGTGGCGTCGTACGTCGCCGCGCTGGACGCGGCACTCGGACCGGTCGCCGGTGAGGTCGTCGAGCCCTGGCTGCCGCTGGACCCGCACCTGACCCAGCTCGGCGCGGCACCCTCGATCAAGGTCGACGACGGACCGTTGCCCGAGCCGGTCTCGCCTCGGCGTACCCGGCGGCGGTGGCTGGTCGGTCTCGCCGTGGCCGCGTTGGCGGTGGCCGTCGCGGGCATCGGTGGGTACGTCGCGGCGGGGGACCGCCCGGACACGGTGACGGTCGACGACGTCGACGGTGCCCTGAGCGTGACGGTGCCGGTCGCGTGGGACCGAGCGGTCGCCGACGACGGCTGGCTGCCGCCGCGTCAGAAGGAGGGCGAGAAGACGGAGTACCCCGCCCTGTCGGTCGGCACGACGTCGGGCTGGAGCGACGACGCCGACGCGCAGGGCGTGTTCGTCGGCGTCGTGCCCGGCACCGAGCTGCCGGCCCGGGTTCCCGGGCACCCCGAGTGTGCCGCCGCCAAGCCACCGGTGACCGCCAACGACGGCGAGACGGTCACCGTCCTCTACACCGGGTGCGGCGACGGGGTGGTCGTCGAGCGGGTCGTGGAGCTCACCGACAACCTGCTGCTCTGGGTCCAGGTCCGCAGCGCCACCTCGGCCACGGCCAACCGGGTGCTCGACTCGGTCGAGACCCACGGCTTCAGCTGATCTCCGCCTCCGACATCAGCCGCTCGAAGAGGTCCTTCAGCCCGGCCCGGTCGACCCGTCGACCGACGACCGCGATGTAGACGTCGGCGAACCCGGACGCGGGGCGGGACAGGTAGCCCTCGTAGGAGAACCGGCGGTGCTTGTCAGCCACGTAGCTCGCCGCCAACCGGTCCGGTCCCGGCTCGACCTCGAGGTCGGTGACATCGCCGGCGCTGTCGAGGTCCGCGATCCGGGTGCGGACCGCCGAGTCGATGGTGCGGTAGCCGTTGCCGATCTGGAGCACCTTGACGAAGTAGACGTTCTTGGACAGCTGCCACGACGGGTACCACCTCGACTCGCCGGCGTTCGGGTCGGAGCGCACCCAGCCCCGCGGCACCGGGAGCTTGACCTGGAACGGCTTGGCCCCGACGCTCTGGCGGCGTACCCGCACGTCCGGCTCCAGGGCCGGGGCGGGGTTGTCGGGGAGCACGACGGCCGGGATGACGGGATAGCTCGGGGACGCGGCGGCGATCGGGTCCGCGGTGAACGAGGTGGGCGCCGGCACCTGCTCGGTGCCGAGCCGGTAGCCGACGGTCGCCGCGAACACGGTCGCCGCGACCAGGGCGAGCGCGAGCACCACCCCGGCCCAGCGCACCCTCATGCGGCACACCGTAGCGGCGTGCGCCGACGCCGCAGCGTGGCCGGGGGTCGTTTTGCGCAGGTTTGACACGATCGTGTGCCACAGTGTGACCGCGTTCACCACTCGGAGGGGCACCGAATGCGCGAGACCTGGATCGACCGGCACCGAACTCGGCTCGATGACGCCGTCGCCGCGTGTGCCAACCGCGCGTTCTTCTCCGCCTTCGACGACTCCCCGTCACCGCGGATCTACCCGCCCGAGTCGGGCCGCGCGGGTGCGGTCGCCTTCCGGGCCTGGCTGGATGAGGACTTCCCGGTCGCGACGCGTGGTGCGGTCGGGACCATCGCGACCGAGCGCTCGCCGTACGGCTTCGACCTGGGGGTGCGCTACCCGCACGTCGTCGACCTCGACGCCCTGCTCGCTCCGCCCCGGTGCGCCCGCAAGTGGCGCGACGCCGGACCGGACGGCCGGGTCGGGGTCTGCCTCGAGATCCTGGACCGGCTGCACGCCCGCGGCTTCGAGATCGCCAACGCCGTCCGGCACACCACCGGCCAGCCCTTCGTGATCGCCTTCACCGGCAGCGTCGCGCACGCGCTCGACCGCAGCCTGGAGGCACTCGCCCTGTCGTGGCGCGAGATGACGAGGGTGGCCGGGACCGCGCTGTGGGAGCGGCCGGGCGTCGCCGGTCGGTTGGAGAAGACCTACACGGTCATCCCGCGCGGCACCTCCCTGATCATCGGGAGCGACCTCTTCCTGACGTGGAGCGCCTGGCCCGCGATCTTCGCGTCCCTGGTGGCCGGGAACCGCGTCGTCGTGCAGCCCCATCCGTCGGCCGTGCTCCCGCTCGCGATCACCGTGCAGGTCTGCCAGGAGGTGCTGGCCGAGGCCGGGTACGACCGCGAGCTCGTGACCCTGGCCGTCGGCGCACCCGGGGAGCGCCTGCACGAACGCCTCGCCGTACGCCCCGAGGTGCGGCTCGTCGACTTCACCGGGCCGACGAGCCTGTGCGGGTGGCTCGAGGAGCGAGCCGGTCAGGCCGTGCTCTTCACCGGATGCCCCGGCGTCAACAGCATCGTGGTCGACTCGACCTCGGACTTCCGGGCGATGTGCGACAACCTGGCGAACTCGCTGGCGGTGTGCAGCGGGCAGATGACCACCGCCCCGCAGAACCTCCTGGTGCCTCGTGGCGGCATCGACACCGACGAGGGCCGGAAGTCGCCCGCGGAGGTCGCCGCCGGCATCGCGGTGGCGCTCGACCGGCTGCTGGCCGACGACGAGCAGGCCGTGGAGGTCCTGGGAGCCATGTCGACGCCGGCCGTGCGGGCGTCCGCCCAGGCGGCGTCCGGGCCCGGCGAGGTGCTGATCCCGAGCCGGCGCGTCGCGCACCCGTCGTACGTCGACGCGGAGGTGCACACGCCGACCCTGATCGGGTTGCAGGCGGTCGACGCCGACGTCTACTCCGGGGAGGCGCTCGGTGGGGTCTGCTACCTGGTCGAGACCGCGGACACCGAGGAGTCGATCGCGCTGTTCTACCTGATGGCGAGCCGCCACGGGGCGGTGTCGGCCTCCATCTACTCGACGTCGCCGGCGGTGGTCGACGAGATGCGTGACGTCGCCCTCGACCTCGGCGTACCGCTCTCGGAGAACCTGTACGGCGACATCCTGGTCAACACCGTCTCGGCGTTCTCCGACTTCCAGGGCACCGGCACCAGCCAGGCGTCGAGCGCCACCTTCCTCGACTCGGCGTTCGTGGCGCCACGGTTCCGGATCGTGCAGTCGCGGCGTCAGGTCTAGCGAGGGCAGTGGTTTCGAGGCTCAGGCCTGGCGGCCTTCGCACCTCAACCACCGTCACGGTGGTTGAGGTGCGAGGAGCGCTAGCGACGAGCCTCGAAACCACCATCCACCGTCACGGTGGTTGAGGTGCGAGGAGCGCTAGCGACGAGCCTCGAAACCACCATCCACCGATGATTCGAGAAGTTTCGGCTGGTCTGTCGAATTCGTAGTCCCCCGTTCGTGGAGAAGGTGACTGCACCTTCCCACCGAGGAGAACCGACGATGACCGACGTCAAGACCCGCTGGCTGGCGCTCTACGTGCTGTGCCTGGGCGACCTCATGATCGTGCTCGACTCGAGCATCGTGAACGTCGCGCTCCCGTCCATCCAGGCCGACCTCGGCTTCTCGCAGTCGGCACTCGCCTGGGTGGTCAACGCCTACCTGTTGACCTTCGGAGGCTTCCTGCTGCTCTCGGGCCGGCTCGGAGACCTGCTCGGCAACCGCCGCGTCTTCCTGTACGGCGTCGTCGCCTTCGTGGTCGCGTCGGTCGCCTGCGGCCTGGCCCCGACGGCGGGGCTGCTCGTCGCGGGCCGCGCGGTCCAGGGCCTGGGTGGTGCCGCCGTCTCGGCGGTCGCGCTCTCGCTGATCGTCGGGCTCTTCCCCGACCCGACCGAGCGGGCCAAGGCGATGGGCTTCTTCGGCTTCGTGATGTCGGGCGGAGGCGCCGTCGGCGTACTGCTCGGCGGCGTGCTGACCGGCCTGTTCTCCTGGCACTGGATCTTCCTCGTCAACGTCCCCGTCGGCATCGGGGTGTGGATCGCCGCGCGTCGGGTGCTGCCCGCGGACGACGTCGTCGAGCAGCGTGGCCGGATCGACGTGCTCGGCGCGGTCCTGGTGACCGCCGCCCTGATGCTCTCGGTCTACGGCATCGTCGAGAGCGAGCCGTGGCTGATCGCCGGCAGCGTCGTACTGCTCGCCGTGTTCGTGCTCTGGGAGTCGCGCACCGCCGAGCCGCTGGTGCCGCTGCGGCTCTTCCGCCTGCGCAACGTCGTGGTCTCGCAGATCGTCGGCGTGCTGTGGGCGGCCGCGATGTTCGCCTGGTTCTTCCTCGCGGCGCTCTATCTCCAGCAGGTGCTGGGGTACGACGCCCTCCAGGTGGGCCTCGCCTTCGTGCCGACCAGCGTGGTGATGGCGTACTGCTCGCTGCGGGTCTCCGACAAGCTGGTGCTGCGCTTCGGGATCCGCCCGCCGCTCGTGGCCGGGCTGCTGCTGGCCTGTGTCAGCCTCGCGCTCTTCTCGCGCGCACCCGTCGGCGGCAGCTTCGTCGCCGACGTGCTGCCGTCGATGCTGCTGCTCGGCGCCGGTGCCGGCATCGCCTTCAACCCGGTGCTGCTGGCGGCGATGGGCGACGTGGAGCCGCACGAGTCCGGCCTCGCCTCGGGCGTCGTCAACACCTCGTTCATGATGGGCGGCGCGCTCGGGCTGGCGATCCTGGTGAGCCTGTCGTCGTCGCGGACCTCCTCGCTCGCGGCCGACGGAGCCGGAGCGCTCGAGGCACTCAACGGCGGGTTCCAGCTGGCGTTCGCCGCAGGCGCGGTCTTCGCCGGCCTCGCCGCCGTCATCGGTGGTGTCTTCCTTCGGCCGAAGCCGATGGTCATGGCGGACCCGGATGCCGCCGTAGCCGACGAGGAGCCGTGCCCGGACGCTGCATGAGGGCCGGTGGGGGCTTCGGTGGTTGAGGAAGGCGCGCTGGCGCCTGTCTCGAAACCCCGGAAGGCCGCGTGCTTGTCCACGAGGACCGGTTGGTTGTCGACAACCAACTGTGCACGAACCAACTGTGCGCGCCCGGCCCCGACGGGACGTATCGGTTCGACCCCGGTCGCTGCATGAGGGTTGGTGGGGAGCCTCGGTGGTTGAGGAAGGCGCGCTAGCGCCTGTCTCGAAACAGTGAGGATGTAGTTGCCCTGTCCGGGGTCTGACCTATCTCGAAACTGGCGTCCCGTTGGGGCTGTCTTTACGTGGGACCTGTC
>Ga0190274_10000637_pt1 | contig 20582 bp, 23 predicted proteins | sample Popmic531T_FD_133002 | JGI IMG/M metagenome (GOLD analysis project Ga0190274, IMG submission 133002) | Populus adjacent soil microbial communities from riparian zone of Yellowstone River, Montana, USA - 531 T | ecosystem: Environmental > Terrestrial > Soil > Riparian zone | place: USA: Montana... | reverse complement strand
GATACGACTTCATCGTGATCGATTGTCCCCCGTCGCTGGGGCTGCTGACACTGAACGTCCTCACGGCCGCCGACGGCGTCGTGATTCCCATCCAGTGCGAGTACTACGCGCTGGAGGGAATTTCGCAATTGCTCAATACCGTGCGCCTGGTCCAGCAGAACTTCAACCCCGGACTGGCACTCGACGGCGTGCTGCTCACAATGTACGACGCGCGGCTCAATCTCTGTCGCCAGGTTTCCGAGGACGCCAAGGAGTATTTCGCGGCGCAAGTGTTCCGCACGGCGATTCCCCGGAACGTGCGGCTCGCCGAGGCGCCAAGCTTCGGCAAGCCGATCCTGCTCTATGACGTGCAGTCGGTGGGGGCCAAGAGTTATCTCGCCGTGGCGCAGGAGCTGATCAAGCGCGCGGCACGCGCGCCGGGCGACGCGGAGGCAGAAGCGGTCACACCGGAGGCTCAGGCATGAGCGAAGCCAAGCGACTGGGCCGCGGCCTCGAAGCGCTGCTCGGTCCGGTGTCCCGCGAGCAGGCGGCGGCGTCAGGAGCCCTGCGAGAGCTGCCGGTCACCGCCATCCGCGCCAATCCCTTCCAGCCGAGAACCCATTTCGACCCAGCAGAGCTGAGCGACCTCACGCGCTCGATCGAGGCCTCCGGGCTCCTGCAGCCGATCGTGGTGCGCTCCGCCGCAGGGGGCACCTACGAGCTGATCGCCGGGGAGCGGCGCTGGCGCGCGGTGCAGCAACTGGGTTGGGCCAGCGTACCGGCGGTGGTCAAGGAAGCCGACGACCGGACGCTCCTCACGCTGGCGCTGGTCGAAAACCTCCAACGTGACGACCTCTCGCCCATCGATGAGGCGGTGGGGTACCAGCGCCTGCTCGAGGAGTTCGCGGTACCGCATCAGGAACTGGCCCGGCTCGTCGGGCGCGACCGCTCCACCGTGGCAAACACACTGCGCCTCCTCAAGCTGCCGGAGGCCGTGCGTACGCTGGTGCACGCCAAGAAGCTCACCGAGGGCCATGCACGCGCCCTGCTCGCGCTGGAGAACCCTGCGGCGATGGAGCGCGTCGCCACCGAGGCCGTGGCGGGTGGGTGGTCGGTGCGCGATCTCGAGGCCCGGGTGCGTGGCGACCGGCCGCCGTCGTCCCGCCGCAAGGTCGCGGCTCCCGACGCGCGGAACCCGACGGCCGACGTGCGTCGCGTCGAGGAGGCACTTCGCCAGCGGCTGGGCACGGATGTCCGGGTTACGGCCAAGCGGCGCGGGCGCGGGCTCGTCACCCTCAGCTATTACTCCAACGACGACCTGGCACGATTGCTCGAACTCATCCTCGGCCAACCGTTCGCAGGATGAGGGGCGTCAGCGGCACCCGCGACACCCGGTACGTCACCATCCTGGTGCAGCCCGACGGGGCGCTGCAAGCGCGCACCGTCAGGCTGCCGCTCTGGGGCCTGCGCCTCGCGCTCGGCGCCATGACGGCCATCGTAGGGTTGCTTGTCTTCGTGGCGCTGTCATACGCGCCCCTGGTGCGCGCGGCCTCGCGCGTCCCGTCACTCGAGCGGAAGGTGGCGCGGCTCGAGCTGGACAATGCGAAGATCCGCGAGCTCGCCGCGGCGCTCGACAGCGTGGAACGGCGCTACGACCAGGTGCGCGGCATGATCGGCGGCGACGTCATGCCATCGCTCGCCCGTGCGTCGTCCACGCTGCCGCTCGCCCCGCCGGTACGGGCCAACACCACCCTGACCCGCCGCTTCCCATCGGGTGCCTCGATACCGGCATTCTGGCCCCTCGACGACCCGAGCTATACGACCCGCGGCCGCTCCGCCAGTGACCCCGATGGTCCGCATGAGGGAGTCGACATTGCCGTGGCCACCGGAAGCATCGTCCGCGCGGCCGGCGGCGGCACCATCCTCGACGCCGGCCAGGACCCCGAGTTCGGCCTGTTCGTGCTGATTCAGCATCCCGACGAGTACCAGACCCTGTATGGACACCTGTCCCGCATCGTGACCCACAAGGGTGCAACGGTCGAGCCCGGGGAAGTCATCGGCCTCGCGGGTAACACCGGTCGATCGAGTGCGCCGCACCTTCACTTCGAGATCCGGCTCAAGGGAGCCGCCATCGATCCGCTTACGCTCGTGAAACAGGAGGGCTGATGTCGATCTTTGCCGGAAACAAGGAAGGCGCTGTGGAGAGCCCGCGCCGGCGGGCCAGTGACCAGATGCCGCTGTCGATCGTGGCCCACGACCTCATCGTCACCGGCGACCTCGAGGCCGAGGGTGTGGTGAAGGTGGAGGGCAAGGTGAAGGGAACCATCCGCGCCGGGAGCCAGATTCTGGTGGCGCCCGGTTCCTTCGTGGAGGGCGACCTGCACACCAAGGAGTGCGTGATCGGCGGCCAGGTGAAGGGCACCATTCGCGCATCGGAGCGGGTCGAGTTGCAGGCAAGCGCGGTGATCGAGGGCGACATCATGACCCAGCGCATCGCGATCGTCGAGGGGGCGCGGGTATCGGGCGAAGTCCGGATGGACGGCGAGGGCAGCACGCCGCGGTGAGAATGCGCCGCATCCTGTTCGGGTGCTTCCTGCTCGGTGCGTGTACGCGAGCCCCGGCAGCACCCGGTGAGCTGCGGGTCGGGCTGATCACGCCGGGTTCGATCACCGACGCGGCTTGGAACTCCGGTGCGTACCACGGGCTCGAGGCAATCCATGATTCACTCGGCGTGCCGGTAAGCCACGTCGAGGCACGCACACCCGCGGCACAGGAGGAGGCGCTTCGCGCCTATGCCGCGCAAGGCTATGGGCTCGTGTTCGCGCACGGGTACGAGTTCCAGGACGCCGCCGAGCGCGTCAGCGCCGAATACCCCCGCACGATCTTCATCGTGACATCTGGTGCCCGGACGCGGCACAACGTCTCGCCACTGATCTTCCGCCTGGAAGAGGCGAGCTACCTCGCTGGCATGGTGGCCGGGCGCCTCACCAAATCGAACGTGATCGGGTTCGTGGGCGGTGTGGAGCTGCCGCCGGTCAAGGCTGCGTACGAGGGCTGGGTCAACGGCGCCAGGTCCGTGAACCCCGCCATCGCGAGCCGGTCCACCTACCTGAACAACTGGGACGATGCGGCGCTGGGGCGCGAAGCGGCGCTGGCGCTGATCCGGGTCAAGGTCGATGTCTTCCACCACAACGCGGACGCGGCCGCCCTGGGTGTCTTCCAGGCGGCGAAGGAAACGCCGGGTGTCCTGGTGTTCGGCGCCAACGCCGACCAATCGGCGCTGGCCCCCGAGATCGTGCCCGGCTCGGCCATGATCGACCTGCCGCGCGCGTTCCTGTCGCTTGCCCGCGAGGTCCGCAACGGCCACTTCCTGCCGCGCGTCATCGTCTTCGGGCTCGAGGGCGGCGTGGTGCGCTACGAGCCGAACCCGAAGTTCGCCGGCGCCCTTCCCGCGGCGCTCGCAGGGCAACTGCAGGGCGCACGCGATTCGATAATCGCCGGAACCCTCCGCCCCGCCGGGCCGAAATGAGCCCGCTGGCGTCGCTCGCCGAGGTGGCGGCCTACCTCGACACCTACCTCCGCGTCCGGGAAGTGCCCGACTATGAGGGTGCGGTAAACGGCTTGCAGGTGGAGAACAGCGGCTCCGTCGACCGCGTCGTCGCCGCGGTGGACGCCTCACAGGCCACGATAGACGGAGTGGCGGCACTGGGGGGATCACCGCTCCTGCTCGTGCACCACGGGCTCTTCTTCGACGGCAACCTGCCAGTAACCGGCCGCCGCTATCGCCGGCTCCGGGCACTCCTGTCGCACGACGTGGCAGTCTACTCGTCGCACCTTCCGCTCGATGCCCACGCCGAGGTGGGCAACAATGCCGTGCTGGCGCGGCTGCTCGGGCTCGAGCTCCAGGGGCCCTTCGGAAGTCACCGGGGCAACCCGATCGGTGTGTGGGGCCTGGCCCCGGCGACGGTGGCCTCGCGTGAAAAGCTCTCGGCGGCACTGGAGTCCGTCCTCGGCCTCACTGGAGCACCGCGGCTCATCGCGGGCGGCCCGGAGCACGTGCAGCGTGTGGGCATCGTGACGGGCGGGGCGGGGACCATGGTGAGGGGGGCTCGTGAGGCGGGGCTCGACACCTTCATTACCGGCGAGGGGCCGCACCACACCTACTTCGATGCCATGGAGTTCGGCGTGAACGTATTTCACGCCGGTCACTACGCCACCGAGACGCTGGGCGTGAAGGCGCTGGCCGCGCACCTGGGGAGCCGCTTCGGCCTGCCGTTCAGCTTCCACGATCATCCCACCGGCATGTGACCGGGGCCCCCCTTCTTCAACTCCGCGACATCCACAAGCGATTCGGCACGGTGCAGGCGCTCACGGGTGCGGGACTTGTCGCGCGCGCGGGTGAAGTGCATGCCCTCCTGGGAGAGAACGGGGCTGGCAAGACTACGCTGATGCACGTGGCGAGCGGCATGTTCGCTCCCGACTCGGGGAAGATCCTGGTCGATGGCTCTCCGCGACGGCTGAGGTCGCCGCGGGACGCGCGTACTGCCGGGATCGGCCTGGTTCACCAGCACTTCACGTCCATTCCCGCATTGACGGTGGCGGAAAACGTGGCGCTCTTTGCCGGCTGGCACGTGCGGCCGCGAGAGCTGGTGGCGCGCGTGACCGCACTGACCGAAAGGCTCAACCTGCCGCTCGACCCGGGTGCCCGGGCCGGCTCCCTCCCGGTGGCGCTCCTCCAGCGACTCGAAATCGTGAAGGCGCTGGCGGGCGATGCGCGGGTCCTCCTGCTGGACGAGCCCACCGGGGTGCTGGCACCGAGCGAGGCCGAGGAACTGCTTGCGCGGGCGCGCGCGTTCGCGGAAGCGGGTGGCGCCGTGGTGCTCATCACCCACAAGCTGGATGAAGCTCTCCGCGGCGCCGACAGGGTCACGGTGCTGAGGCGGGGGCTGGTCGTGATGGACGGGCCGGTCGCCGGCCTTGGGGCGCGGGACCTGACGCAGGCGATGATCGGCGATGCGACCTTGCTGGAGGAACCATCGCCCGCGGCGTTCCTCATCGAGGACGCGGAGCGACGGGTGCATGTGGCGGGACTCGAGGTCGCCCGCGAATCGGGCCTCGGCATGGCGGTGAAGCAGGCATCGCTCGGTATCCGGGCCGGCGAGATCGTCACGGTCGCCGGGATCGAGGGGAGCGGCCAGCGGGAACTGCTGCGCGCCATCGCGGGGGTGCTGCCGGTGTTCCGGGGCACGCGCGAAGTGTCGCGGCCCCTGGCGTTCGTCCCCGAGGATCGCACCACGGAGGGATTGATTCCCGACTTGTCGGTCACCGAAAACGTGGTGCTGGGCCTCGGGCGTTCGGCGAGCTGGGTGAGGAGAGGCCGACTGGACTGGAGAGCCGCGCGAGGGCGCACGGCAGCGATGATCGAGGAATTCGGGGTACGCACATCGGGACCGGACGCGCGGGCGGCGAGCCTGAGCGGCGGCAACCAGCAGAAGCTGGTGATCGCACGGGCCCTCGAGCGCGAACCCAATGTCATCATCGCGGAGAACCCGACGCGGGGACTCGACGTCCAGGCCGCGCGTGCCGTGCATGACCGTATCCGGGACGCAGCGGCGCGAGGCGTCGCGGTCCTGCTCTACTCCAGCGACCTCGACGAAGTGATGATGCTGGGGCAGCGCATCGTGGTGATGACGCGGGGCACGCTCCGTGAAGCGCGGCCAGGATCGTCACGCACGGAGATCGGCTCGATGATGCTGGGCGGCGCCGCATGAGGAGCGCCGCGCGTGCGCGCTGACTCGCGAGTCGCGGGTATCCTGCTTCCGGTCGCATCGCTCGGGGCCGGTCTCGCGGTGCTCGCCATCTTCTTCACGCTGAGCGGTTACGACCCGGCGGCTGCGCTCGGCGCCATGTTCCGGGGCGCCTTTGGCAGCTGGTATGCGTTCAGCTCGGGGACGCTCGTGCGGGCCGTTCCACTCATGCTGATCGCACTCGGCTTCACTCTCGGGCTTCGGGCCGGGGTGCTCAACATCGGGGGCGAAGGACAGTTCTATCTCGGCGCGATCGCGGCCACGTGGATCGGCCTCAAGCTCGGCAGCTGGCCCGGCGTGATCGCGATCCCGGTGATGCTGGCGGTCGCGTTTGTCGCGGGTGCCGCCTGGGTGGCGGTCCCGGCCTGGCTGCGGCTCCGGTTCGGTGTGCTCGAAGTGATCAGCACGCTGCTGCTCAACTTCGTGGCCGAGACGCTGGTGAGCTTCATGGTGCAGGGACCGCTGCAGGAGTCCCAGCACATCTATCCCCAGAGCGACCAGCTGCCGACGGCAGTGCGGCTGCCGGTCCTTCCCGGCACCCGGCTGCACCTCGGCATCGTGCTGGCACTGAGTTGCTGCGTGCTGGCCTGGTACGTCTTCCGCCGCACGATGATCGGGTTCGAGCTGCGTGCAGTGGGTCGCGGCCCGCGTGCGGCCCGCGTCACGGGCGGGTTACGGGTGGAGCGAATCGGCGCCGGCGCCCTGCTGGTATCGGGTGCGCTCGCCGGGCTTGCGGGCGGGGTCGAAGTGGGGGGAGTGAGCTACGCGCTCTATCCCAACCTGTCACCGGGATACGGGTTCACCGCCATCGCCGTGGCGCTGCTGGCGCGCCAGTCTCCAGTGGGCATCGTGGTCAGTGCCATCCTGTTCGGGGCGCTGGAGGCGGGAGCGGGGGCGATGCAGCGCGATGCCGGGGTGCCACCGGTCGCAGTGTACGTGGCCGAAGCCGTCACGATCCTCGCCGTGTTGCTGGCTGATGCGGTTTCCTCGCGGCGGCGTGACGTGGTGTCGGCATGATCGACGCGGGCATCATCGATGGCTTTCTTGGTGCCGCGGTCCGGATCGCAACACCCTTGCTGCTCGCAGCCCTGGGCGAGATGCTCTCCGAGCGCGGTGGTGTCATCAACCTCGGGGTGGAAGGTGCAATGCTGACCGGCGCCCTCGCCGCCGCCATCGGCGCCTCGGCGGGTGGAACCTGGACCGGGCTCGCGGCCAGCGTGGTCGCGGGGCTGCTCCTCGCGAGCATCTTCGCCCTCGCGGCCATCGGTGCCCGCGCCGACCAGATCATCGCCGGCACCGCCACCACCTTGCTGGCGGTCGGTGTCACCGGTGCGGTGTATCAGGCGGCATTCGGGTCGGCTGGCGCGGGGCTGACGCTGCCGACGCTGGGCGCGAGTCCCATCCCCGGGCTGGCCAAGGTGCCGCTGGCCGGGCCCGCACTCTTCAACCAGCCGGTCACGACCTACATCGCCCTGCTGGCGGTGCCGCTGTGCTGGTGGTTCCTGTTCCGCACTCGAACCGGACTGGCGCTTCGCGCCGTGGGTGAATCGCCGGAGCATGCGCGTGCTGCCGGCGTGCCTGTCCGCCGCCTCCAGTTCGCCGCCACGCTCACCGGCGGCGCCTTCGCCGGACTCGCCGGCGGGACCCTGGTGCTGGCGCAGGTCGGCACGTTTGCCGAACGCATGACGGCGGGGCGGGGCTTCATTGCGATCGCCATCGTGGTACTCGGTCGGTGGCATCCGGTCGGTGTGCTGGCGGCCTCGCTGCTCTTTGGCGCGGCGACTGCCCTGCAGTTCGTCTTCCAAGCGATGGGACTGGCCGTGCCCTATCAGCTCTTCCTGATGCTTCCGTACGTGCTGACGCTGCTCCTCCTCGCCGGGCTGGTTGGCGGGGTCAAGGCGCCGGCAGCGCTCGGGCGCCCGGCGGACTAGGCAATGGGCGCGGTCGAATGGGTGGCGGCGGCGCTGGGCCTGATCAGCGTATGGCTGAATGTGCGCGAAGACTGGCGCGGCTGGCCGGTCGGCGCGGTGATGGTCGCGCTCTACTTCGCGGTGTTCGCCCGGGTCAAGCTGTACGCCGATGCCGGCCTCCAGGTCATCTATTTCGCGCTGCAGTTCTACGGATGGTACGAGTGGGTTCGGGGTGGCGAGGACAAGTCCGGGCTTGCCGTCAGCCGCACTCCCCGGCGCGTGCTGGTGAACTGCCTGATCGTGGGGACGGTGGGAACCATTGTGCTTGGTACGGTGCTCCACCGCTACACCGACCAGGCCCTGCCCTACTGGGACTCGGGCATCACCGTGTTCAGCCTGGTGGCGCAATGGATGCTTGCGAAGAAGTACCTGGAGAACTGGCTTCTCTGGGCGGCAATCGATGTGATCGCGATCGGGGTATACTGGTCGAAGCACCTGCTCCCAACGGCCGTGCTGTACGGGTGTTTCCTCCTGCTGTGCCTGCGCGGCTACCAGCGCTGGAGCATGTCCCTGGTAGAAGCGGGGGAGCAGGTTTGACATCTGCTTGCGGGTCGGCTCGCCGCGGCGCACATTCCGTTTTCCCCCTCGAGAGGTATCCGTGCTATACACGATCCTGATCGGCCTCGTCGCCGGCGTCGTCGCGAAGTTCCTGACTCCGGGCAAGGATCCGGGTGGGTGGATCATCACCATCCTGCTGGGCATCGCCGGCTCGTACGTGGGAACGTTCCTGGGCCGCACCATCGGCCACTACCAGGAAGGCCAGACGGCTGGCTTCATCGCGTCGGTCATCGGTGCCGTCGTCCTGCTGCTGATCTACCGGCTCTTCACGAAGGGCAAGACCGCCTAGAGGGTGGGTCGGCTGGCAGGAAACTGAGGTGGGTTGGCGGTCGTAGGGAAGGAATCCCCTTCCCTGCGACCGCATGCTATTTCTGCGTCAACTCCGAGGCGCCGCGCTCTCGTTCGCCCTGCTGGTCAGTTGCGGCGGCGACAGCGAGCCTGTACCCCCCTTCTCCGGTGAACAGCTTCGCGTGCTGTTCGTCGGCAACAGCCTCACCTACGACAACGACCTCCCCGCGATGACGGCACAAGTGGCGGCATCGACGGATGCGCCGCCGATGGTCGTGGGGCGCGTGATTCGCGGCGGCTATTCGCTCGGCGACCACTGGGCCGAGGGTGCCGCGCAGGGCATGATCGTGCAGGACAACTGGGATATCGTCGTACTGCAGCAGGGGCCCTCGGCATTGCCGGAGAGCCAGGCCGACCTGCTCGCCAGCACGCGCAAATTCGCTGACCTCGCGAAGGCCCATGGTGCGCGGGTGGCGCTGCTCATGGTGTGGCCGGAATCGAACCGTCCTGCCGCGCGCGATTCGGTGCGGATGTCGTACACGAATGCGGCGGCGGCGGTCGATGGGATCCTCGTACCGGCGGGCGAGGCATGGCGCGCGGCCTGGCGGCGCGACCCCACGCTCGAGCTCTACTCGAGCGACGGATTTCATCCGGCGCCGATGGGATCGTACCTCGCCGCCCTCTCTCTCTTCGAACAGCTGTACGGCCGGTCGCCCATCGGCGTCTCGGGTGCCGGCATCGATCCCTCGAGGGTCGCCCTGCTGCAGCAGTCCGCCGCAGAGGCCGACGCGGAGTTCGGCCGACGCTGAAGCGCGGTGCGACGATCGGGCCGTGCCGCGCATTTTCTCCGGCGTATGCTCTCCCTCGCCGCGTTGCTCCTCCTGACGGGAGTCCTCGCCCGGCCCCAGGCCGACACGACGCTCGCGCAGCGCGCGATACGCGAGGCACTTTCCTATTCAGTGCGGGACGGCGGTGCCCTCTGGGGACAGCCGCTCACGACACCCCTCCTGATCGTCGATCCATCGACCCGGCGCGCCGTCAGTGACGCCCCGGACGCCGCCGGGCTCATGACGCGCGCCGGCAGCCTGTACGAGGCGCAATTACCTCCAGACATGGCGCTCGCGAATACCTCGGTCACGTGGGGAGGTCGCACCTGGGCCATGGTGCTGAGCCCCCTGCCGGCAGACTCAATGGAACGCGGAATCCTGCTCATGCACGAGGTCTGGCACTCGGTGCAGGCGAAGGCGGGTATTCCGCTCGCCACTCCGGACAACCCGCACATCGAGACGGCATCGGGTCGAACCTGGCTGCGGGTGGAGGCGCGAGCGCTTGCCGCTGCACTGGCGGCGAACGGGCCGGCGCGTCGCGAGGCCATGACGGATGCATTGGCCGCGCGCATGGCGCGACGCGCCAGTGCGCCAGGAAGTGACGTGACGGAGCGGCAGCTCGAGCTGAGTGAGGGATTGGCGGAGTTCACCGGGATCGCAACGGTCGTGCGCCCGGAGGACCAGGTACGGGTCGCAAGTGCGAGGCTGGCACGCCTCGAGGGTAACGGCAGCATGATGCGATCGTTCCCCTATGCGACTGGCACCGCCTGGGCGCTCCTGCTCGAGCTGACCGATCCCGGCTGGCGCGCGCACCTCACCGCTGAAGCCGACCTCGCGATCCTGGCCGCCGCGGCAATGCACCTCGATCCGGCGACCCTCGATCGCAGTGATGCACGCTTCTCGTCGTATGGACTGGCGGTGATCCGTGCGACGGAGGAAGCGCGGCAGGCAGCGCGAGCGGCGCGACAGGACTCGCTGCGGGCCCGCTATGTGGCGGGACCGACGCTGCGATTGCCGCTGGCGGAGATGAACATGTCGTTCAACCCGAACGCGGTGGAGCCACTGCCGGGTGTGGGTACCGTCTACCGGCCGTTCCGGCTCAGTGACCAGTGGGGCGTGCTCGACGCCGACTCGAGCGGGGCACTGGTCAACGTGACTTTCAGCGAGGCGCGCGTGGCGGCACCGGACCGGGGTGGGGTCAGCGGAGCCGGCTGGCGGCTCACGCTGAACGCGGGATGGGAGGTGGTGCCCGCCGACCGCGCGGGCGACTACACGATCAGAAAGCGCTAGCCTCACGCTCGAGGCGCTGGATCCCGCGCATCTGGTCCCGCTCGGCCGCAATCATCTGCCACACACGATCGCGCAGAGCCGGAATGTCGGTGCGCGCCAGTCCCTTCGTTTCCACCGGCTCCAGCACCCTCACCTCGGCAATCGAGCGACCGAAGCGCCAGTCATGCTTTCGGAGCGCCGTGGCGGCACCGCTCACGGCGAGCGGCAGGATGGGCACGCCGGCATCGATGGCCAGGCGGAAGGCGCCGTCCTTGAAGGGAAGCATCTGGTCGGTTTCCGAGCGCGTGCCCTCGGGGAAGATGATGACCGATACCTTCTCCTTGAGGATCTCCTTGCAGCGCACCATCGCCTCGGCGGCCGAGCGAGGATTGCCGCGGTCGACGGGGATGTCACCGGCAAGCCGCATGAGCCAGCCGAGGACCGGGATCCGGAAGAGCTCCGCCTTGCTGAGCCACTTCATTTCCCACGGCAGGTGGCTGATGAGCAGGATGTCCACGAAGGACTCGTGGTTCGAAACCACGAGGTAAGGCTGCCGGGGATCGGCCGGCATCCGTCCGGAGATCCGGAATCGCCAGAGTGGATTGAGCGTGGCCATGAGCACCGCGATCTGGCGGAACATGTAGCCCACCCAGTAGCGCCCTGGATCGCTGCGCTTCGTGATCAGCCGGATCAGGGCCATCAGGGGGAGCCAGACCACCATGGAGGCGCCAAGCACAAACCAGGACCATATCGAGCAGAGCGTTTCCCAGACGGACTTCATCGTGTCGCTCCCGCCGCCATCGTACGGCCAACCTCGTGCACGATGGCGGCGGCAAAGGCGTCGACGTCCTCGGGGGTGGTATCGAATGCAGTCATCCACCGCACCTCCGACGTCCGCTCGTTCCAGACGAGAAAGCTGAAGTGGTCCTGCAGTGGCGTGATGGCGTCGCGCGGGATGCGCGCGAAGACGGCATTCGCCTGCACCCGCTGGGTGACCTCGACGCCGGGCACGCCGTGGACCAGCTGGTAGAGTCGCTGTGCCATGCGATTGGCATGCGCAGCACTGCGAAGCCAGAGGTCGCCGGCCAGGAGCGCATCGAATTGTGTTGCCACGAAGCGCATCTTGGAGGCGAGCTGCATTCCCTGCTTCCGAACGAAGCCGAAGTCGGCGGCGCGTTCCTCGTCGGCGAAGATCACCGCCTCGCCAGCAAGGATTCCGTTCTTGGTACCGCCGAAGGTGAGGATGTCCACGCCCGCACCGGTGGTGAAGTCGCCGGGCGACAGGCCGAGCGTCGCCGCGGCATTGGCGAGCCGCGCGCCGTCCATGTGCAGGAGGAGCCCGTGCTCGCGCGCTACGCGAGAGAGCTCGCTGATCTCGTCTGCCGTGTAGACGGTGCCGTATTCGGTGGCCTGCGTGATGGAAATGGCCGCCGGCTGCGAGCTGTGAACCACGCCGACGTTGCCGAGGCGCGACTCGACCAGGGCCGGGGTCAGCTTCCCATCGGGCGATGGCACGGTGAGCAGCTTGCCGCCGGCCAGGCGCTCGTACGCGCCGCACTCGTCCACGTTGAGGTGGGCCACTTCGGAACAGATCACCCCCTGATACGGCTTGAGCGCCGAAGCGAGGGCAAGGACGTTGGCCGCGGTGCCATTGAACACGAAGTAGACTGATACAGGTGCACCCCAGAGAGACTGGAGGCGGCGGATGGTCCCTGCCGTGACGTCATCCTCGCCGTAGCTGGGAGCGTGCCCTTGGTTCGCGGCGGCAATGGCTGCGAGAACCTGCGGATGAGCGCCGGCCCAGTTGTCGCTGGCGAAGTGGCGCCGCCTGGACGCGACCGGCTCAGCCATGAACGGGGTCGTCATCGGGGGTCTCATCGTCCCAGAGCGCGAAGACGTTGCCGTCAGGGTCGGCGATCATGGCCATGACCCCGAAACCCATCTTGGTCGGTTCGCGCACGAAGCGGACACCACGATCATGCAGCACGCCGGCGACATGAACCAGGTTGGGCACGTGGAAGGTGAGACCGGTTTCACGGCCCACGAGCTTCTTCGCCTCGGGATGGACGGCCGGGTGCACGCCCAGGTGCGGGGCGGCCTCCAGGAACTCGCCGCCGAAGGAGCCCTGACGGATCAGCGGCAGCCCGAGGGTATCACGGTAGAAGGCGATGGCGCGGTCGATGTCGGAGACGAAGACGGCGATACTGTGAAGATTGGAAATCATGGGGGAAAGCTAGCCATGGCGACGATGAAGAACACGGTCATCGCTGCGGTGACGCCCGGGAGCGCCGAGGCGCTCCAGGGGCACACGCATTCGGTGTCCTGCAAGCTGTGCGGGGCGAAGACCTACGGCGACTCGGCGCGCGTCCTCGCAGACTGGATCAAGGAGCACCGGTGCCCGCCAGCGGCTAGCGCGGGGTCACCATGAGGTGCGCCCACGGCTCGCCGGGATTCATCAGCCAGGGGCGGCCGGAGCCGTCGGCGGCCGTGGAGAATCCCGATGAGGCCTCGGTGGCGTAGGGGATGTAGACCACGTACCAGCGGGTGCCGTTGCCGCGGGGCAGGCCGGTGGCGGGGTCGAGGCTGTCCTGCACGGCTACCAGGTTGTAGAGCGCTGCGGGTGTGTCGGGCATCTTCCAGCGCCCGGCCTTTATGTCCGCCAGGCGTGCGCTGTCGACGGCTGCATGCGAGAGCTTCAGCTTGTGCAGTTCCCTGCCCCGCGCCATGAACGGCTCGAGTGCCTTCTGGTAGCACGCCACCTGGAAGCGCTCAGTGGCCGGGTCATCGGCCAGGCAGATGAGCTCGTTGGTGCCCTTCCGGATCTCGACGACTTCCCCGCCCTGATAGCCAAGCACCCTTGCACCAGCCCGCATCGAGTCGGGTGCAGCGAGCACGGCACCGGCCACCTGCTGCTCGACCGAGGGGGTCTGGGCCCCGGCGGGAGCGGCGGCGATGGCCGAAAAGAAAAACACCGCGCAGACCCGGCTTCGGGCCCGCGCGGTGCCGTTCATGTTATAGCTCAATCTTCGACGATGATCAGGTACTTCGACGCGCCCCAGAACTCCTCGGGGTTCGTGATCGTCTGCGTGCCCACGAGCTTGCCCTTGTCGTCCGGGCCCGGCTGCAGGAGCTTCGCGTCCTGACGGGACACGATCTTGTACTTCTTGCCCTCGGGCAGCGTGATCGAGCGGTCGGTACGCGCATCGAGCACCTGGAAGGCGGCCGGGTTCAGGTCGCGGGCCGGGACCGTCTGCTTGCCACCGAAGACCAGGAACTTCTTGCCTTCCTGGACGATGACGCCCTTCTCCTTCAGCGAGTCCTTGGTGCCGATGGCCAGGAACACCTTGTTGGCCTCATTGCTGACGAGCGTGACGCTGTCGGCGAGCTGGCGGTTCTTGACCGTGACCGTCTCTACCTGGGCGCCGAGCTGGTCGATCTGCACCTTCTGCGCGACGATCGTCGTCTTCTGCTCCTCGATCGTGGCCTGCTGGGCCTCGATGTTGGTGCGGAGCTCGGCGATCTGCTTCTGGAAGTCGTCAATCTGCTTCAGGAGACGTGCATCCTTGCGCTCCAGTGAGCCGATGCGCGCCTTCGTGCGCTCGAGCTGCGCCTCGCTCTCGTTGAGGCGGGCCACCGCCTCACGGATCTTGCCCAGCAGGATCTGACGATCTTCCGCGGCGCTCGAGGCGGTAGTGCCCTCGCTCGTCGTGGTCGGGCTCACACCGAGGCCCTTGGCCTTGGCGAGCTCGCTGTTGACGTCGCTCACGAGCTTGCTCGTTGCGAGGACTTCGCTCAACAGGCTGTCCTTCTCGGCGGCCAGAGACGTCGCCTCACTCTGTGCCTTCTCGAGATCCTTCCGGCTCGCGCAACCAGCCGTCATGATCAGAAGGCCTGCCAGCATCAGCTTACGCATGCAATTGTCTCCCTTAACAGCGAACGTCCGCAACCTTGAAGATTTCGATCCAAAGCCCGCGCGTGCTGCGCGACGACTCTGAATCCGGCGGCCACGCGCGGATGTGGCGGCTGCCGAAGGCGGGCTAACACTAATTGGGGCAAGGCATTTGCGTAGTGAGCCAGATCACCAAGAACCTTCTCCTTCCTGCTCCGTGGTGACGCCCGTCACAGACGAGTCAGTCAGGAGGTACCTGACTCGTACTTCTCTATACCCGAAGATCCGGGTCAAGTCGCGCCGCACCAGCGGATAGGCGATCTCTCCCAGAGGGCCCAGCGGGAGACGGTAACGCACATGGTCCCGCACCAGGGTGCCGCCATCGGCGGCATCGGTAAAGGTGTGCGTGTGCTCCCAGAGGGCATAGGGACCCTGTTCCTGAAGGTCGACAAAGCGATGCGGAGGCTCCCAGACCGCGATACGCGTGCGCCAGCGAAACGGAATGCCGCGAAGGCTCAGGCTGTATTCGATGATCGTGCCCTGCTCCATGACGATGGGCAGTGGTGTCGTGATCCGGAACCTGAGCTCGGGTGGAGTAATCGCCTCGAGGTTGGCCGCATTGGCGAAGAAGGCGAAGGCGGTAGGCCGGGCAACGGAAAGATGGAGCGACGTTTCGAGCAGGTGGTCTGACATCGCAGGCGGGTGGGCGGGTGGGCGGAGAGGCGGAAACGGACCGCCCAGGGAGCGGCGGTCAGGTACCCTGCCCTGGGGATGGTGTTCCGTTGGCACCAGCCGCGAAGGTGTTCCGTCGCATGCGGTCGAGACCGGGCCGGGCGAGCGCCGAGTCGGCAAACAGAGCGTCGAATTCCTCTGGTGACAGGCGATTGAAGCACTCCACGTCGTCCAGGTCCACGGCATGGCGGTGCCGGAAGTCGGCGATCGTGGAGGCGGAGGCAAATCGCTGGTTCCAGGGACACACCTCATTGCAGATATCGCAGCCAAAGATCCACCCCTCCATGCGTGCGGCAATGTCGGCCGGGATAGGCCCACGCTGCTCTATCGTCTGGTAGGAGAGGCATCGGGTAGCGTCCAACATCCTTGGTTGGACGAAGGCTCCTGTCGGGCAGGCATCGAGGCAGCGAGTGCAACTACCACAGTGATCCGTATCGAATGGAGCGTCTGTCGAGAGTTCCAAGTCGTTGATAACACTGCCAATTACGAACCACGAGCCCACGCCAGGCCGGAGGAGCATGGTGTTCTTCCCTATCCAGCCCAGGCCTGCTCGCTGAGCGAGCTCTCGCTCGGGCACCGGCCCGGCGTCCGCAAAGGGTCGCGCCCAGGTCGCGCCGTGGTTCAGGAGCCAATCGGCCAGAAGCTCGAGGCGCCGCATGGTGGAAATGTGGTAGTCCTGTCCTCGCGCGTACCTCGCTATCTTAAAACGTTGTGAATCCTTGGTATCCTCGTAGTAGTAGTTATCAATAACAACAACGATTGACTTCCCTCTCGGATCTATGCGCCGTGGGTCTTTCCGCTTCTTCGCTTGCCGGTTGAGATAACGCATGACGCCCCCGTATCCGGAAGCGAGCCAGCGGTCGACCACATCGCCGTGCGGGGTAGGGGACAGGTCGGCGACGCCGCAGCCGATGAAGCCAAGGGAAAGGGCGTAGGCCTTGAGCTCCTCGACCGAGAGGGAGGCCGGCGATGGGGAGGGGTTCATCCCCGCACTTCGTGACGCCCGGTCTGGATAGGGAACTCCTCGGTGCCGGTAATGAGCCGGGCGCCGCGCTCATAGTTGAAGTACGACCAGGCCCACTGCAGCATCACCAGGACCCGGTTCCGGAAGCCGATCAGGAAGGCAATGTGGATGAACGCCCAGATGAACCAGGCGATAAATCCCGAAAACTTGAGCTTCCAGATCTCAGCCACGGCCTGGCCTCGGCCGATGACTGCGAGCTGTCCCTTGTCGAAATACTTGAATGGCGGCCGCGGCTTTCCCTGCAGGTCGCCGGCGATGGCGTGCGCGACATACTTGCCCATCTGGATCGCGGTCTGGGCGACGCCGGGGAGAGTTCCCTGCGCCGGGTCCGCAAAGTGAGCCGCATCGCCGATGACGAAGACTTCGGGATGACCGGGGATGCTGCAGTCGGGTTCCACCAGCACGCGGCCAATCCGATCGAGCGGCGTGTCGAGCGTCTTGAGGAGCGGTGACCCGCGCATGCCCGCGGCCCAGACCACCGTGTGGGTCGGGATGCACCAACCGGCGGCCTCGATGTATCCACGCTCGATCTTGTTCACCAGCATGTTCTCGCGGACCTCGACCCCCAGCCCGCGCAACTTTGCCTTCGCGACCGCGCTCAGTTCCGGGGGATAGGTGGGAAGAATGCGTGGCCCGCCCTCGAGCAGCATCACCGTAGCCTCCCGCGGGTCGATGTGCCTGAAATCGCGCGCAAGGGTAAACCGCCGCAGTTCCGCAATGGTCGCCGCCATCTCCACGCCGGTCGGGCCTCCACCCACGACAACGAAGGTGAGGTTCGCATGGCGCCGAGCCACGTCAGCCTCGCGTTCAGCCTGCTCGAAGGCGAGGAGGACCCGTTGCCGAATATCCAGCGCGTCGTCCAGGGTCTTCAGGCCGGGTGCGAGGGGGGCCCAGGCCTCATCCTTCCCGTAATAAGATGTCTCCACTCCCGGCGCCACGATGCAGTAGTCGTAGTCAATACTACCACCATCGGCAAGTCGAATTGCCTTGGCGGAGGTGTCAATCCGGGCCACGTCCGCGAGGATGACCTCGGTGTGGGTCTCACGCCGAAGGGTACGACGGATCGGCGTGGCGATATCCGAGGGATTGAGGGCCGCGCCAGCGACCTGGTAAAGCATCGGCTGGAAGAGGTGGTGGTTGTGTCGATCGACCACCGTAACCCGCACGGGTGCGACGGTAAGCTCGCGGGCGGCATACATCCCGCCGAAGCCGGCGCCGATGATCACTACGCTGGGATGCTGTTTCGCCATGGATGAAACATAAGGGCGGGCAAGACCAACGACGGAGGAACCAGCAGCGGAAAAGGCAGGGCGGGCTAGAGGTGCATCGTCTCCCGGCGCCAGCGGGCAAAGCGGATCACATCCTCCGCGGGGGGGACGGCCGCCTCATCTCCATAGGCGGTGTACATGCGCCAGCGGAGGTAGGCCTCATCGGGCAGGGGAAGCCAGGGGAACCGGGTCCACCAGCGGCGGCGGCGGAATGCCCACGCAGTTCGGAGGAGGTCGACGGCGAGTCGGGGATTGATGACGGCGCGGAGGGCAAGCGACAGGGAAAGGGCAGACCAGCTGCCGAGATAGCGCCCCTCCCAGCCTGCGTGCGGAGATCCCTGTGTCGCGGCCATGAGCAAACAAGATAACGCACTATATTTGCCACCCTATGACCGTGCGCCCGATGCAAACCCCACTCGCCGTACGGTATCGCGAAGAGTTCCCGATATTCCGGCAGTCCGTGTACCTGAACAGTTGCTCGCTGGGGGCGCTGTCGCGCCGCTCCCGGGCTCGGGTCAACACCTATCTCGACCAATGGGAGACGCGGGGCGCCTCGGCGTGGTACGACACCTGGTGGCAGGCGCTCGCCGACCTTCGCGCGGGGTACGGTCGGGTGGTGGGCGCGCCAGCCGGGACGATCGCGCTCCACCCGAACATTTCCAGCGCACTCACCAGCATTGCCGAGTCGCTCGATTACACCCGGCGCCCGAAGGTCGTCGTAACGTCCCTCGACTTCCCGACCATCGCGTACCAGTGGCTGGCGAAGGTGCCGCACGGGGTCGAGGTGGTGGTGCTGCAGAGTCCCGACGGGATCCGCGTGCCGCTCGAGTTGTACGAGCGCGCCATCGATGATCGCACCGCGCTGGTGGCGACGAGCCATGTGTTCTTCACCAGCGGGCATATCCAGGATGCCGGCGCCATCGCGCAGATCGCACATCGCAGGGGCGCCCTGGCGCTGGTCGATGGATACCAGGCGGCAGGGCAGATTCCCGTCGATGTGCAGGCCATCGATGCCGATTTCTACGCCAGTGGCGGCCTCAAGTGGCTGCTCGGAGGCACGGGGATCGCGTTCGTCTATGCGCGCGCGGAGCTGCTGCCGACCCTCTCTCCGAAAGCGGCCGGATGGTTCAGTCACCGGGAGCAATTCCGGTTCGATCCCAACGCGCTGGAGCTGCATGACGACGCACGGCGACTCGAGAGCGGTACGCCGGCCCTGATGCCGGTCTATGCGCAGCTTGGCGGCCTGGAGATGCTGGAAGAGATCGGCATCGATTCGGTGCGCCGCGAAACCTCCGCACTCACCGAGGACCTGGTCTCCCTCGCGCGCGAGCGGGGAATGAAGCCGAAAGTGGCGGCCACGGTCGCGGAACGGAGCGGCATCGTGATGCTGCCGAGCGACGATCCCGCCCGGGATGTGCGCCACCTTGCGGCCGCGGGAATCATCACTGATGCCCGTCCCGGTCACGTTCGCGTCTCACCGTACTTCTACAATGTGCCCGACGACCATCGTGCACTCCTGGAGCACCTGGCCCGATGACCGACGCCTTCACACCGACACCGATGCCGTTCCGGCTCAACTCCGCGACGCCGCTGGGAACCGAGGACGAACAACTGCTGCAGCAGCTCCCGTCGCCGGCGGAACGGGAAGAGGCAGTGCGGGTCAGCGACTCGTGGCGGGTGCTTCGGATCATGGGCGAGTTCGTCTGGGGCTTCGACAATCTTGCCGACGTGAAGGACGGGGTGACGATCTTCGGCTCGGCGCGCACCCGGCCCGACAACCCGTACTACACGCAGGCGCAGGAGACGGGACGCCTCCTGGCGCTGCAGAAGATCCCCGTGATCACGGGCGGCGGGCCAGGCATCATGGAGGCCGGGAACAAGGGCGCGGCGGACGGGGCGGGACTCTCGATCGGCTGCAACATCGAGCTTCCGTTCGAGCAGCATGGCAACGCGTTCGCCAACCGGGCGCTCTTCTTCAAGTTCTTCTTCGTCCGGAAGACGATGTTCGTGAAGTACTCGACGGCGTTCATCGTGTTTCCGGGTGGCTACGGCACGCTCGACGAACTCTTCGAGGCGCTGACCCTCATCCAGACCGGGAAGGTGAGCAACTTCCCCGTGATCCTGTTCGGCAGCAGCTACTGGCAGGGCATGGTGGACTGGCTGCGACAGACGGCCGTGAGCGCCGGGAACATCGGCGCGTCCGACCTGAACCTGTTCCACGTAACGGACGACCCGAAGGAAGCCGTGCGGATCGTCCTCGATGCCCGGGCCCGCCGGGAGTAGGCGACACTCACATGTCCGGAGATCGACCGATGGGCGCGATCCGCTCCTTTCTCGACCAGCACTTCCTGCACTTCAACGCCCGCGAGACGGTGGCGGCGGCGCGTGCCTATGAGAACCACATCCAGTCGGGCGGGAAGATGCTGGTGACGCTGGCCGGCGCCATGAGCACGGCGAAGCTGGGCCAGATCCTGGCCCGGATGATCCGGGCGGACATGGTGCACGGCATCTGCTGCACCGGAGCGAACCTCGAGGAGGACCTGTTCAACCTCCTCGCCTACAACGACTACAAGATCATCGAGGACTACCGCGCCCTCTCGGTGCAGGACGAGAAGGAACTGTACGAAGCCGGCTTCAATCGGGTCACCGACACGGCGATCCCGGAGACGGTGATGCGGAACCTCGAGCGGAAGCTCATCGACCGCTGGAAGGCCGCCGCCGACGCCGGGGAGCGGAAGTTCGAGGCGGAGTTCCTGCAGGACATCTTCGCCGACGGTGCGATGGAGGAGTTCTACCAGATCCCGGCGCAGAATTCATGGCTGCTGGCGGCCTGGGAGAAGGGTATTCCGGTGTACCACCCGGGCTGGGAGGACTCCACGACCGGCAACATGTTCGCGGCGGCGGTGTTTCGCGGCGAGGTGAAGCATCACCAGTGCGTGAAGAGCGGCACCGAGCAGATGGAGCACCTGAT
>Ga0190274_10000636_pt1 | contig 20601 bp, 18 predicted proteins | sample Popmic531T_FD_133002 | JGI IMG/M metagenome (GOLD analysis project Ga0190274, IMG submission 133002) | Populus adjacent soil microbial communities from riparian zone of Yellowstone River, Montana, USA - 531 T | ecosystem: Environmental > Terrestrial > Soil > Riparian zone | place: USA: Montana... | reverse complement strand
GAAATCCTCTAATAATGAAACAAAACTTCCGTCCAAAACCAAAACGCATGCCAGTGCAATGTTCGCCCCTGCACCTGCCGCTACACCATTCACAGCGCAAATTATTGGTTTTTCAATTCCGCGAAGGATTGATATAATCGGGTTGTAATGATCCCTTACTATTGAATTCAATCCCGGACCATCAGCCGCAATTGCTTCCGCCAGATCCTGACCGGCACAAAATGCCCTTCCCTCTCCTGTGATATGAATTGCCCTGACCTCAGGATCCTTTTCGCATTCCTGCAAAGTCTTCTGCAGTGCTAAAGCCATTTCTTTATTAATACTGTTTAAAACTTCAGGTCGGTTGAAAACAATTTTTGCAACCCCATTTTCATGGGAAAGTTTGATTGACATTGAGTGTGGATTTTATGAAGTCAAAAATACGAATAAAATGAGCTTATTAACCAATTAACTCATTCACTCATTTTCCCATTTTCAGTGGCACTTAAACTCTTCAAAAGGCTGATGACAATTATCGCAATAGTGGAGTGCTTTGCATGCAGTGGATCCAAAAGCACTGGTTAACCTGGTGTTTGAGGAATCACAAAACGGACAATGTACCTGTTCCTTTTTACCTGAGAGCATTGCTTTTAAATGCTGTTCGGTAGACCATGAAGGAGGCGCGATGCCATACTCTTTCAATTTTTGTTTCCCTGATTCTGTCATCCAGTCTGTAGTCCAGGCAGGAGCTAAAATTGTGGTGATTTTAAAGTTGGTAATACCTTCCGCCCTGAGCACTTCTTCAATATCCTCTTCAATCACTTTCATGGCAGGACATCCTGTAAAAGTGGGCGTAATGAAAATTTCAAAACCATCGGATGTGGTTTGAATATCCCTCAAAATTCCAAGGTCTTCGATTGTCAGCGCCGGCACTTCAGGATCGAGTACATTACTCAGAAGTTGCCGGATGTGTGCCGTTCCGGTATTCATTGGTTGACTATTTACCATTTGGCATCAGGATATGCCCTGGGCAAAAACTGCATCTCTGCAAGGATATAACCCAAATGTTCGGTGTGATTTCCATCACGACTTCCCATCCTTAAACTATTGTTTGCAACCGGTAAAACAAGTTTTGCTTTATCCAGTGTTGCATGCACCATTTGTTCCCACTTTTTCTTCACCTCTGAAAGATCAGCTGCGATACCGGCTTTCAATAACATATCATCAATAGCATCAGACTGGAACATATCATCTACAAAATACCACAGGTCATTCATTGCTTCCTGTATCCTGCGATGACTCTCTTCAGTGCCATCACCTAAGCGCAACACCCAGTCGGAACTGTGGCGTAAATGATAGGCAACTTCCTTAAGAGATTTTGCTGCAAACGCGGCTACAGCAGCATCCTTACTTTTTGACAACATTTCATAGAGGTGAAAGTTATAAACGCTCACCAGGTATTGCTTTGCCATTGTCACTCCAAAATCGCCATTAGGTTGTTCCACCATAAGCAGATTCCTGTATTGACGAGCATCGCGATGATAAGCCAATTCATCTTCTGAACGTCCTTTACCTTCTACTGTTCCGGCATAAGTGAGAATGATTCGAGACTGTCCGATTAAATCAAGTGAAATATTTGACATTGCAATATCTTCTTCAAGAATCGGAGCATGTCCGCACCATTCCGAAATCCGTTGTCCGAGAATAAGCGAAGTATCACCAATTCTCAAACAATATTCAAACAATGCTTCCTGTTGTGTTAAGCCACTTTTGTTCATGGTTGTGGTAAATTTTAAAATCAGGAAATCATCTTGATTCCTTCAGGGGTCTTGTAAAAGTTAGGATTTCTGTAAATTTTATCATTGGCCGGATCGAAAAACGGACCCATATCTTCAGGCGTAGATGCTACCATCATTTCGGAAGGAACTACCCAGATGCTCACTGCTTCATTCCTCCTGCTGTATACATCCCTGGCATTTAAAAGCGCCATCTCCGCGTCAGCAGCACGAACGCTTCCAGCATGTTCATGAGGTAATCCTGTTTTCTTTTGAGTAAATACTTCCCAGAGTTTCCATTGGGTGTTTGTATCGTTTGATTCGGTCATTGGTGTTATTCAATTTAATTGTTTCCGGCGTCAAAATAACTCAATGCCGATAAGACAACACATGATTAAAATTAGTTTTTGTGTTTTTCAGCATAAGCTGTGGCGGCTTCACGAACCCAGCGGCCATCGACATCGGCTTTCACCCTTGCACGCATTCTTTCCCTGTTGCATGGCCCGTTACCTCCTACCACATTGTAAAATTCTTCCCAATTCACTTCACCATGATCGTAATGCCTGGTAGTTTCGTTAAACTTCAAATCAGGATCAGGAATAGTTAGCCCAATAGCTTCGGCCTGCGGAACTGTCCTGTCGATAAAGCGCTGCCTTAAATTATCGTTTGAATATAATTTTACTTTCCAACGCATAAGCTCACCACTGTTAGGTGAATTGGTATCAGAAGGTCCGAACATCATGAGTGCAGGCCACCAGAAACGATTCATGGAGTCCTGTGCCATTTCCTGCTGTTCCTTAGTGCCACGCATCAAATAAGCCAGCAATTGGTAACCTTGTTTGTGATGAAAATTTTCTTCTTTGCAGATACGGATCATTGCACGGGAATAAGGTCCGTAAGAACACTTAGCCAATGCCGTTTGATTTATGATAGCTGCTCCATCCACCAACCAGCCAATGGCACCCATATCGGCCCACGACAAAGTCGGATAATTGAAAATTGAAGAGTATTTTGCCTTACCGGTATGCAATTGGTTGATCATTTCCTGGCGATCAATACCAAGCGTTTCGGTAGCACTGTAAATATATAATCCATGCCCTGCCTCATCCTGCACTTTGGCAAGTAATATCGCTTTGCGCGAAAGACTCGGAGCACGTGTAATCCAGTTACCTTCAGGCAACATTCCTACAATTTCAGAGTGAGCATGCTGCGACATCATCCGGATCAGCTGTTTGCGGTATCGCTCCGGCATCCAGTCTTTAGGTTCAATCACTTCTCCGGAGTCTATCTTTTTCTGGAAGTCAAGTTCCAATTGCGCTTCTGACATATCTGACCAAATTTAAATTACTACAAAATTACAGATTTTAATAAACCACTTCATGATATATGTCAATTATGGTGAACATTTGACTCAATTCAGTACTGTTTTACAACTTGAGGACGGATATACTGTTTCGATCTTAGCACTTATAGCATTGCGAATTTGAAATTATTGTATTTATTTGAATTACAATTACTTATAATATTCAATTTCTAACGGTGTTTTAGTATGAAACACAATGAAATAGCTTTCGCAGTCTGTGTAAATTAGTATATTTGCAACCCTTTGCAATGCATACCGGAGTATATGAAAGGTCCGGGAATCACGCCCAGTTCAATAACTAAAAGTCAAATAATGCTCTTTAAGGCAAGCACCAGAACCATCAAACACACTCCTCTAACCTTATTGGTTTTGTGTATCGTTGTTTTTTCATCTTGTCTGAGCCGAAAACAAACCGATTATTTTCAGGTAAAAAAGGATAGCGCCAAAGCAATGGAAGTATTGCCATTGAACGTGTTACGGGATCCTGTGGTGCAGCCTTACGACTTAATCAATATCCAGGTGAACAGCATCAATCCGGATGCAGCCCGTTTTTTTAACCCGGTGCCTGAAAGTGAAGCTGCCGATACGGATGTTCCAACTGCTTATATGGTTGATTCACTGGGCCAGATTGAAATGCCGATAATTGGGAAAGTTAAAGTCGCGGGAATGACTACCAGGGTAATCAGGGATACCTTGCGTGTGAGACTTGAGAAGTTTTTACAGAACCCTACACTTCAGGTATATTATGCTTCGTTTAATGTTACCCTTTTGGGAGAAGTAAAAATACCCGGACTCTATAACTCCAAGACCGAAAAACTAACGATTACTGATGCCCTTGGAATGGCCGGTGATCTTACCATTTATGGCGACCGTAAAAAAGTAATGCTCATCAGGGAAATGGACGGCAAAAAGTTTCTTACCAATATCGATCTCACAAGGCGCGATATTTTTATGTCGCCCGATTATTTCCTTCGCCCCGGTGATATTATTTATGTACCTGCCGGTAAAGGACGAATTGCAAGTGCCGATGCATTTTATCGCATAGCACCTTTAGTAATCAGTACGCTGACTTTGCTGTCACTGATAATGTACCGAAATAGTTCAAACTGATTTTGAACCAGAAATGACCGATCAACGAAAAGACCATAAAGTCCAGGACGAGAAAAAGTTTAATTTTAAATATTTCTTCGTAAACCAATTCATCCGCTATTGGTATTGGTATGCCACCAGTTTGATAGTTGCAATGGGCGGAGCTTATTATTACAACTGGTACAGCACACCGGTTTATTATGCTTCAGGTACGTTGCTTATCAACGACGATAAACGGAATGTAACAACGCAGGATCTTTTATCGCAGGTTAGTAATATTGATAATACAGGTGGGATCGACAATGAGATTGAATTGATTCAATCCCGGTCGATGGTTGCCAAAACACTTCACCGCCTCGATTTTGAAGTGAGTTACCTTTTGCAGGGAAATATTAAGCAGGCGGAATTATACAAGCAATCCCCAATTAAAATCAAATTCGATTCGCTTTCATTCAGAATCTATGAAAAGCCTATTGACTTAAAAATTGTAGACGGCACCAACTACGAAATAACTTTCGAAGTCACTGAGCAGGAAGGCTCAATTACCTCCACTCATAAATTTGGCGAACCTGTGCATTCTTCAATAGGTAATTTTACAATTGAAAAAACAGCCAACTTCAGGGATTCGGTTTTCAAATCTGCTGAATATGAAAAAAGGGATTTTGTAATTGTGGTTCACAATTTTGATTTGCTGATCGATAAATATTCAAAGGCACTGAACATTGCTTTCGTCTCCAAAAAAGCCACAGTAATCGAACTCACTCTGAAAGACCCTGTTCCGCAAAAAGCAGGTGATTTTTTGAACATGCTCATGGAAGTTTACATCCAGAGTGGAATTGACAACAAAAATGAAATCGCAACAAATTCACTGAACTTCATCGACGATCAGCTGGAACTTATAAGGGCTGATTTGAAATCTTCGGAAGAATCACTCGAGACTTTCAAAACCGAAATGGGAATTACCGATATCAGCACCGAAGCTCAATCCTTCCTGGGAAGCGTGCAGATATATGATACCAGAATTTCTGAAATCGATATCCAGATTTCTTTCTTACAATACCTCGAAAAATACATCCAGCAGGATAGGGAACTCGAAGAAATCTCTCCTTCATCACTTGGTATCGCGGATCCATTACTTGCAAAACTAATTACCCAGCTAAGCGATTTGCAAAACCAGAGAAAGAGTCAGTTGAACAGTTCAATGCCTGACAATCCTATTGTGATTAATTTGAATATTCAAATTCAGAATACGAAGGAAGATCTGCTCGAAAACGTGCGTTCCATAAAAGACGGACTCACTGCTTCGCGCCAGCAAGCCGAAATTCAATTGAACAGGGTTCAGGGTAAAATTAAATCGGTCCCAAAAACGCAGCGTATGCTGATTGGAATGGAACGACAGGCAACAATTCGTGAAGGCTTGTTCAATTATCTTTTGCAGAAGAAAGCTGAAACTGCTATCATGCTTGCTTCCACAATTTCTGATAACAAAATCATCAATACTGCAAGGGCTTCTTATAAACCGGTCCACCCTGTTCCGAATCAAACTTACACACTCGCATTTTTAATTGGATTGCTGATTCCCGCTTTCGCGATATATCTGAAAGATACACTTGATGATAAGATCAAGGATATTGTGGACATTGAATCAAATACTGAGGTACCAATTCTTGGTGTAATCGGATTCAGTAAAGAAGCTATCCCAATGATTGTTGCAGCGAAACCTGAATCAATCATTGCCGAGTCATTCCGTTTGATACGAACAAACATCCAGTTCATTGCGAACACGAAGCCTTGCATCCGCATCCTGGTAACTTCTTCCATCAGTAATGAAGGAAAGAGTTTTTGTTCCGCCAACCTTGCAGCAATTTATGCCATTTCAGGGAAGAAAGTTGCATTGGTAAATGGTGATTTAAGAAAACCTAAAAAGAATACTGAGTTTGATCTTCCAAATGATATCGGAATTTCAAATTTCCTGATTGGGGCATCCTCTATTACTGATGTGATTCAAACATCTTCTAAAGTTCAAAATCTCGATATTATTTTATCCGGACCGAAACCACCCAACCCATCGGAGCTGATCATCAATCCAAGGATGGATGAGTTTTTTAAATACCTGGAAAGCAATTACGATGTAATTATTGTGGATTCACCTCCTATTGGTGTGATCACCGACGGATTAATTTTCAGCCGGTATGTAGATTCAACTATTTATATCATCCGTGAAAACGTAACACGTCGCCAGAATATCGAATTCGTGAATAATCTTTACAGGAACAAGAAAATACATAACCTGGGAATTATTTTCAATGCGGTTAAAGCCGGTCCTATGTATGGTTATGGTTATAATGATGGTCATGGATATGGCTATTATAATGAAAACAAAAAAGTATCGTAACAAAAGTTTTTATCTGGGAATAAACTGATGAAAATTTTAAGGGGGTTTATAACCTGTCCCGGGCAATGGTGAATTTTTTAAGAAAAAGACTCGATACTCAAAGCAAGACCTTATTTAAAAACAGTTCCTGGGTGTTTTTTGCAAACATGGTAGGAACCGGCTTGACTTTTATCAGGGGAATCGTGATTGCACGTGGACTTGGTGCGGAATTGTTTGGTGTTTATACGGTCATTGTTGCATTTATCAATTCAGTCATGGAGGTGTTCAACCTGAACCTCATGACACCGATCATCAAATTCGGATCGCAGTATAAAGCTGAAAATCGTCCCGATAAACTTGTTGCGCTTATAAAATCAAGCCTTGTTGCAACTACAGTTATCGCAATCGGGTCAGTGATAATAATTACCATTCTCACCTACACTTCTTACGGTACGTTTGCTAAAACTCCGGGACTGGAATGGTTTGCTATAGCATACAGTGTGGTGGCAGGATTTCTTCTTTTCAATCATATTAATCGTGGAGTACTCCGCCTGTTTTTTAAATTCAAACTAAATTCGATAGTTCAAATTATTATGGACGTTGCTGAGTTGGCCCTGGTCGCTCTGGCATTGCTTGTATATCCTAAAGAACTAAAGTATTTTCTCATTGCCATTCTAATTTCACGCTTTGTGAATTTTATAATTCCAGCCTTTGCTGCTTATCGCGAGTTATTGCCGGAACTCAAGGATCACCTGTCAGCCGGAATGTCACTAATTAAATCTGAATTCAAATCGATCCGGATTTTCACACTCAACAATTCAGTTGCAAGAACAGTGCAGTCTCTCATAAATAACGGTGATGTGCTTGTGATTGGTTTGCTTTCGAATAATCCTGCCCATGCAGGTTATTATGCTGTTGGGAAAAAACTGGCATGGGCTATTCTTACATTATTTGACCCTCTTACAAATTCAATTTATCCACAACTCTGTAAACTTATTGCAGAAAAGCAAATTGGAGGAATAAGTAAAATGCTGATTAAAATGACCGGTATTGCAGCCATCCCAACTTTCCTTTTCATAATTGTTGCATATTTCTTCAGTGAGTTAATCATCACCACAGTATTCGGAAAAGACTATCTTGAAGCTGCAAACACATTTGCATTGCTGACTGTTGCCTCAATGCTGTATTCTGTTTTCTTCTGGATGCAACCCTTACTTCAGGCTCTCAATATGACTGGAATCCGGCTAAGGGTTTCTTTGGTTGGAATGGCAGCCGGAATAATATCAGCATATTTACTTATTCCTGTGTATGGTTCAGAAGGAATGGCGATGACAATGATTATTATGAATGTAATTATGCCGGCCATATTTCTTTATTTTGTAATACAAAAACTAAAGCTGGAAATGATAAATTCGCAAGTAACTGATTCGAATTCATAACCGGATAAAAAACTTCTTCAAAAAGTCAATGAGAAAAAAAATACTGCCATATCTGAAATGTCCTGAAAATGGTCAGCCCGGACTTAAAATATACGGTGCTGTTGTAATGCGGGATGGGCAGCTAATATATGATGTATCAGAAGCAGAATTAGAGGAAGAAGATGATATTATTTCCGGCTTATTGATAAGTGAAAGCAGCAACACTGCATACCCCATCGATCAGGCAATCGCGATCCTGCTTGCTCACCATGATGTGGATCCTTTTCATCACATTCCACTCCTGGAGTCACTGAAAGAAAAATGTCCGGCTACCTTTAAGGACTTGCTCCAAAAAACCATTCAAAGAATCAATCAACCTTCAACCAGTGGTGATGGCAACTGGAACAGGGACGAAATGAGATACTACGATGCAGAAGTGGAAACTCCGGAGAAACGAAATAAGATGCTGGATAACATCCGTACAATTCCGGTTCACCGAATTTTACTGCCCCGTCAATGGCACATCACACAAATTATTTCACAGTCAGTAAACAATGCTGTTTTACTGGAAATCGGATGTGGTAATGCAAGTACCATTTACAGAATATTCAATCCCGGCAAACACAACTACCGCTATATCGGTTCTGATATTTCCTTCAAGCGATTAATGGTAGCAAAAATGGCTATCCCTGAAGGAGATTTTATTCAGGCAAGTGCATTGAATCTTCCTTTTAAAAATGAAATTTTTACAGCAATAGTCAGTTTCGGAATGCTGCATCACCTCCCACGTCCCGTGGATGCTGTAATCCAGGTTATACCTTTGATTAAAAATAAAGGATATTTTGCATTCCATGAACCTATTGAAAGGCCAACTGTAAAATTCCCCGGACTGGATTCACTCAAGAAATTGATGATGACTTACGAGCATAGTGAGCACGATGGAAAAATTAATCTGGATGAAGTATTGAAAACACTTACTGTTGCAGGATTCAAAACAATACATAAAGCAACACAGGTATCTTCCCTCCGATCAATTAGCGAAACAATACTGAAGAGAATCAATCGAAAAATCATGCTCAACAAACAGGTAATACTGTTCATTGAAAATTCCGATAAACTGATATTAAATACAATTGGCAAATTATCGAAAACAGTCGGACCCAAAGCAATTTTAGTAGTTATGCAAAAAGCATCAGGGTGAGTTCCAACATCAGAAATATGAATCAGAAAACTTTTCTTAGCTCTGCTTCCAGGTATTTTAATACTGGTGTCCTGCATCGTTCCGATAAATTATGCGCAATTTTTAAAGCTGACTGGCCACTCAGAAAAAACGCTGCAGAAATAAAATCCGGTTTCGATTTGCTTGAAACAACAACTAATCCGGCGCCATTTGAATCCTATAACATTGAGAAATATTCAGGTTCAAACATCACTGCAAACAGAATCAGTGCATACCTGAAAGAGCACCTGGCAACAGACCTCCTGTGTGCCGTTGCTCATGGAAGTATTGCCACTGATGAACAAATTTCTTATAGCGATTTCGATGGACTGGTGATAATCAGGAATGAAGTTTTTTCAAATGAAGCAAGGATTAAGCATGTTGCGGAACACCTTAGTAAATCTTACTCTTTGATGATTCAGGGTGATCCTCTTCAGCATCATGGATGGTTTGTTTTGACAGAAAAGGATATTTCCAACTGGCCGGCATATTATTTCCCACCTGTAGTTTTCAATTATTCAAAATCATTGTTGAATGATACTTTGCAGTTGAAAATACAAAACAATGTCTCGGCCGGAGATTCAAAAACAAGTCTGACCAGAATGGCTGCCACAATCAACAAAACATTACTGAAACACAACTTCCCGGACAACGCCTATCAATTAAAAAGCTTATTGAGCGAGTTCATGCTTTTACCCACACTTTTCATGCAAGCAATGACTGGCCAGGGGATTTACAAAAAACAAAGTTTTACCGAGGCGAAAAATCATATTGATCCTGAAGTTTGGAAGGTTATGGATAAAATATCAGAAATCAGAAGTTCCTGGGATATCAACTCCGGAATTGTATTGCCTGAAAATCCGGTATTGGTAACTCCGGTCATTAAGAGAAAACAAATATCCAATAGTAAGTTGGTTCCTGATTACCTGCAATCGAAATTGACCGACCAGTTAAGACAGGAAATGTTAAAGTTCACGCGTTTCGTAGTCACCAAAATTCAATGAGTTATCATTTCATCGACATACCGAAATTTGTTCCTGTTGAATCCTATCATACAGCCATTGACCGTATGGTCAAACATCTGTTAAGCACCGGAATTGTGAAAGGTGTTTACCAGGTTGGTGGAATTACATCACCCGGAATTTCAGATATCGATTTGTATGTGGTTTTTGAAAATGATATTTCTTCACTTGCTAATCCTGTCAAAGATCTTTCATATCCTGACAATTATTTGTTTACTCACCGTTTGTTTGGAACATGTGAAGAGAATGCAGTCAAGCTGGAACAATTTACTTTTTTCAGCAAATACAATTTCCTGGGAGGCAATGAATCTGCTTTGTTAAATTACTCAGCAAGTGAAGAAGAAACCAGCATTCTGAAGCACCAGATTGCTCTTGAATATCTGATTAAAGCATGGTACAGCAATGCCATCGGGATGGAATTCGGTACAGTCAAATTGCGCAATCTTCTTCTTCACGCAAAAGCAATTAAACTTGATCTGGAATTTCTCGGTATCAGGGAAGGAAACCTTGTTTCAAACATTGCTGAAATTCTGGAAGTCCGTTCGGCATGGTTTCAAAAACCAGCTTCTGCAAAAACACTCACCCGATTGGTAAAGGAATATGATGCCGGTCTTGCGGAGGAGATAAGAAATGCAATTTCCAGGTTTGGTTTTTTTGTTCCCGACAATGCAAACTTCCAACTTAGCAAGAGAATTGATTTGCGCACCTTGGAACAATTGCAATTGATCAGAAATGGCTTACTCCTGCCAAATGCACTGACCCGCTTGTCAGGAAAATTGTTCAAAATGCAAAACAAGCTGAATTCCTTTTCTGTAGGAATCCCGATTTCCAAAAATAACATTCCTCCCATTCTGCTGGAAAGGCAGCGACAAATGAAAACAGCCTTTGCCTACAACCATGCCCACCTGCCCGGATTTTTATGCACCGGCCACGGTATGAATATTTTTGATAAGGAAAATTAAAGAAATCAGCTCCACATGAAAGGTATATTCAACAGATTTCCATTGCATTTACCTGCTGTCTCCCCTGTTCTTTTTATTAACTTTGCGGAACTATGTTGATGTCCTTCAAAAACTGGAAATCGTGGTACAGAAGCCTTCCATGGTCACTGAGGTGGTTTGTGATCCTGGTTTTGATCAGGCCGGTAGTTGACAATTTCTATTATCTGAAGGAAGTGTCACCGCTGCTTTCCCCGCTTTACTTTGTAGGTGTAGCCACTCCTATTCTGGCATTGTACACGATAATTAAAAAATCAAAACCCAATTATTCAAGGCTTGATACTTACATGGGAATATTCTCATTGTTGATTGCCATTTCATGTTGCTCATTATTGATAAGCGATTTATTTGGAATGGAAGCAATTGAATTCACTCTAAAATTCTCTTTCCCATTTTTCATATATTTTTTCTGCAGAAGACTCATTCGCACAAAAGAAGATTTGCATGGAGTGTTCCAAACGTTTCTTTACAGTACATTTTTTGTAATTGGTATTTTCTGTTATGAGTTAATTTTCAACCCTATCAACATTCAAATTTCACGGGGACTGGAACGATTTCAAGGCAGTTATGCGGACGTGATGAACTATGCAATTTATATGTCGGGAGGCATACTTATTATTTGCTATGCATTCATTGAAAAATCCTCGCACACTACCCTTAGTACTTTAAGACGGCTAATACCCCTCCTGTTTGCAATCATACTGGGTGTACTGCTGTTGTTTAATATTCACCACACTGCAAGTTACACTGTGTTTTTTGCAATACTCATACTTTTCCTTCTGCATACACTTAAAGCAAATTTAGGATACGGTATTGTTTTCGTGATTGCAGTTGGAGCCCTGGTTTACTTCGATGGCTCCACTTCGTTTGATGAAAAAATAAGGCCTTTGATCGAGACTGACATCTCCGTGTATGAAGGGGATAAAGACAGTGAACTTTTATTGCACGGTCGTGTTGGAAGGTGGATGCGGTTTTTTGATCACTTCAATGCTGCAAGTTCAGTAGTACAATTATTCGGATTGCCATTGGGTATGGATCACCCATATGTTTATATCGGGAAGGGCTCACACAATGATTTTGTCCGCACTACCATGTTCAACGGATATATCGGCCTGATCGTATATGTTTTAATTCTGCTCAACCTTTTAACACGTATTGTATCTTATAATCTGCCAATGCGGTTCCTGGGATTTGGAACAATGGCAGTAATCATACTTTACTCCATTTCAACAACTCCATTATTATATCCTCCACTGATGTACGTGCTGCTTCCTGTTTTTGCGATGCTGGCACTTCCTCAAAAAGCAATGGACTGAAACGATTATGCCATCGAAGAAAAAGGTACTGATTCTTGGTAAGCTTCCTCCTCCCTACATGGGACCTTCTGTTGCTTTTGAAATACTGATCAACTCAGGATTAAAAAATAATTACAATCTTTTGCATCTTGATATAAAAGCAAATGCATCGTTGGATACTCTCGGTAAATGGAGCTTTAAAAAATTATTTGCGAACCTTGGAATTTATAAGAAACTTTCAAATATTCTCTGTACAAAAAAACCTGACCTTACATTAATTCCGATCAGCCAGGCCACTATTGGTTTTCTAAAAGATTCAGTTTTTATAATCATTTGTAAACTAAAAGGAACCAAATGCCTGATTCAATTGCGGGGAAGTGATTTTAAAAGGTGGGTCTCAAATTCATCCTTCCTCACTAAAATGTATGTCCGGTGGATCCTGGGCATGACTGAAGGCGTTCTTGTTTTAGGAAACAACCTGGTTTATTTATTTCAGGATTATTTTGCTGATGAAAAAATTCATGTGGTACCGAATGGTGGAAATTATTCCATTCCTCCACATCAAAATTCTCATGACGGGCTTGTCAGAATAATTTACCTGGCTAACCTGCAGCCTTCGAAAGGAATCGAAGATGTAATTTCTGCAGTGAAGATTCTCGAACAAAAATTGCCCGGCAGGTTTGCTCTGCAGGTCATCGGTGCATGGCGTAAAGAAGAAACGAAAATAAATTGTTTAAAACTGGTGAATGAAAACCGGTTGCCGGTTACGTTTTTATCTCCGGTGGTCAGCAAACAAAAATTTGAATACCTCACTGCAAGTGATATATTTGTTTTTACTCCACGTGAACCCGAAGGCCACCCATGGGTGATAATTGAGGCAATGGCGTCAGGACTTCCTATAATTTCCACGAGCCAGGGAGCAATAATCGAATCAGTGATCGATGGTGATAATGGGTTCATTGTCCCTGACCGTAACCCTGAAGCTATTGCCGGAAAACTGGAACAGTTGATTTCGGAAACATCACTTCGCAAAAATATGGGACAAAGAAGCCGGGAACTTTACCTCGAAAATTTTACAGAGGAACGAATGGTGGAAAATTACATCAAGGCGTTTGATTCCATAATTTCCTGATTTTCTCACCTATGCCCGACAAATAATTTCAATTTGCAGGGTAATGAAAGAATTGGTTAAATTTGTCGAACTGCAGCTTGCAGTTTATTATCTGTTTAATCCACTTTATTTTATTTAATGGAACAATTAATTCAAAGTCTGAAAGATGGGAAAATGACCTTGCTGGAGGTTCCATTTCCTGCCCTTCAGAGTGGATGTGTCCTTGTGAGGAATCATTTTTCTGTGATCAGTGCCGGTACCGAAGGTAAAACGGTAAAAGACGCCAGGTTGGGATATATAGGAAAGGCCAGGGCCCGCCAGGATGAAGTTAAAAAAGTGATTCAATCAGCCAAAACGACCGGTATTATGAATACCTATCGAATGGTTATGAATAAATTGGATGCTCCTTCCCCACTGGGATATTGCTGTGCGGGTGAAATTATTGAAGTGGCTCCTGATATCACCGACCTCCGCAAAGGAGACCTGGTTGCATGTGGCGGAAATGGTGCCAACCATGCTGAAATTGTATGCATCCAGCGAAATTTATGTGTGAAGGTTCCTGAAAATGTTGCTGCCGAACAAGCTTCATTTGCCACGCTTGGCGCGATAGCCTTGCAGGGTATCAGGCAAGCCGACCTTCGACTTGGTGAAAATTGTGCAGTAATCGGATTGGGTCTCATCGGGCAACTGACAATGCAAATGCTCGAAGCTTCAGGAGTGAAAGCTATTGGTATTGATGTAGAAGCAATCCAGGTAGAACGAGCACTAGCTAACGGTTCTCAATTTGCGTTTACAAGGAACAGTGAAGCACTGCCGGGAGCAATTGATAAAATTACTAACGGATTTGGTGTAGATGCAGTTATCATTACAGCCGGAACTTCATCAACTGATCCTGTTGATTTTGCAGGTGAACTGTGCAGGCAAAAAGGAAAAGTTATAATAGTGGGTGCTGTTCCAACAGGATTTAAAAGGAATGCATACTTCCGCAAAGAACTTGAATTGAAAATGTCTTGCTCTTACGGTCCGGGCAGATATGATTCTGATTACGAAGAAAAAGGAATCGATTACCCATACGGTTATGTAAGGTGGACTGAAAACAGGAACATGGAAGCTTTTGTAGAGCTATTGAGTTCCGGCAAAATAAATATTGCAAAATTAATTACTCACGAGTTTGCCTTTACAGAAGCGGTAAAAGCATATGACATGATCATGAACAAGAGTGAATCCTTTTCAGGAATCATTCTTAAATATGATTTACAACGTCCGCTCAAAAATAAAATAACTACTTCTCCTGTCTCTAATAAAGCAACAGGAATCAGCCAAACTCCTGTTACTGGTTTCATCGGAGCAGGTTCCTTCGCTCAAAATATTTTATTACCAACCGTTAAGAAAATTGCTCGCATGAAAGGCGTCGCGACAGCACGTCCTGCAAATGCGAGAAACATTGCAGATAAATACGGATTTGAATTTTGTACCGGAAATGCAAATGAAATCCTTGAAGATCCGGATATCAATACACTGTTTATTGCAACCCGTCACGATTCACATGCAAAATATGTGATGGAAGGATTGAAGCATGGAAAGAATATTTTTGTAGAGAAACCTTTGTGTTTGTTCCCGGAAGAACTGGAGACAATCAAAGATCTTTACATTGAATCAGGTAAGAGTGTAATGATTGGATTCAACAGAAGATTTTCGCCGCTTGTAAAAGCACTGCACGAATCCATTCGTGAAATGGGTGAAAATCCTGTGAGTATTAATTACCGTATAAATGCAGGTACACTTCCGGCAGGTCACTGGATTCATGATCCTGTTGTTGGTGGAGGAAGAATTATTGGTGAGGCATGTCATTTTATTGATCTTGCAATGCATCTTGCAGGGTCAACTATTCAATCGGTAAGCGCAATGAATATGAATGATGTGAACAATCTTTCAGATACTGTTACAATCAACCTCTCTTTCAAAAATGGAAGTGTGGCCAATATTTCCTATTTTTCAAATGGCAATAAAGAAGTCAGCAAAGAATTTTTGGAAGTATTTTATTCCGGCCGTGTTGCAGTGCTTGATGATTTTAACAAACTCACAATTCACGGTAAAAAGAAAACTGAGCTAAAAATAAGCGGGCAGGATAAAGGGCATCACCAGGAAATAAATGAGTTTATTCAATCCGTTGCACAAGGTAAAAAGTCACCTATTCCATTTGAAGAACAATACAACAGCATGCTTGCCACTTTCAGGGTGTTGCAATCAATTGCGTACAACGGTGAACGTATTTATTTTTAATACTACTGCATGTGAATAAGGATGAAATCACCGGTTCACTCAACCGATTGCAGGCATATATTGAAAAGGAAAATTATTCGGGTTACGATCCGTACGACGCATTAACTTCTCCATTTTTCGAGTTGCCATTACTAAAAAAGAATAAACTTTTAAGATTCGGGATTCAACAACTTGTTAAGAGGAGTCCTTTCAATCTGAGACCCCTGCTTAAGATAAAAAAAGGATTAAACCCTGTTACACTTGGATTATGCATTCAAGGCTACACCGCATTAGGGAAAAGTGGAGCTGAAGAGGAGAAGTCGATTCATCAGAAATGTGAATCCTTAATCAATCAACTGGAAACACTTATACCCGCGGGTTATAACGGAGCATGCTGGGGGTACGACTTTCCTTGGGAGGCCAGAAATGCCAATATCCCTGCATATCAACCTACAATTGTAGCAACCGGAATTATTACCAACGCACTCTTCAAGTATTACCAATATTCAGGCAACACAAAAGCATTTGAAATGTGCCAAAGTGCCTGTAATTTCATTCTCAAAGACCTGAATCAAACTGTTTCTCAAGACGGTTCAATTTGCTTTTCTTACTCTCCATTTGATTCAGTTCAGGTTTTTAATGCAAGTTTGAAGGGGGCCAGGTTGCTGATCCAGGTTTATAGCATTACGAGGGAAAAACACCTGCTGGATACTGCTGAAAAAGCCATCAGATATGTCATCAATAATCAGCAAACCGATGGTTCCTGGTACTATTCCACATCCCCGAAAGGGAAATGGGTAGATAACTACCACACAGGTTATATTTTAGATTGTATTGATGTATACAGGGAGTTGAGTGGTGATGCCAGATGGAATGATTATCTCAAAAAAGGTTACCGGTTTTACTCTGAAAACCTCTTTGAAAACGGGTATATCCCAAAATTTTTCAATAACTCCACTTACCCTCTTGATTGTACTGCTGCCGCTCAGGCAATTCTTACTACTACAAGGTTCAAAGATTACTCAAAAGCCTATGCAATTGCCTCTTTTACCATTGAAAAAATGCAATCCGAAATAGGATATTTCTACTTCCGAAAATATCGTTTATACACAGAGAGACACTCGTTCATGCGATGGTCAAATGGCTGGATGTTCGCTGCCATAGCCACTTTGCGGGATAATCAACTTTATGAACCCAAAAAATAAATATATTTTTTTTTAATTTTCTTTTACTAACAAAAGCGTCCTTACTAACGGTATATCAATCTGACTAACAATCAGTTACATGTAAAATATCACAAAACTCACAGCTGATAAGTAATATTTAACGCTTTTTTGACCTTTTTTATTTATTTTTTTATTAACTACTTTTACACTAGTATAATTCTCATAAGGAATTCCGCCTTTGAGCGGAGCTTTATTCAGTTGAACTGACCTTTAACATTCGCAGACATGAGAAACAGTTTACTTTTAAATCAGCACCAGTCTGATGCCAAACTCCGTGATTTATTTAAATTCGGAAATGTCACAAATTCTATTCTAAAAGATCCGGGTGAAGAAGTGTATACTTATTTATCCGATTTCATCAACATCGAAAACAAGAAGACGATTGTAATGATGACCAAGACGGTCTTTAATGTAGATGCTTTATCAGACAACTACTTCAGCACTCTTGTGAATTTTGCAAGAATCAACGACATACCCAGGATCAACAAATTCTTCCATGCGATTAATCAGAAGCTGCCGATGGATGGACTTTTTGTGGGTTGTGCCGAAACCAAGGGCGATCGCAAGAACAGAATTCTGAATAAGTACCCTCCCGTTATCGGGCACGTGTATTACACTTTTGATTTTATATTCAAGAGAATCTTTCCTAAGCTTCCGGTCACCAAGAAAATTTATTTTAAGATAACCGAAGGTAGAAACAGGGTTCTCTCAAGAACTGAAACCTTAGGCAGATTATACAGCTGCGGATTCAGAATTGTGGATGAGAAAAAGATTAATGGTAAGATGTATTTTGTGGTAAGGAAAGTAGACGAACCTACTTTAGATGACGAACCATCATACGGACCTATTTGTAAAATGAAACGTTTTGGTCAGAATGGAAAAATCATAAACGTTTACAAATTCAGAACAATGCATCCTTTTTCAGAATACCTACAGCAATATGTATACGACAAAAACAACCTGAAAGAAGGTGGTAAATTCCAAGATGATTTCAGAATTTCCACTGTCGGAAAATTTATGCGCAAATACTGGATCGATGAAATCCCAATGCTGGCAAATCTGATCAAAGGCGATATCAAACTTGTTGGAGTAAGACCATTGAGTAAGCAATACCTTGGACTTTATACTCAGGAACTCAAGGACAGAAGATTAAAACACAAGCCCGGATTAATTCCACCTTTTTATGCCGACATGCCTAAGACTCTGGAAGAAATTATGCAGTCTGAAATGAACTATCTGCAGCAATACGAAAAGGATCCTATCAGAACCGATATCAAATATTTTGTAAAATCGCTGAAACAGATTTTATTCAAAAAAGCAAGGAGCAATTAATTCATATTGTAGGGCCACATTGCAAGGTGGCCCCAAATATGTGGCCACCTTGCAATGTGGCCCTACAATATCTGGTTTTCTCAACTTCCGGTAAACTGCTGACCAGCTTCACAAAGCACTTTAAAAGTGTGTATTTCCGAAGGATTACTGATTTGAATCATGTATGATCCTGAAGGAATCATTGTGTCAGCATTAAATACAAATTGATTGTACCCCTCCTCTACCTGCAGGTTTTCAATCTGCATAACTTTTCCTTTTGCATTTATCAATTGAAGTGATGTCGCGATTTTGAAATCGGAATAAAATCGAACTACCAATTGATTTTTAAAAGGAACTGGACCATAAATCACATTTGAAATAGCCTTATACTTTTCTTCATTCCCTGAAAGATTACCACCTGGCTTCACTCCCACAAGAACCGGATCCGCTTTTTTCCCCAGGTCCCAGGTGATTTCAGACTTACCCGAAACAGTTTCCTTAACTCCATTCAGTTTAAACCAGGCTTCCTCTGAGCCATTCGATAGCATTGCCGAGAAATATCCCCTGTCGGTGATTGCTACCACCACCTGCCTTGCCTCAAAGGGAGACTTTTGGGAATCATCAGGCACGCCTTCTTTGTAAACCATTTCAACCATTCCCTTTTGATATTTTGGAAGGTCTGAAGTAAATGCCATTTGCAATTGGGTTGCTCCATCTGAAAGAGGAAACTTAAGCTGTGAGGCGTTTTGAGAACCAAACCAAAAGTTAAAATTTCCGGATATGGCTCCATCTTTCGAAATCAAAGCACAGGTGTGCAATACTGAATTGCCCAAAAGCAACGTAAACCTGTCCGTGGCTAACACACCTTTTAAAAGCATAAGTGTATCCAGAACCTGCAATTGCTGGTCTAAAATCACGCCTGAAGCGTTGTCAATGACAAGATTTTTTAAAACAGCCGGGAGCGCATTTCCCGTATGCTGCTTTACAGTCCCATTAAAAACATAAGTAGCTTCCTTGTGATATTCTTTTTTGCCGGTCATTTGAATATTTCCGGCCAGTGCTTTCTTATCAATACCTTCATCAGACCCGATTCGCAAAACCGCTGTTGGACCGAGCATAAAATCACCATTGCCTTCCAGGATAGAAGAACCCAGATCGAGTGATCCGTTACAAGTAAGGCCACCTTCGTTTTTGAATTTGGAGATTTTAATAGTGTTTGACTCGATGGATACCCCGGCTCCTTCATCAATTGTAAGTTGATTTAGCGGAATTTCTTCTGTCATCACCAGGTTTTGCCCATTGGTAACTAAAATTTTCCGAACACCATCACCCGGAGGTTCCATGGCCGGGCTCCAGTTTTCTCCATCATAAACCTCCCATACCGAAACATCATCCCAGTTACCGGAGCCAATTGTACGGTAATCACCGGTACTGAAAGCCCTGGTATCCTTTATGTCGAAGAAATTAAAGTAGATAATAAGCAAGAAAACACCCAGTAAGGAGACAGCAGTACCTACGACGATTTTCATCCTGGTACTCAAAAAGACCCTTTGACGTGGTTTTATTTTATTCCTGCCCATAAAATTTTATCAATGAAAGAATGCATGAATTGAATAACACAACCGGATGCGATTAATACTCGCATCCTTTGCATCTTAAATTCATTGATTGTTGATTTACAAATTCACTTAACACAACAATCAGAACGAAAGCACTTCATCAAGCTTAATCAAAATGGTTCCGGTCACAACCAGTATGAATACCCATTTGATTAATTTCCTATTGACTAATTCCATGTAGCAAATTGTAGATTAATATAAAAAAGTTAACGAAAGATAAATCGAATAGTTGCGGAAAAAAGACAAATCTTGCCTATTTTCTAACAAATGAAACTTAATAACTGCAAGTCCGTTTAATTGTGCTCAAATCCAAAAAAAAGCCCCGGCAGAAATTCTGCAGGGGCTTTACTTTTCAATATGTTAGGAGGTTATTCCACTGTAATTTTATGCACTGAAATATCACCTTGCGCATCCTTCAGGTATAACACATACATACCAGGATTTGCAGTTTCCAGATTAATGAAGTGTTGATTTAATCCTGAAGTCGCTTTCACATCTTCATTCTTAACTGTCCTTCCAGCCATATCAGTAATCGTCAGG
>Ga0190274_10000635_pt1 | contig 20635 bp, 20 predicted proteins | sample Popmic531T_FD_133002 | JGI IMG/M metagenome (GOLD analysis project Ga0190274, IMG submission 133002) | Populus adjacent soil microbial communities from riparian zone of Yellowstone River, Montana, USA - 531 T | ecosystem: Environmental > Terrestrial > Soil > Riparian zone | place: USA: Montana... | reverse complement strand
GGGATCGTCGTGTCGAGCACGAAGTCGAAGATCGAGATCCGGTCGCTGGCGACCATCAGCAGCTCGCCACCGGGGAGCTCGTAGAGGTCGCGCACCTTGCCGGAGTGGAGGTGCTGGGCGCCGTCGATGCTCGGCGCGGGCGGGATGCTGAGCTGGATCTTTGGGGAGTCGGCCACGCGCACACTCTAGAAGCAGCGCTTCTCCTCCTTTTCATACTGAGTTACTTTTGTATTCGAGGAGGGCCTCATGATCCGACCACCGCGCCCCGACTTCCTGATCGTCGGTGCCCCCAAGGCCGGCACGACCGCGCTGCATGCCGCACTGTCCCAGCACCCCGAGGTGTTCGTGACCCGCCCCAAGGAGCCGAAGTACTGGCTCTGCGACGGCGCGCCTCCCCCGTCCTGGCGCGGGCCCGGCGACGCACACTCGCAGCAGGAGTGGACCTGGCGGCACGACGAGTACGCCGACCTCTTCACCCCCGCGCCGCCGGACGCCCTGCGCGGCGAGAGCACCCCCTTCTACCTGTGGAGCCGTGGCGCCCACCGCCGGATCGGCGAGTCGCTGCCCGACGTACGGCTCATCGCCGTGGTGCGCGACCCCGTCGACCGCGCCTACTCGAACTGGATGCACCTCTGGTGCGACGGGCTCGAGCCGATCGCCGACTTCGAGGCCGCCTTCGCCCGCCAGGACGAGCGGGTGCGGGCCGGCTGGGCGCCGTTCTGGCGCTACCGCGAGCTCGGGATGTACGGCGAGCAGCTCGCCCACCTGCAGCAGTACGTCGACCCGGAGCGGATCCTGGTGCTCCGCTACCGCGACATCGTCGACGACCCGCCCGCCGCGATCGACCGCGCCTGCCGGTTCCTCGGCATCGAGGCGGGCCGGGTCGCCACGATCCCGAAGGACAACTCGCGCAGCTACGTCCCGCCCGGATGGCGGCCGACCGTGCTAGGCCCGGTGATCCGGGGCTGCGCCCGGCTCGGCCAGTTCGCGCCGCCGGAGGTCTGGCGCCGGGCCAGTGTGCCGCTGGTCGCCCGCCTCCAGTCCGGCGACGGCACCCGGCCCCGGCTCGCCCCCGAGCAGCGGGAACGGCTGGTCCGCCACTTCGCCCACGACGTGGAGCTGCTGTCCGAGCTCAGCGGGCAGGACTTCTCGGACTGGCTCTCGCCCGAGCCGAAGGGCTCTTTCGAGGAGCGCCGCCGCGCCTGATCGCCAGCTGGGTGGTGGTTTCGAGGCTCAGGCGCCAGGGCGCCTTCGCACCTCAACCACCGGGACTCAGCGGACGACCGTCACCAGGTCATGCGCGCCGTCGGGGCGTGCCGCCTCGACGTAGTAACGGGTGCGGCCGTCGGGCAGTGGCACGACCGACGCGTAGCGCCAGGCACCGTCGGAGTACGGCGACGCGATCGGGTCGGCGTCGTCGGCCACCAGTCGCTCGCCGTCCCAGCGGGCGACGCCCGTCGTCTCGTACCAGTTCGAGGCGGCGTCGGCGCGGCCGTCGTACAGGACGACGAGCGGGTCGGCGGTGAGCACGGCGGTCACCCGGGCGCCGCGGGCGTCCCACTGGCCGGGGCGACCCGCGAGCACTTCACCCTGGTCGGCCCACTCGAGGCCGTCGGGGCTGGTCAGCAGCCGCGTCGTCATCCGGTCCTCGTGACCGGCGTCGGTGAGCGGGTGGCAGCAGAGCCACATCCGCCAGCCGTCAGGGGTGTGCTCGACGACGGGGTCCTTGACCGCGACCCGGTCGTCGCCGGGGAGGACCACGCGACGCTCGCCGTCAGGAAGCTCGAGCGGAGTTGCCGCGGTGAGGCTGTCGACCCACCAGTGCTTGGAGTCCGGGGTCGCGCAGGAGAGGTAGAGCCGCCAGCCGACACCGGGGACCGGCACCAGGACCGGCCGCTCGAAGGACTCGCAGCCGAACGCCTCGCGGTTGACCACGGTGACCTGCTCGAAGTGCACGCCGTCGGCGGAGCGGGCCACGACCACCGAGACGCCGCGCCCCTCGGTGAGGGGGCGGCGCACCCGGTAGGTCAGCCAGTAGGTCCCGTCGACGAGCACCGCGCTCGCCGCGCCCGCCCAGTTGCCCGGGCCGGCGCCCGGTGCGGGCACCACGACCTGGACGTCGTCGTACGACGGGAGCGGCGGCAGGGTCTCGACGGACATGCGGCCAGCATAGTCGAGTGCCGAACTCGACTATGCGCGTCACGCCGGTTGAGAGCCTCGAAACCACCGAGACGGACGCGGGGTTTCGAGGCTCAGGCCTGGCGGCCTTCACACCTCAACCAACGGGAGGTCAGCAGCCGCAGGAGTAGTAGAGGACGTCCCAGTGGTTGCCCTCGTCGGCGTACACGTTGCCGGAGGCGGCCGTGTAGAGCGGCGTGCCGTCGCTGCGGGTGCCCGAGTAGGTGTAGGTGTTGTGGACCCAGTTGGTCAGGCAGGTGGTCCGCGAGAAGTCCAGCTTGTAGCCGGTCGCGTGGCTGTAGGTGCCGCCGGCGTGGCCGGTCTCCGTGCCGCCGGTGATGGTGAGGGCGCAGCCGCTGGCGTTCTTGAGCGTGATCGCGCCGTCGACGGTCGCCTGGCGGATGCCCTCGAAGGACGTGCAGGTCGAGTTGCCGGGGTCGCTGCAGCCGCCTGAGGAGGTCCAGCCGATGCCGGCCGCGGAGAACTGAGACGCCGCGCTCGCGTGGGTGACGGCGGACGCCGTACCGGTCAGGCCAAGCGTCAGACCGAGCGTCAGGCCGAGCGTGGTGATGATGACTAAAAGGATTCCCGAGAGTTTCTTCATGCCTAGTCCCCTGCCCGGGGTCAGGCTCGAAAAACCTCGACATCAAGAGGCTCGGAGCCACCACTCCATCCGCTTGGTCACCCACGGCAGCGCGAAGTAGGTCATCACGGGCGTCATCACGAGCACCACGGCCAGCACCCGCAGCGGCAGCGCCCAGTCGGCGATGAGGTGCCCGGCGACCCAGTTGGCGAGCACGCTGAGGGGGTAGAAGACCAGGAAGATCACCGTCGCCTGCTTCCACCGCGGCGGTGCGGGTGCGGGCGGGCGCAGGTCCTCCACGTCGTACGTCGCCGGCGGGTCGAACCAGCCCTCGATACCGGTCCGGCGCTCCACGCTCGACTCGCCGACCAGGCCCTGCGCGGCGCCCAGCCACCACTCCCGCTGCGGCGAGGCCTCCCAGGCCGCGAGCGAGCTGTCGTCGGCGAACCGGTAGAGCATGTGCCACTCCTCCGACTGCGTCGACGGGCGCACCCACCCGGAGCCGAGGAACCCGTCGAAGCGCGTGGCCAGGGCGGAGCCGGCGCGGATCCAGGCGAGCATCTCGTCGCTGTGGCCGGGTGCGATGGTCCGGGTGATCGAGACGGTGACGGGAGCACTCATGGGATCGATGGTCCGGGGGTGCTGCCGGACCGCGCAAGTCAGGCTGGCACAGTGACGCCATGCCGGAGTCTGCCGCCGAGATCCACGCCCGCGTCCTTGCTGCCGCCAGTGACGGCCGTCTGCCCGCGCCGACGATCACCGGGTGGGACGTCTTCCCCTGGGAGGTCGTCGACGGCGCCATCGCACCGAAGGCGCTCGCCGCGCCGGGCATCGAAGCGCCCCGGATGGGCGATGAAGGTGGCGCGCCGTGCAGCGCGTGCGCCGGGTTCGACCCCGAAAGCATCGTCTGGGAGGACGAGCACTGGGTGCTCACCGCCGAAGCCAAGCCCACCGGCCTGCCGCTCGTCCTCATCCTGCAGACCCGCGACCACGAGGACGCGGGTCAGATCGACGACGACCTCGCCTCCGAGTTCGGCCGGATCGCCAACCGGCTGGTCCGGATCATCGAGGGCCTGCCTGGCATCGGCCGCGTGCACGTCAACCGCTGGGGGGACGGGTCGTCGCACTTCCACGTGTGGTTCTTCGTCCGTCCCGACGGCTTCGACGTGATCAAGGGCTCGTTCGCGGTGGAGTGGGACGCCATCCTGCCCCCGGTCGACGACGCCGTACGCCGCGCCGACCTGCACGCCGTCGCGACCAAGCTCGCCAACTGGGGCGGTCACGCCCGCGCCTGAGGCGCCCGCGTCGCTCCGGCAGGTTCAGCCCTCGCAGGCCAGCGCCCGACCGTAGCCCCTCGGCACCTCGCCGGCCACGACCCGGTCGGCGTACTCCCACAGGAGGGCCGGGTACTCGCCGCTCGGGGCCATCTCCGCCAGCACCGGCCAGTCGTGGGCGGTCGCCAGGATCTCGGCCGCCTTGGCCATGCGGGCCTGGTCGCCGACGCGGTGCGCGTCGGCGTACTCCGTCAGCCACTCGCAGGCGACATCGCGCGCGACGTCGACGCCGAGCAGGTCGAGGTCGTCCTCGGCGGAGCTGAACGACCCCCGGGTGCTGCCGGGCGGGATCAGTGGGCCGACGTAGTCGGTGATGCCGTCGAGGACGCGGTCGACGGCCACCTGCCGCGCGGTGCCGTCGACGTACGCCGAGGGCATCGCGGCCGCGAAGTCGTCCCGGTCGACCAGGTGGACGTCGTCGAGAAGCGCGAGGTACTCCGCCGTGCTCATCGACTTGCCGCGCAGCTCCAGGAAGTGACCGTCCTCGACGTCGCGGATCGCGGTGGGGTTGTCGGCGCCGGCGTAGAACCACATCAGGGCGCCACGGCCGAGGACCTCGACCGGCTGTCCGTCGACCGGGGTCTCGGTGATGTGCCGGCGGTCCTCGACGTAGCCGTCGTACTCGGCCGCCGGGTACCAGCTGATCTCGAACTGCTGGCCCCCCTTGACGTAGGTCAGCTCGCCGGATGCGTCGTCCGCGTTGACGCTGTCCACGGTCCAGCCCGGCGCGATCAGGATCGCCCGGTAGGCGCCCGGGCCGCCGGCGACGTCGGGGCCGCGCAGGCCGAGGCTGCTGACCAGCCACGCGCTGCCGGCGATCAACGCGAGGACGGCAGCGGCCGCGGCGACCGGCACCAGCCACGTCGTACGCCGTCGGGGCGGATCGGTGCGGACCGGGCGGTCGTCGAGGACGGAGGTGCTCATGATCTCCTCCAGGAGCTCGGCCCGCCCACGGTGGAGCGGCAGCTCTGCGACGGCGTCGTCGGTCAGCAGGGGGTTCATGGCCGTACCTTCCGGGAGAGCTGGTGGGAGACGGGTTCGGGATCGTCGCCCGGAGAGTCGGGGAGCAGGTCGCGCAGCCGGGCCCGGGCCCGGGAGAGACGAGGCCGGACCACCACGGTCGTGAGGCCGAGCACCTCGGCGATCTCACGCGGCTCGAGGCCCTCCCACAGGTGCAGCTCGAGCACCTCCTGGTCGCGGGCGCTGAGCCGGCGCATCGCGGTCACGACGTCGGCGCGTTGCACCACGTCGTCGCTGGTGTCGGGCACCGAGGCCGCGAGCTCCAGACGCAGGCGCCCACCGAGGGCGGTCCGCCGGTGGCTGCCCCGGCGCTGGTTGGCGAGCACCCGCCGGGCCACGCCGTACAACCACGGCCGCGTCTCCGGACCGCTCGGCACGTGCGCGAGCCGTCGCCAGGCGACGAGGAAGGTCTCGGCGGTGACGTCCGCGGCGTCCTCGGGGCGGTCGGTACGCCGCAGGGCGTAGCCGAGCACCGCGTCGAAGTGCGTGGCGTACAACCGGCGGTACGTCTCCTCGCGGCTCTCCGTCATGTCTCCTTCATGTCCGGCGGCCGCACCAGCGTTGCAGACCGGTCAGAGGATGCTGCCGGGTGAGTACGCCGCGGCCGCGGGGTGCCGGGCAGTGACCTCGGCGACCCGTCGTACGACGGTCTCGACCTGGTCGACGGCGGCGCCGGTGAAGGTGATCGGCTCGGCCACCAGGCTCGCGAGCTGGACCTCGGTCAGACCGAGGCGCGGGTCGGCGGCGAGCCGCGCGAAGACGTCGTTCTCGGCCTGGCCCTGGCGCATGTCGAGGGCCGTGCCGACCGCCGCCTCCTTGATCGCCTCGTGGGCCGCCTCGCGGCCGACGCCGTTGCGCACGGCGGCCATCAGCACCTTCGTGGTCGAGAGGAACGGTAGGTAGCGGTCCAGCTCGCGCTGGATCACCGCCGGGAAGGCGCCGAACTCGTCGAGCACGGTCAGGAAGGTCTCGAAGAGGCCGTCGGCGGCGAAGAACGCGTCGGGCAGCGCGACTCGTCGTACGACGGAGTCGGAGACGTCGCCCTCGTTCCACTGGTCGCCCGCGAGCTCGCCGATCATCGACAGGTGGCCGCGGAGCACGACGGAGAGGCCGTTGACCCGCTCGGCGGAGCGGCTGTTCATCTTGTGCGGCATCGCCGAGGACCCGACCTGGCCCTCCTTGAAGCCCTCGGTGACCAGCTCGTTGCCGGCCATCAGCCGGATCGTGGTCGCCAGGTTGGACGGCGCGGCGACCAGCTGGACGAGGCTCGACACCACGTCGAAGTCCAGGCTGCGCGGGTAGACCTGGCCGACGCTGGTGAGGACGTTGTCGAAGCCGAGGTGGTGCGCGACCCGCTCCTCGAGCTGCTGCAGCTTGGCTGCGTCGCCGTCGAGGAGGTCGAGCATGTCCTGCGCCGTGCCCATCGGGCCCTTGATCCCGCGCAGCGGGTAGCGGGACAGGAGGTTCTCGACCCGGTCGATCGCGATCATCAGCTCGTCAGCAACGGTCGCGAACCGCTTCCCGAGGGTGGTCGCCTGCGCGGCGACGTTGTGGGAGCGCCCGGCCATCACCGTGGCCTCATGCTCGGCGGCCAGGCGGCCCAGGCGCGCGAGGGCGGCGACAGCGCGGTCGCGGACCAGCGCCAGCGACTGCCTCACCTGGAGCTGCTCGACGTTCTCGGTCAGGTCGCGCGAGGTCATGCCCCTGTGTATGAACTGCAGAGTGATGTGCTCGTGGCCGGCTTGCGCCACGGCGTTGAACTCCTCGATCCGCGCCTTCACGTCGTGCCGGGTCACCCGCTCGCGGGCCGCGATCGACTCGAGGTCGATCTTCTCTGTGACGTCACGGTAGGCCTCGATCACGCCGTCGGGCACGTCGATGCCGAGGTCGCGCTGCGCCTCGAGCACCGCGATCCACAGCTGCCGCTCGAGCACGATCTTGTGCTCGGGGGACCAGATCTGGGCCAGCTCGGCGGAGGCGTAGCGGGTAGCCAAGACATTCGGTACGGCGTTCGGCGCGGTCACGTGCCTGATTCTCCCACGGCGACGCCGGTCACCCCTGGGCGCCCGAGCAGCGACCACTCTCGTCCGCCACCCGTTGGCCACCGACGCCCGCGCCACGCCTCGAACCACGGACCTGGGTCGGCGAGATGCAGCCGATGGCGACCATTCGCGCCGCTGGTCACGTCGACGATCTCGCCACCCAGCACGACGAAGCCGCACACCGTCGCGACGTAGGGAAGCGGTCCGTCCTGACTGATGGACAAAGTGAGGAGCGCGCCCGCCCAGAGTCCGAGGCGGAGATCCTCAACTGCGCTCGAGCCGGACTCCTCGAAGCGCCGCACGTCGGTAACTCGGCGGTCGAGGAAGAGGCCGAACGGGCACTCGCGGAAGACTGCCCCCGCCGCAACGACGGGCCGCGCGACCAGGTCATCGACGCGCGCTGCCTCGTACAGCGTGGCGGCTGAGGTTCTGAGCGGCTCCCCCGCCAGTCCCGCGCCCAGGGCCAGCGTTGCTTGCCGTCGCGGCATGCCGATATCACTGAGGCGGGCTGCCGCTTGACGTGTGCTGATGAGCATGCGCCGACCGTAGGCCGCCGCTACTCCTGACGACAGCGGTCGAAGTGAGCCTGTGGACACTTGGCAATGGGGTCCACGTGGACCCCATTGCCAAGTGCTCGGCGGGGTCAGCGCAACGACGCGCCCTCGACGACGCCGAGTGGCTCGGACGCGATGTCGCTGCGCCGCTGCATGCCGGGGAAGCTGACCAGCTCGGCGGCGGCGTACGCCGTGGCGCGGGCGTCGGCGACGTCGGTGCCGACAGCGCGGACGGCGAGCACCCGGCCGCCGGCGGTGACGAGTTCGTCACCCGACAGCGCCGTCCCGGCATGGATGACGTCGACGCCGTCGCGGGACTCGGCGAGGTCGACACCCGTGATGACGTCGTCCTTCGAGGAGGACTCCGGGTAGCCGGCCGAGGCGAGCACGACCGTGACCGCGGCGCCGTCGCGGAAGACCGGCGCCGGCACGTCAGCGAGCCCGCCCTCGGCCGCCGCCGCCAGCAGCTCACCCAGTGGGGAGTCGAGCAGCGCGAACACCGGCTGGATGTCCGGGTCGCCGAACCGGACGTTGAACTCGATGACGCGCGGTCCGGTCTCGGTCAGCGCCAGGCCGACGTACAGGCAGCCGACGAACGGCGTGCCGCGGCCGGCCATCTCCGCCAGCGTGGGCCGGACGACGGTCTCGAGCACCACGTCGGACAGGTCGGGCTGGGCCCAGGTGAGCGGGGCGTAGGAGCCCATACCGCCGGTGTTCGGCCCACGGCCGCCGTCGAAGATCCGCTTGAAGTCCTGAGCGGGCTGGAGGGCGTACGCCGTGGTCCCGTCGCAGATCGCGAAGACGGAGACCTCGGGTCCATCGAGGAACTCCTCGATCACGACACGGCCGCCCTCCCGTGATGTGCAGAGTGCTGCGTGCGCCAGCGCCTCGTCGCGGTCCCGGGTGACGACGACGCCCTTGCCGGCAGCCAGCGCGTCGTCCTTGACGACGTACGGCGCCCCGAAGTCGTCCAGCGCGGCCTCGACCTCCGCCGGGGTGGTGCAGGTGTGCGAGCCCGCGGTCGGGACACCGGCGACGGCCATGACCTCCTTGCAGAACGCCTTGGAGCCCTCGAGCTGCGCGGCCGCGCCGGACGGTCCGAAGACGGCGATCCCGCGCTCGCGCACGGCATCGGCCACCCCCGCGACCAGCGGCGCCTCGGGCCCGACGACGACCAGGTCGGCGCCGATCCGCTCGGCCAGGTCGGCGATCGACGGCCCGGACATCGGGTCGACGTCGTGCAGCGTCGCGACCGCGGCGATGCCCGGGTTGCCCGGGGCGGCGTGCACCTCGGTCACCGCGGGGTCGAGCGAGAGTGCATGGGCCAGCGCGTGCTCGCGGCCGCCGGTGCCGATGACGAGAGTCCTCACGGGTCTCAACCCTAGGTGCTCCTAGACGCGCCGGCTGATCGACTCCGAGTAGGCGGACGGACGAAAGCGCAGGATCGGGTCTTTGGACAGCTCGATCCCGTCGACGACCCGGGTCGGGTCGAAGACCGTCGGGGTGCCGTCGGCCTCGGGATCGGGCAGCTCCTCGGTCACGACGACGTGCCCGGCGAGCAGCTCGCGGCAGCCCTTCCACACCGACACCGCCGAGTGCGGGTCGTGGCCCCGTCCGGCGATCTGCACCCAGAGCTCGTGGGTGACCGGTCCCCGCGCGAGCCGGGCCGCCATCTCCCCCGCCAGCCGGTCCGCGCCGCTGAACGTGTGCGGCAACCGGTCCGCCTGCCTGGCGATCGGCCGGAGGACGTACCGCACCCAGGTCCGGGCACCGGTCGCGTCGAGCCAGCCGTACGCGTGGATCGGGTAGTACGCCGGCTCCGCGAAGCTCACGTGCGAGCCGATCGCCTTCACCCGGAGGCCGGCCGCGATGGCGGGCAGCATCTTCGGGTGCGTCAGCAGGTAGAGCAGGAGCGACCCAGGCTTCAGCGAGGCTCGGGTCAGAGCGACGAACTCCTCGGGGATGTCCGTCGGGAACCGCGGCGACGTCTGGCCCAGCAGGTCCGTCGTGGTGCCGTCCGCGAGCTTGAACTTCACGGCCATGCCCCGGATGTCCGGGTGGGTGTCGGGTACGTCGGCGTTGCCGCCCGCGTTCGACCACCGCACCACCACCGGCGTCGGAGCGCCGCTCAGGTGGCCGGCCCGGCACAGCGCGGCCGCCTCGGGGGTGGCGACGAAGGTGCCACCGTAGAAGCGGCCCTTGGCGTGCAGAGCACGATGCTGCTTCGGCCCCTTGAACGCGGCGCGGAGTCGGTCGATCGCGACGACGGGATCGATCACGGTCAGACCGGCCCGGTCAGATCAGGTCGTGGATGACGACGGTCGCGTCGCGCGACGGCCCGACGCCGACGGCCGACATCCGAGCGCCGGACATCTCCTCGACGGCCTTCACATACGCCTGTGCGTTGGCCGGGAGGTCGGCCAGGGTACGGGCACCGGAGATGTCCTCGGACCAACCGTCGAGGTACTCGTAGATCGGCTTCGCGTGGTGGAAGTCGCTCTGGTTGACCGGCATCTCGTCGTGGCGGGTGCCGTCGACGTCGTACGCCACGCACACCGGGATCGTCTCGAGGCCGGTGAGGACGTCGAGCTTGGTGAGCACGAAGTCGGTGACGCCGTTGACGCGGGCGGCGTAGCGGGCGATCACCGCGTCGTACCAGCCGCAGCGCCGGGGCCGGCCGGTCGTGGTGCCGAACTCGGCGCCGACCTTGCGCAGGTGCTCACCGTTCTCGTCCTCGAGCTCGGTCGGGAACGGTCCCTCGCCGACCCGCGTGGTGTAGGCCTTGACGATCCCGATCACCTGGTCGAGCCGCATCGGCGGGATGCCGGAGCCGGTGCAGGCACCGGCGGACGTCGCGGAGGACGACGTGACGAACGGGTAGGTGCCGTGGTCGACGTCGAGCAGGGTGGCCTGGCCGGCCTCGAGCAATACGGTCTCGCCGCGGTCGAGGGCTTGGTTGAGCAGCAGCCCGGTGTCGCAGACCATCGGCCGCAGCCGGTCGGCGTAGGCCAGCAGCTCCTCGACGGTCTGCTCGACGGTGGCCGCGCGGCGGTTGTAGATCTTGGTGAGGATCTGGTTCTTGAGGTCCAGCACGCCCTCGACCTTCTGGGTCAGGATCTTCTCGTCGAAGATGTCCTGGACCCGGATGCCGATCCGGTTCATCTTGTCGGCGTACGTCGGGCCGATGCCGCGACCGGTGGTGCCGATCCGGCGGCTGCCGAGGAAGCGCTCGGTGATCTTGTCGATCGTGCGGTTGTAGTCCGCGATCACGTGCGCGTTGGCGCTGACCTTGAGCAGGCTGACGTCGACGCCGCGCGCGACCAGGGCGTCGAGCTCCTCGAACAGCACGGCCAGGTCGATGACCACGCCGTTGCCGATGACCGGCGTGACGCCGGGGCTCAGGATGCCGCTGGGCAGCAGGTGCAGCGCGTACTTCTCGCTGCTGCCGTCCTCCTGGCGGATGACGACCGTGTGGCCCGCGTTGTTGCCGCCGTTGAACTTCACGACGTAGTCGACGCGGCTGCCGAGGAGATCGGTCGCCTTGCCCTTCCCCTCGTCGCCCCACTGGGCTCCGATGATGGCGATCGCCGGCATGCATGCTCCTCGTTCTGTGGTCGAGCCTGTCGAGACCCCTGAAAACCAAAGAACCCCGGCACAAGGCACCGGAGCTCTTGCGGCCACACGCTACCAAAGGGTGACCCGTCCCCCGGAGTCGTCGGTTACTGTCCGCCACGTGGATCCACTCCTCGTCATCACCAACTCCGAGGCGGGCACGTCGGACGAGGAGCGGCTCGCCGTCGCCCTCGAGGTCCTCCGCGAACGCGCGTCCGTCGAGGTCGCGGCGACCTCGAACCCGGGCGAGCTCGACGGCGTGCTGCACCGGGCCGGGTCTCGGCACATCGTGGTCGCGGGCGGCGACGGCAGCCTGCACGCCGTGATCTCGGCGCTGCACCGTCGCAACGACCTGGAGAAGAGCGTGGTCGGGCTGCTGCCGATGGGCACCGGCAACGACTTCGCCCGCGGGGTCGGCGTACCGCTCGAGATCGAGGCGGCGGCCCGCCTGGTCCTGGACGGCAAGCCCCGCAAGATGGACCTGATCGTGGACGAGGTCGGCGAGGTCGTCGTCAACAGCGTCCACGTCGGCGCCGGCGCCAACGCGAGCCGCCGCGGCGCGCGGTGGAAGAAGCGCCTCGGCTCGATCGGGGTCGGCAAGGCCAACCTCGGCAAGCTCGGCTATCCGATCGGCGCCGCGATGACCGCCTGGAAGCCGCCGATCATCCGGGTCCGGGTCGAGGTCGACGGCGAGGTGGTCGTCGACCTGGACGAGCCCATCCTGATGGCGGCCGTCGGCAACGGCTCCTCGGTCGGCGGTGGCGCCGAGCTGACACCGGAGGCCGACGCCCGCGACGGCCGCTTCGACGTGATGGTGTCGCGCTCCACCGGCCCGGTCGCCCGACTGATGTACGTCGCGCACCTGGGCGCCGCGCGGCACCACGAGCGCGACGACGTCACCTACCTGCGCGGGACCCGGGTCTCGGTGTCCGGCGGACCGTTCTGGTGCAGCGCCGACGGCGAGATCTACGGGCCGGAGCGCCAGCGCACGTGGCGCCTCGAGCCGGCGGCGTACTCGATGCTGCTGCCCTGACGGTGGTTGAGGTGCGAAGGCGCCCTGACGGTGGTTGAGGTGCGAGGAGCGCCAGCGACGAGCCTCGAAACCACCTGGCCGCGCTAGATCCACCCCCGGCGCCCGGCCTCGACGCCGGCCTGGAACCGCGAGTCGGCGCCGAGCTCGCTCATCAGCGCGGCGACCCGGCGCCGTACCGTGCGGAGGCTGATCCCCAGCTTGCGGGCGATCTGCTCGTCGTGGGCGCCGGCGGCCAGCTGCTCGAGCAGGAACTGCCGCAGGTCGACCCGCGGCTCGCGAAGCTCGAGGTCGGGCACGGCGGCTCGCTCCCACAGCAGCTCGAACCAGAGCGTCATCGCCTCGACGACGCCCCGCTGGCGGATCACGGACAGCGGCGCGTCCGCGAGGCCGAGGGGTTCGGGCATGACGGCATGGGAGTCGCCGATCACCAGGAGCCGCGTCGGGAGCTCGGCGAGCACCCGGACCTCCTCGCCCGCCGCCACCCGCCCGGCCAGCTCGGCGGGCGCGTCGTGGAGGGCGCGGACGGGGTAGATGGCCCGCGACCGGCGTCCCTGCGCGATGGCGGCGGCGATCAGGTCGATCCGTCGATCCTCGCGCGGGCTGCGCCACTGGTCCGGGCGCAACCACAGCAGGTCGCCGCTGCCACGCAGCACCAGCGACTTCACCAGCCCGAAGATGTCACCTCCGGTCGCAACCTCGCCCTCGAGCGGTTGGCTGGACTCGAGCTCGCCGGGCGCCCGCCTGCTCTCCTCGGCGCTGAGCATCCCGATCGCGGTCGTGATGTCGTCCAGGCCGCGTTGCGCGCGCTCGGCCTGCGCCGACTGCGCGGCGAGCATGACCCGCAGCACCTCGACCGGAGCCGCGACCTCGACCAGCCCGCCGCCGATGGACACGATCCCCGCGTCGATCAGCGGGGCCAGCTCGTCGAGGAGCTCTGCCGGGGTGCGCAGCATCGAGGCCGCGACCCGGGGAAGCTCCCGCCCGGTCTGGGAGCGGAGCCGCTGGTAGACCAGGTCGAGCTCGGCCGAGAAGCCGAGCGCCGTGAGCACCGTAGCCGGCGAGGAACGAGCCATGGTGGCATCTTAGTGCCAGGGGCCATTTCGCTCGGTCTGGCACGGAGCGGTCAGTGCCATGATCGGCGGCCACGCGTGGGGCCGCGAGATATCTCGGGGCGTGACCAGCCGTGCACGACCCACATCGGGGGATGAGGTCGTGGACGGGGACCACGCGTGCAAAGTGCCGGGACTGCCACTGGGCGGCGGTCCCGGCACTTGCATTTCAGCGCCTGGTTCCCCGCCCGGTAGCGTTGACCGACGTCCCACCGGTCCGACCAGCAGGAGCAGCACAGATGGCACGAGGCGCCCGGTCCGACGCGAACCAGCCCGGCGGCGAGTCGAACGGGGAGCCCCACGACTGGGTCACCCGGGCAGCCGACGACGCGATCCGCCACGCGAAGCAGCAGCACGGCGACGACCTCGGCGACCACGTGATCACCTGCGCCTCCGGCGCGAGCCCGTCCGGGCCGGTCCACCTGGGCAACCTGCGCGAGTTCCTGACCGTGCACTTCGTGGCCGAGGAGATCAAGCGCCGCGGGATCGCGGCACGCCACCTGCACAGCTGGGACGACTACGACCGGTTCCGCAAGGTCCCCGCCGGTGTCGACCCGTCCTGGGCCGAGCACATCGGCCGGCCGCTGTCCGGCGTCCCCGACCCGTGGGGTTGCCACGGGTCCTGGGCCGAGCACTTCAAGGCGCCGCTGGTCGCGTCGCTGCGCGAGCTCGGCGTCGAGATGGTCGAGGTCTCCCAGACCGAGATGTACCGCGCCGGCACCTACCGCGACCAGATCCTCACGGCCGTACGCCGCCGCGACGAGATCGAGCAGGTGATGTCGCGCTACCGCACGAAGGCGGCCGCTGCCGCCCCCGAGAGCGAGGAGGAGGCAGCCGCCATGGCCGACTCCGTCGCCAACGACGACGAGTCCGGCCTCACCGGGATGGGCGCGACCGACGACCTCGCCCGGTTCCCGTACAAGCCCTACTGCCGCGACTGCGGCCGCGACACGACCATCATCACGGCGTACGACGACGACACCACCGACCTCTCCTACACCTGCACGGTGTGCTCGTACGACGGCGTCACGAACCTGTCGACGGACACTGCTGACACTTCCGGTGGGGGCAAGCTGGTCTGGAAGGTCGACTGGCCGATGCGCTGGCAGTTCGAGGGCGTCGACTTCGAGCCCGGCGGCGTCGACCATGCCAGCCCCGGCTCGTCGTACACGGTCGGCAAGGAGCTCGTGAAGCTGTACGGCGGCCGCGCTCCGTCGTTCGTCGGCTACTCGTTCGTCGGTGCCGGCGGCCAGGTGAAGATGTCGTCGTCGCGCGGCGGCGTCCCGACCGCGGCCGAGGCCCTGAAGATCCTCGAAGCGCCGATCCTGCGCTGGCTCTACGTGCGGCGGGCGCCCAAGCAGGCCTTCAACGTCGACTTCGGCGCCGAGGTGGTCCGGCTGTACGACGAGTGGGATGCGCTGGGTCGCAAGGCTGCCGGCGACAAGCGCGACGCGCAGGTGCTCGCCTTCGAGCGGGCCTCGTCGACCACCTCCGCGGGCACGCTGCCCACGCCGGCGGTCGTGGTGCCCTTCAAGCTGCTCTCGTCGGTGGCCGACGTGACCGCCGGCAGCGCCGAGCTGATCAGCCGGATCATCGGCGACGTCGGCCACGAGCACGCCTCGGTCGCCGACCTCGAGCCGCGACTCGGCAAGGCGATGACCTGGATGTCGGACTTCGTCCCGGTCGAGGACCGCACCACGGTGCGCGAGACGCCGGACGCCGCGCGCCTGGCGGCCCTGGGCGAGGACGAGGAGCTCTGGCTGCGCCAGCTGCTCGACCGGCTCCCCGACCGCTTCGAGCTCGACCCGATCACGACGCTGATCTACGGCGTGCCGAAGCTGGGCCGCGGGCTCGGCCTCGACGACGCCCCGACGGACCAGGTCAAGCAGGACCAGAAGGACTTCTTCCGGCTGCTCTACAACCTGCTCGTCGACGCCGACCGTGGTCCCCGGCTGCCCACGCTGTTCCTGGCGCTGGGTGCCGACAAGGTGCGGCTGCTGCTGACGCCGCCGGCGTAGGCGCTGCGGGTTTCCCCGGCTGCCCGGGGAAACCTGCCGACACGCCGTTGCTGCAACGGCGTGTCGGCAGGTTTCGGCTGACCGCCCTAAGCCGCGACGAACGCGGCCGGCAGTCCGAGCAGGGCCACGAGCACTGTTGCGCCGACGGCCAGAGCCAGCACGGGAGCGCCCGTACGCCGCAGCGCGGCGACGTCGAGCCCGCACCCGAGCGCGAACATCGCCGCAGCGAGCGACCCGGCCTGAACCACACCGGCGACGTCGAGGACGGACCCCGGCACGGGGAGGAAGGTCCGCACGCCAGCGCACACCACGAAAGCCAGCACGAACCCCGGCACCAGCGGCGGCCGCGCCGACGCCGTACGGCGGGACCGCAGCGAGATCACGGCGAGCACCGGCGCCAGCATCAGCACCCGGCCGAGCTTGACCGCGACGGCCACCTGGAGCGCCGCTCCGCCGGCCAGGCCACCGGCCACCACCACCTGGCCGACCTCGTGGATCGACGCACCCGACCACGCACCGGCCGCAGTCGGCGAGAAGCCCAGCGCGACCGTCCCGAGCGGCAGCGCCAGCATCACGACGCTGCCGAAGACGACCACGAGGGAGACCGCCGTGGCGACGTCCTCGTCCTTTGACTCGCGCACGCCCTCGACGGCGGCGACCGCGGCCGCCCCGCAGATCGAGAACCCGCACGCGACCAGCAGCGCGCGTTCGGCGGGTACGCCGAGGAACCGGCCGAGCGCGAGGGTCCCGGCGATGCCGAGGAGCACGACGCCGGCGACGACGACCAGCATCGGCCAGCCGAGCGCGACGATCTCCGGCAGCAGCAGCTGCAGTCCGAGCAGGGCTACGCCGAGCCGCAGTACCTGACGAGAGGCGATCCGCAGGCCGGGCCGAGCGGTCTCGGCGACCACCCCGGACACCGCGATCCCCAACGTGATCCCGACCAGCGTCGGGCTCAGCGCCGGCACCAGCACGTGCACCCCGAGCGCAGCGGCACCGCCGAGGGCGGCGAGCCCGAGACCGGGCAGACGAGTGGCGACCATGGGGTCAACGGTCGTCGCCACGGCCGCCGGCCGGTAGCCGTTGATCTCACCTGAACCCATGCGTGCGAGATATGACCAAGCGCGAAGCCATATCATTCATGCATGGCCGATCGTCCCGACCTCACCGCGCTCGACCTGCTCGTCCGAGTGGCCGAGACGGGCTCGCTCGGGGCGGCCGCACGCGGTGCGGGGATGGCGCAGCCCAACGCCAGCAGGTCGCTGAGCCGCCTGGAACGCCAGCTCGGGCTGACGCTCCTGGTCCGTACGCCGGGTGGCTCCCGGCTTACCACCGAGGGCGAGGTCGTGGTGGCCTGGGCCCGCGACGCGCTCGCGGGCATCGACCGGGTGACGATCGGCGCCCGCTCGCTGGCGGAGGCCCGGGCGGCGCACCTGACGATCGCGGCCAGCCTGACCGTGGCGGAGTACCTCGCCCCGGCCTGGCTCGCCCGCTTCCGGCACAGCCACCCCGACCTCCGGGTCAGCCTCGAGGTGGGCAACTCCGTGGAGGTGCTCGCCCGCGTCACCAGCGGGGAGGTGCCGGTCGGGTTCGTGGAGTCGCCGGGGGTCCCCCGCACGGTCTCGTCGACCACCGTCGCCCGGGACGCCCTGGTGGTCGTCGTCGCCCCCGACCATCCGTGGGCCCGGCGCCGTACGCCGGTCACGCCCGCGGAGCTGGTGGCCGGGGACCTGATCCTGCGCGAGGCGGGCTCCGGGACGCGGGACACCCTCGCGCGCGCTCTCGCCCTAGCCGGGCACGACCTGGGCCGCTCGCGGCTGGAGCTCGCCAGCACCGCCGCCATGAAGGCCGCCGCCTCGGCCGGCACCGCGCCGGCGGTGCTGAGCGAGCTCGCCGTCGCGGCCGAGGTCGTCACCGGGCAGCTCGTGGTCGTGCCGGTCGCGGGGCTCGACCTCACCCGTGCGCTCCGGGCGGTCTGGCTGGCCGAGCGCCGCCCCACCGGACCGGCGGCCGACCTGGTGCGGGTGGCGCGAGGCTAGGCGTCGCCCAGCAATTCGTCGTACGCCGTCTGGCTGGAGTCGCGCAGGAACTCCGAGCACCGCTCCCACTCGGCCTCCTCGCCGATCGCACGGGCGGCCAACGCGAGCAGCGCGAGGCAGGTGAGGAACCCGCGGTTGGGCTCGTGCTCCCACGGCACCGGGCCGTGGCCCTTCCAGCCGTTGCGGCGCAGCATGTCCAGGCTGCGGTGGTAGCCGACCCGGGCGTACGCGTAGATCGTCACCGCGTCGTCCTCGGCCTCGGCGGACAGCGTGGCCAGCGTCGCCCATGCGACCGGTGACTCGGGGTGTCGGCGTACGACGTCCATCGCGTCCGCGCCCGGCACCAGCTCGGCCGACGCGGGGTCCTCGGGGAGCAGGGTGGGGGGTGGGCCGGCCATCAGGTCGTTGCCAGTGAAGGAACTCATGGAGCCATTGTCCCTGGTCGGGTGTTGACTTCTCCCGTGACTGACATCCACACCTCCACAACCCCCGCTCCGGTGACGGAGAAGAAGCCCTGGCCGGCACTGTTCGCGCTCTGCCTCGGGTTCTTCATGATCCTCGTCGACATGACGATCGTGCAGGTCGCGTCGCCGGCGATCATCGAGGACCTCGGCGCCGACGTGAACTCCGTCGTCTGGGTCAGCAGCGCCTACCTGCTCGCGTACGCCGTGCCGGTGCTGATCACCGGACGGCTCGGTGACCGGTTCGGGCCCCGGCGGCTCTACCTGATCGGGCTCACCGTCTTCACGCTCGCCTCCCTGTGGTGCGGCCTGACCGGCACCATCGAGATGCTGATCGTGGCCCGCACCGTGCAGGGCCTCGGCGCCGCGCTGATGACGCCGCAGACGATGGCGATCATCACCCGGATCTTCCCGGCCGCCGAGCGCGGCAAGGCGATGGCCCTGTGGGGCGCCACGTCCGGTGTGTCCATGGTGGTCGGGCCGTTGCTCGGCGGCGTCCTGGTCGACGGCCTCGGCTGGGAGTGGATCTTCTTCGTCAACGTGCCGGTCGGCATCCTCGGCTTCGTGCTGGCGATGCGGCTGGTGCCGGTCCTCGAGACCCACCAGCACTCGTTCGACTGGCTGGGGGTCGTCCTGTCGGGTGTCGGCATGTTCCTGCTGGTGTTCGGCATCCAGGAGGGCCACCAGCAGGACTGGGCGACCTGGATCATCGCGATGATCGTCACCGGTCTCGTGGTGCTCGCCCTGTTCGTCTTCTGGCAGTCCAGGAACACCAACGAGCCACTGGTGCCGCTCGGCCTCTTCAAGGACCGCAACTTCTCGGTCGGCAACCTCGCGATCGGCGTGATGGGCTTCTCGCTCACCGCGATCGGCTTCCCGTTGATGATCTACGCCCAAGCGGTGCGCGGCTACTCCCCCACCGAGGCGGCGGCGCTGATGGTGCCGATGGCGATCGTCGTGATCGTGCTCGCCCGGCCGGTCGGCAAGCTCACCGACTCGGTGCACCCGCGCGTGATCGTGGGCACCGGCTTCGCCGCGATCGCCACGTCCTTCTTCTGGCTGTCCAGCCAGATGACACCCGACGCCGCCGTCTGGCAGCTGGTCCTGCCGATGATCCTGATGGGTGTCGGCAACGCCTGCATCTGGGCACCGGTCTCGGCGACCACGATGCGCAACCTGCCGATCCAGCAGGCGGGTGCCGGATCGGGCGTCTACAACGCCACCCGCCAGGTGGGCGGCGTGCTCGGCTCGGCCGCGATCGCCGTGCTCATGGACTCCCGGCTGGCCCACTTCGGCCTGAGCGGCATGGGCAACCCGGAGGCCGGCGGCGGGGCGATGCCGCCCCAGGTCGCCGACGAGTTCGCGAAGGCGATGGCGCAGTCGCTGCTGCTGCCCGGGGTCGTGCTGGTGCTCGGCTTCGCGGCGTCGCTCTGCTTCGAGCGGCCCAAGCACACCGGCTTCCCGGCCGCGGTCGCTCCGCCGGGCGAGTGACGGGATCCCCGGTCGACCGGGGATGTTGACGCTTGACAGCCGTTGCAACCCCCGACAAGCGCATGGATCCCCGGTCGACCGGGGATCCATGCACGGCCCGCAGCACTAGCCGATCGAGGCGCCCGCCGACCGCAGGTGCTCGCACGCCTCGACGACGCGGGCGGCCATGCCGGCCTCGGCGGCCTTGCCCCAGGCGCGGGGGTCGTAGAGCTTCTTGTTGCCGACCTCGCCGTCGACCTTCAGGACGCCGTCGTAGTTCTGGAACATGTGCGTGGCGACCGGACGGGTGAAGGCGTACTGGGTGTCGGTGTCGACGTTCATCTTCACCACGCCGTAGTCGACCGCGGCCGCGATCTCCTCGGGCAGCGAGCCCGAGCCACCGTGGAAGACCAGGTGGAAGGGCTTGGCGCCCGGCTCGAGGCCGAACTCGCCGACGACCGCCTCCTGGGCCTCCTTGAGCACCTCGGGGCGGAGCTTGACGTTGCCCGGCTTGTAGACGCCGTGCACGTTGCCGAAGGTCAGCGCGGTCATGTAGTAGCCGCGGTCGCCGTACCCGAGGGCCTTCGCGGTCGCGATGGCGTCGGCCGGCGTCGAGTAGAGCTTGTCGTTGATGGCGTTCTCGACGCCGTCCTCCTCGCCACCGACGACGCCGACCTCGATCTCGAGGATCACCTTCGCCTTGATGCAGCGGTCGAGGAGCTCCTCGGCGATCACCAGGTTCTCGTCGAGCGGTACGGCGGAGCCGTCCCACATGTGCGACTGGAAGAGCGGCGCCTCACCACGGTCGACCCGCTCCTGCGAGAGCGCCAGCAGCGGGCGGACGAACCCGTCGAGCTTGTCCTTGGGGCAGTGGTCGGTGTGCAGCGCGATGTTGACGGGGTAGTTCTTGGCGACCTCGGCGGCGTACGCCGCGAACGCGACCGACCCGGACACCATGTCCTTGACGCTCGGGCCGGACAGGTACTCCGCGCCCCCGGTCGAGACCTGGATGATGCCGTCCGAGCCCGCGTCCGCGAAGCCCTTCAGTGCTGCGTTCAGGGTCTGCGAGGAGGACACGTTGATCGCCGGGAACGCGAACGCGTTCGCCTTGGCGGTGTCCAGCATCTCGGCGTACTTCTCGGGGGTGACGATGGGCATCTGACTGCGCTCCTCGGACTGACG
>Ga0190274_10000634_pt1 | contig 20641 bp, 18 predicted proteins | sample Popmic531T_FD_133002 | JGI IMG/M metagenome (GOLD analysis project Ga0190274, IMG submission 133002) | Populus adjacent soil microbial communities from riparian zone of Yellowstone River, Montana, USA - 531 T | ecosystem: Environmental > Terrestrial > Soil > Riparian zone | place: USA: Montana... | reverse complement strand
GGATCAGGGTTTCCCCCATTGTCCAATATTCCCCACTGCTGCCTCCCGTAGGAGTCTGGGCCGTGTCTCAGTCCCAGTGTGGCTGGTCGTCCTCTCAGACCAGCTACGGATTGTCGCCTTGGTGAGCCGTTACCTCACCAACTAGCTAATCCGACTTCGGCTCATCTCATAGCGCGAGGTCTTGCGATCCCCCGCTTTCAACCGTAGTTCGTATGCGGCATTAGCCAACCTTTCGGCTGGTTATTCCCCACTACGAGGCAGATTCCGAAGCATTACTCACCCGTTCGCCGCTCGCCGCCAGGATTGCTCCCGCGCTGCCGCTCGACTTGCATGTGTTAGGCACGCCGCCAGCGTTCAATCTGAGCCAGGATCAAACTCTTCACTTGATAGCTTTGAGCTTTCAAACAAGAGTAATCAAAGGCCCATCGCTGGACTTTTGGTCACTCGGTCAACGTCATCCAAAGGACGTATCGACGCGAGTCCCCACACAAATTACCTGCCAAATTTTTAAATAGCGCTTCGGTCACATTGGGCCGAAGAAAGGGCCGGGAAGTATAGCCCTCAGGCTCTTCCCGTCAACATAAGTACACGCTGATCCGCCACCCGCGGGAACCGCGACGCGGCATCTGCTGAGGGCGCGCATTATAGGGTCGCAAACCACCCTGTCAATGCATTGCAAGAAAACTTTTTTGCCGTGCCGTAACTTATTGAGGTTACGGCTTTTTCTCGATCCTGATGCGTGCAAAGCGACGCGATCCCACCTGCAGTACATGATTGGCGCCCGCCAGCAGCCGTTTCTGGGGATCGATCACCTTCTCGCCGTCAATTCTTACAGCCCCTTCTGCCAACTTGCGGCGCGCCTCCGACCCGCTGTCCACCAATCCGGGCACGCGGGTCAGGGCGGCAATTATGCTGCACTCCGAGCTCCCACCATCCAGCACCAACAGGGTCTCGGGCAGGTCCGTGGGCACTGCCTTATTCGCAAAGCGCGCGGTGAAATTCTGCCGGGCCAGCTGTGCCGCCGATGGGTCATGGAAGCGCGCCACGATCTCCAACCCCAGCTCGAACTTCACGTCGCGGGGATTGCGGCCCTGGTCGACGGCGCTGCGCAGCTGCGTGATCTCGCTCAGCGTCCGAAACGACAACAACTCGAAATACCGCCACATGAGGTCATCAGAAATACTCATCAACTTGCCGAACATGCTATCGGGCGGCTCAGTGATGCCAATGTAATTGCCGAGCGATTTCGACATCTTGTTGACGCCATCCAGCCCTTCAAGCAGCGGCATCGTGATAACGACCTGCGGCTCCTGGCCATAGTGTTCCTGCAACTGCCGCCCCACCAGCAGATTAAACTTCTGATCGGTACCGCCCAGTTCCACGTCGGCACGCAACGCCACCGAGTCATAGCCTTGCACCAGCGGGTACAGAAATTCATGCAAGGCGATGGGCTGATTGCCCTTGAAACGCTTGCTGAAGTCGTCGCGCTCCAGCATGCGAGCCACCGTGTGTTTGGCGGCAATCTCGATCAGTCCGGCAGCGTTCATCGCGCCGAACCAACGCGAATTGAACTCGATTCTGGTGCGCTCGCGGTCAAGAATCCTGAAGATCTGCTGCTGGTAGGTGCGGGCGTTGGCCTGGATTTCTTCCGGCGTCAGACGCGGACGCGTGACATTGCGTCCGGTTGGATCGCCAATCATCCCGGTGAAGTCGCCAATCAGAAAGACCACATCGTGGCCGAACTGCTGAAACTGACGTAGCTTGTTGATCAACACCGTGTGGCCGAGATGGAGGTCAGGGGCCGTTGGATCGAATCCCGCCTTCACCTGCAAGGGCTTGCCGCGCTGCAGCTTGCGCTGCAGCTCCGCTGCCACCAGTACCTCGCTGGTGCCACGTTGCAGCTCGATCATCTGATCCTGTGCCGTCAGCATTGTCCCGTCCGTCCACTTGTCTTTCGCCAGTGCGCCATGACACAACTTTAGCAGGCCGGCCCGGCGGTTCGTTGACCTTGCCACAACAGGTCGGTTAGGTTGGGACGATGCATCCCATGCTCAAGACTCGCCTGATGCAAATCACTGCATGTGCTGCCCTGGGCACCTTGGCGTTGCTCGACATGCGTAATCAGCTGCCTACCCTGGTATCGCCGCCCGTCGAGCCCGCGGCCACCTTGACGGCCACACTCGCCGCCGCACCGCAATTGGTGCCGGGGCTCGCAACCATTGAGGTCGTTGTTCGCAGCAACGACACCCTCGACCGCATCTTCCGCAACTTCGAACTGAGCCTGACCGATCTCGCCAATCTGCGCGCACTCGACAGCGTGCGCCGCCTGCTAGATCGCCTCAAGCCAGGCGAGCAGCTCAAGCTGATTCACAGGGAAGGCGTGCTTTTCGGTCTCGAACGCGATCTGTCGCTGACCGAGAAGCTGCAGGTACGGCGTGGTGACGACGGCTTCAGTGCCGATATTGTCGCCAAGCCCATCGATGTTGCCCCCGCCATTGCGACGGGCAACATCGAGTCTTCATTGTTTGAAGCTGCCGACAAGGCTGGCTTGCAGGATGCCACGGTGCTGAGATTGGCCAGACTGTTCGGCTGGGATATTGATTTTGTGCTGGATCTGCGCCCTGGCGACCAGTTCATGGTCAGCTATGAACGCATCAGCCAGAACGGGCGCTATGTCCAGGACGGTGAAATTCTTGCCGCGCGCTTCGTCAATCAGGGGCGCGAGTATCGCGCTGTTCGATACACAGCGCCGGATGGTACCGTGGGCTATTACACGCCTGACGGCCACAGCGTGGAGAAGGCGTTCCTGCGCGCGCCGTTGGAGTTCAGGCGTGTCAGTTCACGTTTCAGCACTGGTCGCTACCACCCGATCCTCAATAAGGTGCGCGCGCACCGCGGTGTTGACTATGCCGCTGCGAAAGGCACGCCGGTGCAGGCCGCAGGAGCAGGAAAGGTACGCTTTCGTGGTCAGCAAGGCGGCTACGGCAATGTCATCGAGCTGGATCACGGCAGCGGGATTGTTACCGTGTACGGTCATCTGTCGCGCTTCGCGGCCGCTGCCAGGGGCGGCGCACGCGTTCAGCAGGGTGAGGTCATCGGGTACGTCGGCATGACCGGCCTGGCAACCGGTCCCCACCTGCACTATGAATACCGTATGAACGGCCGCTACATGGATCCGCAGAAGATCAGGCTGCCGGACGCGAAACCGATCGACTCCAGCCTCATCGCGGATTTCAGGCTGCAGACCGGATCGCTGCTTGCCGCCCTGAATCCGCCGCCGGGTACTGCCGCTGTCGCCGCTCGCTGACGCTGCAGCGCCAGAGGGTGCCTGTCACAGCACTGTCATGCGTCAAGCCGCTAGAATCATCTGACCTTCTGCCATCGGATCTGCCGTGGACCAGCCTGTTTCCCGCGCGGCTCAGCACTTCATCAACCGCGAACTGTCGGCACTGGCGTTCAATGAGCGCGTGCTGGCCCAGGCGCTGGATGAACGCGTCCCGCTGCTGGAGCGTTGGCGCTTTCTGTGTATTTCATCCGCGAATCTCGACGAATTCTTCGAGATCAGGCTGGCAGGACTGAAGCAACTGCTGGAACTGGGCTCCACGCAGTCCGGACCGGATGGATTGATGATTCAGGAACAGGTCGATGCCGTCCGTGAGACGGCGACCGTGTTGATCAACAACCAGTACCGCTGCCTGAATGAAGTACTGCTGCCCAGTCTGCGCGTGGCCGGCATCGAGTTGCTGCAATCGCGCGACTGGAGTCCGGCCATGCACCAGTGGCTCGACCACAATTTCGCCACCGAAGTGGAACCCGTGCTGAGCCCTCTGGCGCTTGACCCGGCGCGACCCTTTCCGCGCATCCAGAACAAGAGCCTGAATTTCATCGTTCGTGTGTCGGGCAAGGATGCTTTCGGTCGCGATTGCAATCTGGCCGTAGTCCAGGCACCGCGCTCGCTGCCGCGCGTGGTGGCAGTGCCGCTGGCCGACGGTTCACAGTTCGTGGCGCTGTCGACCATCATCGAAACCTTCGTGATGCGCCTGTTCACCGGCATGCAGGTGCTCGGCTGCTATCAGTTCCGTGTCACGCGCAACAGCGATCTGTTCGTCGATGAGGAAGAGGTCGACGATCTGCGCCGTGCGCTGGAGGGCGAACTGGCGCATCGACGCTATGGCGCCGCGGTGCGACTGGAAACGGCCGCTGACTGTCCGGCCGACCTGGTCCAGTTCCTGCGCCAGCAGTTCACACTGGGTGAAGCCGATTGTTATTCAGTGCCTGGACCGGTCAATCTGAACCGGCTCCTGGCGCTGTACGACCTGGTCCAGCGTCCTGATCTGAAGTATCCGTCGTTCACCGCCGGATTGCCGGATCGACTGGTTGGCGTCACCGATCTGTTCGCCGCCATCCGCCAGCAGGACATTCTGCTGCAGCACCCGTACCAAAGCTTCGCGCCGGTGATGGATCTGCTGCGCCAGGCTGCGATCGATCCGGCCGTACTGGCGATCAAGCAGACTTTGTACCGCGCCGGCGACCAGTCGCCGATCGTCGATTCGCTGGTGGCGGCCGCCAATGCCGGCAAGGATGTAACGGTAATCGTCGAGCTGCGGGCGCGCTTTGATGAAGAAGCCAACATCGAGCTGGCCAATCGTCTGCAGGAGGCCGGCGCGCACGTGATGTACGGCGTTGTCGGTTACAAGACGCACGCCAAGCTGACGCTGATCGTGCGGCGCGAAGAGGAAGGCATACGCCGCTACTGTCATCTGGGCACCGGCAACTACCATCCGCGCACCGCGCGCGCGTACACCGACTATGGTTTGTTCACCTACGACGAGGCGATCGGTGCCGACGTGCACGAGATCTTCCTGCAGCTGACCAGCCTGACCCAATTGCCGAAACTGCGCCGACTGGTTCAGGCTCCCTTCAAGCTGCACGACACGGTGCTGGCGCTGATCGAGAACGAGTCGGACCAGGCCCGCGCCGGCAAACCAGCGCGCATCATTGCCAAACTCAATGCGTTGGTGGAGCCAGGCATCATCGACGCACTGTACGCAGCATCAAACGCTGGCGTGCGCATCGACCTGATCGTGCGCGGCGTCTGTGCATTGCGCCCCGGATTGCCCGGCGTTTCCGAGAACATCCGCGTACGCTCCATCGTCGGCCGTTTCCTGGAACACTCACGGGTGTATTGCTTCGACAACGGGGGCCGCAACCAGCTGCTGTTGTCCAGCGCGGATTGGATGGAGCGCAATTTCTTCCGGCGCATCGAGGTGGCGTGCCCGGTGCTGCGCGCGCCGCTGCGCGCTCGCATCCGCGCCGATCTGGAGGCGTATCTCGCCGACAACACCAACGCCTGGCTGCTGCAATCTGACGGCACCTACCGTCGCGCCCTGCACGATGGCGAGGCTTGTGACGCGCAAGCCGTCCTGCTCGAACGCTACGCCGCAGCGGCCCGGCTGCCGGAATAGACCCGCAGCCGGATGCCGGCCGGCCGCAGGAAGGCTATTTCCTGCTGCAGATCTTCTACCGTCAGCGGGTGCTCGCGCAGCCAGCGGACCGGGAATCGCAACTCAAGGGTATGCAATCGCGCGGTCAGCCCGATGTCGGGCAACGGACTGTTGCTGCGGCCACGGTGCAGCAGCACTGCCAGACGCAGCAGGACCACCAGGAAAATCGTCAGCCTGTCCCAAGGTGGAATCAGGTCGTCGAACCCCTCCAGCAGCAGCTTGCGGCGATGTCCTCCCACCAGGCAGGCCAGCAGCAACTGTTCTTCGCGTCCAAAGCCGGGCATGTCGGCGTTCTGCAGCAGATAAGCGCCGTGACGGTGGTAGCCGCTGTGCGCGACATCCAGGCCTATCTCATGGAGTCGCGCTGCCCATTGCAGCGCCAGCTCGGCCTGGTGCGACTCCAGACGCCAGTTGGACTGCACCTGCGCCAGCAGCGCCAGCACCGTCGCCTCGACGCGCCCGGCCTGTTCGGCGTCGACATGAAAGCGCTTCTGCATCGAGGCCACCGTGCGCTCGCGCGGATCTTCGGCAGCGGTCAACCGGCCAACCATGTCGTAAAGCAATCCGTCCCGCAGTGCGCCGTCGGCAAAACGCATCTGATTGATCTTCAGGGCCTCGAACAGCTCGGCCAGGATTGCCACACCGCCGGGAAATACCGGCCGCCTTTCATCCGTTACCGCGAGCAGCCGGATGGCGCGCACGTGTCCGGCTTCTTCGATCAGCTTCAGAAGTCCCTTCAATCCGCGGGGCGTGATCGCGGTGGAATCCGGGTCGAGCTCGCGCAGGCTTTCGCTGATGGCCCGTACCGTGCCCGAACTGCCCAGAGCCCGCTCCCAGCCCCGACGCAGGAAGGCAGCATGCACCGGCTCAAGCTCCACCTGCGTCGCCAGGCGTGCGCGCTGCAACCGCTTGGCCGAAATCTTGCCATCCTCGAAGTAGCGTTGACTGATGCTGACGCAGCCCACATTGAGGCTCGCCAGCTCCAGCGATTCAAACCCCTCGCCGATGATGATCTCGGTACTGCCGCCGCCGATGTCCACCACCAGTCGTCGGCCGGGCTCGGCCGGCATCGTATGCGCAATGCCTGAATAGATCAGTCGCGCTTCTTCCATGCCCGAAATGATTTCTATCGGATGGCCCAGCGCGTCGCGCGCGCGCTCGAGAAAAGCCTGCTTGCGGCGCGCCACGCGCAGTGCATTGGTGCCCACCACCCGCACATCGCGCGCATGCATGTCACGCAGACGCTGACCGAAGCGCTCCAGGCAGGCCAGCGCGCGTCCGGCCGCCTCCTTGTCGAGACGACCGTCGTCACCCATGCCGGCGCCCACCCGCACCATCTCGCGCAGCCGGTCAATGACCACCAGCTGGCCGTGCGTATAGCGCGCCACCACCATGTGAAAGCTGTTGGAACCGAGATCGACAGCCGCCAGAACCTCGGGAACGGCGCGCGGCGCGCGGGGCACGGGATCAGGCGGCGGTAAACGAGGAGCCGCAACCGCAGGTGGTTACGGCATTCGGGTTGCGAATCACGAACTGGGCGCCATCGAGACCTTCGCGGAAATCGATTTCGGCGCCACCCAGATACTGCACGCTCATCGGATCGACCAGCAGCTTGACGCCCTGGTTCTCGATACAGGTGTCGCCTTCCTGCAGCTGTTCGTCAAACTCGAACCCGTACTGCAGCCCGGAGCAACCGCCGCCCTGGACGAAGACACGCAGCATGAGGTGAGGATTGCCTTCACCTTCAATCAGTTGGCCAACCTTGCGCGCTGCTGCATCGCTGAACAGCAGAGCCGGGGCTTCGTCGTGCCGATGAGTTGTTGCTTCCATGGGGCTAGTGTAGGAGCCGCGCCCTCGGGCGTCAAAGCACGGCAGGCTGCCCGTCCGTCCCGGCCGGTCCGTTGCGGGGCATCAGTTTTCCGCTGATTTCCGCGCCCAGCGCCATTTCGATGACGCCATAGTGCACATTTCCCTTCACACGCGCCTTGGCCCCCAGCACCACGCGCTCGGCAGCGGCAATGTCGCCGTTGACCTTGCCATTCAGCACCACCTGCGGCGCTTCCACCGAGCCCTCGATCACGCCGTGCTCACTGACCGACAGCGTGGCGGCAACCCCGGCCGCGGCGCGCACGTTGCCGCTGATGACGCCGTCGACGTGCAGGCCACCGGCAAATATCACATCGCCTTCAACGCGGGCGCTCTTGCCAATCAACGTGTCGATGCGTGCGGTGTTCCGGTTGCGTCGTCTGAACATGGATCTAGCTCTCCGGATTCCACACGAAAGTCTGTCGGTAAGGCGCAGCGCCCTTGCGATTCGATCGCACTTCAACAGTGACGCGCTCGGGCTTGAAGTCGACCGGCAACGTCAGCGGTAGTTCCATGCTGGCGTAATAGCGGAAACTGAACGGCGCCTGCTTGAGGCCGGCATCGCTGACAGCGGCCAGATCGAAGCTGACTCCAGCCCCCTGCCGCATCCCATCCACCGTGACGCCGAGATTGCCCGCCACCAGTTCTTCGGTACGCGACTCGCGGTTCAAGGTGAAGCGCAATGTGTACTGACGGGCCGCGACATCGCGAACCGCGATCTGGAATTGCTGCACACGGATCACGATGCCCTGCGCCGCCTGCGGATTGGCGATGCCGCGGTAGAATTGCAGATCCTGCTGGGCACGCGCCAGCTGCTCCTGCAGTTCGCCGATGGTGCGCGCCACTTCGGTCCGCTCCCGCACCTGCGCCGCCCGCATCTCGTCGGCCGCGGCCAGCTGCACCCGCAATTCGCGCTGCTGGTCCTGCAGTCGGTCGATCTCGGTACGCAGCTCGGCACGCTGCCGCGCCGCTTCAATGCCGTCGAAACCCGCCAGCTTCCTGCCGAGTTCAAAGGTCAGGTAGGCGGCGACCACCACCAGCAACAGTGTGGCCAATGCCATCAGCCAGCGGCGCACCGGCGCATAGGTGCGCACCACCAGCTTGCCGGGAATGTTCATCCCGCGCGCGCCGTGCGCGCCTCTGCGCGCGGCGTCGCCGCGCGCCACCAGCGCGGATAGGGCGGCGGACCCTCCGCCAGAGCCTGCGTGCCCAGCTCGTGCAGCGCGCGCGTATACACCGGACGCTTGAAGTAGATCACCTCGCGAACCGGCTGCCAGTAATCCACCCAGCGCCAACGGTCGAACTCTGGTTCGTCGGTCGTATCGAAGCGGATCGCCGATTCCGCCGCGCGCAGCCGCAGCAGGAACCAGCGCTGCTTCTGACCGACGCAGGCCGGCTGCGCATTGCGTCGCTGGTAACGCGTCGGCAACCGATAGCGCAGCCAGTGCCGCGTCTGGCCCAGCACCGTCACATCGGCAGCGCGCAAACCCACCTCCTCGCGCAGTTCGCGGAACAAGGCATCCTCGGCGCCTTCACCGCGGCGCATGCCGCCCTGTGGAAACTGCCAGCCGCGCCCGCCGCAACGGCGTGCAATGAACAGGCTGTCGGCATCGTTCATCAGCACAATGCCGACATTCGCGCGAAAACCATCCCGGTCAATCAGGTCACTCATGAGCGGACCGTTTTACCCGTCCCCCGCCCCGCGCTCAAGGCCATTGGCGGCGATACTCGAGACAGCCCGCGATCAGGCCCGGCTGGCATTGCGTGTGCGCCGCCCCTGGGTGTACTCCTGGCCCTGCGTCATCAGGGCACTGAATCGCTGCTGGTCGCCGCTGGCCACTGCCTCACGCAACTCTTCAACCGCGCGACTCAGCGCATTCAACGACTCGGCGCCGAATTCATTGAGACGCTGGATCTCGAAATACAGTTCCGGGCTCTCCCTGGCCACCTCGCTGGCTATGTCGAACTGCGCATCGAAAGTGGTACTCGACAATTGCACCAGCCGCGGTGCGGATTCGCCGCTGTTGGCCAGCGCCGTGAAGAAAGCGATGTTGACGGCGTGCGACAGCCCGAGAACGTAGGCAATCAGCCGGTCGTGCTGATCGAGGTCCATGACCGCCTGCTCCGCCATGGTGGGCGCAAACAAGGCCTGCGCGGCCGCCAATGCCACCGGCTCGCCCAGATCAATGAATATGACATGTCGCCCCGAGAGCAGCTCGGTGCTGGGACCGAACATCGGGTGCAGCGAAGTCACCTTCACGCCGGCGGATTTCAGTGCCTCCAGGCCGCTGCGCAGCGGGGTCTTCAGCGATCCCACATCGAACACCACTCCGGGCGGTCGCCGCTGCGCCAATTGCTGCAGAATCCCGTTGGTGGCGCCCAGCGGTGTGGCGACCACGATGAAGTCATGCTGCAGATCCGAATGCTGCCAGTCGCTGATCGTGGTGCCGTCCGACGTCACCGCCGGATCAGCCACCTCCACGGCGAAACCCTGCGAGGCCAGGAACTGGGCAAACCAGCCGCCGATCTTGCCGGCACCGCCGATCACCAGCGCGCGTTGACCACTGCCGGCGCCGTGCGCCGCCATGCTGGCCTGCTCCTGCGTGGTCAACGAGGTACGGATCAGCAACCGCATGACCCCCTCGGCGATGTCCGGAGAGATGCCCAGCTGCGCGGCATAGGTGCGCGCGCCCACAATGACCTCGCGCTCGCGCGCGTAATCGCGGGTCGGGTAACCGGTGGACCGCTTGACGCGGGCGATCTCGCGAGCGGTCTGCTGGCGCTCCGCGATCAGTTCAAGCAGCCGGTGATCCAGGCCATTCAGCTGCAGGCGCAATTCATCGAGAGTCATGGGATGCTCTGATTGTGGGCAGTGTGCTGTTGTAGCGGCCGTCCCGCCTGCTGACAAGTGCGCGGGCCGGCAAATGTGCCGACCCGCGCTGCCCAAACGCCACTGCGCAAGTCTTTGATGGGTCGCAATGGCAGGCTCGGCCACAGAATGCATCCGCATCGCTGAACAGCGACTGAAGACCTGCTGCCGCATCGCGTACCATGAGCGCATGCCCTGGCATGCCGAACATCTGCCTGATCCGCTGCCCACCGAACCGATGCAGCTGGTGGCGAACTGGCTCGCCGATGCCATCAAACGCGCGCAGCAGCCCAATCCCAATGCCATGGTGCTGGCCACGGCGGACGCCGAAGCCCGCCCTTCGGCGCGCGTAGTGTTGTGCAAGGAAATCGTGCCGCAACCCGGCTACCTGACTTTCTACACCAACTATGAATCCCGCAAGGGACGCGAGCTGGACGCCAATCCGCGCGCCGCCGTCGTCATGCACTGGGACCACCTGCACCGCCAGCTGCGCATCGAAGGTCCGATTTTGCGAACCGATGCCGCCACTAGCGATGTCTATTTCGCCAGCCGCAACTGGCAAAGTCGCCTCGGCGCCTGGGTCAGTCAGCAGAGCCGACCCATCGCATCGCGCGCCGAACTGCTGCGGGCCGTGGCACGGACGGCACTGAAGTTTGCGCTGCCCACCCCCACCGGCGATGCGCAGCAGGCGGATCCGGGTCAGCGCATTCCGCGACCGCCGCACTGGGGCGGCTACCACTTGTGGGCCGACGCCGTGGAACTGTGGGTCGAGGGCAGTGCGCGAATTCACGATCGCGCCCGCTGGACGCGCGACCTGCAGTCGGGGGCGGACGGGTTCCTGCCCGGACCCTGGTCAGCCACTCGACTGCAGCCCTGAAGCATGTGGCGCCGGCTGCGCATCGCCCTGCTGCTGTTCCTGCTGGTGGTGGTCGCCGTGTCGGCCTGGCTGGACCAACACCGCACCACCAGCTGGCAGAGAACAGTCTGGGTGGGCCTGTTTCCGCTGAACGCCGATGGCAGCGTCGTCAGCGCCGGTCACCTGCAGCAATTGCGCGAGGCTGATTTCCAGCCCATCGAACACTTCATCACCGACGAAGCGCAGCGCCACGGCCAGTCGGTGCGGCAACCCGTGCGGCTGCTGCTGTTCCCGACACCTGCTTCGGCGCCGCCGCTGTTGCCGGTCAATGCCGGCTGGCTGGGATCTCTATCGTGGAGCCTGAAGCTGCGCTGGTACCGCTGGCATGTGGTGCGGGCGTCAACGCAGCCGGCGCCACAGATCGCGCTGTTCCTGCTGTATCACGATCCGTCGCGGCAGTCGGTGCTGCCACATTCATTGGGACTGCAGCGCGGACTCACCGGCCTGGTGCACCTTTATGCCGACACCGCGCAGGAACAGCAGAACCAGATCGTCATCGCCCACGAATTGCTGCACACCTTCGGCGCCACGGACAAATACGATCTGCAGACGCTGGCGCCACTGTTTCCCGATGGTTTCGCCGACCCGCAACGCCAACCGCGCTATCCGCAGTCACTGGCCGAGATCATGGCCGGGCGCACGCCGCTGAGCGCCGGCGAGCAGCAGATGCCGGACAGCCTGGCGCAGGTACTGGTGGGCGCCCCGACTGCGCGTGAGATCGGCTGGTTACGCTAATGCTGCGAGCAGCGGCGCGTGCAGGGCGCCATTGGTGGCCAGCACCGTAGTGGTTGCCAGCGTCACCGGCCCACCGTCCAGCTGCGTGAACAAGCCACCGGCCTCGCGCACGATCACCGCCAGCGCCGCAATGTCCAGGATGTTGACGTCGGATTCGACCACCGCGTCCAGCGCGCCGCGCGCCAGCAGGTGGTAGTGCACGAAATCCCCATAACCCCTCAGGCGGTTGACGCGGCCCACCAGCGTGCCGAATCGTGACCAGCCGGCCCCCGATGCCGCCAGGGTTTTCAGGTTGCCCGTGGACAGAATGGCGTCCCCCACGGCTGCCACGGCGCTGACCTTGATCGGCTGGCCATCAAGAAAGGCGCCGCCACCCTCCTCGGCCCAGGCCAGTTCGCCATAGGCCGGTGCGCACGACACGCCGAGCACCAGTTTGCCCGCTCTCATCAGCGCGATCTGAGTCGAGAAAAACGGGCAATCGCGCACGAAGGACTTGGTGCCGTCGATGGGATCCACCAGCCACACATGCTCGGCATCCAGCCGCTGCTGGCCAGTCTCCTCGCCGTAGAAGCCATAGGAAGGAAACCGCTCGGTGAGCACGGCGCGGATGGCCTGTTCGGCCTGCACGTCGGCTTCAGTTACCGGCGAACGATCGGCCTTGATGGTCACGGCGAGGTTGCGCCGGTACAGCCGCTGGATCACTTCGGAAGCGGCGCGTGCCGCATCAAGTGCGGCCTGCAGTTGCGGGGATTGCATGCGCTAGGTGTCGGCGATTTGCACCGGCGCGTCAAGCGTTGACTTCAACGACGGTGCTGCCTAGAGTCACCGCGCTGTCAGGTGCTCGGGAAGCCGGTTCAATTCCGGCGCTGCCCCCGCAACGGTAAGCGAGTTCACTGCATCCTCAATGCCACTGTGCCGCGCAAGCGGTATGGGAAGGCGATGCAGGGAGTTTTCTCCACTCGCGAGCCCGGAGACCGGCCTGACGCACTCATACCCAGTGACGCGGTGGGCGTCGGGCTGGCGCTTTCAGCGCACCCTCCTCCATCGCCCGCCGGGCCTCGCCGTCATTCGACCATGCGGGCGTGCATGGAGGGAGTCTGTCCGTGTTTCAGCATTCAACGGCCATCGCCGTATTTTCACTGTGCTCATTGGTCGCAGTTCCAGCCGGGACGGCGCAGCCGCAGGATGAACTGAGTGAAGTCGTCCTGACCGCCACCCGCAATGAAACGCCGCTGCTACGGCTGACCATGCCGGTACTGGTCATCGAGCGCGCCGAAATCGAACAATCACAGGCGCAGGATGTGGCCGAGCTGCTCGACCATCGCGCCGGCATCGAGATTGCGCGTAATGGCGGCCCGGGCCAGCCCGCCTCGATCTTCATGCGCGGCACCGAGAGCAATCACACCGCCGTGCTGGTGGATGGCGTGCGCATCAATCCCGGCACCATCGGTGGCGCTGCCCTGCAGAACGTGCTGCCCGAATCCATCGAACGCATCGAGGTGGTCAAGGGCGCGCGCTCGACGCTGTACGGCACCGACGCCATTGGCGGCGTCATCAACCTGATCACCCGCGCCGGCAGCGCGCGCGGCGCCACCGCGAGCCTGTCCGCCAGCCGCTACGACACACAGCAGTACGCGCTGGATGGCGGCGTGCAGCTGAGTGAAACCGCCGGACTCGGCGGCAACCTGGCCTTCCGGCGCAGCGATGGTTTTCCACCGCAGGTGAATGCCACCGAGCCTGGTGGCTACGACAACCTGAGCGCCAACCTGAACGGACGCTGGCAGCCTGGCGAACAACTGGGGCTCCGGGCCGTGCTGTGGCACGCGGAGGGCAATTCGGAATACCTTGGCTACGACCCGTTCTTCAATTTCGGCGCGCTGGACCAGGAGTATCGCAACGCGGTGTACGCCCTGGGCACCGATTATCGGCCCGGCAATCTGCGCCTCCGGCTGGATCTGAGCCAGGCCGAGGATTTCATCGATCAGAACCAGAGCGGCGACTTTGCGCACACACGCCGGCGTACCGCCGACGGGCAAATTGGCTGGCAGCCGATTCCGTCGAACCAGCTGAGTCTCGGTGTGGTGGCCTCGCGCGAGGACACTGCGGCCGAATCGTTCGGCACCGCTTTCGACGTGACCACCGATGTGACGATGCTCTACCTGCAGGATCAGCTGCAGCTGGGCGCCAGCGAGCTGCTGCTCGCCCTGGGCAACACCAATCATGAGGCCTTCGGTACACACGACAGCTGGAACGCCGAGTATGGCCTGGCGTTCGCCCGTGGCTGGCGTGTCACGGCCGCGGCCGGCACGGCCTTTCACGCGCCGGACAGCACCGACCGATTCGGCTATGGCGGCAACCCGTTGCTGCAGCCCGAGAGTTCGCGTCAATACGAACTCGGGCTGCGCTGGGCCGGCACCACCCAGCAGGCGCAGCTGCAGGTGTTCGAAAATCGCATCGATGACCTGATCCTGTTCGAGCTGGTGGACCCGGTGAATTTCGTCTATCGCAACGAAAACGTGGAGCGCGCGCGCATCCGCGGACTCGAGGCCAGCTATCAATGGCAGCGCGGACCCTGGCAGCTGCAGGGCAGCGCCACCCTGCAGGACCCGCTCAACCTCACCACCGGCGATCCGCTGCTGCGTCGTGCGCGCCAGCACTACGATCTGCGCATTCAACATGAAGCCGGCGCGCTGTTGCTGGCCGGAGATCTGTCCTACAGTGGCGCGCGTTATGACAGCAGCTTTCCCGCCACGGTGCGATTGCCGGGCTACGCGCTGCTGGATCTTGCGGCCGCATGGCAGATCTCGCCGCGATGGAAGCTGCAGCTGCGACTCGACAACGCACTGGACCGCGACTACACGCTGGTGAACGGATACAACACGCCGCGCCGAAGTGTCACAATCGCGACGCGCTTCCAGCTGCAGGAGTTCTGATGGGGCATCGACTGTCGAGGATCGTCACACGCACCGGCGATGACGGCACCACGGGACTCGGCGACGGCCAGCGCGTGGGCAAGGACACGGCGCGCATCGAGGCCTGCGGCACCGTCGACGAACTCAACTGCGCACTGGGCCTGCTGCTGGCCAGCGAAACGCTGCCGGCGCCCATCGAAGGCGAACTGGTCGAGGCGCAGCACGACCTGTTCGATCTCGGCGGGGAACTGGCGGTGCCTGGCAGCACGGCGATCCAGGCATCGCATGTGCAGCGACTGGAAGCACTGATCGAAGAACTGAACCAGCCCTTGCCACCGCTCAAGGAATTCATTCTCCCGGGCGGCGGCAACGCCGCCGCGGCCTGTCATCTCGCGCGCGCCATCTGCCGTCGCGCCGAGCGCCGCTGCTGGACCCTGGCCGGTGTCGAGCAGGTGGGCCCGGAAGCGCTGCGCTACCTGAACCGACTGTCGGATCTGCTGTTCGTCATGGCACGCGTGCTGGCGCGACAGCACGGCGGCGAAGTGCTGTGGCGGCGCAATCGCTGACGCGCGGCACTGTCTCAGCGACCCTCGCGCTGGCCCTGCTGTCGGCTGGCTGCCAGCGCGCACACACCGTCAGCGCCGCAGATGTGCCCGCCTTCGAAGTGTCGCTGGCTACGGGTAACCAGCATTCGGCGCTGGCCTGGCATGGCGGCAGTGCCGCGCACGATGTCATCTACCTGCAGGTGCTGAATCAGCGCGGTCGCGCCATCGGTGAACCCCGGCCCATCACCCGTGGACAGAGTGCCGCGTACGAGCCCGATCTGCAGTCCTTTGCAGATGGCTGGCTGCTGTCCTGGTATGAACAGCATCCCACCGAGAAAACCCTGATCGCCTGGCTGGCCGCCCTCGATGGCGCCGGTGAACTGCGCTGGAAGCAGGCACTGTCGGCGCCCGGCAGCGACGGACGCAGTCCGGTGGTACGCAGCAGCGGCGCGCAGATCCACGTGGCATGGATCGAAACGCACGCGGGCGAAGCGCCAGCCGTTTGGATCGCGAGCTTTGATCACGCCGGCAGACGACTGGCCGGACCGATCCGCGCTGCGGACGCCAGCACTGACACCTGGAACCTCAATGCCGCCGTCGATGCAGCGGGCAATTTCCATGTGGTCTATGACGCCACGCTGGGCACGCAGGGCAAGGAATTGCAGTTGCTGCGCATTGCCGGCGATGAAGTGAAGCAACGCCGCCTCAGCGCCGATGATGGTCATGCCTCGGTGTACCCCGACATTGCCTTGTCCACCGATCAGGCAGCGCTGACCTGGTTCGACTCACGCGACGGCAACGAGGAGATTTACCTGTACACCGGAGCGCTGGCCACACTGTTCAGCGACGGCGACATCGCCGGCCAGCGCATCACCCAGACGCCGGGCGCTTCCAGCGGTGCCTACCTGGCCTGGAATGGCTCGCGGCTGGGACTGGCCTGGTGCGACAACATCTCGAATCAGAACGAGATTTTCTTCGCCACCTTCGACTCGGGCGGCAAGCCGCTGGTCGCTGCACGCCAGCTGACCCGCACCGCAGCCCAGTCAGCGATTCCCTCGATCCGTCCCTGGGGCAGTGGCTTCGCCATCGCATGGAACGAATACCAGCTGGGCGACTCCAGCGCAGGCCAGGCGGGCATCGCCTCATCCGCAGCGATGTTGCAGATCGTCGAGTAGCGGGCGGCTCAGCCCAGCAGCGCCCGCAGGCGGGGCCAGTCGAAGGAGTCGCCGGGATCGGTCTTGCGGCCGGGCGCTATGTCGCTGTGACCCACCACCCGCTCCACCGACAGCGACGGATAGGCGCGACACAACGCGCCCGTAAGCGCGGCCAGCGCCTGGTACTGCGCGGCTTCATAGGGCACCTCGTCAGTGCCCTCCAGCTCGATGCCGATTGAAAAATCGTTGCAGCCCTCGCGGCCGCACCAGTTGGACTTGCCGGCGTGCCAGGCGCGCTGGGCAAAGGGCACGAACTGGATCAGCTGGCCGTCACGCCGCACCAGTACATGCGCGGAGACGCGTGTCGCGATGATCTGTTCGAAATACGGATGAGCCTCGGGCCGCAGGTCGCCCGCGAACAGCTGCTCGATCCACGGTCCGCCAAATTCGCCGGGCGGCAGGCTGATGCCATGCACGACAATCAGCTCGGGCAGCACGCCGGCGGGCCGCTCGTCGAAGTGCGTGGTCAGCACCTGGCGCACCTTCTGCAGGCGGCCGGTGGCGGTGTCGATGTGCAAGCTGGGCTGCATGGTGGGGATCATGATGCCAAAATGCGCTCAGTGAGCGAAGAACCTGCCGAATACCGGGCCATCTACAACGACACGCTGGCGGCGCGCGACCTGCGGCATGTGTGGCACCCGTGCACGCAGATGCACGACCACGAGACGCTGCCACCGATCCCGATCCGCCGCGCCAGCGGCGTGTGGCTCGAGGACTACGACGGCCGCCGCTACCTGGATGCCATCAGCTCCTGGTGGACCAATCTGTTCGGCCACGCCGAACCGCGCATCAGCGCCGCGGTGGCCCGGCAGGCGGGCGAACTGGAGCATGTGCTGCTGGCCGGTTTCACGCACGAGCCGGCGATTCGGCTCGCCGAAAAACTGTGCGCACTGGCGCCGCCCGGGCTCACGCGCTGCTTCTATGCCGATAATGGCTCGGCCGCCGTCGAAGTGGCGCTGAAGATGGCCTTCCACTACTGGCAGAACAGCGGCAAGCCGGCCAAGCGCAGGTTCGTCACACTGTCGAACAGCTATCACGGCGAAACGTTGGGCGCGCTGGCGGTGGGCAATGTGGAGCTGTACAAGCAGATCTACCAGCCGCTGCTGCTGGATGTGATCACCGTGCCCTCACCCGACTGCTATCAGCGGGAACCCGGCGAGAGCTGGGCCGCGTATTCGACGCGCCTGTTCGAGCCCATGGAGGCCACGCTGGCGGCGCATGCCGGCGAACTGGCCGCCGTCATCGTCGAACCGCTGGTGCAATGCGCCGGCAGCATGCGCATGTACGATGCCAGCTACCTGCGGTTGCTGCGCGCAGCCTGCGACCGGCACGGCGTGCTGCTGATCGCCGATGAGATCGCCGTCGGCTTCGGCCGCACCGGCACGATGTTCGCCTGCGAACAGGCGGGCATCACACCGGACTTCCTTTGCCTGTCCAAGGGACTGACCGGTGGTTACCTGCCAATGTCGGCGGTGCTCACCGGCGAGCGCATCTACGAGGCCTTCTATGCCGAGTACACCGAGCAGCGCGCCTTCCTGCACTCGCACAGCTACACCGGCAATGCGCTGGCCTGCGCTGCCGCGCTGGCCACGCTGGACATCTTCGCCACCGAACCGGTGCTGGAGCGCAATCGCCACCTCGCCGCGCACATGGCCGAACGCACCGCCCCACTGGCCGACCACCCGAACGTAGCCGAAGTGCGCCAATGCGGCATGATCCTCGCCATTGAAATCGTGCGCGACAAGACCACGCGCTCACCCTTCGACTGGCGCGAACGCCGCGGCCGCATCCTGTATCGCTACGCACTTGGCCACGGCGCGCTGCTGCGACCCATCGGCGACGTGGTGTACTTCATGCCGCCGTATGTGATCACGCCGGAGGAGATCGACCTGATGGTGGATGTGGCCGCCACCGGCATCGACGCGGCCTGTGCCTGATGCGGATCACGCGCATTCATGTCGGGGAAACCCTGCGCAGCGGCGCCGAGCTGGTGCTGCCCGTCGCCGCCAGCGCCCATCTGATCAAGGTGCTGCGGCTGCGCGTCGGCGCGCCGCTGACCGTGTTCAACGGCCAGGGCGGTGAATACGAAGCCGAACTGCTGGACGGCAGCAGCGCGGCGCGCATCCGCATCGGTGCACATTCGGCCATCGAGCGCGAATCACCGCTGTCTCTGACATTGCTGCAGGCCATTTCGCGCGGCGAACGCATGGACCTGATCGTGCAGAAGGCGGTCGAGCTGGGCGTGACGCGCATTGTGCCCGTGGCCGCCGAACGCAGCGTGGTACGCCTCGACGCCGCGCAGGCAGAAAAGCGCCGCGCGCACTGGCAGTCCATCGTCATCAGCGCCTGCGAACAATGCGGGCGCAATCGCATTCCCGAACTGGCGCCCGTCGTCGACACAGCCACCGCCGTCGCAGCTGCCGATGCGGCGGCGACCCGGTTGCTGCTGGCGCCCGAGGCCGACCGTACCTTGATCGATGCCGTGCGTGGCATCATCGCCGCCGTGCTGCTGATCGGTCCCGAAGGCGGACTCAGCGAACGCGAGGAACTGCTCGCCTCACGTCACGGCTTCAGCGGCTGCCGGCTGGGCCCGCGCATACTGCGCACCGAGACCGCGCCGCTGGCGGCGCTGGCAGTTGTACAGGCGGTAGCCGGCGATTTCGCCACCTGAGCGGAGAGGTGAGCCCATGCAGGGACTGATGCAGGATTGGCCACTGACCGTGAATCGCACGCTGGACCACGCCCGCGCGTTGTCGCCGCTGCGCGAAATCGTCAGCCGCAGTGTCGAAGGCCCGATCATCCGCGAGACCTATGCCCAGTTGTGGGAACGCGCGAAGCAGCTGTCGCACGCGCTGGACGAGCTGGATGTCAGGCTAGGCGATCGCGTCGCGACGCTGGCGTGGAACACCGGGCGTCACCTGGAGACCTGGTTCGGTGCGATGGGCATCGGCGTTGTCGTGCACACGCTGAACCCTCGTCTCTATCCGGAGCAGATCGCGTGGATCGCCACGCATGGCGGCGCCGAAACGCTGTTCACCGACCTGACGTTTCTGCCGCTGCTGGAGAAGATCCAGGATCAGTTGCCACTGGTGAAGCGCTTCGTGGTTTTTGCCGATACCGTACCGACGACCACTTTGCGCAACGTATTCGCCTATGAAAAGCTGATTGCAGGACGTCCACTTGATGCCGTGTGGGGTGAGTTCGACGAGCAGACCGCGGCCGGCCTCTGCTACACCTCCGGCACCACCGGACAGCCGAAGGGCGTGCTGTATTCGCATCGCTCCAACATTCTGCACGCGATGGCGGTCAACCAGACCGATGCATGGGGGCTGCGAGCACGCGACTGCGTATTGGCCATCGTGCCGATGTTTCACGCCAATGGCTGGGCGCTGCCCTTCATGGGCCCGATGACCGGCTTGAAGTTGGCGATGCCGGGTCCGAAGCTCGATCCGGCCAGTCTCTACGAACTGATCGAAAGCGAAGGCGTCACCATGGCCGCCGGCGTGCCGACGGTGCTGACTGCACTGGCGACCTATATGCAAACCAACAACCTCAAGCCCACCACGCTGGAGCGCGTGATCACCGGCGGCGCGGCAGCGGCGGAAAGCCTGGTGCGCACCTGGGAGACCGAGCTGGGCGTCGAAGTGCATCATGTCTGGGGCATGACTGAGATGAGTCCGGTCGGCACCACCGGCAAGCTGTGCCCGGTCTACAGCGAGCGCGGGCCGCGGGAGCGCATGGCCATGAAGGTCAAGCAGGGCCGGCCGCTGTTCAGCGTCGAGATGCGCATTGCCGACGAAGCAGGCAACGAAGTGCCGCACGATGGCCGGACGCCGGGTCGGCTGCTGGTGCGCGGGCCGGCGATCTCGCAGGCCTATTTTCGCGGCGAAGGCGCGCGCAATGCGGACGGAACCGTGCTCGAGCCGGACGGATTTTTCGACACGGGCGACATCGCCACGATCGATGCCGGCGGCTACATGCATATCACCGACCGCGCCAAGGATCTGATCAAGTCCGGCGGCGAATGGATTTCGTCGATCGCGATCGAGAACATCGTCCTCGGAGCACCGGGCGTGGCAT
>Ga0190274_10000633_pt1 | contig 20652 bp, 19 predicted proteins | sample Popmic531T_FD_133002 | JGI IMG/M metagenome (GOLD analysis project Ga0190274, IMG submission 133002) | Populus adjacent soil microbial communities from riparian zone of Yellowstone River, Montana, USA - 531 T | ecosystem: Environmental > Terrestrial > Soil > Riparian zone | place: USA: Montana... | reverse complement strand
TCAATGTCTGCATCTGTTCACTCATACCTCTGCCACCGCCGGAACCTTTACTACCTTTGACGATGGCGGAACGCTGGCCGCTATCTTCGCAGGACGTTGCCACATTAGATCGATTGCGAAGTAGACGAACGCAACTGCGCCGATGGCGAATACTGAGTCGCCGATCATTCGCAGCCAGCGCAGTGTCTGCATCAGGTCGGTCTGCATGAATTCGGAACTCCGCGCCGACCAGTAGCCGACTGAAACCGATTGATACGTCTGCATCAAACCAACCGGCAACAAACTCAGCACGATCTCCAACATCAATCCGATATTAATGGCCCAGAACGCAAACCAGATGGGTCGTTCCTTCCACTTGAGTTCCGGCTTCATCGCCCGCAGACAAAACAGCATTAGTCCCAGTCCGAGCGTGCCGTAGACACCGTAGAGGGCACCATGGGCGTGCACCGCCGTCGTGTTCAAGCCCTGCATGTAGTAAAGCGCGATCGGCGGATTGATCATGAATCCGAAAATTCCCGCGCCCACCAGATTCCAGAACGCAACCGCGACAAAGAAATAAACGACCCACTTGTATTGCTTCAGCCATGGTTTTGCTTTAGATCGCCGAATGTTGGCAACCGCTTCGTGACCTACCAAAAGCAGCGGAACGATTTCAAGTGCGCTAAACACTGAGCCGAAGGCGATCGCCACGGTCGGCGTTCCCGAGAAGTACAGGTGATGCAGCGTGCCGATGATTCCGCCGCTCAAATAGATCGCGCCTGAAAGCAATGCGGCCTGCGCAGCGCTCTCGGCCCGAATGACGCGCAGCTTGGCAAACAGGAACGCAATAACAACCGTTGCAAAAACCTCGAAGTATCCTTCGACCCAAAGATGCACGACCCACCAGCGCCAATATTCGACGACCGAAAGGTGCGAGCGCATTCCCCAGAAAAGTCCCGGACTATAGAACAAGGCGATTCCGGCAGTGGACAAGAAGTAGAGGGTGATGAGAGATCGGGGTGTACCTTTTTTCTTGAGCGCGGGAATAGCGGCTCGCGCAATCAGGAAAAGCCATAAGAGCAAACCAACAAAGAGTGCTGCTTGCCATACTCTGCCTAAATCAACGTACTCATAGCCCTGGTGTCCGAACCAGAACCAGAGACTGCCAGGCAGCTTGTGCATGACCGAAAGCCATTGCCCGGCCATCGAGCCCAGAACAACTATTAGCAACGCGCCAAAGAGAAGATCCACGCCGAGCTTCTGACGCTTTGGCTCGTAACCGCAGATGAAGGGAGCAATAAAGAGTCCCGCGGCCAGCCACGCGGTCGCAATCCAGAAAATCCCCAGCTGTGTATGCCAGGTTCGCGTGACTACGTAAGGCAGATAGTCGGCCAGTGGGATACCAAAGAAGCCGCCGCCTTCAACGCCGTAGTGTGCCGTAAGCATCCCCATTGCGATTTGCAAAAGGAACAGCAGCGTGACTACCAGAAAGTATTTGACCGTCGCTTTTTGCGAAGGCGAAATCTGGGCGCCGATTAGGGGGTCACCATCCGGCACATCGTCAGAAACGGATTTAGTTTCGTGCGAGGCGTAGTACCAAACCATCCAACCGATGCCCGCCAACAACATCATGACGCTGACGCCTGTCCAGACAATTGCACTGCTGGTCGGAACGTTACCGACGAGCGGCTCAGACGGAAAATTACTGGTGTACGAAATTGTGTTGTTGGGACGATTAGTCGCCGAAGCCCACGAAGTCCAAAAGAAAAAGGAGTTCAACTGGCGAAGTTTAGCTGGGTCGGCTTGCGCGTTGCGCTGAACGGCGTAAACAGTTTTTCCGTTGGTGAAAATATCAGTATAGTGTTTGAGATTATCTTCAAAGGCGCGGGCGCGAACCGGTTCGATGGTTAGCCGGCCGCTGGCTTCGTCATAGTTGTTTTTTCGTACCGTATCTTGTAATCGTTGGCGCAAGACCGCTTTCTGTTCCGAAGTCAGGTTCTCGTAGTTGTTTGAAAAGTCTTTCCTGGACCAGTCGTTCAGGATGAACATTGCCTCGCGATGCAGATAGTCAGCGGACCAATCGGGTGCAACGTAAGAACCATGACCCCAAATCGAACCGCTCTCCATTCCGCCCATTGCCTGCCAGACGTTTTGCCCATTGGAGATTTCCTCCGCGGCAATCAGTACCTGGCCATCAGTTGTCACGACTTCGCGCGGAATCGGCGGCGCTTGGCGGAAAATCTCCGTGCCGACCCAGCCTAAGATCGCGAAAGAAAATACAAAGATTGCGATAAAAATGAGCCAGAGTTTTTTCATGTGGCCTTATCCTTACTCTCAGTGGCACGCTGAGAGTTGATTAGCACTACCGACAAGAGCTACGAATTCTTAACTAAAATTATGAGTGGCTATTCTTCCGATTCATCCTTCTCATCCTGAAGGTTCCCCAGATTGTCTTCTCTGTCCTTCACAAATAGTGGCGGCGAAGGTTCGTTGCCAGAGGGTTCATACACCTCCCCCTTTTTGTCGCCTTCGTCTTTCAGCTCCTGGCCCAATTCATTAACTGCTTTCCAGTTCTTAGTGTCGTCGGCGGAATGTAGGCCCGCTTCAACTCCTTGTTTGAACTGGGCAGAATTCGTGTCCACGTGTTGTTCGATGTCGTCGCTCATAAAGTACCCTTCTTAGACAACCCCAGCCTCGGCGTCACTTCCCGAGTCTCTCCGTGCCTTGTTTGCAGCGGCAAGTCTTCAAAGCGGAGATAGCCTTTCGCTTTCAACTCTCGAAACGCGTCCTGGCTCGCCTCTTTGTCGCTAAACAAACCGATTTCCCAAGCTCCCGCCCCATAAATTCATTGCGTGAGTAACCTAATAGGGGAAGCGTTGGCTTCGAGTGAATTGATTAGAAAAGGAGTAGGACCACCTTACAACTCAAGGGGCTGGGGGTCTGTGCGGTAGCGCACAGACCAACGCTTCAGCGAGTTCTAAACTGACCCACTTGGTTCCCCCTAAACAACAGGCAACAATGCGTTCACCCCGCCCGAGGTCCATGCGTGGGTCCGCGCTGAAGACTCTCTTGAGATGTTAAACCGCCATGCCCAAAGATGATCGAGCCATCCTGGAACTGCTCAAAGACGAATTGACTCTCATCGAGCAAGGCGGTTATGGACGCTCGGTTCGCACGCCGTGGTTACCGAAGTCGGCATTTCAGGACTCTCTCACTTGCATTAATTATTCTGATCCTGCTCGGACCCATCCCTGTAATGACTGCCAATTGATCGATTTCGTCGCCGACGAACACCGCTCGGAGGACGTTCCTTGCCACTTCATTGCTTTGAACGAAGCCGGCGAAACGATCGAGGATCTGGAGGCGGAGGGTAATCAGGCGAAACTGGAAACCAATCTCAAGCAATGGATGAGGACCAAGATCAAACAGATCGAGGCTGAAAAGGTCACGGAGCTTCAAACCTGACGCCGACCAAATTCATCAAGTTGCTGCTGATCTGTGCGATGTTGTTCTGCGCACTCTCGTGGTTTGCTTCAGCGCAGACTTCGCAAGTGGTTAGCCTTGAAAAGAAAGAACCAAAGCCCACAAGCGTAACCACTGAAGATTCCGGTTACGTGGGTAGCGATGCCTGCAAGGATTGTCACGAGGATCAGTTCAAAGCCTTCTCCCACACCTCGCATGCCCAACTCGCAAAGCTAGGCAGTTGGAAAGAAAAAGTTACCGGGTGTGAAGCCTGCCACGGTCCCGGCAAGGCCCATGCGGAGGAAGGCGACCCGGCGAAGATCCTTTCGTTCAAAAACAAATCGTCCAAGGCAATCTCCGAGACTTGTCTCTCCTGCCATGCCGGCAGAGAAGAGCACAACAACTTCCGTCGCGGCGAACACTGGCGCAACGATATTGGCTGTACAGAGTGTCACTCGGCGCACACCGCCGCGACCGGCCGCAACTTACCAAACTCAAACGTACTTGTGTCGCGGGCAAACGCCCAGAAGCCCGGCTTCTCCACAATCCACCTTTTGAAGGTGAGCGAGCCGCAGCTTTGCATGAGTTGTCATAGTGAAGTGAAGCCTGATTTTACCAAGCCATTCCACCACAAGGTTCTCGAAGGCGCGATGAAGTGCAGTGATTGCCACAATCCGCATGGCGGTTTTGAACTCAAACAAACGAGGCTCGCCACCGGCGCGGATGCGGCTTGCATTAAGTGTCACGCGGACAAGCAGGGTCCGTTCACCTACGAACACGCGCCGCTGAAGACTGAAGGGTGTACGGCTTGTCACACGCCACATGGCTCGTCTCATCCAAGGTTGTTGAGGTTTGGCGCTGTCAGCCAACTTTGTCTGACTTGCCATAGCGTTGCGCATGACGTGGGGGCCGTTGAGCCTGCCGGTCCGCAGCACAATCTCAACGCTCAGTACAACAACTGCACGGCTTGTCACGTGAAGATTCACGGCTCGCATACCAGTCCAGTCTTCTTTAGGTGACGCGTGCCCGTTGATGAGAATTGGATATGAGGGCTATCAGATTGAGCAGTGAAGCGCTATGAAGAGCAGACTTACAGCGATATTGGCGGCGACAGTTCTCGGCATATTGTTACTGACGTCCGTAGCCTTCGACACAAACGCGCAACAACCAACTCCCAGCCCTACCCCGAAGAAATCTCCCGAAGCTAAGAGCGAACCGTCCCCCGTCGAAGCTGGAGAAGATGCGGGCGACTACACCATCATCTCCAGTTTGGAGGTTGGCTATCGCGGCCTCAGCGTCGTTGGCGATCACAACAAGTATCAAAGCGATCTAAATTATAGAGCTGGCCCACGCTTGTTTGACTCAAGCTTTCTCATGCGCTCAAAGGACGGTAAGGGCGATCTATTCGACAGTCTGCTGGTGACTTCGACCGGTTGGGGATCGGATCCCTACGGTAACCTCCGAGTCAACGTCGAGAAGCCGAAGTGGTATCGATTTGACGCCACTTACCGCAAGTTTAAATACTTTAGGTTCGTCAACAATCTGGCAAATCCGAATTGGGTTTTTTCACCGGCGAGTTTCAGTGTCGCGCCCAATCCCGTCACCGGCGAGCACGGCTACAACACGAACACCCAGATGGGAGATTTCGACCTCAGCATACTGCCTAAGAATCGGATAATCAGATTCAACGTGGGCTACTCGCCTGAGCGTTACAGCGGCCCGGCATACACAAATTACCACTTCGCCGGCGGTGAGTTTAACTTCCTCTCGAATCTCCGGTCGCGGGCTAACGACTACCGCGTCGGCGCTGACGGCAAGGTCGGGCCAATCGACTATTCCTTCCTGCAGGGCTTTCGCCGTTTTCGCGATGACAGTTTCGTCAGTCTGGGACCGACCCCGGGAATAAATCTCAATCCTGCCGCCGCGAGCCTGACAAGTTTCAATCGCAACGAACCCACCCGCGGCAGCGTTAACTACACGCGGTTTAGTGTGCACACACTGGTCGCTAAAAAGCTGGACATCACCGGGCGCATCGTCTACAGCAAAGCCACGTCCAACTTCGCCTTCGTAGAGAGTTCTACGGGTAGAAACCTGAACCCGAGAATTACCGGATGGCCTCCGACCCCGCCCGCGGCCGTGCCCAATATTCTCAACCTAGGCCAGTACAACATCAACGGCAGCGCCAGCCGGCCAAACACGCTGGTGGATATCGGCGCGACGTTTCTCGCGACGGACAAACTGCGCATCTCGAATACGTTTCGGGTCGAAGACTTTACGATCGACGCCTTCGCAGTGTTTAGTGATTTCTTTTCTATCACGCGCAACCTCACGGGCGGTGGCACCAGGACCGACACTGTAAGCTTCAGCAACCTGGACGCCAATCGGGTTACCAAATATCGCAAATATCAGAACACCCTCGAGGTCGACTACCAGTTCAACGCTCGCTACTCGATACACTTTGGCTATCGTTATGGCAGCCGGCGGATCGAAGAAAGCTTCGAGGGATTCAATCTCGGCTCCAGTGGGTCGGTGACGCCCCCTCCAGCACGTAGCTCAAGCATCGAAGTCGAGAATAACCACACGCATGCATTCATTGGTGGGTTCAAGGCACGGCCGGCAACGAACTGGACTGTGTACTTCGACGCCGAGCACGGTACGGCCGACAACGTCTTTTCGCGGATCGGCAATTACAACTACACGAATATTCGCGCCAAGAGCAGGTATGCACCGAGCAAGACGCTCTCCTTCAACGTTTCGGTCATCACGAGGAACAATGCTAATCCCTCGGAGATTGCGGGCGTCTCGTTACAAGACTTCGGCGTCGATACTAAGTCGCGCCTGTTTACCGCGTCGGTTGACTGGGCCCCCAATTCCAGACTCGCATTTAGCACCGGTTACAACTACAACTGGGTTAACAGCGATGCGGTAGTCGATTATTTTTTCAACAGCCTCCGGCATCCTCTTGGCCACAGCCTGTACTTCCTCAGAAACAATTTCTTCTTCGTGGATGCGACTGCGCAGCTCTGGCCGCGTCTGACTCTGTATGCGGCGTATCGCGTCAATCAGGACAACGGCCAAGGCAACCGGCTTGCGGATCCGACCGGAACACCCGGCACTTTGATTTCGTCGTATCCGATGAATTTCCAGTCGCCGGAAGCGCGACTCGCGATCAAAATCAACCGGCGCCTGGATTGGAACCTCGGGTATCAGTATTACAACTACAACGAGAGCGTACTTGTCGGTCCGCGCCCGCAGAACTATCACGCGCATTTGCCCTATACGTCATTGCGTTTTTACTTTGGTCGCAGGGAATGAAAACGGCTTCGAAGCTGCAGTTGTAACGCAAACTGTTAGTTTGCGTTAGCCGTTGAATGCCGCGACTGCAAACCAAAAGTTTGCGTTACATCGCGATGGCAAACCCTTCCTGACGGAGCTGCCGAGTGTTTCTTCGCATCTTGAGCACAAGCAGAATTGCGTTGACCATGCTTGCCTTTTCGTTAGTCCAACATTTCGCGTCGGATGCGAGCGGCGGCGGCTTGACTAAACCCTCACAACGACGTTCACCAGTCAGTAGGAAACAAAACAAGCAGCCCCGCATTGACTATTCCAAGTTCTCGCACAACACGCACGTCGCGCAGCAGAAGCTGGCCTGCGATTCCTGTCATAAGTTTCCGACAAAGAACTGGAAGGAAGTGCGCCAGGGTGACGCTGCGTTTCCCGATGTAGCAGAGTTTCCGGAACACTCAGCTTGCGTCAACTGTCACCGGCAACAGTTCTTTGCGCGGGAGAGGCCTGCACCGGCTATCTGCTCGAACTGCCACGTGAAGGCGACTCCGCGCGACACCGCTCGCTTCCTGTTTCCCAGTCTCGGTGACATTACGGCCACGTTGAAACTGAACAAAGACCTCGCTACAGAATTCGCGATCAACTTTCCGCATGACACACACCTGGACGTTGTTGGACTGGGCGCTCCTCTTCAGCCGCGTAGTCGTGTTGGTTTTGTGACCGTCTCCTGGCAGGAGAAAACACCTTTGACCGAATCGACGGAACCAAAGAGTTGTCCTATCTGTCATCAGACCTTTCAGCCGCAGGGTAAGTCCGACGAAGAATACGTCACGAAGCCGCCCAAGAATATTGGGGACGCTTTCTGGCTAAAGAAAGGGACGTTCAAGACGCTGCCGAATAGTCATACGGTCTGCTTCACTTGTCATAACACCGACGCAGGAATCGCGCCTGCGCCATCCGAGTGCAACGCCTGTCACAAACTCGCGACGCCGCACGCCATACTAAAAACCGACTTCGATCCAAAACTCGCCGAGACAATCGGTGTAACCGACAAGACGATTTTGACAACGTGGTCCCGGCGCATTTCTGCCGGCGCTTTCCGACATGAGGGTGGAGAACACCCAAACGTAAGCTGCATCAACTGCCATAACGTGGCGACGATGAACACAACGATGAACACCGTGATGGACACCGTCGAAATGAAAACGCTGGCCGTTCCGGTGCGCTCATGCGGCGGCGCCGAAGGTTGTCACATCACGGCGACAACAGACGATGGAGGAGCTCTTAACTACGAGATCGATCAAAAGAAGAAGGCTTTGGCATTTGTCTGTACGAAGTGCCACATCAACTTTGGCAAAGAGACTGCGCCGGAAAATCACATGGAGGCGATCCCTGCGTCAAGTCCGAAAGCGAAGCCCTCGTTGTAATTGATCATGAGCGACCTCGTTGAAAGAAATAAGTCAACGAGCCGGCGAATCCCGGCGGGTGTTGTGATCGTTTTGGTTGTCATGGTCAACATCGCCTTCTCGATGTCTGCCGGTGGAAGAGGACCAACCGAGCAAGAAATGAAGGTGCCTGAAAGTGGCGACTACTCGAAGTTTCAACACACGTCGGTGTATCACGCGCGCATGCCGTGCTTGCTCTGTCATAAACGCGAGACGAACGCGCCGCGCCCAACGATGCCGGGAAGATCGAGTCACTTGCCGTGCGCTGGTTGTCATGTAAAGCAGTTTGCTGATTCAGCGAATCCGATCTGCACCATCTGTCACAGCAACGCGCAGTCTGGAACTTTGAAACCATTTCCACGACTGAGCAGCTTCAACATGAAATTCGATCACGCCCGCCACGCGAGAATGGGCGGTGCTGGTTGCGTCACTTGTCATCGTCCCAATCGCAGCGGTGTCGCTATGACCATTCCGGCGGGAACGAATGCGCATGTCACTTGTTATCAATGCCACGGTCCGCAAGCGAAGTCCGGCGACAAGCAGATTTCTTCGTGTGGTGTTTGTCATGAATCAGGGCGTCACGTCCGCACGCGGGAGATGGCTGCGGCTTTTCGCGTTGGCTTCAGCCATGCGAAGCACAACAGGGACGAAGGGCTGAGTTGTAATGATTGTCATCGTGTTCGAGCCGGGGCAGCGCAACGGCTGCAAGTGACAGCGCCGCAGCCGCTCAATCATCACGCGTCGCCCGGCGCGTTTAGTTGCATGTCCTGCCACAACGGGAAGCGGGCCTTTGGCGGTGACGACTCTTCAGTTTGCACGAGGTGCCACACGGGGACTACCTGGCACTTTTGATAACTGATGCAAAGAAGGGATGTCTTGATTTTGGTTTCTCTGTGCGATCTCAGTGTTCTCTGTGACTCGGTGGTGAATGCTTGCCACGTAAGATCACCACTGAGACACAGAGTCCACAGAGGATGCACAGAGAAGAGGTTCAGTTTTACGACCGTACCCAAAAGGAGAAATGATGAGATTCTTGACAGTATTCGGGCTCTTCGTCTTGGCTGTTTTAGTTTCAAGCACATTCAGTCCCGAGATTACAGCACAGGACGGGCGCCAGGCCCCGGATGTACGCATGCTCGGACCGGAGGCAAAGCTGGGGGTTGTGAAGTTCAGCCACCTCGACCATGTCACCAAGAATCGCAGCATTGAGGGCGGCAAGATTGCATGTGTTGAATGTCATCATACCGCTCAGCCGGCTTCCGAAGCTGCCAAGCATCCCCCATTGAAAACAGCCTGGCCTGGGGACCGGACGAGTACTCTTACTGCGGACCAGTTTGAGAAAGACCCAACCGCGCCTGAAGTAGTTGTCTGTCGCGATTGTCATGCTCGCACTGACACCAAGCCGAAGCTCTTGCCGGAAGTTCCGCAAATCAAGCTGGAAGTCGGAACTGAGTTGGTTACCTTGACTAATCAACAAGCCTTCCATCGCAACTGCGCTGGTTGCCACGATGAGATCGTGAAAACGAGCAAAGAGCTCAATCCGCCAACGTCCAGGAAATGTACCGCTTGTCACAAGAGGGTTGCATCGTAGCGAGGAATATTTTGCCAACAACTCCCCTAATCGCTGAGCGAAAGGCCCAAAGCGATAATAGAACCTTCAATTCCCTGGATTTGCAGCGGTCCGCGCATCCAATCTATCGCAACTACGGCTGACATCGGATTCACCTAGATTTTCAACGGGAAGGCTTGGATAGTAATTATGAAGATCAGAAAGATCATAACAATCACAGGGATACTGACATCATTTTTTGCGGTTGCAGTTATCGTTCCAAATGCGTCAAAAACAGCCAGCGACGATCAGTTCGACACCGTCGCAACCTACAAGACAAAGTGCGTTGCGTGTCACGGGCAGAAGGCGGAGAAGAAGTTTGACGCGAGTCTGCCCGAAGCGCAGTTGATCGACATCGTTATGAAGGGTAAAAAGCCTGAGAAGCCGCCGAACATGCCGGCCTACGGCGAAAAGGGTGTCACCGCGGAACAGGCGAAGGCGCTGGTTGAGCAGATGAAGCAGTTAAAGAGCACTCCGTAGAACCGCTCCGATCGCTTCAACGTTTAGATCGGGTTTCCGGCATGCCTTTCCCTTTTCGTTTCGCTGCAACGACAGGAGACGCGAATGGAGAGGCGTGCGTCTTTGCCTTTAAGGAAGGTTCGCATCTCGGCACGGGACAACCTCATGAGCGATGAAGCACCCGCAGTAAGAACACCAACTCTCTTTCGCAACTACATCAGCTTCGCAGGAGCGGTAATAGTTGCCGCCAGTCTTGCAAGCATCATTCTGCTTTTCTTAATCGAGTTGACGAAGGCCGCGGACAATCCTTACCTCGGCATCGTCACTTATGTAATTCTGCCGGCGTTTCTGATTCTGGGTTTAGTCATTGTTGCGGCCGGGATGTTGATCGAGCGCCGCAGGCGTCGGCGATCGCCGGATTCTGAAATTGCCGCCTATCCAAAAATTGATTTGAACGATCCACGCCAGCGGCGGATCGCCTTCTCTCTGGCCGGCGTTTCGTTCGTCTTCATTTTCATGAGCGCCTTCGGCAGCTATCGTGCTTACGAGTATAGCGAGTCGGTGGAATTCTGCGGGAAAACGTGTCACGCGGTAATGAAACCGGAACACGTAGCTTTCCAGGCTGGCTCTCACGCCAGAATTCGCTGCGTTGACTGTCACGTTGGCCATGCAACCGGGTCGTATGCGCGGTCCAAGCTCAACGGCGCTCGTCAACTTTATTCGCTGGCGTTCAATAAGTATTCAAAACCGATTACTACCCCGGTGCACAACATGCGTCCGGCAAACGAAACGTGCGAACATTGTCATTGGCCCTCCAAGTTTTATGGCGCACAGCTCAAGACTTTCAACCACTACGCCTACGACGAACAGAATTCTTTACGGCAGACGCGAATGCTGATCAACGTCGGCGGCGGCAGTCCGGACGGTGGTCCAGTTGCCGGCATTCATTGGCACATGAATCTTGGCAATGAGGTCTCATACATTGCCACGGACAGCCATCGCCAGGTGATTCCCTGGGTTCGTGTGAAGGACCGGCAGGGAAACGTGACCGAGTATTACGATCGCACGCGGCCGCTCGGCGCTGAGCAAGTTTCGCAGGCAGAGAAGCGGCGCATGGATTGTATCGATTGTCACAATCGTCCGGCGCATGTGTATTTGTCGCCTGACGTCGCGTTGGACCAATCCCTGGTCGCGGGCAGGCTTGATCCCTCGCTGCCGTATCTCAAACGACAGGCAGTCGATTCTCTTAGCAAGCCCTACGCAACTGAGAATGAGGCCGTGAAGGCGATCGCTACAAGTCTCGATGCTTTTTATCGAACTAACTACGGCGAGCTCTACGGGCAAAAAGGAGAGTTGGTAAAAGGCGCAATCAGTGAGACCCAGCGCATCTATCAAACCTATTTCTTTCCGGAGATGAAAACAAACTGGGAAACTCACCCTAACAATATCGGCCACCTTTATTCTTCGGGTTGTTTCCGTTGTCACGATGGCGAGCACGTCAGCAATACCGGCAAGATCATCTCCAAGGATTGCAGCATCTGTCACACGGTTCTGTCTGATTCGGCCCGACCGTTGACAGCCATTAAGACTCTGCCCGTTCAGCACCCGGTCGACCTCGGCGGCTTGGCCGATCGCAAATGTGAAACCTGCCACAGGGCTAACGAACCGTTCAAACATCCGGTTAATCTTGGCGACGTCTCAATGTTTCAGTGTGTCGAATGTCATCCGCGAAAGGGATAAGCGTAAATCGTTTTCTGAAATCCTATGGGCGAACACGACGTCGATACGCAGTTTGACGAGAGCAAGTCGCAGGCCTTTATGAAGGCGCTGCTTGAAGACCTGCGCGCCCTGGAATCCATGATCGAAACCGGTCGCTTTGAGACTGGCGTGAGGCGAATCGGCGCCGAACAGGAAATGTTCCTCGTCGATCGCAGCCTGCGGCCGGCGCCGATTTCTTTGGAAGTCCTGGCTCACGCCAAGGACGCACGACTAACAACTGAGATCGCCAGGTTCAATCTCGAAGCCAATCTCACCCCGCTGTCGTTGACCGGACGATGTTTTAGTTCGATGGAGGAAGAGCTGCAGGAGCTTCTCGGGTTGGTGCGGAGGAGTGCCGCAACTTTCGGCGCCGACGTGCTTCTTTCCGGCATTTTGCCGACGCTGCAAAAATCAGATCTGACGTTGGAAAATCTGACGCCCCTTCCCCGCTACCACGCGCTTAACCGCGGCGTGATCGGCCTCCGGGGAGGACCTCTATCGATTCACATTAAAGGGCTGGACGAACTCCAGATCACCCACGACAACGTGATGATGGAATCCTGCAATACAAGTTTCCAGGTGCATTTTCAAACGAGCCCGGCCGAGTTTGCCTGCGCGTACAACATGGCTCAAGCAATCACGGCTCCTGTGCTCGCAGCCGCGGTTAATTCGCCTCTCCTATTTGGCCACCGGTTATGGCAGGAAACGCGCGTGGCTTTGTTCCAACACTCGATCGACTCGCGTTCTCCTAACCAATTGGCCCGCAGCCAGCCAACGCGAGTGAGTTTTGGCGAGGGTTGGCTTAAGAGTTCGGTTGTCGAACTCCTCCACGATCAGATTTCGCGCTTCCGTCCGATCATGATCGCGCAGCCGGATGAAGATCCATTTCAGGTCCTGGCGCGCGGCGAGGTTCCGCTTCTCTCCGCACTGCGCATGCACAATGGCACCGTGTGGCGTTGGAACCGCGCCTGCTATGGCGTTGCCGATGGCATTGCCCACTTGCGGATCGAGAATCGCGCGCTGCCATCTGGACCAACCGTGCAAGATGAGATGGCAAATACGGCTTTCTTTGTCGGGTTGATGGTCGCACTGCCGCCGGAGTATGGCGAGATCGCAAAGCGCTTGAGTTTCGACGATGCCAAGGTAAACTTTTTTGCCGCGGCCCGGTACGGATTGAATGTGCAGTTGAAATGGCTTGACGGCAAAAGCCTCAGCGCGAGTTCTCTGATTCTGAATCAACTCTTGCCCTTGGCGGGTGCCGGTCTTAAGGAAGCTCGGGTTGATTCAAGCGATATAGATAAATACCTCGGCATCCTGGAGGCACGCGTTCGCAGTGGCCAGACAGGAGCGCAATGGATGCTCCGGTCGTTGACGTCACTCGAAGATCACAAGCGGGATGACCCAATCGACATGCGGACCCGGCTACTGACTGCGACTATTCTGGCGCGGCAGAAGGAGGCCCAGCCGGTGCACGAGTGGGAATTGGCCGAGCGATGTGAATCGGACGACTGGAGCCAGAGCTATCAAACCGTCGGGCAATTCATGTCAACCGATCTCTTCACAGTGCGGCCTAACGATCTGGTCGATCTTGCAGCCAGCTTAATGGAATGGCGGCACATCAGGCATGTTCCCGTCGAAGACAAAGACGGCCGGCTGGTGGGACTCGTAACTCATCGTGGGCTTTTACGCCTGTTGAGCCGGAGCTCGACCGCGCCCGATGCGACTGCGATTACGGTGCAAGAGATCATGAAGCCGAATCCAACCAGAGTGTCGTCAACAACGTCGACGCTGGAAGCCATCGACATTATGCAACGCTCTGGTATTGGTTGCCTTCCGGTAGTCGATGACGACCAGCTTGTGGGCATCGTTACCTCATATGATTTTCTGACTGCTACCGCGAACCTCTTTAAGCAACACCTCATGAGCGCCTCGAAGCGAGAAAACAGCGCAAGAATGCGCAGGGCGTCAGCTAAAGGCTTCAGCCGGTCTTAAGACTCGAGTCGACGACGAGAAATTTCGGTTTGTAGTTTCTCAGAGTCAGCCTATGGTTTTGAAGCTTTCGCCTGGCGATCACGGAAAGTGATCCAATGGGTGCTTAGCGAAGCGTTGCAATTGGGGCTTCGAGTCTCGAGCCCACCTTGCGCAGCGCTGCCAGGCCTCCGCATTACACACAAAGTATTTAAGTTGCAGGAGATCACTGAGTTACAGGCAAGGCGTATTTTCTCCGTTTACCATTCGTTCCCTTTTACTCTGGTTTTTTACCATTGCGTGCGGTTTTTTCTGGCCACGTATTGGCCACTTGGGTAATCGGGTCTTGAGAGTGGGAGAGGGGAAACCCACCCGGCAAAGAGGACTACGCGCGGCGGAGACATCCTCCGGCATTACTCTGAGTTATTGGGCTGGCATTTGAGAATTTTGAAAGGCGGCCTTTACTTCAGGGCTGCGCAGAACAACGATTGCCCAAATACCGATCGGCACACCCAAAAGGCAGCAGAGTGAGGAGAAAGGCATCAGCGCGAGTATCGCAGCCATTAACGCAAGTGAATATTTTCGAGCGCTCAGCATTTGAACACCACCGTAAATTATTATCGGGGCGGTAGCGATCGAGATTAGGCTTACCAGCGGAAAGTAAACCATTGATGCTTCGTAGCCCAACCTTTCGGCGTCATTAACAATTACTCTTTCCTCTCCTTTAATTAATGACGCTATACGTCCCAGGAGTAGAAGTATCGAGGCCAGAATGTTAAGCGCACCCAGACTGATCAAACCTACAGCCGGCAATCGCAGCTTATTCATCACGCTGTTCATACGAACTCCGTTTGAAGAAACATTTGTCGAAGTTGAATGTCCGTTACTTGTCCGTCGACTACGCACTCCGTTAGTCGCTCGGATGAATCACATGTGTTGTTCTACTCCGCCCTTGCTCTGCGTCTCCACGGATTGGGAATTCGAAAACATTTTACCGCAGAGACGCAGAGAGCGCCGAGGACGCGCCGAGAAAACTTGCTCGGCAAGTGGCGCCCGAGCTGAACACTATTACGGTCGTGCTTACGCATCAGCCAGCCGACGCCGCCGCCGAGGGTGAGTCCGGCAACGCCGGTGTGGCTCACGATTCCGCCGGTGGTGGCCAGACCGTGCGCCTGTGTCTCGTGATCGACGTCTCCCCACAGCGCAGCACCCTGCACCCAGGAGTGGGGCGGAGTCCCGGATAGAATCAGGTACACCGCAAAGCCTGAGGCCTTCCGCAGATCGGCCGACGACACCACGCGAATGGCTTTCGCTCCGTTAGGAGCGAGATGTTTATAGAACTCGGATAATGGTCCAACAGCGCCGTAAACAGATCCACTTTTAGTGGACTACCCTCTAGAATGTGAATCTAAGATAAGTGGAGCTTGCGGTTGTGTTCTCATCCAAGACCTCCATCGAGCCTATGAAATCCGAAGCCTTCACGCTGCGGAGAAATTCAATGTTTACTCGTACCATCACTTGAGCGCGATTCGTTCCTGGTTCGCCCGCAATGTTCAAAGCTTCGCGGGAAACGTCCGCAAAGCGCCATTCGCCGGCCGGCACCTCAATCCGCTCCGATCTAAAGAGCACCTCGTTGCTTGTGTTATGCACAGTGAAAAACCAACGATATGGCGTTGCGCGCGCCGTGCCGACAGTGAGCCGCATCTTCTGTCCCGGGCCGATCGCGCATAAAAGAACAGCCAGGGCACCACTACTTAAACCTTTATCTTCATCGGCCTGGGCGCGCACTGTGTCAGGTTGCCGCCAGGAGGTTCCCAGTTGAAAACCTCCTGCGATTAGGGCGACTAGGATCAGGCCGATCACGCATCTGCTGCGAAGAGTTTTGTTCTTCATCTCGTTACTCCTTTAAATCATGTCAAGTAATTCGGCGTCGGGTGTCGAATTCGGAAAAACTCGAGCGGGGGGTCTTTCATTACCAGGATAAGGTCGCCGGGAAACAACATCGCGAATAGGAAGCCTGAGAAAACGGTCTCGATACCCTGGCTGGCTTAATTCGAGCGACTCTTTTTCTTTGCGGTATTTTCGGCCACCATTTTGTAAGCAACATAATACTTGTAAATATTGCTCACATAATTGACAGTCTCGGCTCCGATCTCCTTCGCCGCGACGATCTCCACGTTGTTAAACCATGCGTTGGGATCGAGGCCTTCAGTCTCGGCCACTCTTCTCAGCTTTGCAATGCGGTTTGGACCGGCGTTGTAAGAAGCGAAGGCAAAGAGTCCGTGGTTCACTTTGGTCATCTTCGCTTCCTTAAAGTAGTTATCCATTATGAAGTCCAGATACTTAACGCCCGCATTAATGTTCTTTTCCATGTCCCTATCGACACCGGAAATATTTATCGGATCGCCGCTGGCCGTGCTCGGTTTTATTTGCATGACGCCGACGGCGCCTGCCGGGCTGGTTTTCGTTTGGTCGATTTGCGATTCCTGATAAGCCTAGGCCGCGATCATCAGCCAATCAAAACCGTACTGCGCGCCATGCTTTTTGAAGAAATCAACCGCAGACTTAAATTTCTCCATCTCTTGAGGCGCGACGTTATTCTTCGCCCACTTGGTGTCCTTCAGGTATTTCTGAAGTAGCGTGTTTCCGAATGCAGTACCTGCCTTGTGATCTTTAACGAACTCATTGATGAGGCTGAGAAATTGCGGAGTTCCTTTCTGGACAGCCCAGCCGATCCGATCTCCGTCAGCGATTGACAGGTCATTGTGGACGGTGATGCCGTCATAGACTTTCCCCCAAAAGCCGGCAACCAGATCGTCCATGACGGTGACTCCGACCAGACCGGCATTGACCATATCGAGAATGTCTGAATCCTGCAGGTTTTCATCAGCAGTCCTGAGGATCAGTTGAGGCCGTCCTGACTTCTTGAAGTGTTGGTTCAGGCGTTCGAGGTTGGCCCAATAACGGCTGATTCTCCTGACGAAAACTTCTTTCCCTGAAAGATCTTCAACACTCGCGATCTGCGGAGCCGCAGATCCGCTCACGATAACTTCCTTAGCACCTTCACGAACCGGGTCGGAAAAATCGACAAACTTTTGCACCTCCGGGACGATCGGAATGTTTGAAGCCGCAATGTCACCCCGGCCGTCCTGCATCCTCTTGATCCCTTCTTCGCGCTTTACGGGAATGAACACCAGGTGCACCGGCTTGTCGCCAGTATTGAGTTTTCGGTTGAGAAATTTTTCAAACTCCTTCAGGGCTTCATAGTTTATTCCACGAGGTTGAGGACCGTCGTAAAAGAAATTGGTTTTGTCGTAGAGCACCAGCGCGCGGATGTATCGCCGTTCGCGCATTCGGTCGATATCGCCGGTCCAATGCTCGTTCTTCATGCGCTCAAGCACTGAAGGGTCGATATTCTCGGGAGCCTCGGATAACTGAGTTGGTGTGGGCGCGGCAGGTTGTTGCGCATCTGAAGGTGTGCCAGTCTGGGTCGGCTTTGTGCAGGCTTGAACGGTAATCAAGACCACACACGAAAGCAGGGCCGGCGTAATAATCTTTCTCATCTTCACACGGCGGGTAGTGAATCCCGGTGAACAGTTTAGAGTGAGGCGATATCGGCAGTAACCTGTAAATTCTTACAGGGGTTTGGTCGGAAGGACCGGAGTGATCATGTCGGCCTATGCTGCGCACCCACACCCCGACTAACTCCCAAAGGGAGAGGGGAATAATTCCGAGTTGACCGGCTCAACCAGTCCCGATTTATCGGGACGGCATATTCGTAGCCCACAGCGCAAGCTGTGGGTTAGTTGCAAATGACGTAAGCCGAGCCCCGGAGGGGCGACATAAAACCCTTCCGAATTATGTCGCTCGGTTCGCGAGCTGGAGATTCAATTGGGAATGTGAACCCACGGCTGGCGCCGTGGGCTACGGATATACCGTCTGCTTCGCAGACTGGTTGTTATGAAACGCCTTTGGCGTCAAACAAATGCGGACGAGGACGTCCGCGGCCCAGGAAAAATGAAAACGGCGCGCGTGTTCCTCAGGGTCGGCGGCCTTTGATCAGGCGGTAAATTGCCAGCAGGATGACGGCTCCGACCACCGCCAGCACCAGGCTCATTAAGAACCCGGGTTGGGTCAAGTCGCGGACGTCACCATGAGTAGCGGCGCCGTAGCCGAGTAGGGCTCGACCGATGTAGCCACCGATAACGGCTCCGGCAATCCCAAGCAGGATCGTGATTATGCATCCGCCGGGATCTTTGCCGGGCATGAGCGCCTTGGCAATCAGCCCCGCAATTGCTCCAAAAACTATCCATCCGATAATCGCAAACATCTCATGCTCCTTTGTGATTCCGGTTTACTGCAGTGGAATCCGTGAACGGTTAACCTTCGCCGGATCATGGCGTCAGCAGTTGACGAAGGAAAAGCTCTCGGCGTTCGCTGATCCTTGGCTGCGTTAGTTTTTGGCGTGGTTATTTCCAGCCACTCAGAGGGACTGACTAAGACCAAACATTGGCGAGGGATTTAGGGGAATTCTAAATTAATTACTTGTTGGTGGAGCAGAGGAGGGTCGAACTCCTGGCCTCCGCATTGCGAACGCGGCGCTCTGCCAACTGAGCTACTGCCCCACGGAGCGCAAGAATACAGTTTCAAGATTCAGGTTTCAAGTTGGGCGACCATGAGAACGATCCACTAAAAGACACGAAATAGCACTAAACGAGCTATGTCAGGGTACTAGCTGCCTCGTCAATCGCTTCTTGCAGTTTTTCCGGATTCTTGCCACCGCCTTGCGCCAGGTCAGGTTTCCCGCCGCCGCGCCCGGCCAGCATCTCGCAGGCAGCCTTCATCAGCACATTCATATCACCGGGCGCATCCGCGGATTTGGCAAAGACCAGGCGGGCTGCGTCTGTCTCGCGTGAGCCAAGCAGGACAATAGTCTGGGGGTTGGCAATTAGTGCCTGGGCCAGATGTTTAAGCGACTCAGCATCCCGGTTGTCGAAGATCTTACTGACAACTCTGCTTCCAGATGCTGTAGCCGATGCGGTCGCCAGCAACTCGCCGGCCTCAACCCGCGCCGCGATCTCCTCAAGTGCACGAAGACGCCGGTGCAGTTCCTTGTTTTCGTCGAGCACTCGGACCGTAAGTTTCGCAGCATCGTCACGTGCAGAACTGTACAAGGCTGCAACTGCGCGGGCGGTCTTGTTTGCGCGGCGATAATCGGCAAGCGCTCGCACTCCGGCAACAAACTCGATCCGCGTCAGGCCTTTGGCGCGTTCCCATGAGCGCACCGCAATCAGGCCAACCTCGCCAGTCCGTTGAGCGTGAGTGCCGCCGCACGGTGTCAGGTCAAAACCGTCAATCTCGATTAGTCGCAACTCCCCTTCACGAGTTGATTCCTTGCGAAGATTTAGCTCACGGGCTTCCTCAGGACTGACCGTCTTGATGGTGATTTGGCGATCTTCCCAGATCACATTGTTGGCCAGCTCGACGGCGCGTTCGATGACTTCATCGCTCGGATGTGTTAGTTCAACGTCGATTTCCGAGGAGACCTCCATTACCCGAAAACCTTTTGTCGGCGCCTTGAAGAGGGTGACGAAAGCCTGCGACAGAATGTGCTGACCGGTATGTTGTTGGATGTGATCAAGCCGGCGCGACCAGTCGATTCTGCCGCTTACCACCGACCCGACGTCGGGAGCTCGTCCCTGGACAACATGCAGCACGCCGTCGGCTTCCGCGTCGATACACTCGAGTACGCGAGCGCCGTTTAATGTGCCCGTGTCGCTCGGCTGTCCGCCGCCAGTAGGGTAGAAGGCCGTACGGTCGAGGGTAATCGCGGTCCAGCCACTCACCCGTTCGGATTTATCGAGCACCCGCGCTTCGAATTCAATCAGATGAGAATCGGTGTAATAGAGACGTTCGGTTGGGGGCATGGAGACATTAAAACAGATGCTGGATGCTGGATGCTAGATGCTGGAGCAGTCAGTTTAAGGACAGGCGAAAAAGCGATCCACGAAATCACACGAAATATCACCAATAATCACGAATCACAAATAACTGCCTGAACTCTGACTTTCTTTAGACAGCCTTTATACTACTCAAGACAATTGCGCTACTCAGTCCCGGCTTTGGTGGAGATCAACTTAATGAATCGCTTTCTTCGAAGACTGCCTCACCTGGCAGCGATCCTACTCCTTGTCTCGATAAGCGTGGTGGCGACCGCTCACCAGACGCGTCCACTGATCACATATCGACTTTCCATGACGCGGCCGGTTTCACATTTGTTCGAAGTTGCGATTGAAGTTGAATTGCCAAAGGATTCAAATGCGGGCTCGATTGATTTCCAAATGCCGAAGTGGGCGCCCGGCCGTTATGCAGTTTTTGATTTTGCCAAGAACGTTCAGGAGTTTCAGGCACTCGGTGGCATTTGTCCTGAGGAAGCCAAATGCAAGTTGGCATTGTTACCGGTGACGCGTTTAGACGATCAAACGTGGCGGGTGGTGACGGCAAACTCGCACAGCCTCACGATTCGCTACAAAGTTTTCGCGAATGATCTCTCCGGTACGTTCTCCCAGCTTGACGCCCGCCATGCGAACTACAATGGGCATTCCATATTCATGTACCTCGTCAATCACAAACCTAACCCGGTGAGCCTCCGGATTGATCCGCCGGCCGGCTGGAAAATCGTTAATG
>Ga0190274_10000632_pt1 | contig 20655 bp, 22 predicted proteins | sample Popmic531T_FD_133002 | JGI IMG/M metagenome (GOLD analysis project Ga0190274, IMG submission 133002) | Populus adjacent soil microbial communities from riparian zone of Yellowstone River, Montana, USA - 531 T | ecosystem: Environmental > Terrestrial > Soil > Riparian zone | place: USA: Montana... | reverse complement strand
GACCGTCGTGGTCGGCGTCGGCACCCCGATCTGAATCGAATTCGACATCAGGGCCGGCGGGATGGTCGGATTGATCGGGATGATCTGGAACCGCCCGTCAATGCCATGCTTTTTGAAGATGCCTACCTGATCGGCAACGATCGCGGTTGCCTGCTCGGCATTGGGCGTGCCGCCGATGATCACCTGCGCTTGCGCCGATAGACTTGAAACGGCCGCTAATGCCGCGGCAAGCGCTGCCGCCTTCCAAATGCGCATGTTCCATCCCCATATCGTTATGGTTGTTGCACCAAGCCCAGCACAAATCGACAGGATTTAAAAGTCCGGCTACAGACAGGGGCGGCTCGCTGAAGCTTAAAAAAATGCGACGCAACCGGGAGCAGTAAAATGGCACGCCAGCTGATCGACATTTCGATCCATCTCGAAAACGACGTGCCATCGGACCCGCAGCCGCTGATTCCGAAAATCCGCTATCGCACCCACAAGGACACGCTGAAGGAAGCGCTCATGTTTTTTCCCGGCATGAAGCCGGAAGATTTCCCCGACGGCGAATTCGGCGCCGTAGAGGAAATGGAACGTCTCATGACGCATAACGGCACGCATCTCGATGCGCCGTATCATTTTGCCTCGACCATGAATCGCGGCGAGCGCGCCATGACTATCGACGAGGTGCCGCTCGACTGGTGTTTGCAGCCGGGCGTGAAACTCGACTTCCGTCATTTCGAGGACGGTTATCTCGTGAGGGCCTCCGACATCGAAGCAGAACTGAAGCGCATCGGCCACACACTGCAACCGCTCGAAATCGTGCTCGTTAACACTCGCGCCGGCTCGCGGCTCGGTCATCGCGATTACATCGACAGCGGCTGCGGCATGGGTCGCGAGGCGACGCTTTATCTATTGGAGCGCGGCATCCGTCTTACCGGCACCGATGCCTGGAGCTGGGACCCACCCTTTTCGCACACCGCGCGCCGCTTCAAGGAAACCGGCGATCCCTCGATCGTGTGGGAAGGCCACAAGGCCGGCCGCGAGATCGGCTATTGTCACCTTGAGAAGCTGCACAATCTCGAACAGCTTCCATCCGACGGATTCACCGTGTCCTGTTTCCCGGTGAAGATCCGTGCCGCATCGGGCGCGTGGACGCGCGCGGTGGCCATCCTCGACGAATAGCCAACAAAGCGTTTTCGAGTGAAGTGGATATCGGTTCGCGTGAAGAAAACGCGTCCAATCAAAACCTCTAGCCGTGTGCGTCGAGGCCCGCAACCGGCGCCGCATCGATCAGCACAAAGGCGATGACGCAGGGCTTGTCGGCGTTATTGACCCAGTTGTGGATGGTGCCGCGCTGGACCATCACGTCGCCCGCCTTGAGACGCACCACCTCGTCGTCAAGCTCCATATCTATCTCGCCGGACATGACCACCGCGAAATCGATCGAATCGGTGCGATGATTGCGCGGAGTGACGCCCGGCGCATATTCGATGACGCGAAACACCGCGCGCTCCTTCATCGCGGTGCCGATGATCTGCTTGGCGCCGTCGCGATCATCATTGTTGTTGCCCGGCAGACCCGTCGACCAGATGTTGAAGAACGTGCAGCCTTCGCGCGGAGCGACGACGTCCTTCGATATCTCATCGATCGAGACGGTGGCTTTGCCGTCCTTCTTGTGTCCGGTAACGACGCGACGAACCTGCATGAATGATTTCCTGACTTTTTAGTTGGAGCATGATGTTTTCCGAAAACCGCTTCACACTTTTCGGCATCATGCTCTATTGCTTCTCGAGACCTATCTTGCCGATGATCTCGCCCCAACGTTTGGTTTCCGATTGCACGTAGGCCTCGGCATCCTTCGCGGAGCCACCAACGGCCATGAACCCGATCTTGTCGAGCTGATCCTGCGTATCTTTGCCTCTGAGGATCGCATCGATGTCCGCATTGATCTTGCTGATCACGGAATCCGGTGTCTTTGCCGGCACGAAGAACACCACCCAGGTGGTGTCGTCGGCTTCACCGAGGCCTAGCTCGCGGGCGGTCGGCACATTCGGCAGCGACGCAACGCGTTCCTTGCTGGTGACGGCAAGACCCTTCACCTGCCCAGCCTTGACGTTCTCCACCGCCGCCGACATCGCGACACTCGCGAGCGGGATATGCGATCCCACCACCGCCTGCATCGCGGGTCCCGCGCCGGTGAACGGGGCGTGTGGAATGTCGACCTTGGCCTCGAGCTTGAAAATGCGCTCGGCCGAGAGATGCGGCGTGGTACCGACGCCCGCGGTGCCGTAAGTCATCTTTTCGGTTCTGGCGGCCTCCACCACTTCTTTCAAGTTGTTGGCCTTCAGCGTCGGCGCGCCGATGATCAGGTTGGGTGTGGTCGCCACCACCGCGGCCGCCCGGAAATCGTCCGAGGCATATCCGGGATTTTTGGAAAGCGTCTGGTTGACCGCGAAAGCCGAGGTCGTCACCAGGATCGTATAGCCATCCGGGTCTGCCTTGGCGGCGGCAGCCGCCGCGATATTACCGCCGGCGCCGCCGCGGTTCTCGACCACCACGCTCTGCTTCCAGCGATCGCCGAGCTTCTGGCCGACGATGCGGGCGATGATGTCGGCCGGACCGCCCGGCGCGAACGCCACCAGCAGCCGCACCGGCTTGGTCGGAAAATCCTGAGCGCCCGCCGCGCCTGCCGAACAAAGCAGCACAGCGCCGGCAATGGTTGCAGTGATTAACTTGTTCAAGAGCGTTCCCCGATGTTTCTCGTTGGTGACGAGTTTTCACATCGGGCGCTGATTGGCAAGCACAGTCGAGAACCTGAAGCTTAGCCGGCCTTGCGCGCCGCGGGTACGGCGCGCTCGGTTGGAGTAATTTCGAACTGACGCAGCATGCCGCGGCGCAGGACGTCAAACGTGACAACACGGTTGATCCGATCGGCGTTGAGCAGCCGGATCAAATCGTCGACGCCGGTCACCTGCTCGCCGTCGACCCGCACGATCACATCTAGCGTCATGAGCCCGCCGGTATCCGCCGGCACGCCCTGCTCGATGGTCGTGATCATCGCACCCGAGGCGTTGTCGATGTCAGCGGCGCGTGCATGTCGTCGCGGCACCGCGACGGTCTGACCCGCAATGCCGATGAAGCCGCGCCGCACTCTTCCATGCCGGATCAGTTCGCTCAACACGAGCTGCGCGGTGTTGCTTGCGACCGCAAAGCAGATGCCCTGCGCGCCCATGATGATCGCAGTGTTGATGCCGACCACTTCGCCATGCGAGGCGACCAGCGGTCCGCCGGAATTGCCCGGGTTGAGCGCTGCATCGGTCTGGATGACGTCCTCGATCAGGCGGCCGGATTTCGCGCGCAGCGAACGGCCGAGCGCCGAAATCACGCCTGCAGTAACGGTGGATTCGAAGCCGAGCGGATTGCCGATCGCGACCACGAGTTGGCCACGCCGCAATGCTTTGGAATCGCCGAGCACCGCCGATGGCAGATTGCGGGCGGAATCCGCGCGCAGCAGCGCAAGATCGGTGTCGGGGTCTTCGCCGAGCAGGCGCGCATCCATCACCCGGCCTTCACTATCGGTCAGGCGGAATTCGCGGCCACCCTCGACCACATGGCTGTTGGTCAGCACGAGGCCGTCCGGCGCAATGATAACGCCCGAACCGACGCCACCTGCGGGCCGGCCGTTGGCATCCTTCTTCTGGGTCTCGACCCGCACCACCGCCGGGCCGACGCGATCGGCAACGCCGATCACCGCATGGGAATAGGCATCGAGGATCGCGGCATCGGTGGCAGCCGAAGCGGCGGAATCCGCACCGGAATCCTCAGGTTCGAAGATATGAGCTGTGCTGACATCCAGCATGGCTTTGGTCTCACAATGTTCTGGGATGACGCTATGTATGTGGGCCCGGTCGAAAAGGAAGGGAGCCCTAGCGCACCAGCTTGAACAGCTCGCCGAAGAAATACGGGCCCAGGCAATAAAGGCTGGTCCACATCACCGCACCGGCCGACTGCGCCATCAGGAAGCGGTGCCAGGGCATCGACAAGGACCCCGCCACCAGCCCGTTCAACTGGCGCATGATCGGGAGGAAACGCGCGATCAGAACGAGCCAGAGCCCGCCTTTGGCGAACCTGTCCTCGATCGTCTTCACTTTGTCCGGCGTCAGCCCGACATAGGGGCCGGCTTTGCGCAGGATCGCCTTTCCGCCGAAGCGGCCGATCACGTAACCGGTTGAATCGCCCAGGATCGCGCCCGACAGCACCGAGAAATACAAAGCAATGATCGACAATTCGCCTTTGGCCGCGAGCAGGCTCGCCGCGATCACCCCGGTTTCGCCCGGCACCGGCGCGCCGAACGACTCGAAGTAGATCATCACGAACATGACGAACACGCCGTAGGATTTCAGGAACGGTTCGAACAGCGCCCAGCCTTCGTGCAGCGTCGCAACCATGCGCGGTCAGCTCCCCATGATCAAACCGGATCGCTGCCGCCACGCTTCGCCGTCCAGGCGATCAGCCCTGCGACGACGAGTATCGCGAGACACGCGCTCCACGGACCGGCAAAAGCATACGCGATCGCTCCGAGCAGCGCACCGATCAGAAATCCCGCGAGCACGGCGAAGACGGTGGCGAAGCGCTTTTGCGCTTCCGCCACCTGCGCGGCCAGCGCGGGATCGGCGGCAACACGCCGGGGGCGTAACCATGCGTAGAGGATCTCGGTCGCGTCGATTGCAAGCTGGGTGGAATTGCCGGTCATGACGTTGGTCTGCGGCACGCCGCGAAGCAGCAGCCGCACCAGCGCCGATTGCACGCCCATCGCGGCGGCCGAAAGAAGCCCTGCGATGGCGCCACGCCATGAATCCGGATTCGTGACCGGCCAGGAATAAAGCATGAGCGCCACAAAGCCTGACAGCAGCAGTGTCTCCAACGAAAAAACCAGTGGCAGCGAAGATTTTTTTCCGCCGCGTCGTACAATAATAATGGCAGCGGCGATGCCCGCGCCCACCATGAAGGCCGGGATCGCGAGCATCTTGGCCGCGACCCCGCGATCGTCGACCACGAGATGCGCCGCCGCCACCACGAAGCTGCCGGTCACTTGCGCCGCGAAAAATCCGAACAATGCGAGAAAGGTGATGCTGTCGACGTAGCCCGCGACAAAGCTCAGTAAAGGCGGGACCGGCCGCGGCAACGGAGCTGGCGCCGCGGCCTGTGTCATCGCCTGGTCAGCCATTGTCCGATCCGCGTCACCGCCTCGCTCATGTCGGCCTGCGAACCGGCATAGCAGAAGCGCAGATAATGACGGCCGTCGACGGGATCGAAATCGACTCCCGGGGTCGCAGCGACATGCGCCTGTTCGAGCAGCGCTTGCGCGAAATCATGCGAGTTGTCGGAAAAGCGCGACACGTCGGCATAGAGATAGAAGGCGCCGTCCACCGGCAAAAATCTGTCGAGCCCCGCCTTCGGCAACCCTTGAGTAAGAATCTCCCGGTTGGCTTCGTAGGTGTGCTTGACGGCATCCATCTCGTCGCGGCCGTCAAAGGCGGCCTCGGCCGCGATCTGCGACAGCGTCGGCACGCTGATCGCAAGGTTTCCCTGCAGGCGTTCGATCGCACGCACCAACGGTTCCGGCGCCACCATCCAGCCGATCCGCCAGCCGGTCATGCAGAAATATTTCGAGAAGGAATTGATTACGAGCGCGTTGGACGACAGCCGCAACGCGGTCTCCGCAGGAAAAGCGTAATCGAGGCCGTGATAGATTTCGTCGGAGATGAAGCGAATGCCCGCCTCGTCCGCCATCCCGATCAGCGCCGCAAGTGCCTCCGGCCGCATCATGGTGCCGGTCGGATTGGCCGGGCTTGCGACCAGCAGACCCGCGAGCCTTTGCTTGCGGTGCTCGGCGAGCACGGCCTCGGGTGTCACCGCCCATCGGGTCGATTCGCTGGTCTCGATCAGCACCGGCTCGCAGCCCAGCGCCTTCAGGATATGCCGGTACGGGGGATAGCCGGGATTGGCGATGCCGACACGGTCGCCGGGTTCGAACATCGCAAGAAACGCCAGAATGAATCCGGCCGACGAACCGGTGGTGACGATCACCCGCGCCGGATCGAGGTCGACATCGTAAGTCTCTGCATAATGTCTTGCGATCCGCGCCCGCAGCGAACCGATACCGAGCGCCTCGGTGTAGCGCAGTGGTCCATCGAGCGCGCGGCGCGCCGCCTCGATCGCCGTCCGCGGCGCGGGCGCCGCCGGCTGGCCTACCTCCATGTGAATGACCGGATGGCCGGCCGCCTCGAGGCGGGTTGCGGCCGCGATCACGTCCATCACCATGAAAGGAGGAACGTCGCTTCGCGACGAGGGTGAAAGAAGGCGCCGGCCGCGCTCAAGCATCAACTTCAAGCGCCCTTTTCAGACCCGCAAAACCGCCCATGCCCCGCTCCTGCCGCATTCCAAGGCTTGCTTCCGCACCGCCCGAACATGACCGCGGCGTGATTTGACCGGCCCGGGTGGTCTGACTAGTTTCGGCTTCACGCCCCCAGGAAAACGCAGTCTAGCGCACGCATTCAGGCCTTAATGGACGCCGCCGACATTTCGCAGAGGCCTAGCAGGACGATGCGCGCGAAGCCAGCCTCGCGCCTGGTCGCGTTCGCGACCGCTATGGCGATCATCTTACCGTCGTTACCGGCCCATGCGCAGAGAGCGCAAGGCGGGGGAATTCCGCTAATCCGCGACACCGAGATCGAGCAATTGCTGCGCGAATACACCCAGCCGATCTTCAAGGTGGCGGGCCTGACCGCGGCCAATATCAAGATCGTGCTGATCAACGAGCGCTCGTTCAACGCCTTCGTGATGGATGGCCGCCGAATCTTCGTCAATACCGGCGCCCTCACCGAATCGGCCACCCCGAATCAGATCATCGGCGTGCTGGCGCATGAGACCGGGCATATCGCCGGCGGGCATCTGTCGAAGCTTCGCCAGGAACTCGCCAATCAGCAGACCGCGGCGATCATCGGCATGCTGGCCGGCGTTGCCGCGATGGTCGCGGGCTCGCGGATGGGTTCCGATTCCGGTGCGTCGCAGGCGGGCGCCGCAGTGCTCTCGAGTGCCCCGCAGGTCGCGATGCGAAACATACTTTCCTATCAGCGCACCCAGGAAGAAGCAGCCGATCGCGCGGCCGTGAAGTTTCTCGCCGCGACCAATCAATCCGCCAAGGGCATGTACGAAACGTTCAAGCGCTTTGCCGACACCTCGATGTTCACGGCGCGGTTCGCCGACCCGTATGCGCAGTCGCATCCGATGCCTACCGAACGTGTCGCCGCCCTCGTCGAGATCTCGCGCTCGAGCCCTATCTGGGACAAGAAGGACCCGCCGGAACTACAGGCGCGTCACGATATGATGCGCGCCAAGCTTTCAGGCTTCATGGAGCCACCGCAGACGGTGGCGCGCCGCTATCCGCTGAGCGACACGTCCCTGCCCGCGCGCTATGCACGCGCGATCGCGACCTATCGGCATTCCGATCTGCGCGCCGCCGTGGCCCAGATTGATTCACTGATCGCATTGCAGCCGAACAATCCTTATTTCTACGAATTGAAGGGCCAGGCGCTGCTGGAAGGTTCGAAGCCGGTAGAAGCGATCGCTCCGCTCCGTCACGCCGTGTCTCTGGCGCGCGACCCGACCCTGATCCAGCTCATGCTCGGTCAGGCGCTGGTCGCCACCAACGACCCGAAACATTCCGAGGAAGCCATCACCATCCTGCGCAATGCGCTGGCGCGCGAGCCGGATGCGCCGCAGGCCTATCAACAGCTTGCGATGGCCTATGGCCGCAAGGGCGATATCGCGCAGGCCGATCTCGCCTCCGCCCAGGCCGCCTTCACGCGTGGCGACATCAAGACTGCGCGCGAACTCGCCGCCAGAGCCAAGACCCGATTGCCCGTGGGCTCGCCAGGCTGGGTGCGCGCCGACGATATCGTTGCCGCAAAAGTGCCGACCATGCCGACCCAACGGAACTGATCCGGACACAAAGGACCGCATCCAATGACATCGCTTTTCCGCTTCCTTGCAGCGCTCGCCGTCGCGGCTGCGATATTCGCAAGCCCGCAGGACTCCGCGCAGGGCTTCACCCCGCTACAGCGCGGCGAGATCGAGACCATCATCCGCGAATACTTCATCAAGCATCCGGAGATGATCGAGGAATTACAGGCGCTGGCAGCGTCCGAAAAGATCAAGCGCGCGATCTCCGACAACAAGGAAATCCTGCTGAATTCTCCGCGGCAGGTGACGCTCGGCAATCCGCAGGGCGACGTCACGATGGTCGAGTTCTTCGATTACAATTGCGGCTATTGCAAACGCGCGCTCGACGACATGACAACGCTTCTGAAGAATGATCCGAAGCTGCGCATCGTGCTGAAGGAAATGCCGGTGCTGAGCCAGGGCAGCCTCGAAGCAGCCCAGGTCGCAGCCGCCCTCACCATGCAGGACAAGTCCGGCAAACGTTATCTCGACTTCCATCAAAGGCTGATGGGCGGCCGCGGTCAGGCCGATAAGGCGCGCGCGCTTGCGGTCGCCAAGGAAGTCGGCGCCGATATGCCGCGGCTCGAGAAGGACATGGCAAGCGCCGAAATCAAGTCGGCGCTGGAAGAGAGCATGAAGCTTGCGGAAGCCTTCGGCATCCAGGGCACGCCCTCCTATGTGGTCGGCAATGAAGTGCTGGTCGGCGCCGTGGGCCTGAAGGAATTGCAATCCAAGATCAACAACGCGCGCTGCGGCAAAGCTACCTGCTGATCAAGGCCACCTGCTGATCGGTGACGGGACCGCTGAAAGGCGGTCCCGATCCGGGACAGGCGCCGTTGTTACTTAGGCTTTCCCTCCCCGGTCCGCTTGCCTATAACGAGGCCGCCGGGGCGCCTGCGCCCTGATTTTCGCATGCGACAACGGCGCGTAATGGCTTCGACGATTTACGTACTCAACGGTCCCAATCTGAACCTGCTCGGCACGCGCGAGCCGGAGATTTACGGCCGGGCGACGCTCAAGGATGCAGAGACGCTCTGCCGCGAAGCCGGCAAGCGGCACGGCTTTGCGATCGAATTCCGCCAGAGCAATCATGAAGGCGAATTGGTCGATTGGATTCAAGAGGCAATTGCCAAGAAGGCAGCCGGCCTCGTCATCAATCCGGCGGGGTACACGACGACCTCGGTTGCGATTCTCGATGCGATCCTGATGCTGAAGGCGCCGACCATCGAAGTGCATCTGACCAACATTCATGCGCGCGACGAATTCCGCCGCCATTCGCGGATATCCGCGGTGGCGAAGGCGGTGATCTGCGGGCTCGGCATCGCAGGCTATGCAGCCGCGATCGACGGGCTCGCCGCGTTGCTCCAACAAGCGAAAGGCTGACCGTGGCGTCGGACAAGGACAACAAGGGTTTGGATAAGAAGGCGGCGGCGGCGGCCTATGACGAGGCCACCATTCGCGGCCTCGCCAAACTTCTCGACGAGACCGGCCTGACCGAGATCGAAATCGAGCGCGGCGGCGAACGCATCCGCATCGGACGTGCCGCGCGCGTGACGCAAGGCGTGGCGGCTCCTCCGCTGCCGCATTCCGCGCCGGCACCGATGGTGCCCATTTTGAGCAACGATCCGGCCAAGCATCCCGGTGTCGTTCCATCGCCGATGGTCGGTACCGCATATCTCTCGCCCTCGCCCGGCGAGCGTCCGTTCGTCGATGTCGGGCAGGCGGTGAAAGCCGGCGAAACGCTGCTGATCATCGAAGCGATGAAGACGATGAATCAGATTCCGGCGCCGCGTTCGGGCACCGTAACCCAGATCCTTGTCGAGGACGGCCAGCCGGTCGAATTCGGCGAGCCGATGATGATCATCGAGTGATGTTCGACAAGATCCTCATCGCCAATCGCGGCGAGATCGCATTGCGCGTGTTGCGCGCCTGCAAGGAGCTTGGCATTCCCTCGGTCGCGGTGCATTCCACCGCCGATGCCGACGCCATGCATGTGCGGCTCGCCGACGAGAGCGTCTGCATCGGCCCGCCGCCCGCACGCGACAGCTATCTCAACGTACCTTCGCTGCTCGCGGCCTGCGAGATCACGGGCGCCGACGCAGTCCATCCGGGTTACGGCTTTTTGTCGGAGAATGCGCGCTTTGCGGAGATTCTCGGCGAGCACAATATCGGCTTCATCGGACCAAAGCCCGAACACATCCGGCTGATGGGCGACAAGATCGAGGCCAAGCGCACCGCCAAGAAGCTCGGCATTCCGGTGGTGCCGGGTTCGGAGGGCGGCGTCACTTCGGACGAAGAAGCGTTCAGGATCGGAAGCGAGATCGGCTATCCGCTGCTGGTGAAAGCCGCGGCCGGCGGCGGCGGGCGCGGCATGAAGGTTGCGCAAACCGAAGAGCACATGAGCATTGCGCTTTCGACCGCGCGCTCGGAAGCCAAGGCCGCCTTCGGCGACGACGCGGTCTATCTCGAGAAATATTTGCAGAGGCCGCGTCACATCGAAATCCAGGTACTGGGCGACGGCCGCGGCAATGCCATTCATCTTGGCGAGCGCGACTGTTCGCTGCAGCGGCGCCACCAGAAGGTGCTGGAGGAAAGCCCCTCGCCGGCCTTGAACACGCAGCAGCGCGAACGGATCGGCGAAGTTTGCGCCAAAGCGATGCGCGAGATGAAATATCTCGGCGCCGGCACCGTCGAATTCCTGTTCGAGGACGGCGAGTTCTACTTCATTGAAATGAATACCCGCATCCAGGTCGAGCATCCGGTGACAGAAATGATCACTGACATCGACCTTGTGCTGGAGCAGATCCGGGTGGCGGCCGGCGGCGGCCTGCCCTGCACACAGGCAGAGCTGCGCTTCCACGGCCATTCGATCGAATGCCGGGTGAACGCGGAAAACCCGTCCACCTTCCGGCCGTCGCCGGGAAAGATCCTGCAATATCATCCGCCCGGCGGGCTTGGCGTGCGCGTCGATTCCGCCGCCTATCAGGGCTACACCATCCCGCCCTACTATGACTCGATGGTTGGCAAGCTGATCGTGCACGGCAAGACACGGCAGGAATGCCTGATGCGGCTCAAACGTGCTCTCGACGAATTCGTGGTCGAAGGCGTCGAGACCACCTTGCCGCTGTTCCGTACGCTGGTGCGCAACCAGGACATCATCGACGGCAATTATTCTATCCACTGGCTGGAACAGTTTCTGGCCAAGGGCGGCATGGAAGGCTGATATCTTTCTGCCGCATTGGAACTCCGGCGAGGTCGGCACGTTTGAAGTGACCTCGTTCACGGAACCCATCCGCACGCCATGAGCCACCTAAAGACGACGGCCGGAGAGCCCCGGCAGTCGCCAGGCGCCCAGCCGATCCTGCTCGCCCTCGGGTTCGCGCTCCTCATTGTCATCTCTGCCGCCTCGGTTTGGCTGGTCGATCGCTCCAACGACGATACGGAGGCGGTCGTGCACACGCTCGACGTGCAAAACCGCATGTCGCTGATCCTGCTGAACCTGCGCCGCGCCGAATCCGCGCAGCGCGGCTTCGTTCTGACCGGTCAGGAGTCCTACCGGCAGGAATACCGCATCGCTGCCGTCAACACGCCTATCTCGCTCGAAAATGCCAAGACTGCCACCGCCGACAATCCGCAACAGGTTGAACGCCTCACGGCACTCACGCCGCTCATTCGCGACAAGCTCGAGGAGATGGAGCGCGTCATCGGTCTCTACGATCAGGGGCGGTTGCCGGAAGCCCAGGAGGTCATCCGCGCAGGCGCGGGCCGCAACCTGATGGAAAATATCCGCGATCACGTTCTGACGATGTACAACGCCGAGCGCGACCTGTTGGATGCGCGCCGCGCGGAATCACGCCGCACCAGCGCCTTCCTGCTGGCCGCCACGTTGGTCGGCTCCGCGCTGATATTACTGATCGGCGCGTTATCGATCTATCTCGTACAACGCAATGCCCGAGAGCGCGAACAGGCGCAGCACGCCTTGAAGGCTGCCAATGAAAATCTCGAATCGATTGTGGCCGAACGCACTGCCGATCTGCGCGAAGCCAACGACGAGATTCAACGCTTCGCCTATATCGTCAGTCACGATCTGCGATCGCCTTTTTTTTATAATATGACGTTGACCACCGAGATCGAGGCTATAAAAAAAGACATATTCGAAAGTCTCTCGACGTTGCGACATTCCGATTCCGCCGAGGCGAAAAAGGATGTAGAAGTTTCTCGCGAGTTCGATGAATCGCTCGGCTTCATCAAAAGTGCCATCGGCAAGATGGACCGCTTGATCAACTCGATCCTGAAACTGTCGCGGGAGGGAAACCGGACATTCAATCCGGAATATGTCTCGATGGATGGCCTTCTGAAGACGATCACCGATAGTGTCAGCCACCAGGCTGCCGAGAACGACGTCGAAATACTTCTGGAGCCGCTGCCTCCGATCAAGAGCGACCGGCTGGCGCTGGAACAAATCTTCTCCAATCTCGTTGACAATGGGCTGAAATACACTCAGCCGGGCCGTCCAGGCCAACTCCGCATTCGCGGACGCATAAATCAAGCCCAAGTGATCTATGAGGTGGAGGATAACGGCCGTGGCATCGCGTCCGAAGATCATCAGCGCATATTCGACCTGTTCCGCCGCGCGGGACAACAGGACCAGCGCGGCGAAGGAATAGGTTTGGCCCATGTGCGCACGCTGGTACGCCGCCTCGGCGGCTACATGACGCTGAAGTCGGAGCCCGGAATCGGCACGACATTCATCGTCACATTGCCGCGCCGCATGCAGGAGACAGAGAGCAGAGCAGCATGAGTGAACACGTTCGCATTGTCATGGTCGAGGATGACGAAGGTCATGCCCGGCTGATCGAAAAAAACATCCGCCGGGCGGGTGTTCGCAATGAAATCATCGGTTTCGAAAATGGCACCAAGGCGGTCGAATTCCTGTTCGGCTCCGATGGCTCGGGAAAGGTCAACAGCGGCAATGCGCTGTTGATCATGCTCGATCTCAACCTGCCCGATATGAGCGGTGTCGACATCCTCAAGCGCGTCAAGGAGAACGAGCACTTGAAGCGCACGCCTGTAGTGGTGTTGACCACGACCGACGACGAAGTCGAGATCAAGCGTTGCTACGACCTCGGTGCCAACGTCTACATCACCAAGCCCGTAAATTACGAAAGTTTTGCAAACGCCATTCGGCAGCTTGGCTTGTTCTTCTCCGTAATCCAGGTCCCGGCAACCACCTAGGCCATGCCAAAGAACGTCTTATACGCTGACGACGATCCCGGACTGAGGCGCCTCGTTGAACGCGGCCTCGGTGCCCAGGGCGTTCGCGTCGTTGCGGTGGAAGATGGACAGGCTGCGCTCGAACGCCTCGCCGTCGAGGAATTCGATGTCGTCGCGCTCGACTATTACATGCCGCGCCTCGATGGTTTCGGCGCATTGCAGCGCATTCAAGCGATGCCCAATCATCCTCCGGTCATCATCGTGACCGGCGCGCAGGATTCCGCCGTCGCCGTGAATGCGCTGAAGGCCGGGGCTTTCGACTACGTGGTGAAGGACGCCTCGGGTCAATTCGTCCCGTTGCTTTTCGCCGCGCTCGCAAGCGCCGTCGATGCGATGAGGACGCGTCGTGGAAAGGAAGCCGCAGAGGCTGAATTGCGCGAACAGCGCAATCGTTTCGAGGCGCTGGCCGCCGAACGCGCGATGCTGCTGCGTGAGGTCAACCACCGCGTCGGCAATTCGCTCCAGCTAATCGCGGCGTTCCTGCAATTGCAGGCCGGCGGCGCCAAGACCAAGGAAGTCAAGGCCGCGCTGACCGATGCCATGCGGCGCGTTATGGCAGTCGCCCAAGTCCACAAACGGCTTTACACGTCCAATGATGTTCAGTCGGTGTCGGTCGATCAATATCTCAAGGCGTTGGTCGAGGATCTGTCGCACACCGATGCGTCGGATATTTCCGCACTCAGCCTTGCGGCCGAGCCTTTGGAGCTCGACCCCGACCGCGCGGTGGCGATCGGCGTGATCGTCAACGAGCTTGTACTCAACGCAATGAAATACGCCTATCCCGATCAGAAAGGGCCGATCCGAGTCGGCCTGAAGCGCATGAATGGCAAGCGTGCCATCCTGAGCGTGGAAGACGACGGCATCGGTCACGACATCAAAATGACACCCCGCTCGACCGGCCTTGGCCGCTCCATCGTCGGTGCGATGGCAAGCCGGTTGGGTGCGGATGTTGTTTACGACCCCGATCACAGTGGTACGCGTGTTGTGATCACGTTCGAGTGCACCGCAAAAAGCGCCGACATGAAATCGGCGTGAACGATCCTGCGGCTATTGCCACCGCGGGACTTTCAACATATTTGCGCACCATGACGCTCGCAGTTTTCCCGGGCCTCGCCGTTCGCAGCCTGTTGGCAGGCACGATCGGTTTTTTCCTTACAAGCCTGCCGGTGCAGGCGGCCTCCGCTCTTCTCGCATCGGACAGCCGCCCGGAATGGCTCGCGGCCATCACTAATCCCGATGCAGCCTTTGTGCTGCTCATCGTCGGCATTTACGCGCTGCTTCTGGAATTTGCACATCCCGGCGCCGTGATTCCGGCGTTGATCGGGCTTGTCTGCCTCGCGCTTGCGGCGTTCGCATTATCGGCCCTGCCCGTCCAATACGGTGCGCTGGCGTTGCTGATCGTCGGCATTGCGCTGATGACGGCGGAAGCCTTTACGCCCGGCTTCGGAGTGCTTGGCCTGCTCGGCTTTGCGGGTTTTGTCGGCGGCGCTTATTTCCTGTTCGAGGCGCCGGCAGGCAGCGCCGAAATGCGCGTTTCGCTGCCGCTGATCGTAGGCTCGGCCGTCGCCAGTGCGGGCCTTATCTTTTTGGTTATCGGCGCTGCCGCTAGAGCGCGACGGCGCCCGACGGTGACCGGCGCGGAAGAAATGCTGGCGGCGCGCGGTAAGGTCATCGACTGGTCGGGCGATCGCGGCAATATCCGCATCCGCGGCGAAATCTGGGCGGCGCGCGGCAACGCAGCCTTCAAGCCCGGCGATAACGTCAAGGTCGCAAGCCGCGACGGGCTTACGCTCGTGATAGAGCGCGAATAACGAGGAGCAATTCATGATCGGCAATCTATCGGCGTGGTCCGTGCTTCTGATCCCAGTCATCCTCGTGATCTTCGTGCTGTTCAATTCGTTTCGAATCCTGCGCGAATACGAGCGCGGCGTCGTCTTCATGCTGGGACGGCTATGGAAGGTGAAAGGACCGGGGCTGATCCTGATCATCCCCTTCATCCAGCAGATGGTGCGCGTCGACCTTCGCACCCGCGTGCTCGACGTCGAACCGCAAGACGTAATCTCGCGCGACAACGTTTCGGTGCGGGTCTCCGCCGTTGTCTATTACCGCGTGGTCGATCCGGAAAAGGCGATCGTGCAGGTCGAGTTCTTCAACGAGGCGACGAGCCAGCTCGCCCAGACCACGCTCCGCTCCGTGCTCGGCCATCATGATCTCGACGAGATGCTGTCGGAACGCACCAAGCTGAATTCCGACATCCAGCGCATCCTCGACGAGCAGACCGATGCCTGGGGCATCAAGGTCGCCAATGTCGAGATCAAGCAGGTCGATATCAACGAGACGATGATCCGCGCGATCGCGAAACAGGCGGAAGCAGAACGCATCCGCCGCGCCAAGATCATCGATGCCGAGGGTGAGTTTCAGGCCGCACAGAAGCTTGCGGATGCCGGCGCGATTTTTGCACAACGGCCGGAGGCGATGCAGCTTCGCTATCTCAGCGCACTACAGAATATTGCAGGCGACCGGGCATCGACCATCGTGCTGCCGCTGCCGACAAGCCTGCTCGACAAGCTGCTGAAATGATGGAGCAGCGCCGGCCCCGCCGGCGCAGCCTTCAGAAAGCCAGCACCAGCGAGTCGGCCTTGTTGAGCAACCGTACGCGCCCGTCGCCTTGCGCGGCAGCAAGAGTCTCGACCGCATGGCAGGCGCGCGCCGGGCTGTAGGGCTTTTGCAGAATCGCGGCATTGGCGCGTCCGCGCAATTCCTCAAGCAATGCCCAGCGGCCCGAAGCGTAGATCACCGCCAGCTTCGGATCGGCCTTGCGAGCACGCTCGGCAAGCGCCGCGCCGTCCATCTCGCCCGGCAGGTTGATGTCCGTGAACAGCACATCGACCCGGGCTCCCGCCGACAGATGTGCCAGCGCATCCTCCGCATTGGCGACGGAGTGAACCTCATGGCCGGCATCGGTCAGGGCCTCGCCGATAATTTCGGCAATCAGCGCCTCGTCCTCCACCAGCAATACATGAATTTTTTCGGCGGCTTCGCCGGGCGCTTCCGGCGCCATGCTTTGGCCCGAGCTCTCGTTAAGCTTCGCGAGATCCTGAGCTTCGGTCATAGCGATGACCGGTTCGCAGCCGTCCTGATTCATGTCGACCCCCTTTACGCAACACGTCCGGGAGCGCAAACCTTGGCCCGGGCTTTTGTTCGCAAAGTGTCGAAAATTTAACGCGCTGAGGAATAACGGAGCGTTAAGTTAACCAAATATGGCAAGCCGAGACACCATCCGCGAGACCGGACTGGTCGAGATCACCCCCGAGGTGCTTCTGAAGGCCTATGCCTGCGGCATTTTTCCAATGGCAGAGAATGCCGACGACCCCTCCCTGTACTGGATTGAACCGGACCAGCGCGGCCTGATCCCGCTCGAGGGGTTTCATGTTACCCGCAGGCTGGCGCGCACCGTTCGGTCCGATCGGTTCCAGATCTATATCGATCGAGACTTCGAGGCCGTCATCGACGCCTGCGCCGAACCGCAGGTCGGGCGTTCGCGGACCTGGATCAACCGGCGCATCCGCGCGCTCTATTGCAAGCTGCACGAGATCGGGCATTGCCACTCGGTGGAAGCCTGGGGCGACGGCAAGCTGGTCGGCGGGCTTTACGGTGTGCGCCTCGGCCGGGTGTTCTTCGGCGAGAGCATGTTCCACCGCGAGCGCGACGCATCCAAGGTGGCGCTGGTGCACCTTGTGGCGCGGCTAAGAGCGGGCGGTTTCACCCTGCTCGATACCCAGTTCGTGACCTCGCATCTGTCGGGCTTCGGCGCGATCGAAGTGCCGAAGCGCGCCTATAATCGAATGCTGGAACGTGCGCTGGAGGGAGAGGCGGATTTCTTCGCGCTCGATCCCGACCCGGTATCGGGTGCGACCGCGCTTGCGGCACTCGCACAACTCTAGCGGATCGGCTGCGGGAAAGCGCGGTTGAACTGCGGCGGTTGCTGCGGGCGCGGGCGCGCCGCAGGCTGTTGTTGCGCCGGTTGCTGCGCCTGCTGTTGTTGTCGCGGCGGCGCCGCCGCCGGCTGAGGCGGCTGCGCGGCTTGTGGGCCAGGCTGATCGGCACCGACGGCGGGGCCCGGCGTTGGATCTTCGGCCACCTTCACCAGAGGCTGTTTGCAGTCGGTCAGCCAGACGTCATAGATCGGGTGTTCGACTGCGTTCAGGCCCGGGCTGGCGGCGAACATCCAGCCTGCGAAGATGCGGCGGACCTCGCCCTGCAACGTAACTTCGCTCACTTCGATAAACGCATCGGTCGCGGCAGCTTCGGTCGGCGGCCGCGTATAGCAGACGCGCGGCACCACCTGCAGCGCGCCGAATTGCACGGTCTCGCCGACCGCGACTTCGAAATTGATGATGCGGCCGGTGATCTTGTCGAGACCGGAGAACACCGCCTGCTGGTTCGGGATTTTCTGCACCGGCGGCGCCGACACGATCTCGTCGCCGGGCTGCGGACCTGTGTTGGCAGGCTGCGGCGAACCGCGCGGCGGCTTCACGCCGGGCGGCAAGCCTGCAGCTCCCGGAGGCGCCAACGGCTCGGACTCGACCTGATCGGGCGCAACCCGCGCCGAAGGCGGCGGCCCGGGCGGCAGCCGCTGCGGCCGCGGCGCCTGCTGCTGCGGGGGCTGACCGAACGGAAACGGAAACGGCGAAGTTTGCTGTTGTTGCTGTTGCGGCGCACGCTGCTGGGGCTGCTGCTGCCGAGGAACTGTGGCCGGCGGTCGCGGCGGCGGATCGCCGAACAGGCCGCCGAATTGGGCGCCGGCTTGCGGTGCCGAAAGGCACAGAACTGCCGCACTCGTCGCCGCAGCAACGAGCCCGGCAACATACTGTCGCAACCATACGACCGTCATCGAGGCCCCGGAATAAGCAACAGCGCCCGCCCAAGCGACCATCGCGAGGTTCGGGTTAACATGCCGAATGCGGCGGCGAAAGGGCGATCATACCGATAGCCTTCCCCGACCCGCCGGAACCCGCTTGCCCGGCCCGATTCAAGGCTGCATTCTCGGAGTTGAAGAACCGCCTGAAAGGCGGCGGCGCCGCAACTGGCGCGACGAAACGGGAGGAATTCGAACATGGTCATCGCCCGCCAGGCGCTTTTGGCGCTCACTGCCGCAGCTCTGCTTCACCCCGCCACCGCCAGAGCGCAGGATTATCCGAACCGGCCGGTCACCATCATCGTGCCGCTCGCCGCCGGCAGCGGCATGGACACGCTGGTTCGGCTCTATGCCGAAAAGCTGCAGGGCATTTTCGGCCAGCCGGTGGTGGTGGAAAATCGTCCCGGCGCATCGCTGATGCTGGCGGCCGCTTTCGTCGCCAAGGCGCCCGCCGACGGCTACACGCTGTTGGTTTCGACCTCGTCGGCGATGGCGATCAATCCGGTTCTGTACAAATCCATCAACTACGATCCGATCAAGGATTTCGTGCCGATCTCGCTTTACGTGAAATCGCCGATGATCCTGGTGGTCAATCCCGACCTGCCGGCCAAGACCATCTCCGATCTCATCACTCTTGCGAAGGAAGCGAAAACGCCGCTGACCTATTCGTCGCCCGGTGCCGGTGTCGCGCAGCACCTGTCGATGGAATACATGAAGAAGCGCTTCGGTCTCGACATCACGCACGTGCCTTACAAGAACACGCCGCAATCGATCGCCGACATTGCCGCCGGTCATGTCAATCTCGGCTTCGCGGAGGCCGGCGCGTCGCTGCCGCTGATTAAGGACGGCAAGCTGCGTGCGCTTGCCGTATCGGCGACCACGCGCCTGCCCTCGCTGCCGGATGTTCCGCCATTCTCCGAGGCCGCCAAGGCGCCGGATTTCGAAGCCGTATCCTGGCATGTGCTGTTCGCTCCCGCAGGAACGCCACGGCCGATCCTCGATCGCCTGCATGCCGAGATGAAGAAGATCATGAGCGACCCGGAAATGGTGAAAATGACCGAGAAGATCGGGCTCATTCCGGTGGCCACTCCCTCCATTGAGGGCATCCAAAGCTATATCGCTTCGGAGCGCGACAAATGGGGGAACCTGGTCCGGCAGCTCGGGCTGGAAGGATCGATGTAGATTTTCGCCGTGTCAGCGGCCGAGCGTCCCGTCGGTCGCGTCAGCGACCCGGCGTCCACGCCTTGTAGTCGCCGGTCGCCTTCGGGCGGCGGCCCTGCACCAGCGTTGAACCGGACGGACGATAGGCACCGGGAGTGCCGGTGAGGTTCGGTTTGTGCGGCTTCTGCCAGGCACGAGGCTTGTAATTCTCTTCGGTCGGCGGCGTGTCGACGGTGTGATGCATCCAGCCATGCCATGACGGCGGGATGGTCGAAGCCTCGGCATAGCCGTTATAGATCACCCAGCGCCGCTCGAAGCCGAGCGCCGGATCGATCTTGCCGCCCTTGGTCCGGTAATAAATGTTGCCACGCTCGTCCTCACCGACCTTCTCGCCGTAGAGCCAGGTCCAGAGCTGGGTGTTCAGCGTCTCGCCGTTCCACCAGGTGAAGAAGCGCAGGAAAAAGGTTTTCATCGGGCGCCGGGTTGCTGCATCGAGTAGCCGCTCTCATGCCATCGGCGTTGCGCGAAGTCCAGCGCGTGCCACATGACGCAAATCAGCGCTTGACGAGAACCAGCACTTGCAACCGATTTGCAATTGAAATTACAGCGCTTGCACGTAGGAGCCGCCCGGCCTAGACCGCCGTTATTCCGCTCCCCGGCCCCACCATGAAACGCGTCCAAATTCTCGCCGCAGGTTCGATCGCGGTCGGCATCGTCGTGCTGGCGCTGAAATACCTCGCCTATCATCTGACCGGCAGCGTCGCACTTTTGTCGGATGCGATCGAGAGCATCGTCAATGTCGCGACCGCGATCGCGGCATTGCTCGCGATCCGTTTTGCGGCTGTGCCCGCCGATGCCAACCATCCTTACGGTCATCACAAGGCGGAATATGTTTCGGCCGGAGTCGAAGGCGCGCTGATCATCGTCGCCGCGATCGCGATCCTGCACGAAGCCTACAACGCCTATTTCACGCCCCGCATGATCGATGCGCCGTGGCTCGGCCTTGCGGTGAATGGTTCAGCGTCGGTCATCAATGCGGTGTGGTGCTGGGTACTGATCCGCACAGGCCGCGAGCGCAAGTCGCCCGCATTGGTCGCGGACGGAAAGCATCTGCTTTCGGATGTCGTGTCGTCACTCGGCGTGCTGGCCGGTGTCGCGCTGGCGGCAATCACCGGCTACACAATTCTCGATCCGATCCTGGCCGGCCTGGTTGCGCTCAACGTGCTGTGGTCCGGATGGCGTCTGGTGAAAGAATCCGTCGGCGGTCTGCTCGACCAGGCGGTGCCTGATGACGAATTGACGCGCATCCGCGCGGT
>Ga0190274_10000631_pt1 | contig 20668 bp, 31 predicted proteins | sample Popmic531T_FD_133002 | JGI IMG/M metagenome (GOLD analysis project Ga0190274, IMG submission 133002) | Populus adjacent soil microbial communities from riparian zone of Yellowstone River, Montana, USA - 531 T | ecosystem: Environmental > Terrestrial > Soil > Riparian zone | place: USA: Montana... | reverse complement strand
TGCGGCGTCGCGGCGATCTGGCCGGGGCGGAGCGGGCGTTCGTGCGGGCCCAGCAGCTGGGGTGGGATCCGCAGCCCGGCATGGCGCTGCTGCGGCTGGCGCAGGGACGCGTGGAGGTGGCAGCGGCGGCGCTGCAGTCCGCGCTGGCCTCCCACACGGTGGACCGCTTCGGACGGGCGCGCCTGCTGGCCGCCCAGGTCGAGGTCGGGATCGCGGCCGGCGCGCTCGACCAGGCGCGCGACGCCGCGCGCGAGCTGGTGACGATCGCGGATGGCCTCAGCAGCGCGGTCGTACGCGCGACCGCGTCCATGGCCCAGGGCGCGCTGCAGCTCGCCGCGGGGAGTCCAGCAGCCGCGCTGGAGCAGCTCCGCCGTGCGCTGAACGGCTGGCGGGAGCTCCAGCTGCCGTATGAGGAGGCCACAGCACGACGGTTGATCGGCACGACGCTCGGGATGCTCGGCGACGAGGAGGGCGGGCGGATCGAGATCGACGCCGCTCGGGCTGGGTTCGACCGCCTCGGCGCCGCCGCCGACGCGCGCCACGCGGCGGCCCTGCTCCGGCGTGGGCACGCGGCGCGGCGCGTGCTGACCGACCGCGAGGTCCAGGTGCTGCGGTTGGTCGCGGCCGGCAAGCACAACCGGGACATCGCTGGTGCGCTGCACCTGAGCGAGCACACCGTCGCTCGGCACATGCAGAACATCCTCGCCAAGCTGGGCGTGTCCTCCCGGGCCGCGGCCACCTCCTCGGCCCTCAGGCAAGGCCTCCTCTGACCAGATGGTGAGAACCCACCACAGGCGCGCCGCCGGCGAACTTGGTTGATCCAGGCGATGCCCGGGCCCATCCCAGCGCCGTACGGTCCTCCCGACAAGCGCCCACGCGCGAGGGGAAGCGCGATGACGAAGACCACCACCTTCGACCCGGCCCAGTACAAGGCCGATCTCCGAACCGAGTGGCGGGGTGCCGCGCCAGGCTGGCGGGCCTGGCTGGAGGTGCTGGAGGCCGCCGACGGCGGGCAAGCGGTGAGCCGAGCCTTGGTCCAGCTGGCCGGGATCGGCCCGGGGGATGTGGTGCTGGACGTGGCCGCCGGCTACGGCGAGCCCGGCCTCACCGCCGCCCGCGCGGTCGGCCCCGGCGGGCATGTCGTCTGCACCGACATCTCGGGGGAGATGCTGGCGGTCGGCCGCGAGCGCGCGGCTGCGGCGGGACTGGACAACGTCGAGCTTCTGGAGGGTGACGCCGAGGAGCTGGCGTTCGAGGAGGCGAGCTTCGACGCGGTGCTGAGCCGCCAAGGGCTGCAGTTCCTGCCCGACGTCGCCGGGGTGCTGGCCCGGTTGCGGTCCTTTCTCAAGCCGCACGGGCGACTGGCGGCGGCCGTGTGGGGCCCACCCCAGGCGGTGCAGTTCGCCGCGCCTGTTCCGGTCATCAGGGCCGAGCTCCAGCTGCCGCCGCCTCCCGCCGGCATCCCGGGCCCCTTCGCGCTCGCCGACGCCGACCAGCTGGTCGGGCTGGTCGAGGCCGCCGGCTTCACCGACGTGGCGACAGGGACCGTGACCGCGATCTACCAGCCCGGCTCGCCCGAGTTGGCCACCCGGTGGCTGCGCGAGGTCGCCCCACCGATCAGCGCGCTGGTCGACTCCCAGCCACCCGAGGTGCAGGAGCGCGTGTGGGCCAAGGTCACCGAGGCGTGGGCGCCCTTCACCACCGCCGACGGCCGTGTCCGCTTGGAGAACCAGGCGGTCTGGGTGACCGGGACGAGATAAGACGTCGGTTGCCTCTTGCAACTGTTTCGCCGCGATCGTCTAGGAACTACGACAGACCCGCTGCAAAGGAGCGAAACGCCGTCAAAGCTCATGGCTACGGGGGGGTCACATCACTGTGGCTGGCGACAGTTGGAGTGCTCCTGATGGCTGGGCCGGAACGCTGGCAGGTCTCAACGGATGCTGCCGAAGTCTACGAGTCCTGCTTCGTGCCGGCGATCTTCGGCGCTTGGGCCAGCCCGTTGCTGACGCCGCTGGAATCAGGGCAGGTGACACGGTCCTGGACGTCGGCTGCGGGACCGGCGTGCTCGCACGCGAGGCCCTTGGGCGGGTCGGGCAAGAGGGTCAGGTTGTTGGCGTTGATCTCAATGAGGGGATGCTGGCGGTCGCGGCGCGAAGTGAGTCGAAAATAATGTGGCGACGGGGCGATGCGGCCTCTCTTCCTTTCGAGGATATGAGTTTTGACGTCGTGGTCAGCCAGTTCGCGCTCATGTATTTTCCGGACCGCGTGGCCTCCCTACGCGAGATGTGGCGCGCGCTCGCGCCAAGGGGACGCCTTGCGATCGCCGCTTGGGCGCCGATCGATCGCGGCCCGCGGTTACCAGATACTGGTGGATATCGCCGCCCGACAATGCGGACGTGAGGCAGCAGACGTGCTGGCAGCGCCGTTCGTCCTCGGCGATCATGCCGAGCTCGCCAAGCTCTTCGTCGACAGCGGGATCTCGGGGGCCAACGTTACCCTTCATGAGGGTTCGATCCGGTTCCCGTCGGTGAAGGAGTTCATACGCATCGAGGTCAAAGGCTCGCCCCTGGCTGATATGGTGAGCGACGATGTGATGCAAGCTCTCGCCGCGGAATCTGAGAATGCGCTGGTGGAGTTCGTCGTCCCCTCAGGCGAGATTGTTATGCCGATGGACGCGCACATCGTAACCGCAGGCAAAGGCTAGATCTCGATCGAGACGGATGAAGGGGTCCTGGGAGTTCCTCGACTCCTACCTGCTGGTCACCGGGGAAGGCCGGTTGCGCATCCTGGGCGACGTGGTGCACCAGTGACGACTGCCGGTTCGGCGATCCGCTGGCACCGCCTGGGAGGGTTGCTCGTCAGTGTGGCGCTGCTTGCCGGCGCCTGCGGCCACCGGGCCGAGACGAACGAGACGCCCGGGCAGGCCCCGCGACCGCCGCCCCGCTGGACAAACCCTGCTTGGACGACGTCAGGTCGGCGAGGCCGTTCCGGTTCCCGACCTCCGCGGGCGCGATGCTGGTCGGGGTCGTGCTGGGCCGTGGCCGAACCGGGCTGGTGCTCGCCCATGGGCGTGGCGGGGACCCGGATCCGCCCGCCGGTGGCCGGGGTGGTGAGCCTGTCCGGGCCGGGCGCCTTCGGGGCGGTGAGCGCCTGGACGGCGATGCCACGCCTCCGGGTGCCGGTGCTGTTCGTGGCCGCAGCCGACGACCAGCCGTTCGTCGGCGCGGCTCGGGCCATGTACCGCAGGGCTCGGGCAGCCGACAAGCGGCTGCTGATCGTGCGCCGCGGCCACGGCTCCACCATGCTGTCGTTCCAGGAGGAGGGGCCGAGGGTGCTCGCGGCGATGCGGAGGTTCATCGCCGACCAGACCCAGCGCTGAACCCACGTGTGCCCGTAGCGGCGGGCTAGACTGGCGCCGGAGCAGCACCGACCGAGGAGCGCCGACCGTGAGAGCACACTGGCCTTCACGCGGCTCGCTACTCACCGCGCTCGTAGAGGTCCAGCTGGGAGCTCCCGCCCCGTGGAGGAACGTGGTCGGACTCACGACCAGCTACACCGTCGCCCTGCTGGTTGGCGCGCTGATCGCCGGCTTGGTCCTGTCGATCGCCTTGATCTCAACGGCCCGCCATCGCCACCGCTAGGTCCTGCCGCAAGCTGTCAGGACCCGCCGCCGAAGTCGACGTTCTTGGTCTCGACCGTGCCTGCCGCGCGGCCCGGGGCGGCGTGGTAGGTCCAGTAGAGGTTGGTGTGGGCGATCACCTGGTCCGGCGGGGGCGCGCCCCAGGCGGTCTGGTCCTCGGTGGTGTGGGCGTCGCTGACCAGGGTGGCGTCGTAGCCCCTGACGATCGCGCCGTGGAGGGTGGAGCGGATGCACTCGTCGGTCTGGGCGCCGACCACGACCAGGCGCCCGACGCCGAGCTCCGACAGGACGGTCTCCAGGGTGGTGTCGTCGAAGGAGTCGCCGTAGTGCTTCTCGACCAGCGGCTCGGCGTCGTCCGGGGCCAGCTCGGGGACGATCCGCCAGTCGTCGCTGTCCCTGACGAGCTCGTCGTCGGAGTGCTGGACCCAGACGACCGGGACCTGCTCCTGCCGCGCCCTCTCGACGAGGCTGCCGACGTTGGCGACGACCGCGTCGCGCCCGTGCGCCCCCCCGACGACGCCGTTCTGCACGTCGACGACCAGCAGGGCGGTGTTGGGCCGGTTCTCGAGCGTGGTCATGAGCTCCCTCACGCGCGCTGGGCTCCTGTGCCGACCCACGGTAGACCGGCCCACCGACGCCGGGCCAGAACTAGACTGTCCGCGCGTCGAGGCCGTTCGGACCAGCCCGGGTCTGGTGGCGACCCGTGACGACCTGGTGGTCGGCTTCGTCCCGGCTCGCGAGCTGCCGAACCTGTGGCCGAACCACCCCGCCCAGCTGCTCGCGATGCGACTGGAGGTGATCCATGACGAAGTTCGTCGTTGACACCGGCGCCGTCCTGCACCTGGTGAGCGAGGAGGTCGAGGTCTCGGGCGAGCATGAGCTCCTGGCGCCGACGCTGCTCCGCTCCCAGACGCTGTCGGCGCTGCACGAGGCCGTGCAGCGCGGTGAGATCCCGGCCGAGGTCGGGCGCGACCGCCTCGCCCGCGTCGGGCGGATGCCGATCAGGCTGCTCGGCGACGCCGTGCTCCGGCGCCAGGCCTGGAAGGTGGCGGACCAGCTGGGATGGGCCTCGACCTACGACGCCGAGTACATCGCCCTCACGCTGCTGCAGGCGGACGCGTTCGTCACCCTGGACGCGGAGCTGGCCCGCAGCGTCGAGGGGATCGTGGCCACGGCGTCGATCGACGAGCTGCGCTAGACGAATGCCGGCGAACTACTTCGACGAGCGGATCGCCAAGAGCTACGAGGCCAAGTGGCCGGAGCTGTTCGCGCCGGTGGTGGTCGACCCCGTGGTGGACTTCCTGGCCGAGCTGGCGGGGAGCGGGGCCGCGCTGGAGCTGGGCATCGGGACCGGCCGGATCGCCATCCCGCTGCGGCGCCGGGGCGTGCCCGTGCACGGGATCGAGCTGTCGCCGGACATGATCGCGGAGCTCCGTACCAAGCCGGGCAGCGACGACATCGGCGTGACCGTCGGCGACTTCGCCACCACCCGGGTGGACGGGACGTTCCGGCTGGCCTACCTGGTGCGCAACACCATCACGAACCTGACCGGCCAGGACGACCAGGTCGCGTGCTTCCGGAACGTGGCCGCGCACCTCGAGCCGGGCGGGTGCTTCGTCATCGAGGTCTACATCCCGCAGCTGCGACGGCTCCCGCCCGGCGAGACCATCCACGCCTTCACCGTGACGCCGACCCATCTCGGCTTCGAGGAGTACGACCTCGCCCGCCAGATCGCGTTCTCGCACCACTACTGGGTGGTCGACGGCCAGCTCGAGACCTACTCGACGCCGCACCGCTACGTCTGGCCGTCCGAGCTGGACCTGATGGCCCGCCTGGCCGGCATGCGGTTGCGGGAGCGCTGGAGCGACTGGGCCCGCGCCCCCTTCACCAGCGACAGCACCAGCCACGTGTCGGTCTGGGAGAAGCCTCAGAACTCGACGTAGAAGTCGAACGGCCGCTCGTCAGGGGCAATGGCGGTGCGCAGGACCGCCCACTGGTGCAGCGCGTCCGCGGGCGACACCTCCTCCAGGGTCGAGCCGAGGTTCCTGAGGCAGAACGACGCCGCCCGCGCCACCGCCGGCAGCTGGTAGTCGTCGAGGAACACGACCGCGCCCCGGCGGAGCAGGCGCCCCAGGTAGACGAGGTCGAGGAAGACGCCGTCGAAGCGGTGGTTGCCGTCGACGAAGGCGAGGTCGAAGCGCCGGCCCTCCCCGAGCAGCCTCGGGAGCGCGAGCTGCGACTCCTCCGCGTGGTGCTCCACCAGGGGCACCAGGCCGGCCTCCTCCAGCACCTGCAGCCCGCAGTTGCCGAGCCTCGCCTGATAGGGGTCGAGCACCACATGCCGGGCGTCCGGGCCGCCGCTCTCCAGCAGGCCCTCGCACACGAACAGCGCCGAGATGCCGTAGCCGAGGCCGATCTCGATCGTCCGGGTCACCCCTTCGCGCGCGACCCACCAACGCAGCGCCTCGCCCTCGGCGGGGCTGACGGCGAGCGGCTCCAGCCGACGGGTCGCGCCGTCGGCGCGCGACACCACCGCCCCGTCGCGCAGGAGCCGCTCGCGCACGCGCCGCACCCGCCGCAGCGCCGCCTCCCGGTCCCGCGGGCTCGCGGGACTTATCCCGGCGACAATCGCGTTGCCCGGCCGGCGCCGGTGTGGGACCGTCTCGGGGACGGAGCGGTCGCGTGGCTGGAGGTGCGCATGTTCATCACGGTCCTCGGTGAGGTCGCAGTCCGCGCTTCGACGCGGGAGCCGCTCGCCCGCTGACGTCGTTCACCGTGCCCGGCTGATCCGGCGGCTGTCGAGCCGCCGGCCATGCTCCCGCGCTCGGAGCGCCCCGCACCGCGAGCGCCGAGCGAGGAGCGCCAGATGTCATCGCATGTTCCCTTCGAGCCGCTGCCCGGCTCCAACGGACAGCCCACCCAGACCGTTCGCCACGGCGACACCATCCTGCGCCCGGCCGGGCCGTGGACCCCGGCCGTGCACGCCCTGCTGCGGCACCTCGAGCAGGTCGGGTTCCCCGGCTCGCCCCGGGTCGTGGGCGACGGCTGCGACGACCAGGGACGCGAGGTCCTGACCTGGATCGAAGGGCGGATCGCCCACCCCCGGCCCTACCCCGACGAGGCGATCTTCGAGGTGGGGCGGCTGCTGCGGGCCCTCCACGACGCCACCGCCAGCTTCCGGCCGCCGCCGGGGGCGACCTGGCGGCCGTGGAGCCTGCGCAGCCGGGCCCCGGACGCCGTGATCAGCCACTGCGACGTCGGCCCCTGGCACGTCATCCTGCGGGCGGGCCGGCCGGTCGGGTTCATCGACTGGAGCATGGCCGGCCCCACCGACCGCCTCGACGAGCTGGCCGCCAGCGGCTGGTGGAACGCCCAGCTCCACGACGACGACATCGCCGAGGGCAACGGCCTGGGTGACGCCGCCACCCGCGGCAGGCAGCTGCGGCTGTTCCTGGACGGCTACGGCCTCCCCGCGGGGCGGCGGTCGGGCCTGGTCACCCGCATGATCGAGTTCGCCGTCCGCGACTGCGCCGGCCTGGCCACGGTCAAGCAGATCACCGAGCGGTCCAACGACCCGACCACCCTGTGGACCCTGGCCTGGCAGACCCGCGCCGCCGCCTGGATGCTGCGCCACCGCCCCCTGCTGGAGCGCGCCATGCAGGGCGACTAGGGGGTCCCGGGGAACAGGGCGAGGCCGCGGTGCGTGCCGCCGCCGGCGCCCTGGAAGTCGCCGCCGATGGCCAGCCCCGCGGGGAGGGCCTCGGCGGCGAGGACGCCGCGGGTGCCGCTGGCCCCCGGGTTCCAGGCCAGGGGGACGCCGGTGGCCGGGTCGAGCATGGCCAGCCGGTCGCAGCTGGTGCAGCCGCGGACGTTGTTGAAGATCCCGCCGGCGTACAGGCGGGTGCCGTCGGGGCTGCGCAGCAGGGCGTTGACGTCGTCGTCGGCCCGGGGGTCGAAGCCGGGCACGTGCAGGCCGGTGGCGGCGTCGAAGGCGACCAGGTGGGACCGGGCGATGGTGGGGCTGCCGTAGCCGACGGCGGTGAAGCTGCCGCCGACGTACACCAGGTTGCCGATCTGGGCGACGGCCCGGACCTCGCCGCCGTAGAACTGGAGGGTGGTTGCCGGCGTCGACGACGGCACCGCCCTGGCCGGAGGGAGCACCAGCCCGGCCAGCAACAGGGTGGCCAGGACGACGGGCAGGATACGGGCGGCGGTGCGCATGATGGCCCCACGCCAGACGCAGGCGAGACTGACCGGCCCCGGGCGCGGCAAAGGCTAAGCGCTGCGTGGTCGCCGGTGGATGCGCAGAATGACGTAGTTCCGCCCGAATTTCGGGCTCTGCGTCAGGACTCCAGGGTGGCCTTGACGGTGATGTCGAGGTTGCCGCGGATCGCGTTGGAGATCGGGCAGCCCTTCTCGGCCTCCTCGGCGGCCCGCTGGAAGCCCTCCTGGTCGTACCCGGGGACGACGCCGTTGACCTCGAGCGCCGAGCGGGTGACGACGACGCCGCCGCCCTCCTTGGGGTCGAGGGAGACGGTGGAGGTGACGTGCAGGCGCTCGGGCGGGTTGCCCGCCTGGGCCAGGAAGTGCGAGAACGCCATCGCGTAGCAGGTGGCGTGGGCGGCGGCCAGCAGCTCCTCGGGACTGGTCTTGCCGTCGGGGCTCTCGGTCCGCGCCGCCCAGGTCACCGGGTAGCGGCCGATGCCGCTGCTGGCGAACTCGGTGTCTCCCTTGCCGCCGATGAGCGGCCCCTCCCAGAGCGTGTGCGCCTGACGGTCGGCCATAGCCATGTCGGCATCCCTCCGGATCGATCCGTTGTCCAGTCCCGGAAACGCTAGGCCGTCAAGGCCCGACCTGTCGACTCGGGACCGCGGCCGGCTCGGGGCCGGCCAGGCTGGAAGACTCGTGGTCGAGCAGCCAGGACTTGCGGGCCACGCCCCACCCGTACCCGCCAAGGCGGCCGTCGGCGCGGAGCACCCGGTGACAGGGGACCAGAACGGCCACGTTGTTGCCGGCACAGGCGGCGCCGGCGGCCTGGGCGCCCAGCGGGTCGGTGGCCTCGTCGGCCAGGTCGGCCAGGGCGCCGAGCTGGCGGTAGCTGATCGTCTGGCCGGCAGGCACCGTACGCAGCGCCCGCCAGGCGGCCTGCCGGGCCGGGTCGCCCGGCTGGGCCACCGCGACCTCGTCGAGCGCCCCGAGGTCCCCCTCCAGGTAGGCGCGTACCCGGCTCGCGGCGCCGCAGGGATCGGGGGCCGGTCGGATACTGGCCGCCCGGCGGCGCGGGTCGAGGCGGCGTTGCAGGGTCTCGGGGCGGGCGGTGAAGCCGGCCGCGCAGACCCCGTCGCCGTCGACCAACAGCGTGAACGGTCCCACCGGGGTGGGCACGGTCGTGGTGTGCAGGTGCATCGATCTCGCCTCCGCCGGTCGTCGCCTCTCACTCGCAGAACACGGTCGCCTCCCGGATGGTTTCAGCCCTGGCCGCGGGACCGGCGGCCGGCCAGGGCCGGGCGCCGCGAGGGAGGCGGCTGCCCCTTCGGAGGGGTCCGGCGGCTAGCTGAAGTAGCTGAAGCGGCGCCGGAGCTTCATGAAGAGCACCGCCAGCCCGAGCGGGATCAGCACGATGCCCGCGAAGATCAGGAGGTTGACGAGCAGGATCATCCGCGCCTCCGCTGTTCTGGTCTGCCCAGCCAGTCTACATTTGCCTGCTCCATGCGGTTCTGGCTAGTGTCCGCGTGCTTGCTCGCCTTTGGGGGGAGGTCCCTGATGCGCTTCATCCGGTCGCTGGCCCTGGCCGTGGTCCTGCTCCTGTGGGCGGTGCCGGCCTTCGGGGCCGAGGAGCTGGAGATGAGCTGCCCGGTCTGCGACCACGTCGACGTGGCCGGCCGCGGCCTGGAGCCGAACGCCACCCTGACCCTGACCATCACCGACGTCCAGACCGGCCAGACCGTGCTCGGGGAGACCAAGGTGACCACCGACGGCTCCGGCGCCTTCGAGCGCGAGTTCGACATGGACCTGGCCAAGCACCCCACCCTGCTGGCCAACCTCTACGAGTCGAGCGGCTCGACCCTGGTCCTGGCCGCCCACGCCAACGCCCAGGCCCCGGCCCACTGCCGCCGGGACCGCCCCCTGCCCTACACCGGCTCCCACAGCCGGCTGACGGCGTGGGTCGCCGCCGGGCTGCTGGCCGTGGGCGGGCTGCTGCTGCTGGCCACCCGCCGCCTGGAAGGCTCGCCCCGGCGGTAGGCTGCTGACCGGAGCTCCCGTCGTCGCTGGTCAAGGCGCTCGGCCCCGAGCCGGTGGGCGTCCCCGAGACCATCGGCTTCGAGGTCACCGACGCCTACCTCCGGGAGCCGGTCGCCTGGCCCCGCCGAAATTGGATCGCGATGCCCGCGGCGGCCTGCGAAAGTGCCGCCATGCCCGAGAACCACTTCGGCGAGGCGGTAGCGGCGTCCTACGACGCCGCCACCGCCGAGCTGTTCCAGCCCGCGGCCGTCGACCCCGTCGTCGACTTCCTGGCCGGCCTGGCCGGCGACGGGGCCGCCCTGGAGCTGGGCATCGGCACCGGCCGCATCGCCCTGCCCCTGGCCCAACGCGGCATCGGAGTGCACGGTATCGACCTGTCGGAGGCCATGGTCGCCCGGCTGCGGGCCAAGCCCGGCGCCGAGCGGATCGGGGTGACGATCGGCGACTTCGCCACCACCACCGTGGAGGGCCGGTTCGGGCTGGCCTATCTGGTGTTCAACACCATCCAGAACCTGACCAGCCAGGACGAGCAGGTGGCGTGCTTCCAGAACGTGGCCGCCCACCTGGAGCCGGGCGGCTGCTTCGTGATCGAGGTCGGGGTGCCCCAGCTCCAGCGGCTCCCACCCGGCGAGACCGTGCGGGCGTTCGCCCTCACCCCGACCCATCTCGGCTTCGACGAGTTCGACGTCGCCAACCAGGGCCTGGTCTCCCACCACTACTCGGCCGTCGACGGCGAGCTGGAGCTTCTCTCCATGCCGTCCCGCTACGTCTGGCCGGCCGAGCTGGATCTGATGGCCCGCCTGGCCGGGTTGACCCTGCGGGAGCGCTGGGCCGGCTGGCGCCGTGAGCCGTTCACCAGCGACAGCGCCAAGCACGTCTCGGTCTGGGAGAAGCCGGAGCGTGCCTGAGTCATCCGCTGCCGGCCGGCCCGGGATCGTGGTCGTGAGCTACAACACCCGCCGGTTGACCGCGCAGCTCATCTACTCGCTGTACCGCACCCTCCGACCGCCAGCGTTTCACCTGGTCGTGGTGGACAACGGGTCGGCCGACGGGTCGGCCGAGCTGCTGTCGGCGGTGGCCGAGGCCGGGCTCTGCGACCTCATCCGCAACCCGGAGAACCGCTATCACGGGCCGGGTCTCAACCAGGGGATGTCGCGCCTGGCCGAGCTGCACGGTAGCGGCGCCGTCCCGATCACCGCCGTCTGGGTGCTCGACTCCGACTGCGTGGTCCTCCGGCCGGACGCCCTGTCGGCGCCGTGCGCGGTGATGCGCGAGACCGGAGCGGCGCTGGTCGGCCAGCGCGGCTACGACACCTCGGAGGCGGACGAGCTGCTGGGCCTGCACTCGCTGCTGCTCGACCCGACACAGATCTGGCGGCCCGGCATCCCACCGTTCCAGGACCACGGCAGCCCGTCCGAGGCGCTGCAACGCTCCTGCGCCCAGGCCGGGCTGGTCGCCGTGGACTTCCCCTTTACCCGCGGTGGCTACATCGTCCACGTCGGACGCGGATCGCTGCGGGAGCTCCTGGCCGCCGGGGAGCGGACCAACCGCCACTACGAGTGGGCGACCACCCACCACGAACCGCATTTCGCCCTGGAGCCGACCGCGCCCGCCGCCTACGCGGCGTTCCAGACCGCCTTCGCTCGGGACGTGCCCACCCTCGACCCCGCCAGCCTGGTCCGCGCCTGCTCGTGACCCGGCCGCCGCGCGGAACCCCCGATCAACGCCGCGGCGGCTCCGGCGCCCGGTGGAACTCGACGCTGACGAACCCGCCCTCGTCGAAGGCGAGGCGGGCGCCGTCGCAGTGGGCGAACGGCGCGCCCCACGAACCGTGGTCGGCGCCCGGCAGGCAGGCGACCAGGCCCGGCTCGATCCCGCCGCCGTGGGCGACGACCAGGGCGGCGGCACCGTCGGGCACGACCTCGACGAGGCTCGTCCAGGCGCGGCGGTGGGCCTCGGCGGCCGCGGCCAGGCCGCCGCCGCGGGCGAGCAGGTCGGCGTAGACGCGGTAGGGGCGCGGCCAGCGCCACTGCTCGTGATGGTCGACCTCGCCGGGCACGTACCCCGACGGCAGCTGCACCGTGTCGTCCACAGCGAAGCCCATGGCCACGGCCGTCTCGACGGCGCGGGGCGACGCGCTGGTGACCACCCGGGCGAACGGCCCCAGCGACTCGCCGACCAGGCGGGCCAGGGCGACGCCTTCCGCCGAGAGGTGCGAGCCGCGGCCCCGGCCTGCGTCCTTCTTGGTCAGTGAGTGGCGTCGGACCTCCAGCCAGCGCATGGAGGCGACCCTACGCGACGGGCCGCGGTCAGGGCAGGGCGGGGGTGGTGTCGACGACCACCTGGATGGCGAGCTGGCCGGTGTCGGAGCGGCGCAGCAGGTAGCGGTAGGAGGTGTGCTGGCGCTCGCGGCCGGCCTCGTCCAGGTAGGCCCAGCGGACGTCGATCAGGGTGAGGGTGGCGGTCAGGGGATCCACGGCCCGCAGCTCGGGGCGGATGCCGACCAGGCCCTGGGCGCGGTAGGCGTCGGCGGCGCCGCCGAAGGCGGCTTCGACCTGGGCCGGGTCGGAGATGGGGATGGTGGCGCCGTCCCCGACCACCAGGGCGGGGAGGGCGTAGCAGACGGCGATGCCGGGCAGGTCGCCGTCGACCAGGGCGTTGGCATAGCGGTCGAGGAAGGCCGCGACGTCGGCGTGTGTCGATGTGGTGTCCATGCCTCGACCCTAGAATCAGAGGCCGGCACGCCATGGCCGGTCTCTTGAGAAAGGGGCGAAGATGGTCCGACCGGTGGCTCCGACCCAGCCGCATCTGGGCCGGCTCCGGGTGGAGCGGCAGCACCGCCTGATCGAGGAGCTGCGCCTGGCCGCCGGACGGCACGCCACCGCCGAGGAGCTGGCGGCCGCCCTCCGGGTCGATGTCCGCACGGTCGAGCGCGACATCGCCCGGCTGCGGGACATCGGCCTGCCCATCAGCGCCCGCCGCGGGCCCGGCGGCGGCTTCCGCCTCGACGTGCCGCCGGCCGTCGGCCCGGTGCGGCTGACCCCGGGCGAGATCGCCGCCCTGATCGCCTCGGTGGCCTCGGTGGGGCCGTACGTCTCGGCCACCGCCCAGTCGGCCCTCGACCGCCTCATCCAGGCCCTCCAGCCCACCCAGGACCGGGAACCGGTGCCAGCGGGCGTCCGGCTATCCCGTCCGTAACGCTGCCGGGACGGGGCCCACCAGACTCCCGCCTGAGCGGGCCGGGGTCGGGTGAGAGGAGTCGCCGATGCGGGAGAATCCCCGCTGTGCGCCTCCTTCGGCGAGGACGTCCAGTCGCCCCACTACATGGAGGAAGCGGTGCCCGACCGCGTCGTCCAGGAGCTCGAGAAGGTCATCGACAACCCCTAGCCCGCTCCCCCGCCGGCGGCCGCTCGGGATAACGTCGCCTTGTCATGGACCTGCTCGAGCGCGCCGCGCTGCTGGACGAGTTGAGCGGCGCGCTGGCCGACACGGCCGAGGGCGGCCGCGTCGTCCTGGTCGCGGGCGAGGCCGGCATCGGCAAGTCGACGCTGGTCAAGCGGTTCACCGAGCGGCAGGCGGCGCAGGCCCGGTTCCTCCTGGGGGCCTGCGACCCACTGCTCACGCCGCGGGCCCTGGGGCCGCTGCACGACATCGCCCGGCAGACGGGCGGCCGGCTGGCCGAGCTGCTCGCCTCGGGAAGCCCACGCGAGGCCGTCTTCGCCGCGCTCCTGGACCAGCTCACCCGGCCGCCGCGGCAGGTGGTGGTGGTCGAGGACACCGCTGGGCCGACGAGGCCACCCTCGACCTGCTGGTGTTCCTGGGGCGGCGGCTGGAGCGGACCCCGGCGATGCTGATCGTCACCTACCGCGACGACGAGGTCGGCGCCGACCACCCCCTCCGCGGGGTGCTGGGCGCCCTGCCCCAGGGGGTGGTGCGCCGGGTGCGGCCGCAGCCGCTGTCCGAGGCGGCCGTGGCCGAGCTGGCCCGGCGCGCCGGCCGCCCGGCCGCCGGGCTGCGCGAGCTGACCGGCGGGAACCCGCTGCTGGTGACCGAGGTGCTGGCCGCCGGTGACACCGGCGTGCCCATGACCGTCCGCGACCTGGTGCTGGCCCGCCTCGGGGGCCTGCCGGCGGACGCCCGCGAGGTCGCGCGGCTGGTCGCCGTGGTCCCGACCCGGGCCGAGCTGTGGCTGCTGGAGTCGGCGCTGGCCCCGGCGCCGTCGGCGGTCGAGGCCGGCGCCGCCGCCGGGCTGCTGGTCGCCGACGCCGAGACCGCCGGCTTCCGCCACGAGCTGCTGCGGCAGGCGATGGAGGGCTCGCTGTCGACCCTCGCTCGCCGGGAGCTGAACCGGCGGGTCCTGGCCGCCCTGACCGCCCTCCCCGACCGGCAGGTCGACCTGGCCCGGCTGGTCCACCACGCCCGCGAGGCCGGCGACACCGAGGCCGTGCTGCGGTACGCGCCCGAGGCGGCCCGGCAGGCGGCGACGGTGGCGGCCCACCGGGAGGCCGTCGGCCACTACCGGGCGGTGCTGCCCCACGCCGGGCGGCTCCCCCCGCCGGTCCGCGCCGAGCTGCTGGAGCGCTACTCGGTCGAGGCCTACCTGTCGGGGCTGTCGGGCGAGGCGGTCTCGGCCCGCCGGGCCGCGCTGGAGCTGCGGGAGGCGGCCGGCGACCGGGAGCGGCTGGGCGAGACGCTGCGCTGGCTGTCGCGCCTGCACTGGTGGGACGGCAACCGGCGGGAGGCGGAGGCGGCCGCGGCCCGGGCCATCGCCGTGCTCGAGCCCCTGGAGCCCGGCCACCAGCTGGCCATGGCCTACAGCAACCAGGCCCAGCTCGACATGCTGGCCCAACGGATCGAGGTGGCGATGGGCTGGGCCGAGCGGGCCATCGAGCTGGCCCGGCGGCTGGACGACCAGGAGACCCTCACCCACGCCCTGACCAACATCGGCTCGGCCCGGCTGCAGGACAGCGACCCCGACGGCCGGGTCGACCTGGAAGAGGCCTTCCAGGTCGCGGTCGACGCCGGGCTGGATGATCACGCCGCCTAGGCCATCGGCAACCTGGCCACCATCAGCGCGGAGACCCGGGACGACCGCCACGCCCTCCCGGACCTGGACCGGGCGCTGGCCTTCGTCCAGGCGCGCGAGCTGACCGGTTGGGTGCAGCACGTGCTCGGGCACCGCGCTCGCGTCCGGCTGGACCATGGGGACTGGGCCGGTGCGGAGCAGGACGCGGAGGCGGCGCTGGCCGCGCCGGTGAAGGGTGGCGCCAGGGTGGTGGACGCCCTGGTGCCACTGGGCCTGCTCCAGGCGCGTCGCGGCAACCCCGACGCCGCGGCCACCCTCCAGGAGGCCACCGAGCGCGCCTTCGCCACCGGTGAGCTCCAGTGGATCGCGCCGGTCGCCGCGGCCCGGGCCGAGCATGCCTGGCTGCACGGGGACGACATCCGGGCCGCCGAGGAGGCCGCCGGCACCTTCGAGCTGGCCGTGCAGGCCGCTCATCCCTGGTTCGCCGGTGAGCTGGCCTTCTGGTTGCGGCTCGCCGGCGCGCCGGTTCGGACACCGGCGGTGATGGCCGAGCCGCACCGGCTGCTGCTGGCCGGCGACTGGCAGGCCGCCGCCGACGCCTGGCAGGCGCTCGGGTGGCCGTACGAGCGGGCGCTGGCCGTGGCCTGCGGCGACCAGGACGAGGCCCTGCTGGAGGCGCTGGCGCTGCTGGACGGCCTGGGCGCCCGGCTGACGGCCCAGCGGCTGCGCCGCCAGCTGCGGCGCCGCGGCCACCTGCGCGTCCCCGCGGCCCGACCCGGGCCACGGCCGCCAACCCCGCCGGCCTCACCAGCCGGCAGGTCGAGGTGCTCGGGCTGCTGGCCGAGGGCCTGACCGACGCCGAGATCGCCGCCCGGCTGTCGCTGTCGACCAAGACGGTCGGCCACCACGTGTCGGCCCTGCTGGCCAAGCTGGAGGTCGGGTCGCGCCGCCAGGCGGCCGCGGCCGCCCGCCGGCTCGGCGTCGCCCCAGCCAAAGATAGGGAGCCGGGCGGCCAGAGGTAGGGACTCGCTCCCGATCCCTCCCTGGAGGGCCGCCATCTAGGGTCGAGGCGCACCGACCCACACGCTTGCTCACACGCCGCTGCCGGATGCTGCGACCCGCATTCGGTCGCGACCACGGAGGAGCGCCATGGACATCGCCACCATCAAGCAGCGCCAGCAGGCCACCTGGGCCTCGGGTGACTATTCCGCCGTCGGGTCCCGGCTCCTGCTCACCGCCGAGCTGCTGTGCGAGGCCGTCGACCTGCGCGCCGGCGAGCGCGTCCTCGACGTGGCCTGCGGCAACGGCAACGCCGCCCTGGCCGCGGCCCGCCGCTTCTGCCAGGTCACCGGGGTCGACTATGTCCCCGAGCTGCTGGAGCGGGCCCGCGAGCGCGCCAAGGCGGAAGGGCTGGAGGCGACCTTCCAGGAGGCCGACGCCGAGGACCTGCCCTTCCCCGACGACTCCTTCGACGTGGTCCTGTCCACCTGCGGGGCCATGTTCGCCCCCGACCAGGAGCGGACGGCGGCCGAGCTGCTGCGGGTCTGCCGGCCCGGCGGGCGCATCGGCATGGTCAACTGGGTTCCCGACGGCTATGTCGGGGAGCTGTTCCGGGCCATCGGCCGCTACCTGCCGCCGCCGCCGGGGCTGCAGCCCCCGGTGCTGTGGGGCAGCGAGGAGCGGCTGCGCGAGCTGTTCGGTCCCGAGGTGACCATCTCGGCTCCCCGCCGGACCTTCCGGTGGCGGTTCCCGTCGGCCGAGCACCAGGCGGAGTTCTTCGCCGCGTTCTACGGCCCCACCCACAAGGCGGTGGGGGCGCTGCCCGCGGACCGCGCCGCCGACCTCAAGGCCGACATGGTCAAGGTGGCCAGCAGCTTCAACCTCTCCGACGACGACACCCTGGTCCTGCGCCAGGACTACCTGGAGGCCGTCATTCACCAGCCGGCGACGCCGTAGAGGAGCTCCCCATGTCCGAGTCGACGGTCAAGGTGGCCGCGGTCCAGGCCGCCCCGGTGTTCCTGGATCTGGAGGCCAGCCTCCAGAAGGCGTTGGGGCTGATCGAGAAGGCGGCCGCCGAGGGGGCCCGGCTGATCGTCTTCCCCGAGGCCTTCCTGCCCGCCTGGCCGGCCTGGGTCGACGAGGTCCTGCCGGGCGAGGACGCCGCCTGGCACCTGCGGCTGCTGGAGCAGTCGGTGGTCGTGCCCGGCCCGGTGACCGAGCGCCTGGCCACCGCCGCCCGCGCCGCCGGCGCCCAGCTGGTCATGGGGATCGACGAGCGCGAGGCCCACGGCGGCACCGTCTACAACACCCTGCTGTACTTCGACGCCGACGGGCGGCTGCTCGGCAAGCACCGCAAGCTGGTCCCGACCCATGCCGAGCGGCTCGTGTGGGGCATGGGCGACGGCTCCGACCTGGAAGTTCACCAGACCATGGTGGGTCGGGTGGGCGGCCTGATCTGCTGGGAGAACTACATGCCCCTGGCCCGCTTCGCCCTCTACGCCCAGGGCATCGACATCTGGGTCGCCCCCACCCTGGCCACCCACGAGCCCTGGGTCGCGACCATGCGCCACATCGCCCGCGAGGGCGTCTGCCACGTCATCGGCGTCGCCCCCGCCGCCCGCTTCTCCGACGTCCCCGACACCGTCCCCGACCGCGACCGGCTGTGGCGGGGTGCCGACCCCCACGGCGACTGGATGCTCGACGGCTACTCGGTGATCGTCGACCCCGGCGGCAAGGTCCTCGCCGGCCCGCTGGTCCGCGAGGAGGGCATCCTGTACGCCGACCTCGACCTGGACGCCGCCCGGGCCCGCCACCGCCTGTTCGACCCGGTGGGTCACTACAACCGCCCCGACGTGTTCCGCCTGGTGGTCGACGACCGGCCCAAGCCGGCCCTGGTGTCGCTCCGGCTGGATGGTGGCTAGCCGGCTCGGTCCAGCCATCCTGCGCTACCGGCTGTACGACCTGGACCGCATCATCAGCCGCACCCTCACCTACGGGCTGTTGACGCTGCTGCTGGGCGGCGGCTACGCGGTGCTGGTGCTCGGGCTCGGCCAGCTCCTGAGGCGCCGGTCCAGCCTGTCCGTGGCCGCGGCGACCCTGGTGGTCGCGGCGCTGTTCCAGCCGATCCAGGCGTCGCTGTGGCTCCGCGCCGTGCGGCAGGGCCGCGACTAGGATGGGGCGCGGCGGCCTGTCCCCGTGTCGCATCGCCGCCGTGAAAGGGAGGCTGGATGGAGCAGCCCACGGAGCAGGCCGAACGGGCCGATGTCACCTGCTGCATCGCCGGCTGTGGCCCGGCCGGGGCCATGCTCGGGCTGCTGCTGGCCCGGGCCGGGATCGACGTCCTGGTCCTGGAGAAGCACGCCGACTTCCTGCGTGACTTCCGCGGCGACACCCTGCATCCCTCCACCCTGCGGCTGTTCGACGAGCTCGGCCTGGCCGAGCAGCTGCTGGACCTGCCCCACCAGAAGGTGGCGGTGCTGCGCGTCACCACCGACGCCGGTGACTTCACCCTGGCCGACTTCCGGCGGCTGCCGGGCCCCTACCGGTTCCTCGCCTTCATGCCGCAGTGGGACTTCCTCGACTTCGTCGTCGACCAGGCCAGGCGGCTGCCCTCCTTCCAGCTGCGCATGCGGGCCGAGGCGCTCGAGGTGCTCCAGGAGGCCGGGCGGGTGGTGGGCGTGGCCTACCGCGACCAGGACGGGGCCAAGCACCAGGTCCGCGCCCGCCTGACCGTGGCCGCCGACGGCCGCGGCTCGGACGTCCGCCGCTCGGCCGGGCTGCGACCGACCGAGTTCGGGGCGCCCATGGACGTGCTGTGGTTCCGCCTGTCCAAGCGGCCCACCGACCCGCCGCAGTCGTTCGGCCGGCTGGCCACCGGCCACCTGATGGTCCTGATCGACCGGGGCGACTACTGGCAGATCGCCTACGTCATCGGCAAGGACGCGACCGCCGAGATCCGCGAGCAGGGGCTGGAGCGCTTCCGCGCCTCGGTCGCCGAGCTGGTGCCGCTGCTGGCCGACCGGGTCGGCGAGCTGCGTACCTGGGACGACGTGCGGACGCTGCGGGTGCAGGTCGACCGGCTGCGGCGCTGGTTCCGGCCAGGCCTGCTGTGCATCGGCGACGCCGCCCACGCCATGTCCCCCATCGGCGGGGTCGGGATCAACATGGCTATCCACGACGCCGTGGCCACCGCCAACCTCCTCGCCCGGCCCCTCGGCGACGGCACGCTGTCGACCAGGCACCTGGCTCGGGTGCAGCTTCGCCGCACCCTGCCCACCGTGCTCGTCCAGCGGGGCCAGCGCGCCATCCAGGACTATTTCCTCTCTCCCCTGCTGGCCGGCCGCCTCCCTGGCCAGCCACCCCTGGCGCTGCGGGCGCTGCGCCGCTACCCGATCCTCCAGGCGATCCCCGCCCGCCTCATCGGCCTCGGGATCCTCCCCGAGCACGTTCGCAGCCCCACCGCCAGCGGCGCGTCGCCGCCGGCGCTCGATGCCCCCAGCCAGATGACAAGGAGACAGCCATGGACCAGCGGCTGAGCCTCATCACCCTCGGCGTCCGCGACGTCTCGCGGGCCCGGGCCTTCTATGAGGCGCTCGGCTGGCGCCTGGATGGAGGCGTGGACGACGAGACCGACCACGTCGCCTTCTTCCAGACGCCAGGGCTCATCCTGGCGCTGTGGGACCGCGGGAAGCTCGCCGAGGACAGCGGGGTCGAGGACGGCGGCGGCTGGGGCGGCGTGACGCTCGCCTACAACGTCGGCTCACCCGCCGAGGTCGACGCCGTGCTCGCCGAGGCCCGGGCCGCGGGGGCGATCATCGCCCGCTCCGGAGCGGCCACGTTCTGGGGCGGGTATTCGGGCGTCTTCATCGATCCCGACGGCCATCCCTGGGAGGTGGCCCATAATCCAGGTTGGACCGTGCACGAGGACGGCCGTACAACGATCCACTGACGGGCGATCCTAGTGGCGCACCTGGCGCGCCGCCTGCAGATCGCTCACGGCGAGCACCAGCTCCTTGGCGCCGTTGCGCTCGCCCGCCAGGTACACGGCCTCCAGGTTGATCGAGGCGTCGGCCAGCAGCCGGCAGTAGCGGCCGAGCGCACCGGGCTCGTCCTCCAGGGTCACCGACAGCACCTCGCGAACCCGCTCGGGAACCACGCCCTGCTCACGGAGGCAACGCACGGCCACGTCGGCCGGCTCGAGCACCAGGTGGGCGAGCGCCTTTCCCTGCCTCACCCGAACCACCGCCAAGGCGCTGATGTTCACCCCCTGCCCACCGAGCAGCTCCCCAAGCTCGGCCAGGGCTCCGATGCGGTCCTCGAGCTCCACCACCACCTCGGTCAACATCCAGCCGCCTCCTCCGAACACGCATCGGGACACCGTTCGCCTGGACCTCCGGCATGCGGAGGCTGGGTGCATCGTCTCATGACGGCTGCTGATGCTCCCTGTCCAACCTGCTCGGTCGGGGCCGCCGGTCGTCAGTCGCAGCCGAGGGTGGTGGCGGCGTGTAGCAGGGTGGCCGCCAGGGTTGGGTCGCCCTCGACCCGGTGGGGGACCAAGCCCGGGTCGCGCTGGGCCGCCGGCAGGTCCTCCAAGGCCGCCCGGACCGACTTGGCCACCGAACCCGCCACCGCCGCCGCCTCAGGATCCGGCGCCGCCACCGGCGCCGCCGCGGCGGCGTTACGGCGGCCCCGGGCCGCCGAGCGCCGCACCCAATCCACCGCCCGGCGGTGGGTCATGACCCCCAGCCACCCCCGCCAGG
>Ga0190274_10000630_pt1 | contig 20670 bp, 20 predicted proteins | sample Popmic531T_FD_133002 | JGI IMG/M metagenome (GOLD analysis project Ga0190274, IMG submission 133002) | Populus adjacent soil microbial communities from riparian zone of Yellowstone River, Montana, USA - 531 T | ecosystem: Environmental > Terrestrial > Soil > Riparian zone | place: USA: Montana... | reverse complement strand
GGTCTGGTCGTGGTGGCAGACCGGCAGCGTGCACCGCGAAGCCTGGCCCACCGCCGAGGAGTTGCCCGACGACGGCGATCCCGGCGTCTACGCGGTGGCCGCCGACGTGCTCACCGCGGTGCGTAAGGAGAAGGCGATGCAGAAGGTGTCGCTGCGCGCGCCCGCGAGCCGCGTCACGGTGCACGACACCCAGGACCGGCTGCGCCTGCTCACCCAGGCCTCCCTCGACATCCGTGAGGCCGGCACGATCCAGGCGCTCGACCAGGAAGAGGCGTCCGAGTTCTCGGTCCAGACGGAACTGGCGCCGGTCGCGGACGCCTGAGCCCCCACGTGGACTTCGCCGAAGCACTCGCCGAACTCGACTCGCGCAAGGAAGGGCGCATGGTGCCCGACCTCTCGCGCATCCTGGCGCTGGCGACCTACCTGTCCGACCCGCAGCTCACCTATCCCACGATCCACGTGACCGGCACGAACGGCAAAGGGACCGCCGCCAAGGTCGTCACCGAGCTCGCGTGCGCGCACGGCATCACCACGGGGCTCTACACCTCGCCGCATCTGTCGTCGGTGACCGAACGGTTCTCGGTGTGCGGCGTGGACATGACCCAGGACGAGTTCGCGGATGCCTACACCTACCTGCTGCCGTACCTGCAGCTGGTGGACGAGCAGGGTGAGGAACGCGTCACCTACTTCGAGGCATTGACCGCGCTGGCGTACCTGTGGTTCGCCGACAAGCCGGTGGGCCTCGGGGTGTACGAGGTGGGGATGGGCGGCCTGTGGGATGCCACGAACCTCGTCGCGAGCGACGTCGCCATCATCACGCCCATCGGACTCGACCACCGCGAACTCGGCTCGACGATCACCGAGGTGGCTCGTGAGAAGGCCGGGATCATCAAGGACGGCAAGATCGCGGTCGTGCGGGAACAGGAGACCGAAGCGCTCGACGTGCTCCAGGCCCGGTGCGAGGACGTCGGTGCCGCGATGCTCCGGGAGTTCCGCGACTGGGAGGTCGAGGATCGTCTCCTGGCGGTGGGCGGGCAGTCGTTCCTGCTGCGGGGGGTGCACGGCACCTACGAGGATGTGTACCTGCCGATGTTCGGCGAGTACGCGGTCCGGAACGCGGCCGCGGCGATCGTCGCGCTCGAAGCCTTCGTGGACGGCCCTCTCGACGACTCGTCGATGCGAGCGGCGCTGGACAGCGTGCGCTGGCCCGGCCGCCTGGACATCGTCTCGCGCAAGCCCACGATCCTGTTGGACGGCGCGCACAACCCTGCGGGGGCCGAGGCAGTGGCCGTCGCGCTGCGGGAGTTCTTCAGCTGGGATCGTCTCCACCTCGTGGTCTCGATCAGCGCCGACAAGGACGTGGCGGGCATGGTCCGGCCGCTGGCCGCGCTCGCCGATGTGGCGCACGTGGCGCGCAACGAGAGCGAACGCGCGGGCGATGTGGTTCCCATCGCCGAGGCGTTCGGCGCCGAGGGCAAGGAGGTCGTGATCCATGCAACGGTGGCCGAGGCGATCGAGGCCGCGCAGGCCGATGCCCTGCCCGGCGACCTCATCGTGGTGACGGGCTCTCTGTACACTGTCGCCGACGCCCGCCGGGCGCTCGGAACACCTTCGTAGGAGCCCGCTTCGTAGGAGACGCACGACACCATGGCGACCGAATCCACCTTGCTCATCGTCAAGCCCGACGGCGTGGCACGCGGCCTGGTCGGCGAAGTGCTGCGGCGCGTCGAGGCCAAGGGCCTCACGATCGAGGACATGAAGTTGTTCACGATCCCGCGCGAGGTCGCCGAGGAGCACTACGGCGAACACCGCGAGAAGCCGTTCTTCGGCGAACTCGTGGACTTCATCACCGGCGGGCCGGTCGTGATCGCGAAGATCACCGGCGACGACGCGATCACCTGCTGGCGAACCCTGATGGGCCCCACGAACCCGGTCGATGCGCCGCCCGGTTCGATCCGCGGTGACTTCGCCACGTTGATCGGCGAGAACATCGTGCACGGCAGCGATTCTCCGGAATCGGCAGCCCGCGAGTTGAAGCTCTTCTTCGGGGCCTAGCTCCGAGGAGCCGGTCATCATGCCCGGGATGCAGGACGCCTTCGACCGCATCGGCGCCGCGCTCGAGCATCACCTCGAGTCCTCACACGCCGCCGGCGCCGTCCTGGCCGTCACCGATCGCGAAGAGGTGCTCGGGGTCGCCGTCCGGGGCATGGCCGACGTCGCGGCCGGCACCGCGGTCCGGCCCGAAACCCGGTTCCAGATCGGCTCGATCTCGAAGTCCTTCTCCGGCATCGTCGTGATGCAGGAGGTCGAAGCCGGCCGCCTCGATCTGCACGTCAGCGTGAACGAGATCCTCCCGTGGCTCGAGCTCCCCGAGCCGTTCGGCCCCATCACGCTGCACCACCTGATGCAGCACACCGCCGGCTTGGCGATCGGCGAGGAGGAGGCGCCCACGCTCGCCGGTGCGCTCTGGCTCCTGCGTGGTGTGCCGCCCACCACCGCGCCGGGGGAGCGGTTCTGGTATTCGAACGACGGGTGGAAGATCGTCGGCGCCTGCCTCGAGCACGTGACCGGCATGCCGATCCACGACCTGCTCGCCGAACGCGTGCTGGGACCGCTCGGGATGCGTGACTCGGTGGCGCTGATCGATGACGCCGAATATCTGCGCACGGCCGTGGGGTACGTGCCCACCCGATGGGACCGTCCGCCGCAGCTGCGACACCCGCTGTCGCCCGCCGGCCGGATCGTCTCCAACACCGCCGACGGCTCGATCGTCTCCACGGCGATCGACATGGCCGCCTACGCCAGGCTGCTGCTGGCGCGTGGCGATGTCCCCGATGGATCCGGCGGCCGCATCCTCAGCGACGCCGGGTTCTCGTTGCTGACCGAGGACGGCGTCGACGACGGGGAGCGAGGGCGCTACGCCTACGGCCTGTGGCAGGAGGAGGTGGACGGTCACCGGTGGATCGCCCACAGCGGCGGCATGGTGGGCTACACCGCGTTCCTCGCGGTCGCGCCCGACGACGGACTCGGTGTGGTGATGCTGCAGAACGGGGGCGGAGACAAGCACGGCGTGACTTCGTATGCGTTCTCCGCCGTGCGGGCCAGCCTCGCCGGCGCCGAACTGCCCGACACGTGGGGCCCGCCCGCAGCGACCGACATCCCGAAGGCCCAGGACTACGTGGGCCACTACGACGGTGACGACGGCCGGACCCTCGACGTCCGGGCCGCCGAGGACGGGCTCGCCGTCACGATCGGGCCCATCGACGTCCGGCTCGAGCGGGACCCATTGGCTGCCGAGGTGGGTGATGCGTTCCTCGTGGTGCACGAGGCGCTCGATCGGTTCCCGTTGGAGTTCTCGCGAGGCGCCGATGGCACGGTGGTGGAAGCGTTCCACGGTGACACGTGGTTCCGCGGCGCGGCCTACGCCGGGCCGGAGCCAGGGCCGCTTCCCGAGGCCTACGCCGCGTATCCTGGCTTCTACCGCAACGACTCTCCCTGGGGTCCGGTGATCCGCGTGCTGGCCCGGAAGGGAACGTTGGTGCTGCAGTGGCCCTTCGAGAGCCCGGAACAGGGGTCCGACACCAGGCTGGTCCCACTGGCCGACGGCTCGTTCGCGGTGGGTGCCGAGCGCGACCCTCGCCGCGTGCGCTTCGAGGGCATGACCGACGACGGGAAGGCGCCCGCCATCGTCCTCAACAACGGCCGGTGGTACCGCTCGTTCGAGCGCTGAGACGATTCAGGCGGCGTCGCGCGCCTGATCGAGGAACGTCACGATCTGCGTGATCAGCTCGGGGTTGTCGCCGAACATGCCGGTGCCGTGTCCGTCGCCGCTCGCGATCACCGGGTCGATGCCGAGCGTCGCGGCGAGCGACCTCGCGTCCGAGACGTACGGCTCGTTGCCCTCGGCCGCCGCGATCATCACCGGGATCGTGTCGCGCAGATCGGCGGCGGCGTCGTTGGCGTTGAAGACGAGCGCCGGGGCCGACAGGCTCACCAGCGCCGCCGCGTCCAGCTCGCCGGCCATGGCGATCGACAGCGACGCCCCGAGCGAGGCTCCCACCAGGACGATCGACTCGGCGCCGGTGTCACGGGCGTAGTCCACGACCGCGCGCAGGTCGGTGGCCCGATCGTCTTCGGGACCGCCGGTCGAGTTCCCGACGCCTCGAGCGTCGTAGTCGATCACGCGCCATCCGTCGGCGGCCAACGGCTCCACCAGCCGGTAGAACCCTTCCTTGGTTCCCGTGGCGCCGTGCGACATGATCGCGACGTCCGGCCCGCTGCCCATCTCGATCGCGTCGAGCTGTTCGCCGTCGGGCGTGTCGATCGTGACCGACGTCGATCCTTCGGGCGGTTCGGCGAGCGCGCGTCCGCATGCGGACAGGGCCATCGTGGCCACGAGCAGCAGGACGAGAGGGGGAAGCACGGCGCGGCGCATCCGCGGACGATACCCACGAGATCGTGTCCGGGAGAACCCCTGCGACAGGAACGTCACACGGCGGCGGCTACGGCACCGCAGGAAGCAACGGCACCAGGACGGCCAGCGCGATCGCGAACGCGCCGCCCAGGCACCCCGCCAAGGTCAGTCCGCGCACCCGCCCGGCCGCCGGCAGGTACACGAAGAGCAGCCAGCCGCCGAACCCACCGATCGCCGCGGTGATCACCACCACGGTCGATGCACGGAACATCGCCGTGTCGGTCCGGGGGACGTTCTGCAAACGCAGCAGGTCGCGTCCCGCCGACGCGATCGTGCCCAGCTCCAGCAGGACCAGGCCGACGGCGAGCGCGACACCGATCGCGAGATGGAGCAGCAACCATCCGAAGGACGTGCTCCGCCAGCGCGGACGGACGGAGGACACGATGTCCGGCGAGGGTCCGTCGGGACGCGGGGGGTACCCGCTCACGCCAACGCGCGGAACGCGACCGTGGCGTTGGCGCCGCCGAACCCGAAGGAGTTCGACAGGGCCAGCGTGACATCCAGCTCCCGCGCCTGGTTCGGCGTGATGTCGAGATCGCAATCGGGGTCGGGGGTGGTGTAGTGGATCGTGGGCGGGATCAGCCCGTTGGCGATCGCCAGCGCGCAGGCCGCGCCCTCGACCGCTCCTGCGGCGCCGAGCATGTGGCCGGTCATCGACTTGGTGGACGACACGGCGATCGTATGCGCGTGTTCGCCCAGCACGGATTTGATGGCCGCCGTTTCGGCGGCGTCGTTGAGGGGGGTCGACGTGCCGTGGGCGTTGACGTAGGTGACCGCGCCCGGTTCCTCGCCGGCGTCGGCGAGCGCCCAGGTCATGGCCAGCGCCGCGCCGGAGCCCTTCGGGTCGGGAGCGGTGATGTGGTAGGCGTCGTCCGAGGCGCCGTAGCCGGCGACCTCGCAATAGATCCGGGCCCCTCGCGCCGTGGCGTGCTCCTCGCTCTCCATGATGAGCGCGCACCCACCTTCGCTCAACACGAAGCCGTTGCGCTCGGCATCGAACGGGCGCGACGCCGTCTCGGGATCGGGGTTCTTCGTGAGCGCGGTCATCTGCGCGAAGGCCGCGACCGTGAGCGGGATCGTGGCGGCTTCGGAGCCGCCGGCGATCACGAGGTCGCTGTACCCGTCGCGGATCAGCCGCATGGACTCGCCGATCGCATGGTTGGACGAGCTGCACGCCGAGACCGTGCAGTAGTTGGGACCGGTGAGGCCGAAATGCATCGCGATGTGGCCGCCGGCGGCGTTGGCCATGAGCATGGGCACCATGAACGGCGACACGCGTCCCGCGCCTTTCTCGCGCAGCACGTCGTGCTGGTTGAGGAGCGTCTGGACGCCGCCGATGCCGGTGGCGTAGATCACGGCGCCGCGATCGGAGCGGACGTCGGGCTCGCCGGCGTCGGCCCACGCCAGCTTCGCCGAGGCGATGGCGTACTGGGCGAACGGGTCGGTGCGCCGAGCCTCCTTGGCGTCCAGGTGATCGGTCGCCACGAAGTCGGCGGGGTAGCCGGCCACCGAGACCGGCAGGTCGGACGTGTCGAAGGCGTTGATCGTCCTCACGCCGTTGCGGCCCGTGGACAATCCCTGCCAGAACTCATCCACGCCGGTGCCGACCGGCGTGACCGGTCCGATCCCGGTGATGACGACCTTGCGGCGTTGACTCACGGGTTCCCCTGTTCAGCGACGCCCGGTGCTGGCGACGGCGCTCAGCTGCCCAGCTTGCCGGCCACCAGGTCGACGGCTTGGCCGACGGTCTTGACCGACTCCATCTCTTCTTCCGGGATCTCGATGCTCCACTCCTCCTCGAGGGCCAGCACAGCCTCCACGAGGTCGAGGGAGTCGGCGTTGAGGTCCTCGGCGAACCGCGCGTCGGGCACGACCTGCGCCTCGTCCACGGCCAGTTGCTCGGCCAGCACCTTCTTCACCCTGGTTTCGATCTCAGCTCGATCGGTCATGCGCGTTTCCTCCTGTGTTCCCCTCCGGTTCCGCCCAGGCTAAAGGGCGGAACGCCATCCGACACGATTCACGCGGTGAGGCCACCATCGACCGGGATCACCGCGCCGTTCACGTACGACGCTTCTTCCGACATCACGAACCGCACGACGGACGACACCTCGTCCAGGGTGGCGGTCCGCGCGATCGGGGTTTGATCGAGGTAGTAGTCACGCGCACGTTCGTCCAGATGCGAGGTCATCTCGGTGTCGACCAACCCCGGGCAGATCGCGTTCACCGTGATGCCCTTGCCCCCGATCTCGCGCGCCAGCGACTTCGTCAGCCCCAGCAGGGCGGTCTTCGACGCGGCGTAGACGGTCTGTCCCGCGTTGCCGCGCAGCGCGACGGCGCTCGAGAGGTTCACGATGCGGCCCCACTTCTCCCGGAGCATGCCGCGCATCGCCGCCTGCGAGCAGAGGAACGCGCCCTTCACGTTGGTGTTCATCACCTTGTCGTAGTTGTCCATCGAGTACTTCAGCAGCAGACCGTCCTGGCTGAACCCCGCGTTGTTCACGAGGCCCGTGACGTTGCCGACCTCGTCGCCCACGCGGCGGAACGCCTCTTGGACCGAGGCCTGATCGGTGATGTCGAGGAAGACCGTGAGTCCGGGGGTACCGGCGCTCTCGAGGGCGCCGAGGGCTTCCTTGGCGGCAGCCTCGTCGCTCCGGTAGCCGACCGCCACGGTCCAGCCAGCTTCTGCGAGTGCGACGGCGCACGCGCGACCGATCCCCCTGGTTGCGCCGGTGACGACGGCGACCTTCGAGGTCGTCATGCGGGGCTCTCTGCGGTCCACCGCACCAGCGTGGCGCCCCACGTGAGCCCGGCGCCGAACGAGGTGAACAGGACCAGATCGCCCGGCGTGATCCGTCCCTCGCGCCAGGCGTGGTCGAGCGCCACCGGGATCGAGGCGGCGCTGGTGTTGCCGACCTCGGCGACGTCGGAGATGGCCTTCGAGGGATCGATGCCCAGGCGTTCGACGACCGCACCCATGATGCGGGCGTTCGCCTGGTGGGGGATGAGGACGTCGATGTCGTCGATCGAGAGCCCCGATTTCTCCAGCAGTTCGCGGGTGGCGGCCCCCATCTCGGTCACCGCGCGCTTGAAGACCTCTCGACCGTTGGGCATGCGCACCGTGTGATCGTTCGCGGCCACCGTGGCCTCGGAGGCCGGGGTGCGGGTGCCGCCCGCGGGCATCCACAGGATCTCGGCCGCGCTCCCGTCGGCGCCCAGGACGGCGCCTTCGAACCCCGGGGTCTCGGAGGCGCGCACCACCGCGGCGCCGGCGCCGTCGCCGAACAGGATGCAGGTGCCGCGGTCGGTGTAGTCGAGGATGCGGCTGAAGACCTCGGCGCCGATCAGCAGGATCGTGTCGGCCATGCCGCTGGTGATGAAGGCGTTGGCCGACGACAGGCCGTAGGAGAAGCCGGCGCACGCCGCGTTCACATCGAACGACGGGCAGCGCACTCCCAACTTCTGCTGCACCCACACCGCGGTGGCGGGGAAGATCGTGTCGCCGGTGATCGTGGCGACGATGATCATGTCGAGTTGCTCGGGCGTGACGCCCGCGGACTCCATCGCGCGGCGGGCCGCTTCCACCGCGAGGTCCGAGGTGTCCGTGCCTTCGTCGGCGAAGTGCCGAGCTTCGATCCCGGTGCGATCGCGGATCCACTCGTCGTTGGTCTCGACGATCGTCTCGAACCACGTATTGGGCACGAGACGGGGCGGGAGCGAGGAGCCCACGCCGGCGATGGTGGCGTAGCGGGTCACGGCGCCGAGGATACCGCGGCGACGGCCGCCTCGGGAGTGCCCACGGCCAGCGCCGTCGCCGCCGGGACCACCCGTTTCGCCATCTTCGTGAGCACGTCGCCGGGGCCGGCCTCCAGGAAGGTGGTGGCGCCGGCCGCGGCGAGCGCCTGCGCGTCGCGTTCCCACAGCACCGGCGAGACGACGTGGCGCCCCAGGAGGTCCTTCAGCTCGGCCGGATCGTCCACGAGCGTGCCGCTCACGTTCTCGGCGATCGGGAAGGCGGGCGTCCGGAGCTCCATGTCGTCGAGCATGCGCAGGATCGGTTCCACCGCCGGTTCCATCAGCGGCGAGTGGAACGCACCGGCCACGTTGAGCCGGATCGCCCGGATCTTCCGCTCCTTCGCGAGCGCCTCGGCGCGTTCGATCGCTTCGACGCTGCCGCTGATCACCACCTGGGCGGGGGAGTTCTGGTTGGCGACCAGCAGGACGCCGTCTTCGCGTGCTTCGTCGCAGAGCGCCTCCGCGGTCTCGGTGTCGGCCCCGATCAGCGCACTCATCGTTCCGGGTCGTGCTTCGCCGGCCCGTTGCATCGCCTCGCCCCGCACCACGACGAGGGCGAGCGCTTCGGGCAGCACCATCGTTCCGGCCGCCACCAGCGCCGCGAACTCGCCCAGGGAGTGGCCGGCCGCCCCCGCCAGGCGCTCCGAGCGCAGGCCCTCGGCCTCCAACACCCGGAACGCGGCCACCCCGCACGCCAGCAGGGCCGGCTGCGCGAACTCTGTGGTAGCCAAGGCATCTGGGTCATGACAGCCGGCAACGATGTCGCGTTCCATCGCTTCGGATGCCTCTTCCATGACCGCCTGGCCGGCGGGGTGGGTGGTCCACGGATCGGCCATGGCCTCGAACTGGGACCCCTGCCCCGGGAACACCACCGCGAACGTCACGAACCCTCCTCGGATACCCGCCTGACCGAACCGTGGAAGCCTACCGGGGCAGTCACCTGGTGTGTCGGTGAGTGTGTCGGTGCCGTGGTTTCGCCCTCGCGAAGTTGCCAGGGGGGTGCCCCTCCTGTTGAATGACCTGCGAGTCCCATCATGGCCGAGAGGATTCAACGATCTTCTTCTCCCACGTCCAAGAACCAGGGGACGGAGGGTGTACTCGGGTTCCTTGGTCGCGATATGGCCGTCGACCTCGGTACCGCGAACACGCTGGTGTACGTGCGTGGACGCGGTGTCGTGCTCAACGAGCCAAGCGTTGTCGCGATCAACACCCTCACTGGAGCAATCCTTGCCGTGGGTGCCGAGGCCAAGCGCATGATCGGCCGCACCCCGTCGCACATCCAGGCCGTGAGGCCCCTGAAGGACGGCGTGATCGCCGACTTCGACGTCACCGAGAAGATGCTCCGGTACTTCATCCAACGTGTGCACAAGCGTCGCCTGCTGGCCAAGCCGCGTGTGGTCGTCTGCGTCCCGTCCGGTATCACCGGGGTGGAGCAGCGCGCGGTCGAGGAAGCGACGATCGCGGCGGGTTCCCGTCGCGCGTACATCATCGAGGAGCCCATGGCGGCGGCGATCGGCGCCGGGCTCCCGATCCACGAGCCCACCGGGAACATGGTGGTCGACATCGGCGGCGGTACGACGGAGGTCGCGGTGATCTCGCTCGGCGGGATCGTCACGAGCACCTCGATCCGCATCGGTGGCGACGAACTCGACGAGGCGATCATCCAGCACGTCAAGAAGGAGTACTCGTTGCTCCTGGGTGAGCGCACGTCCGAGGCCATCAAGCTCGCGATCGCGAGCGTGTTCCCCATGCCCGAGGAGCTCGTGGCCGAGATCAAGGGCCGGGACCTCGTGAGCGGTCTGCCCAAGACCATCACGATCACCGCGGAAGAGATCCGCCGCGCGATCGAGGAACCGGTCAACGCCATCATCGACGCCATCAAGACCACGCTCGACCGAACGCCCCCCGAGCTGTCCGCCGACATCATGGACCGCGGCATCGTCCTCACGGGCGGTGGTGCGCTCCTGCGCGGCCTGGACAAGCGCCTGCGACACGAGACCGGCATGCCGGTCCGGATCGCGGACACCCCGCTGCAAGCGGTCGTGCTCGGCTCCGGCAAGTGCCTGGAGGAGTTCGAAGTCCTGCAACGGGTCCTGGTGTCACCGTCGCGGCGGTAATCCCCGGTGGTCACCCGGCAACGCCCCCGCGCCACGCGCCTGCTGGTGGTCGTGCTCGTCTCGATCTCGCTCGCGGTCATCACGCTGGACTACCGTCAGCAGGACGGCCCGCTCTCGGCGCTGGGCACCTCCACGAAGGCCGCCATGGCCCCGATGCAGCGCGCCGTCACCAACGTCACCCGGCCGGTGGGGGATTTCTTCTCCGGGTTGGCCCACCTGCCCTCGCTCTCCAAGGAGAACCAGGAGCTGAAGGACGAACTGGCGGCCGCGCACGCCGAGGATGCGGTGAACGACCTGATCCAGGTCCAGAACGAGGAACTCCAGGGGCTGCTCGACCTGCGGGCCACGCTCGATCCCGAGCCGATCGCCGCCGTCGTGATCGCCAACGGTTTGTCCAACTTCGAGTGGACGATCACGATCGACAAAGGATCGAACGACGGCATCGCCAAGGACCAGCCCGTGGTGACGGGATCGGCGGAGGCGCCGATGCTCGTGGGCCGCGTCGTCCAGGTGAGCCCGGACTCGGCCGACGTCCGGCTCATCATCGACCGCGAGTCGGCCGTGGCGGCCGTGCTCAAGGACTCCGGCGAAGCCGGCCTGATCCACGGGCAGGGCGACGCCGATCTGCGCATGACCGACGTCGAACCCGGCACGGTCACCGAGGGCGACGTCGAGCAGGTCTTCACGCTGGGCTACGAGGTCACGGATCAGCCGGGGTTGTATCCGCCCGACCTGTTGATCGGGCAGGTGTCGCGCACGGTGCCCGCCGACAACGCCACCGAAGAATTCATCGAGGTCCGTCCCGCGGTCGATTTCGCCACGCTGCAGTTCGTGCTGGTGCTCAAGGCCAGGACGGAGGCATGAGGGAGTGACGCGCCGTGTCCTGTCCATCATCGCCATCGTCGTCACCGCGCTGCTGCTGCAGTCGACGGTGTTCGCCGAGCTCAAGTTCCTGGGGGTGCGGCCGGAACTGATGTACCTGGTGACGATCATCATCGCGATCCTCGAGGGCCCGCAGGAAGGTGCGGTCGTCGGGTTCGCCGGCGGCATGGCGCAGGACTTCATGCTGAACCAGCCGAAGGGGATCACCGCGTTGACCTTGACGCTGGTGGGCTACGCCGTCGGGCTGGCCCGCCAGTACATCGTGTCGCCGTCGCCGCTGCTGCCCACGATCCTGGTGGCGGCCGGCACCGCGGCGGGCTTGATCTTCTATCAGGTGGTGGCCTTCCTCCTGGGGCAGCTCGATGAACCGTTCTCCTACGCCGTGCGCGTCACGCTGCTCACCTCGCTCTATGGCGCGATCCTCACCCCGATCCTGTACCCGCTGCTGCGCCGGATCATCGAAGGCTCGAGACCGACGAGGGTGGTGCGGTTCTAGATGGAGCGGTCCTCCTCCCGGCTGAAGGTGTTCGCGATCTTGGTGGCGATCATGTTCGCTGCGCTGTCCACGCGCCTGTGGTTCCTGCAGGTGCTGGCCACCGAGGTCTACGCCCAGGAAGCCCAGAACAACAGCGTGCGCACCGCCAAGACCGACGCGCTGCGCGGCGAGATCTGGACCTCGGACCAGTACGCCAAGGAAGAGGCAGGGTCGTCCAGCGCCACGCCGCTGGTCACGAACCGCAAGAGCCTCGAGGTACGCGTCAACAAGCAGGAGTTGATCGAGAGCGGCCGAGCCGAGCGGGTCCTGCTCCGCCTGTCAGAGATGCTGGACATCCCGGTCGAGGAGATCAACGACAAGCTGGCCGACAAGCAGTACTTCGACTACCAGCCCAAGCCGATCGCCGAGTTCGTGGACGAAGAGGTGCGCTTCTATATCGAGGAGCACGCCGACCAGTTCCCCGGCGTCGATGTGGTGGATGCGAGTGTCCGCGCCTACCCGATGGGCACCACGGCCGCCCACACGCTCGGCTGGGTCGGCCAGATCGATGCCGATCAGGTGGAGGAAGACGCGTACCGCAACTACGGCAACAGCGACTTGGTGGGCAAGACCGGCGTCGAGCTGACCTACGAGAAGTGGCTTCGGGGTCGCAAGGGCGTGCAGCGCTACGTCGTGAACTCCGACGGTGAGACGATCCGCAATCTCGGCGAGGTCGACCCCACGCCCGGCGACAACCTGGTCCTCACGCTCGACTCCAACGTGCAGAAGTCCGCGGAAGTCGCCCTGCAGGAGGGGATGGAGCGCGCGCGCACGATCTTCGATGATGATCCCGACTTCAACAAATACTTCGAGGCCAACGCCGGCGCGGTGGTCGTGCTCGATGCCAAGACGGGCGGGGTGGTGGCCATGGCCTCCAACCCCAGCTACGACCCCCGGTGGTTCGTCCGAGGGCTGAAGCCCCAGGAGTACCGCTACTTGTTCAAAAGCCCTCGGGCGCCCGCGCTCGACCGAGCCTTCCAGCAGGACTACATCCCCGGGTCCACCTTCAAGCCCTTCACGGCGCTCGCCGCCGTCAAGGAAGGGGTCGCGGATCTGGGTTCCTACTACGGGTGTCCTGCCGAGTACGTCCACCCAGGGGACGCGTCGGAGACGACGTTCCACAACTGGTCGACCGTGGATCTCGCGGCGCGACCGCTCAACGAGTTGTTGAAGATCTCGTGCGACACCTCCTTCTACGCCTGGGGATCTGAGTTCTACAACCGGTATGTGCAGAACCAGTTCGGTGAGAACAACGAGCCGCTCCAGCGTGATCTTCGTCAGTGGGGCTTCCAGCACCCGACGGGGCTCGACCTGCCGGGCGAGGTCGAAGGCCTCATCCCCGACGCCGCCTGGGGCAATGCGCCGGAGCAGAAGGGGACCGAGCAGGAGCCCGGGATCTTGCCGTTCGGGTGGGTGCCCGGCGGTGACATCCTGCTGATGATCGGCTCCGGTTATGCGACCGTGACGCCGCTCCAGCTGGCACAGGCCTATGCCACACTCGCGAACGAGGGAAAGATCTGTCAGCCCCATGTCGTGGACAGGATCGTGGACGACACGGGCGAGACCGTGAAGAAGGTCAGCGGTCACTGTGGGGAGCGAACCGTCCCCTACACCCAAGATCAGCTCGACTACATCCTCGACGCGCTGACCAACGTGCCGAAGCTGGGCGGGACCGCCTACAGCGCGTTCCAGGGATTCCCGCTCGAGCAATACCCGATCGCGGGCAAGACCGGGACGGCGTTCCGCGGCTACCCGTTCCAGGACACCTCGTGGTTCGCGGGCGTGGTCCCGGCCAACGACCCGCAGTACGTCGTGGTGGCCATGGTGGAGCAGGCAGGATTCGGCTCGGATGTGGCCGCGCCCATCGTGCGCAAGGTGATCGAAGGCATCTACGGCATCGAGTCGGGAGCGCCGGCCGTGGTCACGGCGGGGCAGGACTGATGGCCGACCTCGTCGCCGGTCGGGTCTTCGCGCAGGAACGCCGGCCGATCCGCCACGTCGACCTCACGCTGCTCGTCGTCACCGCGGCGCTGGTGGTGATCGGGTTGTTCGCGATCTATTCGGCCACCAGCCAGACGCTGCGCCAGGACGGGCTCGATCCGTTGTCTCGGGTCAACAAGCAGGTGGCCACCGCGGTGCTCGGGTTCATCGTGCTGCTGGTGATGATGACCTTCGACTACCGGTTCCTGAAGGTCTACGCCGGGTTCATCTACGGGATCACGCTGTTCCTGCTGCTGGTGCTGCAGATCCCGGGTGTGTCGGGCGGCGAGGGCGCCACCAGCAACTACATCGACATCCCCGGCGTGAGCCTGCTGCAGATCAGCCCGTCGGAGTTCGCGAAGGTCGGGTTGATCATCATCTTGTCGGCGATGCTGTCGGAGCTGCGCACGCCGGTCCCGATGCTTTCCGACGTCGTGCGGGTCCTGATGGTGGCGGGCCTCACGATGGGCTTGGTCTTCCTCAATGTCGAGATCGGCACCACGATCGTGCTCATGGCGATCACGGTGGGCATCCTCGTGGTGGCCGGCACGCGGGCGAAGCACCTGATCGCGCTGGCAGCGGGCGCCATCATCCTGATCGTCCTGGCGTTCCAACTCGGGGCGATCAAGGACTACCAGGTGGCCCGGCTCACGGCGTTCTTCGACTCCGGCAACGCCGCCGAGGACGCGCGCTACAACCTGGAGCAGTCCGAGATCGCGGTGGGATCGGGCGGCATGTTCGGCCGCGGCTACCTGCACGGCACGCAGACGAACCTGGACTACGTGCCCGAGCAGCACACCGACTTCATCTTCACCGTGATCGGTGAGGAGTTCGGGTTCTTCGGCTCGGTGTTCGTGCTGGGGCTGTTCGCGGCGCTGCTGTGGCGAGCGATCCGCATCGCGTACCTGTCGAAGGACTCGTTCGGTACCTACTTAGCCACGGGCGTGGCGTCGATGTTCGCGATCCAGATGTTCGTCAACGTCGGGATGGTGATCGGGATCATGCCGATCACCGGCATCCCGTTGCCGTTCCTCAGCTACGGCGGCACGGCGATGCTGGTGAACTTCGTCGCGGTGGGGATCCTGCTCAACGTGCACATGCGGCGCTTCAAGTAAGCGCGCGCTCAGCGCGACGGCGCGTTACCGGAGACGATCCACACGAAGGTCGAACCCTCGGTGCTGGTCGACTCCAGGACGACGTCGCCGTCCATCGCGCGGGCGGACATGCGCGCCAGCGTGAGGCCGAGCCCCACGCCCTGGTGGGTGCGGGTGTTGAGGTCCTCGCCCTGTTCCAACGGGTCGAAGATGCGGTCGAGCGCTGCCGTCTCGATGCCTCGGCCACGGTCGATCACGCGCACGTGGGGGATCCCGCCTTCGGCCGAGACGCGGATCGTGACCGTCGTGCTGGGAGCCGAGAACGCGAGGCCGTTCTCGACGAGCTCTTCGATGATGCGACGCGCCGCGATACGGTTGAGGCTGGCCATCGCCGGTCCCGGCGCGGCGTCGACGATGACGCGGTCGTGCATCGCGGCCACCTCGCGCGCCACCTGGGTGACGTCGGCCCACTCGGTCAGACCGGCCTCCACGGCGGCCTCGAACCGCTGGACCAGCCGGGCCAGGCTGTGCGCCCGGTCGACCAGGCTGTCCAGGATCTGTCCGCGTTCCTCCACGGGGGCGGTGCCCTTCGACAGCGTCTGGGCCATGCCCAGGATCACGGTGACCGGGGTGCGGAGCTCGTGACCGAGCCGCGAGATCAGCTCGTGACGCCGGGCGCTCCGCTCGAGCAGCGCCTGCTGCGCGATCTCCAACTGGCGGGTCCGGCGTCGCTCGCGCTCGAGGGCTTCGGTGAGGCTCTCGATCACCGTGGGCGTGACCTCGGGAGAGATGACGCCGCCACCGACCGCGGCCTGGCGGATCGCGTGGATGATCTCGTCGCCGTCCGAATCCTTGAGGACGTAGCCCGAGGCACCAGCCACGAGCATGTCCCGCACCGCGCGCTGGTCCTCCGATCCGGTGAGCGCCACGATCCCGATCGTGGGATGGGTGGCCTTCAGGCGGCGCGTGGTCTCGATCCCGTCCATCGTGGGCATCCGGACGTCCATCAGGATCACGTCTGGCGCGGTGATGTCCACCAGTTCCAGGGCTTGGTCGCCGCTGCCCGCCTGGCCCACCACGGTCATCTCCTCGGTGTCCAGGAGCGAGATCAGGGAATCGCGGAACCCGGCGTTGTCGTCCACCAGGAGCACCCTGACCAGCGGGAGGTTCGACGGCAGGCTCGTCAGGTGGGCGGTGGCTACCACGTCGCTCATGCAGGAAGCATCGGCACATCCGGCCGACGGGGGTATCAGGCGGACAACGGGTTCGCTCGGGGGACACCGGATCCGCCATATGGTCCCTTCGGCCTAGTCCGGTTGGCGATATCGCGAGGGGAACCGGCTCCGGCGGGTCCCACCACTGCTATGCTCGTTCCAGATGTGCCCGTGGGGTGCAGGCCTTCAGGCCCGCGGCCCACGTGGATCCGACTTGACGTCGAGATGGCGCGCGACCGCCGCCGCGGACCCCCACCACGGGAACGCCGCGAGCGCGGGACGCGAGCGCCGGACAAGGACAGATCGGGTGCGCGATACCGCGCGCGGCCTGCACGGCAGCCCATGCTGCCGGCTCGCAGGCCCGCTGACCGAACCGGATGGTTCCGACACCGGGGTGAGCTCCACCCCGCTTCAGCGTTCTTCCTTGAGCTCCGGCCGGCCCTCTCGCGCACAGCGAAGGGAGTAACACCTCGTGAACGAGGACGAACGACTTGCCGCCTTCAAGCGCGGCGCTCCGACGGTGAAGTCACCGGCGGACACCAGCACCACCAGCACCGACCGCACCCCCAAGGCCAAACCTGAGCCCAAGCCCCAGGTAGAGCCGAAGCCGGCCCGAGTTCATCGAGCCCGTCAGGGTTCGACCGGATCCGAAGGATCCGAGGGATCGGTCCGCACCGCCACACGCGAACCGGACGCGGGTAGGCCCGCCGACGAGAACGGATCGGCGACCCCCAGGTCGCGTAACCGTGGAGGCCGAGGCTCCGGCGGCGGTTCGCGAACCACCGACCAGGAACCGCGCGAGACGCGCGAACCCAAGGAACCGCAGGCGCCCCGGGAGCCCAGGGCTCCTCGACCCCCGCGCGAGCCCAGGCAGTCCAAGCCGGCGGGGAGTTCCGAGCCGACGAAGAAGAGCACCGACGCGGAGACCTCGCGCTCCTCGACGTCGGAGACGACGGACGCGCAGGGGCCTTCGCAGGATCGACCCGATGGCACCGGCGCGCCCAGGAAGCGCCGCCGTCGCGGCGGTCGCGGCCGCGGACGCTCCGGCAGCGCATCGACCGGCTCGGCGACCTCGACCGACACCCGGGATGTCGGCGCCGACGACGAGGCGCCCCTCAAGGAGACTCCCGACACCCAACGTGACGACGCCCTGCCCGACGTGGGCGACCAGCCCGGTGCCTCCTCGACCTCTCGGCGACGCCGTCGCGGATCACGCGGCAGCGGCGCGTCGAAGACCGGCGAGGGCGAGCAGACCTCCAAGGACGACAAGGCCGACAGCCGGGCCAAGGATGATGGAGGCAAGGCCGAAGGCCGCACGCAGAAGGCCAAGCCGAAGACGATGACCGCCGAAGAGCGTGTCGCCGCAGGTGGCCCGACCAGAGGCGTGCGGTCCAGCCGCTCACGTACCGGCAGGGGAGATGGCCGCCGCCGCCGCGAGCCGTTGATCGTGCCGCCGCGCATCACCGACAAGGTCATGGTCATCACCGAGCGAGGCGAGCGTGACCAGATCGCCGTGCTCGAAGAAGACGTGCTGGTCCAGCACTACGTCACCCGCACCGGCGCCCGTTCCATGGTGGGCAACGTCTACCTGGGCCGGGTGCAGAACGTGCTGCCGGGCATGGAGGCGGCCTTCGTCGACATCGGCCGCGGTCGCAACGGCGTGCTGTACGCCGGCGAGGTCAACTATTCCCCCGAGGACCTCGAAGGCAACGCACCCCGCATCGAGCAGGTGCTGAAGTCGGGCCAGGCCGTCATGGTGCAGGTCACGAAGGACCCCATGGGTGGCAAGGGCGCGCGTCTCACCGCCCAGATCTCCCTGCCGGGCCGGTTCCTCGTGTTCGCGCCCAACCAGAACCTCTCGGGCATCAGCCGCCGGCTCCCCGACGAGGAGCGGAAGAAGCTCAAGACGATCCTGAAGAAGGTGAAGCCGGCCGAGCACGGCGTGATCGTGCGCACCGCGGCCGAAGGCGCCTCTGAAGAGGCCATCACCCACGACCTGCAGCGGCTGATCGCGCAATGGGACACGATCCAGAAGAAGGCGAAGAAGGTCAAAGCGCCCGATGTCCTGTCCGAAGAGCCCGAGCTCACGGTGCGGGTGGTTCGCGACCTGTTCACCGACGAGGAGTACAAGGCGCTCGTCACCGATTCGCCCCGGGTCTACGACAAGGTCATGGACTACGTCCGCGATGTCGCGCCCGACCTGGAGCCCAAGGTCTCGCTCCACGAGGGCAAGCTCCCTGCGTTCGAGGAGCATCGGATCGAAGAGCAGATCCACAAGGCGCTCGACCGCAAGGTGTGGCTGCCCAGCGGCGGCTACCTCATCATCGAGCGCACCGAGGCCATGACGATCGTCGACGTCAACACCGGCAAATCGGTGGGCAAGACGAACCTGGAGGCCACGGTCGCCAACACGAACCTGGAAGCGGCGAAAGAGGTTGCGCGCCAGCTCCGTCTGCGCGACATCGGCGGCATCATCGTGATCGACTTCATCGACATGCTGCTGGAGAAGAACAAGAAGCAGGTCGAGGACACGATGAAAGAGGCCCTGGCCATCGACAAGACCAGGTCCCAGGTGTTCGAGATCGGCCCGCTCGGCCTGATGCAGGTCACCCGCAAGCGGGTTTCCGGCGGTCTGGTTGAATCCTTCTCCGAGACCTGCCCCACCTGTGAGGGCCGGGGCATCCTGGTCAACTACGAGATCTGAAGCTCGCGAAAGGACCCAACCATGTATGCGGTGATCAAGACCGGCGGCAAGCAGCACAAGGTGCAGACCGGCGACGTGATCGAGGTCGAGAAGATCGTCCACGAGGGCGAGACCATGACGTTCCAGCCATTGCTGGTCGTGGACGACGACGGCAAGACCCACGTGGGGGCCGAGGCCGCGAAGGCCACGGTCACCGCCAAGCCCCTGGGCGAGAAGAAGGGCGAGAAGATCAAGATCTTCAAGTACCGGCCCAAGAGCGGGTACGCCCAGCGTGGCGGGCATCGTCAGCTGATCACGCTGCTGGAGATCGAAGACGTCAAGCTCGGCGGCGCCCAGAAGACCGACAAGAAGACTGAGAAGAAGCCGGAGAAGAAGTCCGAGCCGAAGGCCGAGAAGAAGTCGGCGTCCAAAGCCGAGAAGGCCGAGCCCAAGGCCGCCGAACCTGCGGCGGAAGAGTCCAAGGCCGAGGCCGCGGGCGACGAGGCCGCCGGCTGAGTCCGGCTGCTACCCTGGAGGTCTTATGGCACACAAGAAGGGCGGCGGCTCGTCCCGGAACGGCCGCGATTCCAACGCCAAACGACTCGGTGTCAAGGCCTACGGCGGCGAAACCGTCACCGCGGGCTCCGTCATCGTGCGCCAGCGCGGCACCCGCATCCACCCCGGTGACGGCGTGGGCAAGGGCGGCGACGACACCCTGTTCGCCCTCCGCGAGGGCACGGTCACGTTCAGCGATTCACGCGGACGCAAGTTCGCCTCGATCGTTCCCGCCGAGTAGCGGCTCAGCCGCGGGTTCGTTCGACGATCTCGCTCACCCAGGCTTCGATCTCGGGCTTCTTGCTGCCCGATTGCACGGTGAGGTAGCGCACGTTCTCGCGCATGTGCCGCCGCCTGGACGTGCGGCGTATCGCGCTGAATGGCCCCAGGGGTTTGCGTCCCGGCATGCTGGCGGGCGAGGGCTCATCGCCCGGCTCAGGGGGCCGCAGCGGGGGCGGCTGGGTGAAGTAGAAGGCCGTCTCGACCGTGCCACCCTCGTCCTCGTGGGTCACGATCAGGATCGGCGAGCCTCGAACGCGCCGGGCGCGCCGAACCATCGGGTAGTGGATCCTCCGTTCGTGCTGGATCGTGGCGTCTTCGAAGACCATGGCGTCGGTCTCCAGACGGAGCGTGCCCTTGCGCTCGCCGAGGTCGCCGCGTCGCAGCAGCACCATCCAGACGGTGGTCGGTTCCGGCATGGAGCCATCATCGCGTCCTGGGGCCGCCCCGACCACCTAGGCTGTGGGCATGCCCTTCGTCGATGAGTGCACCGTGTTCCTGACCGCCGGGCGCGGCGGGAACGGTTCGGTGTCGCTCCACTCCGAGCCCTACAAGCCCCGCGGCGGCCCCGACGGTGGCAACGGGGGCGACGGTGGCTCGATCGTGTTCGAGGTCTCCCGCGGTGTCCACGACCTGTCGTGGCTCGCCGATCATCCCCACCAGAAGGCGCCGGGCGGCCAGCCCGGGCGAAGCGCCAGGCGCGAGGGCGCCTCCGGCAAGGACCTCGTGGTCCCGGTGCCTGAGGGCACAGTCGTGATGGACGATCGCGGACTGATCGCCGACCTGGTGGGCGAGGGCACGCGCGCCGTGGTGGCCGCAGGTGGCCGCGGGGGCCGGGGCAACACGGCCTTCGCGGGACCTCGGAACCGCGTGCCCCGCACCGCCGAGCTGGGCGAGGACGGGGAGGACCGCACGGTCACGGTGGAGCTCCGCACGGTGGCCGACGTCGGCTTGGTGGGGTTGCCGAACGCGGGCAAGTCCACGTTGCTGGCGCGCCTCACCGCCGCCAAACCCAAGATCGCCAACTATCCCTTCACGACGCTGACGCCCAACCTCGGCGTGGCG
>Ga0190274_10000629_pt1 | contig 20699 bp, 24 predicted proteins | sample Popmic531T_FD_133002 | JGI IMG/M metagenome (GOLD analysis project Ga0190274, IMG submission 133002) | Populus adjacent soil microbial communities from riparian zone of Yellowstone River, Montana, USA - 531 T | ecosystem: Environmental > Terrestrial > Soil > Riparian zone | place: USA: Montana... | reverse complement strand
CTATCCTCCCTCCCCCGCCCAAGGTGGGCATGGTCTCGCTCGGCTGCCCGAAGGCTCTGGTCGATTCCGAGCGCATCCTGACCAAGCTTCGCTCCGACGGCTATGCGCTGAGCGGCGACTATCACGACGCCGACGTCGTGCTGGTCAACACCTGCGGCTTCCTCGATTCCGCCAAGGAGGAGAGCCTGAGCGCGATCGGCGAGGCGATCGCCGAGAATGGCCGGGTGATCGTCACCGGCTGCCTGGGCAAGGAAGCCGAGATGATTCGCGCCCGCTTCCCCGAGGTCCTCGCGATCACCGGCGCCGCCCAATATGAGGACGTGGTCGGCGCCGTCCACGTCGCCGCGCCCATCCCCCCTTCGGCCTACCTCAACCTGGTGCCGGACGCGGGCCTGAAGCTCACGCCGCGGCATTATTCCTATTTGAAGATTTCCGAGGGTTGCAACCATCGCTGCGCCTTCTGCATCATTCCCAGCCTGCGCGGCGATCTGGTCAGCCGCCGCCCCGACGCCATCCTGCGCGAGGCGGAGAAGCTGGTCGCGGCGGGGACGAAGGAGCTGCTGGTGATCAGCCAGGACACTTCGGCCTATGGCGTCGACCTCAGGCACGCTTCCTGGCCTTGGAAGGGTGGCGAGGTCCGCGCCCACATGACCGACCTCGCGCGCGAGCTGGGCAGGCTGGGCGCCTGGGTCCGGCTCCATTACGTCTACCCCTATCCGCACGTCGACCGGGTGATCCCGCTGATGGCCGAGGGGCTGGTCCTCCCCTATCTCGACATTCCCTTCCAGCACGCGTCGCCGAAGGTGCTGAAGGCGATGAAGCGGCCGGCCAACGAGGCCAGGGTGCTCGAGCGGATCCGCGGCTGGCGCGAAGTCTGCCCGGACATCGCCATCCGCTCGACCTTCATCGTCGGCTTCCCCGGCGAGACCGACGAGGATTTCGACTATCTCCTGCAATGGCTGGACGAGGCCCAGCTCGACCGCGTCGGCGCCTTCAAGTTCGAGCCGGTCAGCGGCGCCGCCGCGAACGCGCTGCCCGGCATCGTTCCCGAAGAGGTCAAGGAAGAGCGCTACGCGCGCTTCATGGAGAAGACCGCGGCCATTTCCGCGGCCAGGCTCGCCGCCAAGGTCGGCCGCACCATCGACGTGATCGTCGACGCGGCCGACGAGGAAGGCGGCGCCACCGGCCGCTCGAAGGCCGATGCGCCGGAAATTGACGGCGAAGTCCACCTGCGCGACGCGCCGGACGTGAAGCCCGGCGACATCGTGTCGGTCCTGGTCGAGGACGCCGACGAGCATGACCTCTACGGCGTCCTCGCTCAGTGACCGCGGCGGCTCCGGAACGAAGCTCGCCGCGGCGGGGGAATCAGACCTCGGTCCGGTTGACTTGCGGAGCCGCGACCGGTCCGCGGATCATTCCGAAGGCCGCGTCGACGACGACGGCCAGGAAATTGCCGCCGATGACGCCGATCATCGTCATCCCGATGAAGCCGCTGCCGCTGCCGACGGTCGGGCCCAGGACTTCCCAGGCCGCGATTCCGCCGATGATGCCGGCAATGATCCGCAACCAGGGCGCCGGACCCGGCCAGGGACCGCGCCACCAACCCGGCCACAATGTGCCGCAAATGCCAACCCAAAAGTCGTCCATTTCGAGCTCCCCCCTTTTTTGTTGGAGCAAAGCGGAGGTCGATCCCCGCCGACAATCGAATACCATCGAAGCCGATTCCGGTAAAGCTCGGTTTCTGTTCCGTAACGAGCTCCTTTCTTTTGCTCTTTTTGCGAGGCGGCAGCAGGAACTGGCCCGTGCTTCCGCTTCGAGCCGCCATGCGAACCTTTTCGAAGGCCGCGCGGAGGCACGGCTGGCCGATGCGCCCACGCTCGACTATTGCGGCGGGGAGCCGAGACGATGATCGATCTGAAACCCCTCCTCCAGCCCGACAAGGGCCAGCCCGCGACCGCGCTGCACCTCGTCGACAAGGCCGGATTCGAGGCCTGGCTCAAGGCGCAGCCGGCGCGGGCGCGACGGGCGCTGGAAGCTCAGGGGTTCAGGGGCGAGGGCTTCCAGCTCGGCATTCTCCCCGGGGAGCGCGACGAATGGGCGGCCGTGCTCGGCGTCGCCGATGTCGGCGAGCTGAGCGCCTGGTGCCTCGCCAGGGCGGGCGAGAGCCTGCCCGAGGGGACCTACCGTGTCGCCGGACTCGGGCCAGGTCCCGCTGCGCTCGGTTGGCTTCTCGGCCAGTACCGGTTCGACCGCTACCGCAAGGCCGCGAAAGCGAGCGGGCCCCGAGTGCTGCTGACCGACGAGCCGGCGCGGATCGAGGAGCTCGTCGCGACGGCCGAGGCGACCTTCCTCGTGCGCGACCTCGTCAACCTGCCGGCCGGCGATCTCGGCCCGGCGGAGCTGCAGGCGGCGGTGGAAGCTGTCGGGAAGGAAGCCGGCGCCAGGGTTTCGGTCACCCAGGGCAAGGCGCTCGACGAAGGCTATCCGATGATCGCCGCCGTCGGTCGCGCCGCCGCTCCGGGCCGCGAGCCGCGGTTGATCGAGCTCGAATGGGGCGACCAGCGCCACTCGAAGCTCGCCCTTGTCGGCAAGGGCGTCTGCTTCGATTCCGGCGGGCTCGACATCAAGCCTTCGGCCGGCATGCGGCTGATGAAGAAGGACATGGGGGGCGCCGCGCACGCGCTCGGCCTCGCCCGCTTGATCATGAAGGCGAAGCTGCCGGTCAGGCTGCATCTGCTGATCCCGGCCGTCGAGAATGCGGTGTCAGGCGCCGCCTTCCGCCCCGGCGACATCCTGAAGAGCCGCAAGGGACTCAGCGTCGAGATCGGCAACACCGACGCGGAAGGGCGGCTGATCCTCGGCGACGCGCTCACCCGGGCCGCCGAGGCGGAGCCCGAGCTGATCCTCGATTTCGCGACCCTGACCGGCGCGGCCAGGGTCGCGCTCGGCCCCGATCTTCCCGCCTTGTTCGCCAACGACGACAAGCTTGCGGAGGACCTGCTCGCGGCCGGCGGCGCGGTCTCCGACCCGCTCTGGCGGATGCCGCTCTGGAAGCCCTATGACGAGATGCTGTCCTCGGACGTCGCCGATATCGGCAATATGGCCGAGGCGCCCTTTGCGGGCGCGGTGACCGCCGCCTTGTTCCTGCAAAAATTCGTGCCTGGCGGGACTCCGTGGGCGCATCTCGACACCTTCGCCTGGCGGCCCTCCGCCAAGCCGGGACGCCCCAAGGGCGGCGACGCGCTGGGGCTTCGCGCCGCCTGGGAGATGCTCCGAACCCGCTATGGAACGTGAGGAATTCGCGCTTTTTCGGGCCCGCTTCGCAACAATTGGGGAAACGAAACGGTCGCTGGCTGGTTGTAGCGGCAAGCACGGCCAAATCGATTCGGAGCAGGACCCTTGGCGGACCAAGCCCTCAAAAGCTGGATGAACACCCTGATCCGCTATGTGCGGTCGGGCCAGCCCGATCTCACCAACCGGCAGATGGCGTTGATGTTGCTGGTTTATCTCACTCCCGGCCCGCATACGGTGCGGGGCCTGGCCCATATGCTGGGCGTGTCCAAGCCGGTGATCACGCGCGCCTTGAACACGCTCGGTTCGCTCGGCTATCTGCGGCGCGTTCGCGACGAGAGCGACCGGCGCAACGTGTTCGTCGCGCGGACCAGCACGGGACAGGATTTTCTTGAAGGTTTCGAAGGCAATCTCGAGCAAGCCGGCGCGCACAGGAGCGCCCCCCAGGGAAACGGATTCCTCCTCCAGAACGGATGAGCGGTTCCACCTGAGCGGCCCCTCGCTGACGCTCGACCCGAGAATCCACGGCTACCGCAAGGACATCGCCGATATCGGCCTCGCCGGCCAGATTTTCGCGCCGCATTATGCCCGCCCGCTGATCCGTTCCTGCGGCGCCCGTCCCGCCCCGGTCCGCGCTACTCCGGCCGCCGACGGCCCCGCCGTCTCGGAGCTGTTGCCGGGCGAGGAGTTCGCCGTGCTCGAATATGCCGGCGGCTCGGCCTGGGGCTATTGCCGGGCCGACCATATCGTCGGCTATGTCGAGGCGATCGCGCTCGCCGATCCGATCGAGCCCACTCACATCGTCTGCGAGAAAGCGGCGCCGGTCGCCGCCGGCGGCGAGATCACCTCGCCGATCACCGGGTCCCTGCCGATGGGCTCGCGCCTCAACGGCCAGGTGAACGGCGCCTGCCTCTCCACCGAATATGGCTGCGTCGCATTGAGCCACTTGCGGCCGATCGCCGATCATGAGGACGATCCGGTGATGGTCGCCGAGCGGCTGATCGGAGCGCCCTGGCTCGACGGCGGCCGCACCGCGCATGGCGTCGACGCGGCGGGCCTGATTCAGCTTTCGCTGACGCTGTGCGGTCTTCCTGCCCCCCACCTTCTCGATCAGCTCGCGGCGCTCGGCGAGAAGCTGCCCGCCGGCGCCCGCGCCCGCCACGGCGATCTTGCCCTGTTCGAGGACGGGGCCGGCCTCATGGTCGACGATCTGCTGATGATCCACGCCAGCCGGGCCGCCGGCAAGGTGACCGTCGAGCCGGCCGCGCTCTACGTCGTCGAGCGCCGCCGCTTGCCGCTCTGAACGGATTGCATTCCGCTGCCGAAACGAGCAGTCTCCCGATCCTCTGACAAGGGGAGGATGACATGAACGACGTGATTGGCGCACCGGCGCCGGCCTGGCTCCGGATCGTCGCGGCGCTCGGGCTGTGCTGGAATTTGTACGGCGTCTACCAATATCTGATGACCGTCGGCGTCGTCGGGGGCGCGAATGCGGCCGCGGCCGGCGCGATGCCGGTCTGGGTGACCGGCGCGTTCGCCATCGCCGTCTTCGGCGGCGCGCTCGGCTGCGTCGGCCTGCTGATGCTCAAGAGCTGGTCGAAGCTGCTGCTGCTGGTCTCGCTGCTCGGCGTCCTCGCCATGGATCTTTGGATGTTCGTGCTGTCGGGAATGGGCGCCAGCATGCCCGGCGCGGAGATGGGCATCACCATCGCCGTGGTGGTGGTCGCGGTCCTCCTCGTGTGGCTCGCCTATGACGCCGACAAGAAGGGCTGGCTGAGCTAGCTTACCCTACATCTCACCGCGGGCACGGCGGATCGCGTACCAGCGCTGCACGTTGGCATTGTGCTGCTGCAGCGTGTCCGCGAACACGTGCCCGCCAGGGGTGCCGTCGGCGACGAAATAGAGGGCGTTGGTCCGCGCCGGATTGAGCACGGCCGCGATCGTGGCGCGACCCGGATTGGCGATCGGTCCGATCGGCAGCCCGGCGAGCGCGTAGGTGTTGTAGCCGTTATTGGCGCGGAGCTCCGATCGCAGGATCCGGCGGCCGAGCGGGCGCCCGCGCGTGACCGGGTAGATGACGGTCGGATCGGCCTGCAGCTTCATGCCCCGGCGCAGCCGGTTGGAATAGACCGCGGCGACCATCCGACGCTCGGACGGCTTGCCGGTCTCCTTCTCGACGATCGAGGCGAGGATCACCGCCGCCTGCGGGCTCTGGGCGACGGTGTTCGAGCCGCGCTCGGCCCATAAACGCGCCAATTCCCGCTGCATCGCCTGCTGCATTCGGCGAAGCACGGCTGCCCGGCTCTCGCCGCGGCGGTAGCTGTAAGTGTCGGGCAGCACCGACCCTTCGAGCGGCACCTCGATCGCGCCGGTCAGATAGGGCACGCGCATCAGCCGCTCGTGAACGAGCACGGACGGCATGCCCTCGGGAATCGTCACCTGGCGCTGGATCGGCCGGCCATATTGCAAATGGGTGAGGATCGCCCAGGCGCTCATCCCCGGCCGGAGCTCGAACTCGCCCGCCTGAACCGGCGCGTGAGCGCCGAAAATCCGGGCCAGGCCACGGAATGTGGTGGCGCCGCCGCGGATCGCGCCGGCTTCCTCGAGCTGGTCGGCGACCCTGGCGACGCTCGACCCTTGCGCGACGATGATCGTCTTGGCTTCCGAATATGGTCCGGGCCCGGCCCAGAGCAGCCAGAAGGCGGTGCCCGCGGCGATGATCGCCAGCGCCGGAAGGACGACGAGCAGGACCAGCGCGCGCTTCATGGCTGGCGCAGCTTAGACGGCCTTCATGACGAGGCTGGCATTGGTGCCGCCGAAGCCGAAGCTGTTGTTCAGCACCGCCTTCACCTCGCGCTCCTTGGCGACGTGCGGGACGAGGTCGACTCCCGCCGTGCCCTCGCTCGGATTGTCGAGGTTGAGCGTCGGCGGCACGATCTGGTCGCGAAGCGCGAGGATGCAGAAGATCGATTCGACCGCGCCGGCGCCGCCGAGCAAATGGCCGATCGCCGACTTGGTCGAGCTCATCGACAGATGGCCGACATTGTTGCCGAACAGGCGGCGGACCGCGCCGAGCTCGAGCTCGTCGCCGAGCGGAGTCGAGGTGCCGTGGGCGTTGATATAGTCGATGTCGGAGAGGTCGAGCCCCGAGCGCTTCATCGCCACTTCCATCGCCCGATAGCCGCCGGAACCCTCCGGGTGCGGGGCGGTGACGTGATAGGCGTCGCCCGACATGCCGTAGCCGACCAGCTCGGCATAGATCCTGGCGCCGCGCGCCTTGGCCCGCTCATATTCCTCGAGCACGACCACGCCGGCGCCTTCGCCCATGACGAAGCCGTCGCGGTCCTTGTCATAGGGCCGCGAGGCCTTCTCGGGCTGGTCGTTATACTGGGTGGAGAGCGCCCGCGCCTGGGCGAAGCCGGCGATTCCGAGCGGGCAGAGCGCGTCCTCGGCGCCGCCGGCGAGCATGACGTCGGCATCGTCCATCGCGATCATCCGGCCCGCGTCGCCGATCGAATGGGCGCCGGTCGAGCAGGCGGTGACGACCGCGTGGTTCGGACCCATCAGGCCGTATTTGATCGAGACCTGGCCCGAGATCAGGTTGATCAGCCGGCCGTGCACGAAATGCGGGCTGACCCGGCGCGGCCCCTTCTCATGGAGGACGATCGATTCCTTCTCGATGCCGGGAAGGCCGCCGATGCCGGAGCCGATCGAGACTCCGGCGCGAAACCGCTCCTCCTCGCTCATGTCGGTGAGGCCGGCATCCTCGAGCGCCTGGCCGGCGGCGTCGAGCCCGTAGACGATGAACGGATCGACCTGCCGCTGGACCTTGTGATCGACGCGCTTGCCGGGGTCGAAGCCATATTCATGCTCGGGCGGCTTCACCTCGCAGGCGATCTGGCAGGCGTAATCGGTCGGATCGAAGCGGGTGATGCGGGTGGCGCCGCTCTTCGAGGCGAGGATGTTCTTCCAGCTCGTCTCGACGTCGCCGCCCAGAGGGGTGACGAGCCCGAGACCGGTGACGACTACGCGGCGCATTCGAAAACTCCTGATATTCGAGACGAAAACGGCCCCCCAACCGATGGCGGGGAGCCGTTTTCAAAGCAAAGCGGCTCGCTCACCGCCGGACGGCGGACGGGCCCCCGGAAAAGGTCAGGCCTTGTTCTGGTCGATATAGTCGATCGCGTCCTTGACCGTGGTGATCTTCTCGGCGGCATCGTCCGGGATCTCGACCCCGAATTCCTCCTCGAAGGCCATGACGAGTTCGACGATGTCGAGGCTGTCCGCGCCGAGATCGTCGATGAAGCTCGCTTCCTCGGTAACCTTGTCGGCCTCGACGCCCAGATGCTCCACAACGATCTTCTTAACGCGGTCGGAAGTCTCGCTCATATGCCACCTTTCCCTAGCGGTGCTCTTCGTTGCGACCGCCCTAGCCCCTTGCCCCGGCAAAAGGCAAGTGGCGCGGTTTGCTTCAGAGCATCGCCATCCCGCCGTTGACGTGCAGCGTCTGGCCCGTGACATATCCGGCCTCGCGGCTGGCGAGATAGACTGCGGCCGCGGCGATATCCTGGCCATTGCCGAGATCGCCCACCGGAATTCGGCCGAGCAGCGCCTGCTTCTGCGCGTCCGGCAGAACGTCCGTCATCGCCGAGCGGATGAAGCCGGGGGCGATGCAGTTCACCGTGATGCCGCGGCTCGCCACCTCCTGCGCGAGCGCCTTCGACATGCCGACCAGCCCGGCCTTGGACGCGGCATAATTGGCCTGGCCGGGATTGCCGGTCGCGCCGACCACCGAGGTGACCGATATGATCCGGCCGAAGCGGGCGCGCATCATCGGCTTCAGCGCGGCGCGGGCGAGCCGGAAGGCGGCCTCCAGGTTGACCCGGATCACGTCGGACCATTCCTCGTCCTTCATCCGCATGGCGAGATTGTCGCGGGTCACGCCGGCATTGTTGACCAGGATGTCGAGCTTGCCGAGCGCCTCCACCGCCTGAGGCACCAGCGCATCGACCGCGGCGCCGTCGGAGAGATTGCAGGGCAGCGCGACATGCTCGCCCCCAAGCTCGCCCCGAAACGCCTCCAGCTTCTCGACATTGGACCCCGAAACCGCCAGCCGCGCCCCCTGCGCCGCCAGCCCCTTGGCGATCGCCGACCCGATCCCGCCCGATGCCCCGGTGACGAGCGCGGTCATTCCTGTGAGATCGAACATGCTATGAGGCTCCAGACGAGGAGGAAGGATTGTTCACGCGGAGGCGCGGAGAAGAAAGGGGAGGCGCGGAGGGATTATAGTCATTGACGATGCGCCTAACCCCCTCCTTCAGCGTCTCGCCACCGAAATTTATAAACAGCCCGACGGGCTGCTTCATCAATCGCAAATAGGTCAACAACTGCTTGCTGTGAACAGGCAGCAGCCTTTCCACCGACTTGATCTCAACCACGAGCCGACCGTCGATGAGGATATCCGCGCGGAACGCCGCGTCAAAGCGAATGTCCTCGAATTCAGCGCCAATGATTTGCTGGGTGGCTACTTCGTAGCCGAGAGCATGAAGTCGACCGGCAAGCAAAACCTCATAGACCGACTCGAGCAGGCCCGGGCCGAGCTCGCGATGAAGACGGAGCGCTGCGCCGAGGACGTCGCCGGTGATCTCGTCGATCTCCTTCATCCTTCTCCGCGCCTCCCTTTCTTCTCCGCGCCTCCGCGTGGAAACCTTCTAAATCTCCTTCACCAGCGCGTCGATGTCGTCCATCGAGATCACGCTCGACACCGTCGCGTCCGGGGCGATGCGCTTCACCATCGGGCCGAGCACCTTGCCGCCGAACTCGACGAAATGGATCACTCCGGCGGCGGCCATGTTGGCGACGCTTTCGCGCCAGCGGACCATGTTCGTGACCTGCTCGACCAGCAGTTCGCGGATCGTGTCGGGGCTGTCGACGGGCGCGGCGGTCACGTTGGCGTAGAGCGACACCGCCGGCGGCTCCATGGCGACGCCGGCCAACGCCTCCGCCATCGCATCGGCGGCGGGCTGCATCAGCGGACAGTGGAAGGGCGCCGAGACCGGGAGCAGGATCGCCCGTTTGGCGCCCTTCTCCCTGGCGATGTCGAGCGCCCGCTCGACCGCGCCTTTATGGCCGGAGATCACGACCTGAGAGGGGTCGTTGTCGTTGGCGACCGTGCAGACCTCGCCCTGCGCCGCTTCCTCGGCCACGGCCCTGGCCATGGCGATATCGGCGCCGAGCAGCGCCGCCATCGCCCCCTCCCCGACCGGCACCGCCGCCTGCATCGCCTGCCCGCGCCTTTTCAGCAGGCGCGCGGTGGTGGCGAGATCGAACGAGCCTGCCGCGCAGAGCGCCGAATATTCGCCAAGCGAGTGGCCGGCGACGAAATCGGCCTTGGAGGCCAGGTCGATGCCGGACGCGCGCAAGGTGGCGATCGCATTGGCCATGATCGCCGGCTGGGCATTCTCGGTCAGCGTCAGCTCCTCCGCCGGCCCCTCCGCCATCAGCCGCGACAGCTTCTGGCCCAACGCCTCGTCCACCTCCTCGAACACGGCCCGAGCCTCGCGGCTCGCCTCGGCCAGCGCCCTGCCCATCCCGACCGCCTGGCTCCCCTGCCCCGGAAAGATGAATGCGCGCATGGTCGTGCCTCCTGTTCGCGGCGGCTGGTAAGCAGGGCGGACGCGGGGCGCAAGCGATTGGGGAGTGTTACGCGGGCCACGGGTCACCCGCCCACGCGCGTGCCGGTGGTCCCCGCTGGCAACACTGCGCCCATCTGACGTTCGAGTGTGCTCGGAGGTCTCCGAAAGCGGTCATTCGTCCAGCGGGGCGACCAGCGTCCGCTTTCGACCCATTGCGGACACTTGCTGCTCAGCCAGACCTGGAGGTTCGGCTTCGACTAGCGCAATTTCGGAGTTGCCCCCAAGCTGATGTGCAAGTTCGCCTGAAGAGGCCGTTCCCTTGCCCCTGCAGTGGGTTGATTGGGCTTGCCGGTCTGCGGCGATCTGATAAATTTGTCTGGCGGGGGCAACATATGTTTTCTGGTCGAATATTCGCAATGAGCGCTTTGTGGGCGAGCTTGTGCCTTGGCATGACGATGCCTGCATCAGCTCAGTTTGACGCACTGAGCCCAGATTTCCGAGGTCGGATCACCTATGTCGGCACATATGAAGGTAGCGCGACCACGCCCTCGCGCTCGAGGCGCCCAAATCTCAGGGGTGCTATTGAATCGATCGTAGGAGGCACCACCCGGCAGTTTGCCGGTTCCTACACGGCCGAGATCACGATTAGCGGCAACGCTGTGACTGGCAGCTACCGCGGGTCCGGCAATATGATACCTACCAGCTTCTCGGGCACTCGGACCGGCGATCAGTGCCGTTTGTTCAACAATCAGACCGGCGCATCGATTGAGGTTATATGCGACCGCACTCGCTTTGTTGGGACGATCCGAAGTGCTCCCGGAGAGCGGCAAGCCTACCAAGTGCAGGTGGAATCCATCGCGACCAGATTCGTCGATTCGGCGCTGGAAGAGCGGCAGCGCGCGGCGGCGGCGGCACGGAACCGGGCGAGAGCTCAGGCGCAGGAATCCGAACGGCCCCGCGCGGCCGAGGCTCAGCCGCCGGTTCGTCCTTCGCGCGGGCAACCGGCAACTGCGGGGAGCCCCGGGCACCACCGATCGAGCAACGGTAGCATGCCCAGCTGCATGGCCGTAGTCCGCCAGCCGCAAACATGGGAGGAAGAAAATCTGAGTGGCGCCGTCCTTCACGGGACGATCACCAGACAGACCAGTCCAGGGGAAATCCTCAATCGCTGCGATCGGACAGTCATCGTAGAAGAACGAAGCAATACGGGCACGCGGCGTGTGACCGTTCCACGCTATCATTCCCTGTTGTTCGGAGGAGCTGGTTCATCCTCGACTTACCGCTTCATTGGCTTTGAATGACTTCTCGGCGCCGGTCGGACAAGCGACCGCTTTCCACCCTTGGCGGACCTTTGGAGTCAGCTGAGGCTTGGCTGTTGACACTAGTGACGGCGTCCAGCCTATTCCGTCTTGATGATACCGCGAATGACGAAGCTGGAGCGGTTCAAACAGAAGCATCCGGTTTGCTGCTTTTGCGCGGGCGAGCGCCCGACCGAGTCGCTCGACCATCAGCCTCCACGTGTCTTTTTCAAGAACAAGCGCTTTCCAGACCAGATCGCGGTGCCGGCATGCAAGCTCTGTCAGTCGGCCTCGCGAGAGGCGGAAAATGTCCTTTCGCTCGCCGTCATCGGAGCGGAGCCTTCCGAGTTTGATGTGGACAACTGGCGAAAGCGATACGAGTCCGTCCGCCGACGAACGCCACACCTCCTGCCGCGGACACCTAAGAACACCCGGGAGGCGCGCGCCTTGCTGGGCGAGTTGGGAACGCGGCCCCCGCCCGGAATGCTCTACTCTGAGGTACCGATCTTCACCCTCGATACCGAGGCCTGGGCACCCCTCTTCGAGATGCTGGGACGCAAGCTATGTCTGGCTTTCCACTATCGATGCTTCCGGAAGCCGCTAACATGTCAGGGGCGCGGATTTGCGCGAGTTTTCACGAATGCAGCAGAAATGCCCGACTTGTCAGACATATTCCACCAGCTTCCACAACTGGAAATCGGGACACACGGCAGCGAAGACTTGGGTGATCAAATCTCGACCCGATGGCATGCGAATGAGACCGGCAGGCTGTTCCTGTTTATGACAAGGCTACAGTCCCAGCTCTTCGTCGTTGGAGGCTCGGGCGAGACTGAGCAATGGCGCCAGTTCGTAGACCGCTTCGGCGGCGGCTTCCCACCCTTCGACTAACAACCGGCTTGGCCACAAGCAGAACCTGCCCGGCGGATGCGGGCTTTTCAGTAAGCAGTGTTTCTGTTATGTTCCACCTCTTGGTATGATCGACTCGCAGGAAATAAGCGCCGGCGTTGGGCGCACGGCACGCTCGCAAATTCGGCGGCCGGGGTGGCCGCGCGATACCCCATGGAGACTGCGAACATTGGGACCATTCGCCGGAGACCCCCCCGGCGATTCCCTGTGAAACTTGCGCAAGTCGTGCAGGTCGTGAACTTCATGAACTTCGCCGCACGGGAGCCTGGGTTTTCCGCGTTCGAGGACCTGAAACTTCCGAGCCCGACAGCTCGGAACCCCGGGCGCCGATCCGGGGTCCAGGCTTCCCCGAAAAAGCCGCCGCGCTTGGAATGTCGCGGCAGGCCGGGGAGAATCGACTGCGTCGTGTCCACTTTGTCCACTTTGCCAGAGACGAGCCCGCACGGGAGCAGGTCCGTGTCCGCCTGGAAAAGCCTTTCCCAGGGCTTGCTTTTTCCCGCCCCTTCCGCCATGTGCCCGCCAGTCCGGGGCGGAAGCATGCCTTCCAGCCCCGGTCAGCATTTGAGACGACAGCCGGAGGGACGTCCGCAATGGGCGGCGTCAGCGATCGGCCAAGAGAAGGAACAGCGCCACATGCCGCTCTACGAGCATGTCTTTTTGGCGCGTCAGGACCTGGCCCAGGCCCAGGTGGACGCGCTGGCGGAAACCGCCACCAAGATCATCGAGGACAATGGCGGCAAGGTCACCAGGACCGAGACCTGGGGGCTTCGCAACATCGCCTATCGGATCGCCAAGAACCGCAAGGCCCATTACGTCGCGCTCGATTTCGACGCGCCGGCGCCGGTGGTGGCCGAGCTCGAGCGCCAGACTCAGATCAACGAGGACGTGATCCGCTACATGACCATCAAGGTCGACGAGCATGAGCAGGGCCCCTCGGCGATGATGCGCCGCGGCGACCGCGACAAGAGGCGCGGCGACGACGAGCGCGGCGACCGCGGTGACCGCGGCGACCGCGGCCCGCGCCGCGACCGCGACGATTTCGAACGCTAAGGGACAAGGAAGAGACACGATGGCACGCCCATTCTTTCGCCGCCGCAAGTCCTGCCCCTTCTCCGGCAAGGACGCGCCGCGCATCGATTATAAGGACGTTCGTCTGCTCCAGGGCTTCGTCTCCGAGCGGGGCAAGATCGTTCCCAGCCGCATCACCGCGGTCAGCACCAAGAAGCAGCGCGAGCTGGCCAAGGCGATCAAGCGCGCCCGCCATCTCGGCCTGCTTCCCTATGTCGTGAAATAAGGAGGCCGAGCGATGGACGTCATTCTGCTCGAGCGCATCGAGAAGCTCGGTTCGATCGGCGACGTTGTGAAGGTGAAGAACGGCTATGCCCGCAACTTCCTCCTTCCCAACGGCAAGGCGCTTCGCGCCAACGATTCGAACCGCAAGGTCTTCGAGGCCAATCGCGAGAAGATCGAGGCGACGAACGCGGAGCGCCGCAGCCACGCCGAGATCGACGCGGCCAAGGTCGACGGCGCCAAGATCCAGCTGATCCGCCAGGCCTCGAACGCCGGCCAGCTCTACGGCTCGGTCTCGGCGCGCGACCTCGCCGAGGCGCTGGAGGCCCAGGGCCACAAGATCGCCAAGAACCAGATCGTGCTCGACAAGCCGATCAAGGCGATCGGCGTTCAGGAGGTGAAGATCGCGCTTCACCCCGAGGTCGCGGTGACCATCACCGTCAACGTCGCCCGCTCGCCCGAAGAGGCCGAGCTTCAGGCGCAGGGCAAGGACGTGATGGCCGAGATGTTCGAGAAGGACGTGTCTGGCTTCCTCGAGGAGCGCGACGAGTCGCTCGAGCCGGGCGAGATCGCTCCCGAAGCGCCGGCCGCCGATGCGGCGCCGGAGGCCGAAGCGGCTGCCGAAGCCGAAGCCGAAGCCGAAGCCGGCGAGGACGACGAGCAGGCCTGAGCCGAAGCCGATCCGAGACGAGGCCGTCCGCTCCAGCGAGCGGGCGGCCTTTTCTTTTGCGCGCGGGCGAGGCAGGACAGGCGCCATGTTCAGGGAGCTCGACATTTTGAGCGCCGCGCAGGTGGACGAGCTGCGCGGGATCGCGGCCGCCGCCAATTTCGTCGACGGCCGGATCAGCAACCCGCATTCGAAGGTGAAGCAGAACCTGCAGCTGCACGACGAGGCGGCCTATAACCGCTCCCGCAGATTCTGACCAAGGCGCTCTACGCGAACGAGGATTTCCAGAATTTCGCCTTCCCGGTGGCGATGCTGCCGCCGATGATGACCCGCTACACGCCCGACATGCGCTACGGCGCCCATGCCGACGCCGCCTTCCTCCAGCTCGGCAATACCGGCCTTCGCTCGGACCTCAGCGCCACCGTCTTCCTCAGCGATCCCGCGGCCTGCGAGGGCGGCGCGCTTCGAATCCAGCTCGGCACCCGCGAGCTTCGCTTCAAGGGCGCTCCGGGCAGCGCCATCGTCTACCCCTCCGACATGCTGCACGAGGTCGAGCCGGTGACCAAGGGCGAGCGGCTGGTCGCGATCACCTTCATCCAGAGCCGCATCGCCGACAAGGTCCGCCGGGAGCTGCTCTACGAGCTCAACGAGATCGCCGCGCTCGAAGGCCTCGGCATGAAGTCCGAAAACTACACGCGCATGCAGCTCGTTCAGGCGAACCTGCTCCGCATGTGGGGCGACAAGCCCTAGCGGATATCCGCGAGCTCGACGCCCTTCGTCTCCCGCGCCAGCAGCGCGCTGATACCGCTGATCGCGCAGGCGGTGGCGAGGTAGATGACCACCGGCATCGCCGAATCGTAGCTCTTGTAGAGCCAGACCGCGATGATCGGCGCCAGCGAGCCGGCGACGATCGAGGTCAGCTGGTAGGCGATCGACGCGCCCGAATAGCGGATCCGGGTCGGGAACAATTCGGTGATCATCGCCGCCTGCGGGCCGTACATCGCGCCGTGCAGGACCAGGCCGACGACCAGGGCCATGACGATGGAAAGGCTGTCGCCGCTGCCGAGCAGCCGGAACAGCACGAAGCTCCACGCCGCGAGGCCGAGCCCGCCGAAAGCGTAGACCGGTCGCCGGCCGATCCGGTCGGACAGCGCCGCGAACATCGGGATGGCGAAGAACTGGACCGCGGCGCCGATCAGGAGCGCGTTCAGCGCCAGGCTGCGGCTCTCCGCGGCCACGTCGACCAGGAAGGTCAGCGAGAAGACGGTGAGGATGTAATAGGAGATGTTCTCGCCCACCCTGAGGCCCGCGCCGAGCACGAGCGCCCGGGGCCGCTCGCGGAAGACGTCGATCGCCGGCAGCCTCGGCGGCGCCTCGGCTTCGGCCAAGGCCTTTTCGAACGTGTGGCTCTCGGCGACCCGGTTGCGGATGTACCAGCCGACGATCACGAGCACGACCGACAGCACGAACGGGATCCGCCAGCCCCAGGCGAGGAAATCCGCCTCCGTCTGCACCCCCGCGAGCAACGCCAGCACGCCCGCCGCGAGCAGATTGCCGGCGGCGACTCCGGCCTGCGGCCAGCTCGCCCAGAAGCCCCGGCGGGCGGCATCGCCATGTTCGGCCGCCATCAGCACCGCCCCGCCCCATTCGCCGCCGACCGCGAAGCCCTGGACCAGGCGAAGGACGATAAGGGCGATCGGCGCCCAGATGCCGATCTGCGCATAGGTCGGCAGCAGGCCGATCAGCACCGTCGCCACGCCCATCAGGATCAGGCTCAGCATCAGCAGCCGCTTGCGCCCGATCCGATCGCCATAATGGCCGAACACGATCCCGCCGACCGGCCGCGCGACGAAGCCGAGCGCGTAGGTGGCGAAGGCGAGCAGGGTGCCGGTGAGCGGGTCGTAGGAGGGAAAGAACAGGTGGTTGAACACCAAGGCGGCCGCGGAGCCGTAAAGGAAGAAATCGTACCATTCGATGGTCGTGCCGATCAGGCTCGCCATCACCACCCGCCTCAGCGGCGTCTTTTCCGCGATCTGGTCCACCAATGTCCTCCCTCAGGCGCCGCAGCGCCAAATGCCGGCCAGCTCGACCTGCGCGCCGGTGCGGCGGTTGGTGACGGTGATCCGCGCCGGCCAGCCCGCAACGGCCTCGGCCGGCCCGTCGGTCGCGTCGGTCCGGCCGACGCTGATGCTCCGCTGCCGATCCTCGAAAAAGCCGCCGCTCGGCCCTACCGGCGCCGAATGGGCGAGATGCAGCAGGCCGCCGTCTATCCTCGCGATCGCGTCGCCGGCCGTGGCGGCGAGAAGCAGCGAGCCGCCGCTGCTGAAGCCGCAGCCCGGGCCGCCCAGCCCTTCGTGGGTGACGTCGCCAGGATCCAGCGGCTGCAGCCGCGCCGAGACGTTGGGATCGGTGACCGGCTCCTCGGCAGGCGTCGACAGCCGCTCGATCTGATTGGCCGTGGCGTTGCCCTCGCCGACCTCGTCCGCGCCGCAGGCGGCGAGCAGCAGGGCGAGAACCAGCGCCCGCATCAATAGCCCATCAGCGCCAGCACCTCGCGCCGGCTGCGCTCGTCTTCGCGGAACACGCCCATCATCCGGCTGGTGGTCATCATCACCCCGGGCGTGGAAACCCCGCGCGCGCTCATGCAGGCATGGCTCGCCTCGATCACCACCGCCACGCCCAGAGGCTGCAGATGCTCGCAGATGCAATCGGCGACCTGCGCGGTCAGCCTTTCCTGCACCTGCAGCCGCCGCGCATAGCCGTGCAGCACCCGGGCGAGCTTGGAGATGCCGACGACCCGGTTTTTCGGCAGATAGGCGATCGCGGCCCTGCCGATGATCGGCGCCAGGTGATGCTCGCAATGCGACTGGAACGGGATGTCCTTCAAAAGCACGATCTCGTCATAGCCGCCAACCTCCTCGAAGGTGCGGCTGAGATGGTGCGCCGGATCCTCTTCATAGCCGCGCGCATATTCCTTCCATGCGCGGGCTACGCGCGCCGGAGTGTCGAGCAGCCCCTCGCGGTCGGGGTCGTCGCCAGCCCAGCGGATCAGGGTGCGAACCGCCTCCCGGACGTCGCCGGGGACCTGGATCTTGCTGGGCTCCTGGACCAGATCGCCGTCTTCGGGGTCTGACCCCATCTCGTCCTCCTACGCTCCTGCGGAGCTACGGCGGACAGCCTTCGCTCCGATCTTGCACCGGCTTGCCAGCCGGAGCTTCAGCGAAGGCTGGTGACCCCGACAGGATTCGAACCTGTGGCCTACTGATTAGGAATCAGTCGCTCTATCCTGCTGAGCTACGGGGCCGTGCCTTGGGCGCGGTTTGGCGCAAGCGCCTGGCGGGGTCAATTCTCCTCGCCCGGCTCCGGCACCGGGAAGGGCAGAGGCGCGACCGGAATGCCCTCGTCGCGCAGGCTCGCCGCGTCGGCCGGGCTGGCGCGCCCGTGGATCGATCGGGCCTCGGCCTCGCCCAGATGGATGGCGCGAGCCTCGTCGGGAAAGCGATCGCCGACATGCTCGCTTTGCTCCAGCATCCGCTTTTGCGCCGTGGCCATTTCCGAGAGCACCGCCTTGACCGCCTCGGGCGGCATCCCGCCGGCATTGCCCTTCGCCGGCACGCGTGGCGCCATCGGCGCCTTGTCCACCTCCTCGGCGCCGCAGATCGGGCAGCTAACGAGCCCCCTCGCCCGCTGCGCCTCATAATCCTCGCTCGAGCCGAACCAGGCTTCGAAAACATGGCCTTGCGGGGCGCATTTGAGATCGAAAATGATCACTGACGGATATGATCGGGCGGCGGGATCGGGCGACGGTGCCAGATTGCCGGCAGCCGGGAGCGCACCTCCTCCACCGTCTTCGGGTCGAGTTCGGCGAAACCGAGCCCCGGCTCCTCGCCACCCATGTCGAGCAGCACCTCGCCCCAGGGATCGACGACGAGCGAATGGCCGTAGGTGGCGCGGCCATCCTCATGCTGGCCGACCTGCGCCGCGGCCACCACGAACGCGCCGGCCTCGATCGCTCGCGCCCGCATCAGAACATGCCAGTGCGCCTCACCCGTTGGCACGGTGAAGGCGGCGGGGATCGAAAGCACGGTGGCGCCATAATTGCTGAGCGCCGAATAGAGCTCGGCGAAGCGCAGATCGTAGCAGATCGAGAGGCCGAGCGTGCCCAGGGGGGTGTCGACCGCGACGGCGCGGTCGCCGCCCCGATAGGCCGCCGATTCACGCCAGCTCTCGCCGGTCGGCAAGTCGACGTCGAACAGATGGATCTTGTCGTAGCGGGCCTGAATGCCGCCCGATTCGTCGATCACGAAGCCGCGATTGACCAATTTGTCGCCGCGCTCGGCCAGAAGCGCCAGCGAACCGAGATGGACCCAGATGCCCGCCGCCGCCGCCGCCTCGCGAACCGCCGCAAGCACCGGATCCTCAGCCTCGCTCCGCAAATGCCGCGCCGCCCGCTCCCGGTCGCGATCGAGCAGGCCGCTCATCTCCGGCGTGAACAGCATCGCCGCGCCGCCGGCGGCGGCTTCCTTCACTCGACGGGCCAGCTCCCCGGCATTGGCGGCGGGGTCGATTCCGGTCCGCGCCTGATAGAGCGCGACCTTCATCCGCCCGCCAGCATCGGATCGAGCCGTCCGTCGGCCTCCAGCCTATGGAGATCGTCGCAGCCGCCGACATGGACGCCGTCGATGAAGATCTGCGGCACGGTTGTGCGGCCGTTGGCGCGCTGGATCATCTCGGCCCGCTTCGGCCCACCCATGGTGATGTCATATTCCTCGGCCTCGACGCCTTTGGCGGCGAGCAGCCTCTTGGCGCTCCCGCAAAAGCCGCAGAACATCTTGGTGTAGATCTCGACGCGCGCCATCCAGGCCCTCCGTGCGGCCGACCTGAGGGCGGCGGCCGCTTTTTGTCAATCGTCGCTGCCGCGGACAACGCGCGCCCAGCAAAGGATGTTCACCCGCGCCGCGCCGGCCCGTTTCAGCACCCGAGCGCAGGCATTGGCGGTGGCCCCGCTGGTATAGACGTCGTCGACCAGGATGATCGTGCGGTCCTTGAGCTCGGCCTTCCTGCTCTTGTCGACGCGGAAGGCGCCGCGCACCGCCTCGCGGCGCTCGCGCGGCCCCATCCCGCGCAGCGGCGGCGTCGGCTTGACCCGCTCGACCAGGTCGAGCCGGGCCTCGAGGCCGGTGCGGGCGGCGAGCGCTCCGGCGATCAGCGCCGACTGGTTGTAACCGCGCCGCCAGATCCGCCAGCGATGCAGAGGCACCGGCGCCAGCACCGCCCGAGCGCCAGGCTCGACGTGCCTTTCCATGAAGCGGGCGATGGTCGCGGCGATTCCGGGCCGACCGCCATATTTGAGCTTGAGCGCCACCTTTCGCGAAATCTCGCCATAGGCGACCGCGGCGCGCAGCCGGTCATAGGCCGGCGGCTCGGCCAGACAGCGGCCGCACAGCACGTCCTCGGCGGCGTCGCCATATTCGAACGGCAGCGCGCATCTCGCGCAGCAGGGCTCGCCCAGGAAGGTCAGCGCCGACCAGCAGGCGAGGCAGAAACGATGCGGCTGCTCGGTGACCGAACCGCAGCCCGGACAGCGCGGCGGCAGCGCGAAATCGAGGATCGGCCGGAAGGCGGCTCGCGCCCATGTCGCCGCGGCGTGCATGGCGGCCAGATTAGGCCCGCACCGGTTGACAGCCAAGCCAAAGCCGACCATCTCGCCGGCGGCGGCCCGATGGCGGAGTGGTTACGCAGAGGACTGCAAATCCTTGCACGCCGGTTCGATTCCGGCTCGGGCCTCCACGCCATTGCGGGTCAAGTTCTCCAAAATCTGAACGAAATCAGTCGGAAGCACCGCCGAAGTGTCGCGGGTCGGCTTTCACGGTCAAATCGGAATGTGGCTTAACTAACATTGCGGCTCGTTCGGGCGAGGGTCATAGGGGCTTCGCGGTCCTTCGACTCGCTCCACGAGTCCGAGCGAAGACCGCTGACCATGAGCCTCCGATTTGCGGAGGACATCCAGCCCAAGATGGGGGAATCATCATGAAAATTCGGATTTTACTCGCAGCGTCGACTTTCTGTGTCTCACTCGCTCTGGCGAGCTCGCCCGCTTCGGCGCAGGCGACCCGCACCTGGGTTTCCGGCGTCGGCGACGACGTCAATCCGTGCAGCCGCACGGCGCCGTGCAAGACGTTCGGCGGCGCGATCTCGAAGACCGCGGCCGGCGGTGAGATCAACTGCCTCGATCCGGGCGGCTTCGGCGCCGTGACGATCACCAAGTCGCTCACCATCAACTGCATCTATACCGAGGGCGGCGTCCTCGCCGGCGGCAACGGAATCACCGTCAACGCCCTGGCGACCGATGTCATCTACCTGCGCGGGCTCGACATTTTCGGCGTCAACCCGCCGACCCACGGGGTTCGCATCCTGAACGCCGCCGCCGTCCATATCGAGGACAGCACGATCCGCCGGTTCAACGCGGCGAACAGCTTCGGCGTTTCGTTCCAGCCGAGCGGAGCCACCCAGCTCTACATCTCCAACACCACGATCGCGACCAACGGCAACGGCGCGACCGGCGGCGGAATCAACATCCAGCCGACCGGCGCCGGCGGCTCGGGACGGGTT
>Ga0190274_10000628_pt1 | contig 20705 bp, 22 predicted proteins | sample Popmic531T_FD_133002 | JGI IMG/M metagenome (GOLD analysis project Ga0190274, IMG submission 133002) | Populus adjacent soil microbial communities from riparian zone of Yellowstone River, Montana, USA - 531 T | ecosystem: Environmental > Terrestrial > Soil > Riparian zone | place: USA: Montana... | reverse complement strand
TCAACCGCGAGCTCTCCTGGCTCGACTTCAACCAGCGGGTGCTGGAGCTGGCCGAGGACCCCGAGGTGCCGCTGCTGGAGCAGGTCCGTTTCTGCGCGATCTACGCCTCCAATCTGGACGAGTTCTTCATGGTCCGCGTCGCCGGCCTCTTCGACCAGCTCGAGGCCGGGATCGACGCCCGCGGGCCCGATGGCATGCCCCCGGGCGAGCAGATCGACGCGATCCAGGACCGGGTGCTGGAGCTCGATCAGCGCCTGCACAGCTGCTTCAACGGCACCCTGCGACCGGCCCTCGAGACGCACGGGATTCGCATCGTCTCGCTCGACTCCGCCACCGAGCAGGAGCGCCGCGAAATCGACACCCGCTTCCACGAGCAGGTCTTTCCGGCGCTGACGCCGCTGGTCATCGGCCTCGGCCGGCCCTTCCCCTACATCTCCAACCTCTCGCTCAGCCTCGGCGTGCTGCTGCGCGACCCAGAGAGCGGCACCGAGATCATCGCCCGGGTCAAGGTGCCGAAGGAGCTGCTCGGCCGCTTTTTGCCGGTGGGGGAGGGCGGCAAGGCCTTCGTCCCACTCGAGGAGGCGATCGCCGCCAATCTCGACGTGCTCTTCCCCGGTACCGAGGTGGTCGAGCACGGCTATTTCCGGGTCACCCGCGATGCCGACTTCACCGTCTCCGACGAGGCCGACGACCTCCTGCAGGCGGTCCAGGACGAGATTCGCCGCCGTCGCTTCGGCGAGGTAGTGCGGCTCGAGATCGCCGCCGGGATGAACTCGAAGCTGCGCCAGCAGCTGATCGATGCGCTGCGGCTCGAGGACCGCGAGGTCTACGACGTCGACGGCCTGATCGACCTCGCCGACCTCACCGATGTCGCCGACGTTCCCGGTCACGCCGAGCTGCGCTACCCGCCCTGGACTCCGGTGACGCAGCCCCGCCTGCAGGGCGAGGACGAGGAGCAGGTCGACATGTTCGCGGCGATTCGCCACGAGGACGTCCTCGTCCACCATCCCTACGATTCCTTCGCCACCTCGGTCGAGCGCTTCGTCGAGCAGGCGGTCGCCGACCCCGACGTGCTGGCGATCAAGCAGACGGTGTACCGGACCAGCGACGACTCTCCCCTCGTGCCGGGCCTGATCCGCGCCTCCGAACGCGGCAAGCAGGCGGTCTGCATGGTCGAGCTGAAGGCCCGCTTCGACGAGGAGGCCAACATCCACTGGGCGAAGTCGCTGGAGGAGTCCGGGGTCCACGTCGTCTACGGCATCCCGGGGCTGAAGACGCACGTGAAGGCGATCGTCGTCGCCCGCCGCGAGGGCGACCGGGTGCGCGAGTACGTCCACATCGGCACCGGCAACTACCACCCGAAGACGGCCCGCCTCTACACCGATTTCGGCCTATTCACCGCCGACGAGGAGATCGGCGCCGACGTCGCCGAGATGTTCAACTTCCTCACCGGCTATGGGCGCCCGGCGGAGTACCGCAAGGTCCTGGTCTCGCCGACGACGATGCGCGACCGCATCATCGAGGAGATCGAGACGACGGTCGCGGCGCACCGTGCCGGCAAGGAGGCGCGGATCGCGCTGAAGATGAACTCGCTGGTCGACGCCGCCTGCATCCAGGCGCTCTACGAGGCTTCGCGGGCGGGCGTGCGGGTCGACCTCAACGTGCGCGGCATCTGCTGCCTGCGGCCAGGAGTGCTGGGGATCTCGGAGAACGTTCGCGTCGTCTCGATCGTCGGCCGCTTCCTCGAGCATTCGCGCGTCTACACCTTCCAGCGCGGCGAGGAGATGCGCGTGCTGATCGGCTCGGCCGACCTGATGCCGCGCAACCTCGACAGCCGGGTCGAGCTGGTGACACCCGTCGAGGACCCGAGCCTGAAGGCGGAGCTGCTCGACGTGCTGGAGCGCTGCTTCGCCGAGAACGCCAACGCCTGGGAGCTCGATGCCGACGGTGCATGGACCCGCCTGCAGCCGGAAAACGGGCAGCGGCGCAGCGTCCAGGAGGAGCTGCGCGAGCGCCACGCGGCGCGCGCCGCCGAGCAGCTCGCGGCCACCGCGGGCTGAGCAGTACCGCGCCCGCCTCTATCAATAGGATTAACAGGTGGTGCGCCTCTCCCTTCTGCCCCGCGATCGAACCTTCTTCGATCTCTTCATCGAGGCCGGGCAGAACACGCTGCAAGCGTCGCGGCTGCTCGACCAGATGATGGGGTCGTGGCCTGACGATGGCGGGCTCGCGCAGAAGATCTTCGATGCCGAGACGGAGGGCGACCGGATCACCCACGCGATCATCAAACGCCTCAACTCGACCTTCGTCACGCCGATCGACCGTGAGGACATCTACGGGCTGGCGACCCAGATGGACGACATCGTCGACTTCACCGAGGAGGCAGCGGACCTGCTCGGCCTCTACAAGATCGAGGCGCCGATGTCGCAGGCGCAGGCGCTGACCAAAGTGCTGGTCGCAGCCTGCGAGCAGCTTGCCGAGGGGCTGGAGCAGCTGCCCGAATTCAAGGAGCTCGACAAATACTGGATCGAGATCCACCGGCTGGAGAACGAGGGTGACCGGATCTCCCGCGACGCCGTCGCCTCGCTGTTCTCCAACGGCATCGACCCGATGGTTGTGATCCGCTGGAAGGACATGTTCGCCGTGCTCGAGAACGCGATCGACGCGACCGAGACCGCGGCGCAGATCATCGAGGGCATCGTCATAAAGAACTCGTGACGGGCCTCAGGCGTCCCCATACGGCGTCCTCGGTCGCTCGCGTGCGGAGCACGCCACGCTCCCTGCGTCCTTGTCTGGGAACGCCTGAGGCCCGTCACACACTCCTAAACTGGCTGGGTCACTGATCGTGAGCTCAGATGTGATCCTGGTGATCGTGGTGGGCACGGCCCTGGCCTTCGACTTCACCAACGGCTTCCACGACACGGCCAATGTGGTCGCGACCTCGATCTCGACCGGGGCGGCGCGGCCGCAGGTGGCGATCGGGATCGCCTCGCTGCTCAACTTCGTCGGCGCCTTCATCTCGATCTCGGTTGCCGCAACCGTCGCCAACGACGTCGTCAACTCCGCCGTGATCACGCCGACGATCGTCTTCGCCGGGTTGATCGGGGCGATCGCCTGGAACCTGATCACCTGGTCGTTCGGCTTGCCCTCCAGCTCTTCGCACGCGCTGATCGGCGGGGTGGTCGGCTCGGCCGTGGCGGCGACCGGCTTCGATGCGGTCCTGGCCGACGGCCTGGTCGGCAAGGTGCTGATTCCTGCGGTGATCGCGCCGATCCTCGCCTTCGTCGTCGCCGGGATCGCGATCGGGCTGGTCTACCGGGTCGTTGGGCGACAGCGACCGGGGATGGTGACCCGCGGCTTCCGCTACGGCCAGATCATCTCCGGCGGCCTGCTGGCGCTGGCCCACGGCACCAACGATGCGCAGAAGACGATGGGCGTGATCACCCTGGCTCTGGTCGCCAACGGAACGCTGGGCGCGAACGCCGACCCACCCACCTGGGTGATTGTCTCCTCCGCACTGGCGATCGCCCTCGGTACTTACAGTGGCGGCTGGCGGATCATCCGCACGACCGGCACGCGGATCATCAAGATGGACGCGGCGCAGGGGTTCGCCGCGCAAGGGGCGGGGTCGACGGTAATCCTCGCCTCGACCCACTTCGGCTTCCCGCTCTCGACCACCCACGTGATCAACGGCGGTGTGATGGGGGCAGGTGCCGGCAAGCGGGTCTCGGCGGTGCGTTGGGGAGTGGCTGGCAATATCGTCACCGCCTGGCTGCTGACGCTGCCGGCCGCGGCAGCGATCGGCGCGCTCGCCTACGGCCTGACCGCGATCTTCGGCAGTGGCGCCCTGGGCCCGGTGCTGGTGACGTTGATGTCGCTCTCGCTGATCTTTGCCGTCTTCGCCCGCCGCTCGCGCGAGGGGGCGCCGGTGCCGGCCGGCTGAGCGATGGCGGTCGTGGTCGAGACCAAGCAGTTGCTGGAGACCGTGGTCGTGTCGCTTGTCGCCGGCATCGGGGTGACCGTCGTCTTCTCGGTCGCGATCTGGGGCGTCGCCCGTTTTGCCGACCTCAGCCGCAATGACCGGCCGCTGGCGGCGGGAGCAGCGGCGACGCTGGCCGGTCTCGCCGCGCTGGTCACCCTGGCGGCGATCGTCTTCGGCATCGTGATCATGTCCCGCAATTGACTGGACCCGGTGCGTAGAATTTTTCCTGTGCGCACCCTGCGCAATGTCGCGATCATCATGGTCCTGGCGCTGTTCGTCGCCTTCGCGCCCTCGGGTGGCAACTTCGCCGAAGCGATTTTGGCCGCGATCACAATGGGCTTCCTCGCCGCGATCGCCTGGATGGTGTTCGTCCTCAGCCGCCAGAACCAGCTCACGCTGGCGACGCTGAGCGACGGTCGCAGAGCGATCCTCTACGCGGCCCTGGGAATGCTCGCGCTGCTGATTGCGGGCAGCGACGAGCTCTTCTCCAGCGGTGGCGGCACCTTGGTCTGGATCGCCCTCCTCGGCGCCTCGGTGGCGGCGATCTGGCGGATCTGGATCGACGCCAACTCCTACTGAGCCAGAGCCGTGACTGATCCGCGCGCCTGAGCGCGCCACGCGCGCGCTCGCAACTGCGACGGTCGCGGCGTGTCGCCACCGACCGTCAGCAGCGCAGGCCACAGGGAGGAAGGGACCGCATCGGTCGAGCTGATCGCGGTGGTCCCCTTCCTGCTGCTGGCGGTCCTGGTGGCGGCACAGATCGGCCTCGCCGGGCAGGCGCTGTGGTCCGCGAGCGTGGCCGCCCGCGCCGGGGCGCGCGCGGCGTTGGTGGGGGGCGACGCGGCGGCCGCGGCGCGACGGGCGCTGCCGCCGTCGCTGCGTTCCGGTGCGCGGGTGGGCGATTCGGACGGCGTCTCGGTCAGGGTCGCGATCCCCCGTCTGCTGCCCGGAATGCCGCGCTTGATGGTCGGAGCGAAGACGGGGCTGGGCGATGGATAGGGCGGCCGGGCAGGCGACGGTTGAGCTTGTCGCCGCGATTCCAGTGCTGCTGCTCGCCGGCCTTCTCGCCTTGCAGCTGCTCGTCGCCGGCTATGCCCTGACTCTGGCCGACGGTGCCGCGGAGGCGGGGGCTCTGGCACTCGCAGCCGGCCGTCCGGCCAAGGACGCCGCACGCAATGCCTTGCCGGGTTGGGCCGAAGGAGACGCCGAGGTCTCGGTGCGCGGGGGAGAGGTGACGGTGCGGCTGGTCCCGCCTTCGCCGTTTCCGCCCGTGGCGGACCGTCTCGCGGTGACGAGCTCGGCCTTCGCCCGGACGTCCGAGGGGGCGCCGAGATGACCGGCACTGTCGTTCTGGCGACCTGGGTCGGCGAGGCGAGTGGCTCGAAGGCGGCTGCCGCGGCGCTCGCCTGCGCTGGCTCGGAGCCCGACCGTCCGGGCCTCCTGATCGAGGTCGGCGGGCGGGCGCCGCGCCCGACCCTCGTCGCCTCGGCCGGCGCCCGCGACCTGGAGGAGCGGCTCGCCGTCCATCTGCCGCGGCTGTGCGCCGCCTCGCGTGGTCAGACTTGCCACCTCGCCGTCACCGACGATTCGGAGGCGCTGGAGACCCTGCGCGCAGCGCTGCCGCTCGTTCGCGACTCGGTCGCCGTCGTCCATCTGCCGGCCGAGCGGCTTCAGGATGCGCTCGGCGACGGCGGTATTCGCTCCACAGGCGCAATGCTCCGCGCCGACCTCGACGACGACCGCGCTCTCACCGCGCTCGCGGTGCGCGATCTGGTCCGCCATGGCCTGCGCACAAAGGTCTTGAGGAGCCCGCTTGCCTGGGTTTCCGCTCGCCGTGCGCTGTTCGGTGTCCTGCCTCCGGGTACACCCGGTGGCTTGCCCGTTGCCATGTCCAATTCCCTTTTGGAAAGCCAAATTTCAGCGGAGCACCTGTGCTACGCTGGCTCCGATGACGCGGAAATTGACCCAGCGGGAACTGCGCAACGACAGCGGCGAGATCATGCGCGCGCTCGATGGCGGCGAGGACTTCATCGTGACTCGCAACGGGAAGCCGGTCGGTGAGCTGCGGCCATACAAGCGGCGTCAGTTCGTTCCGACAGGGCAACTCATCGCGGCTCTCAAGGGCGCACCCAGCATCGACTATGAGGAGCTTCGAGCCGATATCGATCGCTTCGTCGATCAAGACCCTACGCCTCGCTACTGGGTTGAGTGACGATCGAGGCCTGATCGATACGTCGGTCGCGGTGGACATTCGCGATCTCGACGCGGCATTGTTCCCGCGGGAGGTTGCGATCTCGGCGCTGACGCTCGGCGAGCTTGCGACCGGCCCCCAGGCCGCACGCGATGAGTTGACTCGTGCGCGCCGTCAGAGCCATCTTCAGTTCGTGGAGACGAACCTCGAAGCCCTGCCCTTCGATCCATCATGCGCTCGTGCGTACGGGATCGTCTACGCGGCCGTCGATCGCAAAGGGCGCAAGGCACGTGGCGGGCGCGCCGTCGACCTGATGATTGCCGCAACCGCGCTCGCCTACGGGCTGCCCCTCTACACCCGCAACGCCAAGGATCTGCGCGGCGTCGAGGATCTGATCGAGGTGGTCGAGGTCTGAGCGCCGCACGGTGCCGGCCCGCCACCGCGCCCGGCGTTCCGCCAGAATCGCCGCATGCTGACCGTCGCAGTCACCGGCCCCACGGGAGAGATCGGCAGGGCGTTCATCTCCGCCCTGGAGCGGTTGCCGGAAGTGGAGCGGGTGATCGGGATGGCGCGGCGTCCCTTCGACCTGGCCGGGCACGGCTGGGAGAAGACCGAGTACAGGCGCGGCGACATCCTCGACCGCGAAGCCGTCGACGAGCTGGTCGACGGGGCCGACGTCGTTGTCCACCTCGCCTTTGCGATCGTCGCCGGCGACAACGCCAGTCGTGAGATCAACCTGACGGGTTCGCGCAACGTCTTCGAGGCAACCGCGGCCGCCGGGGCCAAGCGCCTCGTCTACACGTCTTCGGTGGCCGCCTACGGCTTCAATCGCGGCATGCCCGCCCTGCTCGAGGAGGACGAGCCGGTGCAGGGAACCTCGCGTCACCCTTACTCCGCCCATAAGGCCGCGGTCGAGGCCGAGTTGGTCGAGGCGATCGACGACTCGGATACCGATGCCTACGTCTTCCGCCCCTGCATCGTCGCCGGGCCGGAAGCGACGCTGCTGCTCGACCTGATCCCGCTGCTGGCGATGGGGCAGCGGATCCCCGGCCCGCTGCGCTGGGCGCTGGGCAAGGTGCCCGAGCTGCGGCCGGTGCTGCCCGATCCCGGCGTGCCCTTCCAGCTCGTCCATCACGACGACGTCGCTACCGCCCTTTGCGCCGCGGTCGTCGGCCACGGCGAGCCGGGCGTCTACAACCTCGCCGGGCCGGGGGAGCTGACGATCACCGATCTCGCCCACGCGCTGGGCTGGCACGCGGTGCCGGCGCCGCACCTCGCGGTCGGCGTCGCCGCCGAGGCCGTGGCCCTGATGCCGTTCCTGCCCGACGAGGCCGCCTGGATCGAGGCGGTCCGCCGCCCGGTGTTGATGGACACGGCGCGAGCCCGCCGCAAGCTGCACTGGATGCCCCACCACGACGCCCGCGCCACCCTGAAGCAGATGATCGAGGCCGTCCGCTCGCGCTGAAGGTCGGCTGCGGGGTCTCGCCGGCTTTGGCGTCGCCGGCAAACCGGTAGAGCGGACGACCCTGGTAGGTGACCTCGGTCTACGGCTGGGACCGCGAAAAGGTTCGGTCCAAACTCGGCACGAAGTCGCTCGATTCAGCGCGCCACGTGCGCGCTCCCGCCGACCAGGGTACGGGCATGGGAGCGAGGAAAGAGGATGGGCAGGCGCTTCCGCTTGCCCTGGGCGGGGCCTTCGCGCTGATCGCGGCGGCGCTGGCGCTGGTCGCGATTGCCGGTGCGGTCACCGGGAAGGGCAGGGCGCAGCGGGCGGCTGACCTGGCGGCGATCTCGGCGGCGCGCTCGATGCGCGACGACCTGCCGCGCCTGCTCTCGCCGCCGACCCTGCCGGATGGCAGGCCGAACCCGAGCCATCTCGAGAAGGCCGCCTACCTGGCGCGGGCACGGCTGGCGGCGCTCGACGCCGCGACGGCAAACGGCGTTGGCGCCGCGCACCTGCGGCTCGGCTTCCCCGACGCGGATTCGTTCGCCCCGGTTCGCGCCGAGGCGACAGTCGTGGCCGACCTCGCGGTGGGCGGTGGGCGCAGGAAGACGGGGGCGTCCGCCGTCGCCGAAGCCGGCGCGCCGTCCACCCCCTCTGGAGCGATGCCGGCGATGGCGAGCGGCGGCGGCTACGGCGGCCCGCTCGTCTACAGGCAGGGGGAGGGAATGCGCCCCGACGTGGCCGCCGCCTTCGACCGCATGGCCAGCGCAGCCGCCGGGGCGGGTCTCGCGCTCGTCGTCAACTCCGGCTTCCGCTCCGACGCCGAACAAGCCGCCCTCTTCGCCACCCATCCCGACCCGACGTGGGTGGCGCCGCCGGGTCACTCGCTGCACCGCTGCGCCACCGAGCTCGATCTCGGGCCGGAAACCGCCTATGGCTGGCTTGCGGCCAACGCCAGCCATTTCGGCTTCGTCCAGCGCTACAGCTGGGAGAGCTGGCACTACGGCTTCGATGCGGGGCCGGGCCCATGCTCGGACGCAGGCAACGCAGTTGGCCCCGGCGGCGACGGCGGGCTCTCGGCAAGCTCGGTGCCCTCGTTCGTCCCATCTCGATTCCGCGATCCAATCCTTCTCGCCGCCGCGCACTGGAACGTCTCCGCGGCTCTGCTCGCAGGCCAACTGATGGCCGAGTCGGGCTTCGACCCCAACGCGGGTTCTTCTGCTGGGGCGCAGGGCATCGCCCAGTTCATCCCATCCACGGCCGCCGCCTACGGTCTCGCCGATCCCTTCGACCCGGTCGCCGCAATCGACGCCGAGGCCCACCTGATGTCCGACCTGATCCGCCAGTTCGGCTCGCCCCAGCTGGCCCTCGCCGCCTACAACGCCGGCCCCGCCCCGGTCGAAGCCTGCCACTGCATCCCGGCCTACCCGGAGACCCAGGCCTACGTCACCCGCATCCTCGCCCTGCTCGGTGGGGCCGGTGCCCTGGTCGCGCCAACATTCGAAGTGCGTCTGGTGGCATGAAAAATCAGTGGGCTAACATTGTGCCTATGCGCATGCATCTGGTCCTCGACGAGAACGTGGTCCGGGAGATCGATTCGATCGCCGGCAAGCGGGGCCGCAGCAAATTCATTCGCGAAGCCGTGGAAGCGAGGCTCGACGAAGACAAGCGGCGCCTGGAGGCACTGGAGCGAATCCGCGGCTCGATGCCTGATTTCGCCCCTTACATGACGCCGGATTGGATCCGTGAAGAGAGTCGTCGCGAAAGCGAGGCCTACGACCGAAAAGTCGAGAGCCAGAGGCAGCGGCCGCTTGAGTGAGGTGCCCCTTTTTCTGGACACCAGTGTTGTGATCGATCTTCTCCGTGGCGCCGAGTACACCGCGGAGTTGCTGCACCGTCGTCCCTTGCACGTCTCCCCGATAACCATTCACGGTGTCCTCAGGGGGATGCGGGTGGGCGAAGAGGAGCGAACGTTTGACCTGCTCACCGCCCTGTCGGTCGTCCCGATAGGTCAGCGTGAGGCGGCCCTGAGTGCGCACTGGAGGCGGGAGTTCGCCGCTTCCGGCGTCACCCTGAGCATGCCCGACACGCTCATTGCCGCCGGAGCGGCTCTGCGGGGCATCCCTCTCGCCACCGGCAACATCAAGGATTTCCCGATGCCCGAGCTTCGCGTCGAGCAGTGGCCACCGCATCAGTAGGGCCGTAGCGGGTATCCAGAGAGTGAATGCGCATGCGACGCCTATCCAGCTGCGTGCTCGGCGCGGCGGTTCTCGCCATGCCTGCCCTGCCGGCGGCGCAGGCGGCAGGGGCCGAAAACCCGGCGCCAAGTTGCGCGGAAGGCCCGGAAAGGATCGGCGGATCGATTCTGGGCACGCCCTGCGCCGACACGATCGTCGTGCCGCCCGGGGTCGAGGCCGTCAACGGGGGCGGGGGGGACGACACGATCGTGGCGGCGCCGATCGCCGCCGCCGCGGAATGCCCGCAGGGCTGCCATCTCGGCGTGGGGGGCCAGATCTTCGAAGGCGGGCCGGGCGACGACGTCGTCCACGGCGAGCGCGGCAACGACAAGCTGCGCGGTGGCGAAGGGAACGATCAGCTCTTCGGCGGCATCGGCGATGACCTGCTGGAAGGCGGCCCTGGGAACGACCGTCTCTCCGGCGGCTTCGGTGGCGACGGGGTCGACGGCGAAGGCGGCGACGACTACGTCCGCGGCGACGCGACGAAAGACACGATCGTCGATCGCGGCGGCGGCAACGACACGCTCAGCTACTCGACCGGGGTCACGCCGGGCTTCTTCGACAATCACACGCTCGATCCGGCGGCGGCCAAAGGCCTCCCTCCCCTGAACGGCGAGCGTGGCGTCTACCTCGACCTCTCGGGGACCGTCGGCGACAATGGCGTCGCGCCCTTCGGCGGCGGGGTCGACAAAGTCGAGGGGGCCGATTTCGAGACTGTGATCGGCACGCCGTTCTCCGACTACATCGTCGGCTCCGGGTCGGGCGAGACGATCTACGGCGGCGGTGGCGCCGACGCGATCCTCGGCGGGAACGGGGACGACCACCTCTACGGCGGCGCCGACGGCGACCATCTCGACGGCGGCGAAGGTGCCGACACGGCGGATGGCGGTTCCGGCAGCGACCACTGCGCGGGCGCCACCGCCGGAACCGAAACGAGCTGCGAGTCGGAAGCGAACAAAGGCGGAGTGGTCCCGCGCGACACGAGCAAGATCAGCGTTGGCCTGCTGGCCCCGCAGGATGCGCGCTACGCGCAGGTCTACCTCGTCGGCAGCGCCGCAACCGACAAGGTTACGGCCACCTACACGTCCGCCAGCGTCACCTTCCAGCTCGGCTCCAGCTCGGCGCCGTTCGACACCAGCGCCCCGGCCAGCGCCAACTGCGATCCGCCGGCCGGCGGCACCGTCGTCTGCCCGCTGGGCGGAAAGCCGCTCGACTCGATCGATCTCGCCGGCCTCGGCGGCGCGGACACCCTGGAAGCGGGCAATTTCCCCTCCTCGGTTGCGGTGATCGTCGCCGGTGGCGAGGGCGACGACTCGCTCACCGGCGGCAACCAAAGCGAGGACGTCCTCGCCGACGGCCCCGATCTGAGCGGTCCCGGCGAAGACACGCTGAACGCGCTCGGCGGCGACGATGCCCTGCTCAACAACGGTGGCGCCGACCACCTCTTCGCCGGGGTCGGCAACGACCTCTTCCTCTCCGACTCGATCTGCGACGGCGACGTGCTGAACGGCGGCGATGGCAGCGAACGCGACAACGCCTCCTGGGCCAAGTTCGAATCGGCGGTCGAGGCGAGGCTCGACCCCGGCGATGCCGGCAAACCGGGAGCGGCGGGCGGAGCACCCGTGTGCCCGGGCGGCACCCTCGACGCCCTGCAGGGAATCGAGGACCTCGAGGGCAGCCCCTCGAGCGACGACGTCTTCTACGGCAGTCCCGGGAACAACCAGATGCTCGGCTGGGGTGGGTCCGACAAATACTTCAGCGGCGCCGGCACCGATGTGATTCTCGCCAACACCGAAGACTCAGATCCGGTCATCGACTGCGGCGAAGGCACCGACACCGCGCTGATCGACCGTTCGCCGTACGTCGACGTCGCGGGCCCGAGTTGCGAGTCGGTGCAGGAAGCCGACCCCAACAGCTTCAAAATCGAAACCCAGCTGCCTCCGCCTCCGCCGGAGCCGGAATCTGCAGCCGGAAGCCCAGCATCGAGCCCGGGGACAGGCACCCGCGCTCCAACCGGGCCCAAGGCGCCGCGTCAGTCCAGGGCCTGCCTGCCCCGCCCGACCCCCGGTCACCTGTATTGCGGGGAACGACCGCGCTGGATCGGCTTCGGAGCGCTCGGACGCCTCGATGGCATCCACTGGCGGCACTGGGGCTCCCGCAACGCGGTCGGGTTCGGTCATCTCACCCTGCTGAAACCGTGCTGCGATCCTCGCGGCCTCGCCCACGCGCGAGTGAAGGCAAGCGCCCTGCAGCCCTGCGCCGCCCGCCCCTGGTACACGCGGCTCACGGTCAGCTACGGCCGCGGCTACCGCAAGCCCTTCATGCGCCGCCTGCTGAGCGCGACGCCGTGCGGTTAGACTGCCGGCCGATGGCGAGCGTCGAGGTACAGGGAGTCGAGGGCATGCAGGCTCTCCTCGGGCAGGAGATCGGCCCGAGCGAGTGGCGCACGGTCAGCCAGGGGGACATCGACACCTTCGCGGCCCTCTCCGGCGACGATCAGTGGATCCACGTCGACGTCGAGCGGGCCAAGGCCGAGAGCCCCTTCGGGACGACGATCGCCCACGGCAACCTCACCCTCTCCCTCGTCGACGGCTTCCGCAAGGAACTGATCTCCTCGACCGGCTTCGCGCTCGGCGTCAACTACGGCTGGAACAAGATCCGCTTCCCCGCTCCGGTCCCGGTCGACGCCCGCGTCCGCGGCCGCGCCGAGGTCGTCTCGATCGACGAGAAGGGCGGCGGCTGGTACGAGGCCGTTACCCGCTTCACCCTCGAGGTCGAGGGCAACGAGAAGCCATGCTTCGTCGGCGACTCTGTCACCCGCGTGATGGCTCCTTCCTAGGCTGCGCCCGCTCCCCGATGATCGCCCGCGCAGGGCGCGAGGCACGGTTTGGATGCTGATCGTCTCCCACCGGTCACGCTCGCAATAGTCCTTCGCGGGGTGGCGGGACCACGCCTCACCGAGGCTTCATACATCGTGTTGGGGCTGCTCGACCTGGCCGCGAGGAGAGCGGCCGTCGCCGCCGCTTCTACAAGCTGACCGCGCGAGGCCGGCGGGCCCTGGCGGGGTGGCGGGGCGAGCCCACCGATCGGGTGGAAGTCGACTTCCCCAAAATCGTCAACGATTACGGCTCGCCGATCTCCGGACGGATCACGATCAACCGCAAATGGATTTACAAGGGCATGCGACTCAGCGTCGCCAACGCCCGCTGCGCGGACGGCCGCCTGCAGGCAGGGATTGAGCTCACGTTCAAGGACGGCACCTTCCTCCAGGGCAGCGCCTTCAAGCCCTGCAAGATCCTCCGCTGACTTCGGGCCTTGCTTACCCGCCGGCGGGGGTCAGCCGTTCCCGCCGGCGGCACACACATCGCTATTTGACGGTCAGGACGCCTTCCATGCCGGCTTCGCGGTGGCCTGGAACGGAGCAGTAGAAGGTGTAGGTGCCGGGTTTGAGTTCGACCGTGGTGGAGTCGGAGCCATCGGCGATCAGTTCGGTCTTGCCGACTTCTTCGCCGCTGGAAGATTCGATCGCGACATCATGGGTGAGCGCCTGGGGATTGTTGAAATCGACGGTCACTTTGCCGGCCTTTGTCGAGGCCGAGGTGGTCGTGTAGGCGAGTTCGCCGTTCGGGTCGGCTTCGAATTTGAGGGTCGAGCTCGCGCCCCCGCCCGAGCCGCCGCCTTCTTCCTTGGCGCCGCCGGCCGCCGCGCCGTTGGTGGATTCACCGCCACTGGTCGATGTAGTCGAGCTCGAGCTGTCACTGCTGCCACAGGCGACGAGGGCGACAGATGCGAGGGCGAGTGCGAGTAGCGCCGCGACCTTCTTCATGGCTGGGGATCCTTTCCTCGGGGAAGAAATGCTCAAAAGAGACTGTAATAGCTGCATACGAGCGAATGCCGGCGGCAGTTCAGCGCCCCTTGAACTCCGGCGTGCCGCCGCCGAAGAAGGCCTCGACGCCGTTGCGCAGGTCCTCGGTCGCCATGCTGTCGGCGATGCCGTGGCGCTCCAGCTGCAGGTGCTCGGTGAGGGTGTGCTCGATGCTGCCACCGGCGAGCACCTTCGCCATTCTCACGTAGTGAGGGGCCTTGGCCGCCAGCTTCTCGGCCTTCTCCCGCGCCCGGTCCATCAGCTCCTCTGGCGCTACGACCTCGGCGACGAGGCGCTCGGCAAGGGCGTCCTGGGCGCTCATGTTGGGGTCGTTGAGGAGGATCTCCAGCGCCCGGCTCGGGCCGACCACGCGGGGCAGGAAGTAGGTCATGCCGCCGTCCGGGGAGGCGCCGATGCGGCCGTAGGCGCAGGCGAAGAAGGCGGCCTCGGAGGCGATCCGGGTGTCGCAGGCGAGCGCAAGCGAGAAACCGGCCCCGGCGGCCGGTCCGTTGACCGCCGCGATCACCGGGCAGGGGATCCGGCGCAGGTCGACGATCGCCGCGTGCAGCGCCTCGGCGCCGCGGCGCACTTCGGAGGGCAGGTCGATCTCCTGGTCCTTGACGCCGGTCTGGAACCAGTTGACGTCGCCGCCGGCGCAGAAGGCCTTGCCGGCGCCGGTGATGATCAGCGCGCGGATCGGCGCCCGGTCGGCGAGCCAGGCGAAGGCGACGGTCATCTCGCCGATCATCTCCGGGCTCATCGCGTTGAAGGCGTCGGGGCGGTCGAGGGTGAGGGTGGCGATCTCGCCGTCGATCTCGATTCGAAGCGTGTTCAGCTCGGGCGGGGCGCTGGTCAGGGTCTGGGGGGTCATCTCGCTCTCCGTGTCATCGTGATATCAGCCTGGTGACTTTGGCCGGGTGGCCAGGAGCCTACCCTTTGGTTTGTGTCAGGCGGAGGCGACAGCGACGGGCTCACGCGCGCGGAACGGATTGCGCAGCAGCGCCGCGAGCTGCCCGACTCTCCGGGCGTCTAACTCTTCCACGCCGCTGACGGCGAGACGCTCTACGTCGGCAAGGCGCGCTCGATTCGCAAGCGGATCGCCTCGCACTTCTCCGGCGGCGACTCCCGGCTCACCTCGCGCGTTGACCGGATCGAGTGCCTGGTCACCTCGACCGAGGCCGAGGCGCTGCTCGCCGAGCAGAGCTTCATCAAGCGCCACCGGCCGCGCTTCAACATCCGCCTGCGCGACGACAAGTCATACCCCTACGTCTGCGTCAGCCTCGACGAGGACTACCCGCGGGTCTACTTCACCCGCGAGAAGCACCGGCCTGGCCGCGCCTACTTCGGGCCCTTCTCCAGCGCCAAGCGGGTGCGCGAGACGCTCGACCTGCTCGGCAAGCTGTTCCAGTTCCGCACCTGCGAGGGGAAGGAGCCCGGACGGCGCTCGGGCAGCCCCTGCCTCGACTACTTCATCAAGCGCTGCGGGGCGCCCTGCGTCGGCTACGTCACTCGCGAGGAGTACCGCCACAACATCGACGCGATCGTCGACTTCCTCTCCGGCCGCTACCGCCGGGTCGAGGCCGACGAGCAGGCGAAGATGGACGCGGCGGCGGCCGATCGCGAGTTCGAGCGCGCCGCCCTGCACCGCGACCGGCTGAAGGCGATCCAGTCGCTGTTCGAGCGCCAGCGGGTCGCCGGCGGCTCGGTCGGGACCGCCGACCTGATCGGCGTCGCCGCCGAAGGGCAGGACGCCAACGCCCAGGTCTTCCAGGTGCGCGACGGCATCCTCGCCGAGCGCCAGAGCTTCTACCTCGACAACCAGGCCGAACGCGACCTGGCCGAGGTCGCCGAGGAGTTCGTCGGCCAGTACTACTCGGCCTCGCCGGCGGTGCCGCGCACGATCGTCGTCGGTGCCTACCTGCGCGACCGCGTCGAGCTGCTCGAGGCGGCGCTGAGCGAGCGCCGCGGCAGCGCGGTCGAGGTGCGGGTGGCCGAGCGCGGCGACAAGCGCCGCCTGCGCGAGCTGGCCGAGCGCAACGCCCGCCTCGCCCTCGACCAGGACCGCCTGCGCCGCGAGCACCGGCGCCAGCGCCGGGTCGAGTCGCTCGCCGACCTGCGCGAGGCGCTTGGCATGCAGGAGCTGCCGGTGCGGATCGAGGGCTTCGATATCTCCAACCTCGGCGGCGAGCACACCGTCGCCTCGATGGTCGTGTTTGAGGGGGGTGCAACCAAGAAGGCCGACTACCGCCGTTTCCGGGTCAAGGGGGAGCACGCGCGGAATTCCAGCCCCGACGACTTCGCCTCGATGGAAGAGGTCCTGGGACGCCGGATGAACCGCTACCTCGAGCAGGCAGACCTCTCGCCGCACGACGGCAAGCGCGACGAGAGTTTCGCCTCGCTGCCCTCGCTGGTCATGATCGACGGTGGCAAGGGGCAGCTCTCGGCGGCGATGCGGGTGTTGAGCCCGTTTGTCGAGCGCGGCGTCACCGTGATCGGCCTCGCCAAGCGCGAGGAGGAGGTCTTCGTCCCCGGCCGCTCCGCCCCGATCGACCTGCCCGCTGACTCGGAAGCATCGAAGCTGCTGCAGCGGGTGCGCGACGAGGCCCATCGCTTCGCGATCGAGCACCATCGCGGCCGCCGCGACCGGGCGATGACCGGCTCGGTGCTCGACGAGCTGAAGGGCGTCGGGCCGGTCCGCAAGCGGGCGTTGCTGCAGCACTTCGGCTCTCCAGAGCGGTTCGTCGCCGCCACTCGCGAGGAACTCGAAATGGTGCCCGGCGTGCCTGGCAAGGTAGCGCGTGAGATCCACGAGCAACTCAACAGGACGGGCTGATGGCGAGCACGGGGGAAGCCAAGGGATTGGAGGCGCAGCGCGACGGGGGAACGCCCGCCCGGGAGGTGATGCTGGTGGTGATCACCGGCCACTCCGGCGCCGGCAAGTCGGAAGCGATCGCCGCCTTCGAGGACAACGGCTACTTCTGCGTCGACAACCTGCCGCCGCGGATGATCGGCAGTCTCGGCGAGCTCTTCCGCCACGAGGGCAGTGGGGTCGAGCGCGCCGCGGTCGTCTCCGACGTGCGCGGCGGCGACTACTTCGACGAGCTGCTGCAGGTCCTCGACGACCTCGAGGCCGATGGGCTGAAACCGACCGTGCTCTTCCTCGAGGCCGATGAGGAGACGCTCGTCGACCGCTACAAGGAGACCCGCCGCCGCCATCCGCTGGCGCCGGAAGGCCGGATCATCGACGGGATCCGCGCCGAGCGCGAGCTGCTGGCGCCGCTGCGCGAGCGCGCCGACATGGTGATGGACACCGGTGACCTGACCGGCGGCATGCTGCGGCGGCGGATCGCCGAGGAAATGCTGGGCGGTCACGAGAGCGGCAAGATGGCGCTGACCCTGCTCACCTTCGGCTTCAAGAACGGGCCGCCGCGCGACGCCGACCTCACCCTCGACGTGCGCTTCCTGCCCAACCCGCACTACGTCGATGACCTGCGCCCGCTGACCGGCCTCGACAGCCGGGTGCGTGAGTACGTCGAGGCCGGCACTCAGGCCGGCGAGTTCTACGGCCGGCTGCTGCCGCTGCTCGAGTTCCTTGTGCCCGCCTACGTGGCGGAGGGCAAGAGCCATCTGACGATCGCGGTCGGCTGCACCGGCGGCCGCCATCGCTCGATCACCGTGGCGGACCGCATCCGCCGCGAGCTCGACGGGCGCAATGACGTAGTCGTCCACGTCAAGCACAGGGATACCGAGCCGGCCTGACGGGGTTCAGACGTCGCCATGCGGCGTCCTCGGTCGCTTACGTGCAGAGCACGCTGCGCTCCCTGCGTCCTTGCCTGGCAACGTCTGAACCCCGTCAGGTATGCGTCCATAGAATCGCTTCCGCCTTGGCCGATCCCGTCATTTCCATCCGCGGACTGCGCATGAGCTATTGCGACGTCGAAGCGGTGCGGGGAATCGATCTCGAGGTGCAGGCGGGTGAGGTTTTCGCCTTCCTTGGCCCCAACGGCGCCGGCAAGACGACCACGGTCGAGATCCTTGAGGGCTATCGCAAGCGCAGCAGCGGCGAGGTGTCGGTGCTGGGGGAGGACCCACAGCACGGCGGCCGTGGCTGGCGCGAGCGGATCGGCATCGTCCTGCAGAGCTGCCGCCTCGATCCGTACCTGACCGTGCGCGAGTCACTCGGTCTCTACGCCGGCTACTACAGCGCCCCGCGCCCGGTCGACGAGGTGGTCGAGCTGGTCGGGCTGGGCGACAAGGCCGACGCACGCGCTCGCGGCCTCTCCGGCGGCCAGCAGCGCCGCCTCGACGTCGGCATGGCGCTGATCGGCGACCCCGAGCTGCTCTTCCTCGACGAGCCGACCACCGGCTTCGATCCCTCGGCACGGCGCCAGGCCTGGGAGACGATCGCCGGCCTGCGCGATCTCGGCAAGACGGTCTTCCTCACCACCCATTACATGGACGAGGCGCAGCGCCTCGCCGACCGGGTGACGATCATCTCGCGCGGGCAGGTGGTGGCGAGCGGTACGCCGGAGGACCTCGGCCACCGCGAGAGCCTGCCGACGACGATCAGCTACCGCCTCGGCGGCGAGGCGGTCTCGTTGGAGACGACGACGCCGGTAGCCGACCTGCACGAGCTGACCGAGCGCGCAATCGCCGACGGCCTCGAGCTGGAGGGCCTCGAAGTGACCCGCCCCAATCTCGAGGACATCTACCTCTCGCTGACAGCCGAGGAGGGCGACCGATGAGCTTCCGGTGCGCCTTTTCCCTCCTATACCCGGATAAGGCGCACCGGAAGGGGCAGCTGTGAGCGGGCTGGCGCTCTTCGCCCACCAGTTCCGCTATGACCAGAAGGTCTTCTGGCGCAACCCGGCCTCGGTCTTCTTCACGGTGATGTTCCCGGTCGTGCTGCTGCTGATCTTCGCCACCGTCTTCGGCGGTCAGACCGTCGACGTGCGCGGCGGGATCGAGACGACCGCCTACTACGTGCCGGCGATAATCACCCTGGCGGTGATCTCGGCGACGATGCAGTCGCTGGCGATGTCGCTGGTGATCGCCCGCGAGGACGGGCGACTGAAGCGCGGCCGCGGCACGCCGATGCCGGCCTGGGTCTTCATCGCCGGCCGGGTCGGCAACTCGGCCGTGGTGGCGCTGCTGATGCTGGCGCTGCTCGCGCTGATCGGCCGCGTCCTCTACGGGGTGGCGATTCCCTGGGACCAGATGCCGGCGATCGTCGTCACGCTCCTGATTGGCGCCTCGGCCTTCTGCTGCCTCGGCATCGCCCTCACCGCGGCGATTCCCTCCCAGGATGCGGCGGCGCCGATCGTCAACGCCCTGCTCCTGCCGCTCTACTTCCTCTCCGGCGTCTTCATCCCCGACGACCAGCTCCCCAGCGGCGTCATCCACTTCGCCGACGTCTTCCCGATCCGCCACTTCTTCGAGGCCTTCTTCGACGTCTACGACCCCGGCACGGCCGGCGCCGGCCTGCAGTGGGGCAACCTGGCGATCGTCGCGATCTGGGGCGTGGCCGGCCTCCTGCTCGCGATCCGATTCTTCCGCTGGACCCCGCGCGGCGGCTGATCCGCCTGTCCGTATAGCCTCCCGACTGGAATGCTTCACCACGTTCTTCTAGAGGTCTCTGACCTGGAGCGGAGCGCGTCGTTCTACGACTCGCTGCTCGCGCCCCTTGGCTGGCGGCGCCATTTCGAGGAGGACGAAACGATCGGCTGGGGCATCGCCAAACCCGTCTTCTTCATCGCCTCCCACCACGAGCCCAAGGCCGGCTTCGGCCTGCTCAGCTTCTCGGGGCTCGGGATCGTGGCGGTCAAGGCCGCCTGGGAAGGCGGCATGAACGCGGGCGGCACCAAGGTCTCTGAGCCGGGCGAGCGGCGCTCCTACGGCTCGGGCTCCTACTCGGCGTTCGTCAAGGACCCCGACGGGTACGAGATAGAGATCACGATCGGGTCCGACTAGCAGTCGTGCGGCCGGCGGGAGACGCCGGCCCGTAGCATCGGATATCTCCCCACAAACGAGTCCAGGAGGGTTTGAGGAATGGCTGTGAAGGTCGGAATCAACGGCTTTGGGCGGATCGGGCGCAACGTCTTTCGGGCGGCGCACGCGGCCGGAGTCGACCTCGAGTTCGTCGCGGTCAATGACCTCACCGACCCGGCGACCCTCGCCCACCTGCTCAAGTACGACTCGAGCGTGGGTCGCTTTCCCGGTGAGGTCAGCGTCGAGGGCGACACGATCTCGGTCGACGGCGCCCCGCTCAAGGTGCTCTCCGAGCGCGACCCGGCGGCGCTGCCCTGGGGCGACCTCGGGGTTGACGTGGTGATCGAGTCGACCGGCTTCTTCACCGCTCGCGACGATGCCGCCAAGCACCTCTCGGCTGGGGCGAAGAAGGTGATCATCTCGGCTCCCGCCAAGGAACCGGACGTGACCGTTGCCCTTGGCGTCAACTTCGACAGCGACTACGACCGCGACAACCACCACGTCATCTCCAACGCCTCCTGCACCACCAACTGCCTGGCCCCGTTCGCGAAGGTGCTGAACGACGCATTCGGCATCGAGCACGGCCTGATGACGACGATTCACGCCTACACATCCGACCAGCGCCTCCAGGACATGCCGCACAAGGACCTGCGCCGGGCGCGCGCCGCCGCCGTCAACCTGATCCCGACGACGACCGGTGCGGCGAAGGCGGTGGGCCTCGTCCTGCCGGAGCTGAACGGCAAGCTGAACGGCCTCGCGGTGCGGGCCCCGGTTATTACGGGCTCGGTTGTCGACCTGGTCTTCACTCCTTCGCGCCCGACCGATCCGGCGGCGGTCAATGCGGCGGTCAAGGAGGCGGCCGAGGGCCCGCTGAAGGGAATCCTCAGGTACACCGAGGACCCGATCGTCTCCACCGACATCGTCGGCGACCCGCACTCCTCGATCTTCGACGCCGGCCAGACGATGGCGATCGGCGACGGCAAGCTGATCAAGGCGGT
>Ga0190274_10000627_pt1 | contig 20728 bp, 8 predicted proteins | sample Popmic531T_FD_133002 | JGI IMG/M metagenome (GOLD analysis project Ga0190274, IMG submission 133002) | Populus adjacent soil microbial communities from riparian zone of Yellowstone River, Montana, USA - 531 T | ecosystem: Environmental > Terrestrial > Soil > Riparian zone | place: USA: Montana... | reverse complement strand
TCGTTCAAGATATCACCGATACCAAATCAGCCACTGATGCTGTAAAAGCTGCCTATGAAAAAGGACGCAAAGGTGATGTGGTGCTGTTATCGCCTGCTTGCGCGAGTTTCGATTTATTTAAAAATTACGAAGATCGTGGATGGCAGTTTAAAAAAGCTGTGAAAAATCTTTGATCAAAATCTGTATTTAAATATACTGAAGTATGAACATGAATTGGCTGGAAAATTATTTTAAAGGCGACAGGGTTATTTGGTTAACCGTGATGCTGCTTTCTATATTCTCCATCCTGGCAGTGTATAGTTCAACAGGTACACTTGCTTATAAATATCAATCAGGTAATACTGAATATTACCTTTTCAAGCACGCGTTTATTCTTTTATTTGGATTTGGGTTAATGTACCTGGCTCACCTGCTTAAGTACACCGCTTATGCAAGAGTCTCGAAAATTGCAATCCTGGTTGCAATTCCATTGTTGTTGTTGACGCTTCTCATGGGAACTAATCTCAATGAAGCAAGTCGGTGGCTGACACTTCCAATTGTGAATCTTTCGTTCCAGACTTCCGACCTTGCAAAGCTTGCGCTGATTATGTTTGTTGCAAGAGCTTTGTCTAGGAAACAGGAAGTAATCAAGGATTTCAAAGCTGCATTTTTGCCAATCATGGCTCCTGTGCTTATTACCTGCGGACTCATTCTTCCTGCTAACTTTTCGACAGCAGCAGTATTGTTCACTACGTGTGTGATATTGATGGTCATCGGCCGGATCAATATAAAATATATTCTTTATCTGATTGGAATCGCAATAGTTGCTTTCGCCTTATTCATTCTTGTTGCCAAATTAACAGGAATGAAAGGCCGTATCAGTACGTGGGAAAAGCGTATTGAAACTTTTATGAATGACGATGGATCTGGAAGTTACCAGTCGCAACAGGCAAAAATTGCAATAGCATCCGGTCGATTGATTGGAAAAGGTCCCGGTAACAGTTCTCAAAGAAATTTCCTTCCACACCCATACTCTGATTTTATTTATGCCATCATTATTGAAGAATATGGATTGGTAGGAGGAGCTATGGTTGTGATTTTATACCTGATATTATTTTATCGGGCAATACAAATAGCTCAAAATTCACCGAGAGCTTTTGCCACATTCCTTGCAATTGGCTGTGCATTCAGTCTGACATTCCAGGCAATGATTAACATGGCTGTGGCGGTGAATTTATTCCCGGTCACGGGTCAACCGCTTCCTATGCTGAGCATGGGAGGAACTTCCATCTGGTTTACAAGTATTGCAATAGGAATTATTCTCAGCGTAAGTCGTGATTACGAAAAGGAAGGAGGGGAGAAACAACTTGCAGTCTGATCATAAAGTAATAATAAGCGGTGGTGGTACAGGCGGACATATTTTCCCTGCTATTGCCATTGCAAATGCCTTGCGGGAAATTGAACCTACAATTAAAATTCTATTTGTAGGTGCTGAAGGAAAAATGGAAATGGAAAAAGTTCCTGCTGCCGGATTTCCTATTGAAGGACTTCCGATTACTGGATTTCAGCGAACAATGAAATTGTCGAACCTGGTATTTCCGTTTAAAGTAATGCGCAGTTTGATGAAGGCAAGTTCCATTATCAAAAAATTCAAACCACAGGTTGCAGTCGGTGTTGGTGGTTATGCCAGTGGGCCCTTATTATATATGGCAACCCGTAAAGGAATTCCGGGATTGATCCAGGAGCAAAATTCTTTTCCGGGTGTCACGAATAAACTTCTTGCAAAAAAAGTAGAAAAAATTTGTGTGGCCTACGATAAAATGGATCGCTTTTTTCCCGCATCAAAAGTGATTCTCACCGGTAATCCTGTGAGGGAAAATATGGTGATGACTGATGGGAAACGGAATGAAGCTTCCGACTTTTTTTATCTCGATGTTAACAAACCTACACTGCTTGTCATCGGCGGAAGCCAGGGAGCAAGAAGTATAAACCTTGCAGTAAAAGCAAACCTTGATGCAATCGCTGATAGTGGTGTGCAATTGGTCTGGCAATGTGGTCCGCGATTTTATGATGAAGCTTCACAGGCAGTCACAGCTTTGCAGGATAAAGGCATCAGGGTATTTGATTTTATTGCACGAATGGATTTGGCATATGCAATGGGTGATGTAATTATTTCAAGAGCAGGTGCGAGTACAGTATCTGAATTGTGCATAGTTGGAAAGCCAGCCATTCTTGTTCCGTTACCAACTGCGGCAGAAGATCATCAGACTCATAATTCCAAAGCTCTTGTAGAAAAAAACGCGGCCATACTTGTTAAAGATGGTGATGCGATGAATACTCTTGTGAAAACAGCTCTGGAATTGATGAAGGATGTGGGAAGAAAATCGGAACTGCGTAATAATATTTCAAAAATGGCCATCCGTGATTCAGCTAAAATAATCGCTGAACATGTCCTGTCTATAATCAAGAATAAAAATTAGTATCATTCAAGTTAAGTTTATTCGTAATCAGTAGATTCGAAGTAGTCTCTCAAAGAATTCGTAATTCGTACTCCCCGAAATAGTGTTAAAATTATCTGACATAAAAAGTGTTTACCTGCTCGGAATCGGCGGCATTGGCATGAGTGCTCTTGCCCGTTATTTCAAAGCGGCCGGTAAAGATGTTTCCGGGTATGATAAAACGCCGACTGCGCTTACCAACTCACTTGAGCAGGAGGGGATTCATGTGCATTTCAAAGATGATATTTCACTCCTTCCGGAATTTGTTTCCGGTGCAGGTGAAAATCCGGAGGCAATGATTATTTATACTCCTGCAATTCCTAAAAATCATACAGAATATAACCACCTTCTTGAATGTGGTTACAGAATATGGAAACGGGCTGAAGTATTGGGATTGATCACACGGGATGCCACAACTATTGCAGTGGCCGGGACCCATGGAAAGACGACTACGTCAACCATGATCGCACATATTCTCAGGCACAGTAAAATCGATTGTACTGCGTTCCTGGGTGGCATTTCAAAAAATTACCAGACCAATCTTTTGCTTGCTGAAAACACCGGGGCGAAAGAAGTAATAATTGTGGAAGCCGACGAGTTTGATCGATCGTTTCTTACTCTGTATCCGGATATTTCAGTCATCACTTCACTTGATGCCGATCATCTCGATATTTACGGGAATCACCAGGCAATGATTGAATCCTATACGCAATTTGCTTCACAGGTAAAGTCTGATGGCACTTTGATTTGCAAATCCGGACTTCAGTTACAAGGTGATATTGAACCCGCACTCACTTATTCTCTTGATGGAAATGCGTCTTACAGAGCGACCAACATAAAAGTTGAAAATCACAATTACGTATTTGATCTTGAAACACCGGGACAGTCATATCAGAAGTTTGTGCTGACATGGCCCGGTCGTCATAATGTGGAGAATGCAGTAGGAGCCATTGCGGCTTGCCAGGCTTTTGGTATTTCAATGCACGAAATAAAAGAGGCGCTCGAGACATTCAGTGGTGTGAAAAGAAGGTTTGATTACCAGATTCGGTCGCCGAAAATTACTTATATCGACGATTACGCACATCATCCTGAAGAACTCAAAGCGACTATTTTATCGGTGAAAGAACTTTATCCCGGTCAAAAAGTGTTGGGTGTTTTTCAACCGCACCTTTATACCCGGACCAGGGATTTTGCAGAAGGATTCGGTACGAGTTTATCCTTCCTGGATGAATTAATTTTGATGGATATTTATCCCGCCAGGGAATTGCCTATACCCGGTGTTACCTCTGATATGATAGCATCGAAACTGACAATTTCCAACTGGAAGATCTGTTCCAAAGATGCCGTTATTGAACGTGTATTGCAGTCGGATGCCACCGTAGTGCTCACTCTTGGAGCAGGTGATATTGATGAACTGGTGCCGGTCATTAAACACTCGCTTGACAAAAAGTATTTAAAGCAAACCGCATGATGAAAATTAATAAAAAAGCCATCAGCATCACCCTCTGGTCGATCACTGCACTGGGCCTCATCATTTCTCTCGGTTTCACCGACCGTGAACAGGAATTGCAGAAGTGCAAGGGACTACGGATTAAGATAGCCGATCAGACCGGTCACTATTTTATTGAGCCTAACGACGTGCTTGAAGTGCTGAATTCCAAAGGAGCTAAGATCAAAGGCAGTCATATGAAGGATATCAACATAGGCTTGTTGGAAAAAATCGTTTACAGTAATCCATTCATTGGCAAAGCAGAAGTATATTCAACAATTGATGGATATGTGAATATCGATGTATGGCAACGCAATCCAGTCATTCGAATTGTGAACCATGAAAATGAACATTTCTATGTGGATGATCAAGGTGTTTTCATGCCTGTAACCGATAAATATTCCTGCCAGGTGATCGTGGCCAGCGGAAATATTTTTGACGATTACGCTGAACACAGTCTGACATACGCTGTCCCATTTATTAAGGATTCTTCAGTAACTCCGGTGCTGTTGCAGCTGAATGAAATAGCATTGTTTCTTAAGAAAAGTGAATTCTGGGATGCCCAGATAGAGCAGTTATATGTGAATGATCAGTCAGAAATTGAGTTGATTCCCAGGATAGGGGATCACACAATTCTTATTGGTAGTACCGAGAGACTCCAGGAGAAAATGGAGAATTTGTTTATTTTCTACCAGGAAGGAATTAATAAGGCTGGTTGGGAAAAGTATGGTAAAATCAATCTGAAATACCAGGATCAGGTGATCTGTTCAAAGAACCCCGGTTATAAAGTAAAAAGTTAATTAAAACTACAACACAAATACAACCTCAATAATTAATGGAAAACGGAGCGATCATCGTTGGACTTGATATAGGAACCACAAAAATCTGTGCTATCGTCGGAAAGCGGAACGAAGTAGGGAAAGTTGAAATCCTCGGCATGGGGAAATCAGAATCCCTCGGTGTGATGCGCGGTGTGGTTGCCAATATTGAAAAAACGGTAAACTCAATCAAGGAAGCTGTTGCTGAAGCAGAAAATAAATCGAATGTGGTTATTGAGGAAGTGTATGTCGGGATTGCAGGACAGCATATAAAAAGTCTTCAGCACCGCGGTATGATTACCCGCTCCAACACACAGGACGAAATCAGCCAGGCAGATATTGATGCCATCATCGATGACATGTACAAACTTGCGATGCCTCCCGGTGAAGAAATTATTCATGTTATCCCACAGGAATTTATTATTGATAACGAGCAGGGAATTAAGGAACCAATTGGAATGTCGGGTGTGAGGCTTGAAGCCAATTGCCATATCATCACAGGACTGATCACTGCAGCGCAGAACATTCATAAATGTGTTACCAAAGCAGGATTGAAGCCGATTGATTTGATTCTTGAGCCACTCGCTTCCGCGGAAGCTGTACTTACAGAAGAGGAAAAAGAAGCCGGGGTTGTGCTTGTGGATATTGGTGGTGGAACAACTGACGTGGCAATTTTTCAGGATGGAATAATCAGGCATACTGCAGTTATTCCTTTCGGAGGAAATGTGATTACTGAAGATATTAAAGAAGGTTGCACCATCATAAGAGGACAGGCGGAATTGCTGAAAGTGAAATTCGGATCTGCACTCGCAAAACAAATGAAGGATAATGAAATTGTTTCCATTCCCGGATTGAGAGGAAGAGAACCGAAGGAAATTTCAGTTAAGAATCTTGCCAATATCATCCAGGCAAGAATGGAAGAAATTATTGAGAATGTATATTATGAAATCCGTAACTCAGGATTTGAGAAAAAACTGATTGCAGGTATCGTGGTTACTGGAGGCGGATCGCAGTTGAAGCATGTTACTCAGCTTGTAGAATACATTACCGGTATGGATACACGTATCGGTTATCCGAATGAACACCTTGGTCAGGGATACGATGAAGTGAAGAGCCCTATGTATGCAACCGGTGTTGGACTGGTGATAAGAGGCATGCAGGAGTATGATAAAGAAAATGCACGCACTTCAAAAAAACCAGCCATGTCACCAACCACTCCTTCCCGTCATAAAGGAGGTTGGTTTAAATTTTTTGTCGACAAAGGCAAAGAATTACTTAATGACGAAAACGAAGACCCTAAATTATAACCCACACTAATTAACCCAATTTCATTCATAAAACCCCAAAGAAAATGATGCAGTTCGAATTACCAAAAGAAAGACCATCCATCATCAAGGTGATCGGAGTAGGCGGAGGAGGAAGCAACGCTGTAAATTACATGTACCAGCTCGGAATAAAGGGCGTGGATTTTCTCGTATGTAACACCGATCATCAGGCACTTGATATCAGTCCGGTTCCTCACAAAATTCAGTTAGGCCCCAGCCTTACTGAAGGAAGAGGTGCAGGCGCTTTACCCGAAGTAGGAAAAAATGCCGCTATCGAAAACATTGAAGAGATAAAAGAGCTTCTTCGCGATAACACTAAAATGGTTTTTATCACAGCAGGAATGGGTGGTGGTACCGGAACAGGTGCAGCTCCTATCATTGCCGGCGTAGCCAGGGAAATGGGTATTCTTACCGTAGCCATTGTGACTATTCCATTCGCATTTGAAGGAAAAAAACGCAAAGCACAAGCTGATGCAGGAATTGAAGAGCTGAAGAAAAATGTAGACACGCTGTTGATTATCTGCAATGAAAAATTGCGTGAAATACACGGCAATCTTAAGCTGACTGAAGCATTCGGTCATGCCGATAATATTCTTGCCACAGCAGCAAAAAGTATTGCTGAGGTAATTACAAATACACTTCATATCAACGTAGATTTCGCGGATATTGAAACTGTAATGAAAAACAGTGGTGTGGCTATCATGGGATCGGCTGTTGCCGAAGGTGAAAACCGTGCCCTCGATGCTGTGAAAAAAGCACTTGATTCTCCTTTACTGAATGATAATGAAATCGAAGGTGCACGTTACATTCTTCTCAACATTACTTCCGGAAACAGCGAAGTAACGATGGATGAAATGGGTGACATCACTGAGTACATTCAGTCACAAGCCGGTCAGACTGCCGAAGTAATTATGGGTGTGGGCCAGGATGATAATTTGAATGAACAAATCAATGTGACCATCATTGCAACCGGATTTAAAACAAAAGGTTTGGGTGGAGATGTCAACGAAAAGCCTGAAGGAAAAGTAATTTTTAATCTGAATGACAATATTACTCGTGAAGTTCTTAAGCCAACACCTGCGTTGCAGCAATTGGTTAATGAAATTCATACTCCATCACCAATGGAGCCAGTGTTGAAGACCATTGAACCAATTGTTAATACAACGACGGTATCGCCACTGGAACCAACTTTAAAAATTGTTCCTCCTGTGGAAGTTACTCCGGCACCAACTCCGGTTCCGACTCCTGTGGTTGCTACAGCACCTCCTGTGTTCGTGCCTGAGCCTAAGATTGTACATTTTCTAAACGATCATATGAACACACCGGTAGCACCAGCTCCTGTTCCAGCACCTGTAACTCCAGTTCCTGTGAATAATCCTGTTGATAGGGTAAATGATTACAGAAATTTTGAATCAGCTCCTGTTCCGGTGAATGAAGTTCAGAATGAAGCAACTTTCGTTTTTGAAATAAATTCTTCTGTTCAGGAGCCGGTTTCATCAATGGAATTGCCTGTTGAGAAAAAACCAGAAGTTGTGAATGCGACTCCAACACCAGTTGAAACACCAAAGCCAAACGTGCAGCCATTGAATGAAGATGATCCATTTCAGAGAGCGAAGGATCGCATCTTTCAGTTGAAAGCAATGAGCATGAAAATAAACACACCAACCGGGCTTAGTGATCTTGAAAAAGAACCTGCATACAAACGCAAAAACATACAGCTCGACAACGTTCCAAATTCAGGGGAAACTCCGGTATCAAGGTTTACACTGACTAACGATCATGAAAATAAACCTGAAATCAAGTCTAACAATTCATTTCTGCACGATCGTGTTGATTGATTTTTAAATTAGCGAACATGTCACTGGAAGATAAAATAAACGCCGATATAAAGGCTGCTATGCTTGGAAAGCAGGAAGCTGCACTCAGAGCACTCAGAGCTGTAAAGTCTGCAATACTGCTTGCTAAAACAAGCGGTGGAGGTGCAGTAACTGAGGATGATGAAATGAAAATCCTTCAGAAGCTTGTAAAGCAGCGAAAAGAATCAGTTGAGATATTTGAAAAACAGGGTAGGGAAGATTTGTCAATAGGTGAAAAAGAAGAAATAGCTGTAATTGAAAAATTTCTTCCTGCTCAACTTGACGAGACTGCCATCCGCGCTGAACTTATAACAATAATTGCTTCAGTAGGAGCATCCTCACCTGCCGATACAGGTAAAGTCATGGGTGCTGCTTCAAAAGCATTTGCCGGTAAAGCCGACAACAAACTGGTTGCTTCCATTGTGAAGGAACTGTTGTCGGGACAATAAAATTTGGGGTTGATTCTTTTTATAAAATGACGGCTTCCTGAAAAGGGAGCCGTTTTTTTGTAAGAATGATGTAAGGTTTACATGTTCTAAGCACATCTTTTGGACTTTTTAATGGTATAAATCCTTCCGGATCACATACCGGCCAAGTTAAGTGCTGTGAAATGTATGAAGTTGAACCTCACTTTTAAAAGTAAAATATATTCTATCATTGATGCCTGCAAATTTTTGCTGATGGTATTGTTGATGGTATTTTCTTTTACCCAAAAGGCAAATGCTACGCATGCTGCCGGTGCCGATCTCACATATCGTTGCCTGGGAGGATTGGTATACGAAATAGAGGCAACCTTTTACCGTGACTGCGGCGGATCGTCTGAACCCGGTAACGTAACCATTTCATATAAATCAGCTACCTGTGGTTTTGCACGCTCAGTGCTGGCCAACAAAGTACTTGTCAATAATGGAATGGAAATTACATTGCCATGTGTAACGGCTCCGTCAACTTGTAATGGTGGTGTTTCAACAGGAGTCAGAAAATGGGTTTACAGAACTACAGTAACACTTCCTTCAGCATGCACTGATTGGGTTTTCAGTTACCGCGTGTGTTGCCGGAATTGTACGATTACTACTATCCAGTCACCATGTGCAACCAATTCTGAAATTTATGTTGAGGCCAAACTAAACAACCTCGCTGCACCTGGAAACAGTTCCCCTGAATTTAATAACATGCCGGTTGCTTTTGTGTGCCTTGGACAAAATTTTAATTACAACCAGGGAGTATCAGATGTGGATGGCGACTCGCTGGCTTATGAGTTGATTACTCCTAAAACAAGTGCCACTACTGAAGTGGCCTGGCTTGCACCGGCTTCCACACAATCACCACTTGCATCTTCTTCACCATTTACTATAAACGCATTGACAGGAGACATTAATTTTACTCCTTCATCCATGCAGATTGGTATTCTTGCCATTCGTGTGAATGAATTCAGAAACGGACAATTAATTGGAAGTACAATCCGCGATATGCAGGTTTACACCCAGAATTGTTTTAATTCAATTCCGGTTGCTACAGGAATCAATGGGACTTCAAGTTATTCTGCAAATACATGTGCCGGACAACAAGTATGCTTTACGGTTTCGGCACAGGATGTCGACAGTACGCAACATATTTCTTTCAGTGTGTACAATCCAATACCGGGATCAGTGATTACACAAACAGCAGGAAGCCTGCCTTCAATCCAGTTTTGCTGGACGCCAACTGAAGCACAGATAAGCAGGCTGCCGTATATTTTTACACTAACAATTTATGATGATGCATGTCCGGTTAATGGTGTGCAGACTTTTTCCTACTCAGTATTTGTACAGGGACCACAAGCCACATTTACAACTCATAATCCCGATTGCGGAATTAATAATGGATCAGCTGCTGTGAATGTAAATAATGAACCTAATTGTACTTATTTATGGAATACGGTACCGCCACGAACAACTCAAACTATTTCTGGGCTTGCTCCAGGGAATTTTGAAGTAACTGTAACGGATCAGCATGGTTGTACCGGACTATTTGATGTCACATTAAATGCTCCTGTGAATACAGTTGGAGTCACATGTACATCTTCAGGAGTTATCTCATGTCAGTCAGGAAATATTGGTGCTGCACAAGTTGTGGTAAATAGTGGTGTTTCTCCATTTTCATATGTTTGGAATACAGGAGCAACCACAAGTTCGATCAATGGACTTGGTGCCGGTACTTATTATGTTACAGTTACCGATGCTAACGGTTGTGCAGATACTGACAGCGTAGTAATTGCAAGTGCTCCAGGAAATGTGAGTGCACAGGCGTCAATGACTAATGCAATTTCCTGCTTTGGTGGAAATAATGGTGCAGCAACATGTATTGCTTCCGGTGGTATTGCCCCATATACTTATTCATGGAGTAATGGAGCAACCACACAACAAACGAACGGACTCACTGCAGGAAATTATTCTGTTACAGCAACCGATGTAAATGGCTGTTCGACTACTTCAACAGTATCAATCAGTCAACCACAGGCCGGCATTTCAACAAGCTTTGTTTCAAGCGGTGTAAGTTGTTTCGGTGGGAATAATGGGTCATTAAATGTATTTGTAAATGGAGGTACACTTCCATACACTTATAACTGGAGTAACGGTTCTTCAGCACAAACAGCAACCGGATTGAGTGCCGGGAATTACAGTGTAACCGTTACAGACTTCAAAGGTTGTAGTGGTATTTTTTCAGCTTCCGTAACTCAACCTTCCGCAGTATTGAATATTGGTATTGCAACTTTGCAGCCAGTGCATTGCTTTGGCAGTGACGACGGCTCTTTGGAAATCATGGTTTCCGGTGGAGCTGCTCCTTATACTTATTCATGGAATCACGGTGCAAATACTTCAGCAATACAAAATCTGGAAGCTGGTATTTATAGTGTTACAGTTACAGATGCTAATGGATGCACAAATGTTTTTTCGGCAACAATAACACAACCGGCTGCTCCGGTGCTTGGATTGACCACAGTCACTTCTAACATTTCATGTTATGGTGCTTCAACCGGTTCGCTTTCTTTGACTGTCAATGGTGGAAATACTCCATACAGTTTTCAATGGAGCAACGGAACATCAAGCCAGAATCTGAACAACATCCCGGCAGGAAATTACCAGGTAACAATTACCGATGCCAGTGGATGTACCACAACTACAAATGGAACGGTAACACAACCTGCATTACAGCTCGCAGTAAATGTGACCACTCAGCAGATTTTATGTTTTAATGGAAATAACGGAACTCTTACTTCAGTAGCCGGTGGGGGAGCAGGGCCATATAGTTATTTGTGGAATACCGGAGCAACGGTTCCATACCTTGCCGGGTTGACCTCCGGAACGTATACGGTTACCGTTACTGATGGGAATAATTGTACATCCACTACTTCGGCAATAATTACACAACCTTCCTCACCTTTGATGCCTGTAATCAGCTCTTCACAACCTGTGAATTGTTCTGGACAGCAAAACGGAGTGCTTTCACTCCAGGTTTCCGGTGGCACAACTCCATATACATTCCTATGGAGTAACGGTTCAACAACACAAAATAATTCAAACCTCGCAACAGGAATTTATACAGTCACAATCACAGATGCAAATGGATGCAATGCGATTATCAGCGATTCAATTTCCGGATCAGCATCAACCATAACAGCACTAATTACGGTATCTAATGGAGTTACTTGTTCCGGAGGTTCTAATGGAGTATTAGTTGCCACTCCTTCAGGTGGAACGGCACCTTATACTTATATATGGAATACAGGAGTTCAAACTTCTGCTATATCAGGAGTAAATGCAGGAAACTATTCAGTTACTATTACTGATGCAAATGGTTGTACTGCGAATTCCACCGCTGCAATTTCACAACCTGCATCTGCAATGCAAATTACAGCAAATGTGACAGGTGCAAATTGTCTGAATGGAGCAGCCGGAGCTATTTCTTTGAACACAACCGGAGGCACTGCAGGATATACTTACCTGTGGAGTAATGGAAGCACTTCTCAAAACCTGGTAAATCTTGCAACAGGAAATTATTCAGTTACCATAACAGATGCGAATGGATGTACTACATCTGGCTCATACATTATTTCTGGAGAAGTCGAATTTGCTATCACTGCATCTGGTCCGACTATAATTTGTTCAGGACAAACAATAACACTTTCAGCGGATTCCGTTGCAAATGGAGCGTACCAGTGGTATTATGATGGAGATGAATTGTCAGGAGCTACAGGAATGCAATTCATCACTCCTGCAGCAGGTATTTATTATGTAGAGGTTACCAATAGCTGTGGTACTTTTGCCTCTGCTGAAATTGAAGTGGAAGTTAAATCGTTTGGAAATGTCAGCGTAAGCAATGCGCAAATCATTTGTCCTCCTGAAACAGCGCAGCTTTTTGCAAGCGGAGGTTCGACTTATGAATGGACTCCGAATTCATACATTACTTTCACAACTGTAGCTGACCCTTTTGTAAGTCCGATGACTACTACAATCTATTCAGTACAAATTGCAAACGAATGGGGATGTAAAACATCACTCTCCACAACTGTTGCTGTAGTGTGTGATACTTTACTGGTGCCTACCGGGTTTTCACCAAACAGTGATGGTGTGAATGATGGATATGTAATTGACGGCATTGAAAATTATCCCGGAAATAAATTGTGGGTGTACAACCGTTGGGGAAAACTGGTTTATAAAGCCACTGATTATAATAACAGCTGGGATGGAATTGGAAATATTTCAGGTATCAGTGTAGGACAAAAAGTCCTTTCCGGTACATATTATTATATCCTCGATCTTCACGACGGGAGCAAACCAAAGGCGGGATATTTAATAATCAGACATTAAATTCCGTAAATTTTTGACCGGATTTTTTTGGAAAAGTAAATTTTTTCGGACCCGTGTTTTCCGGTTCAGTTGCAAAATCTTTTCTAGGGTTTCTGATCAGCCACAAATATCAATGCAAAAAAGTGTAGAATTGTTTTCATAACTCATTGATTATCAATGTAGAATTTTATGGAACATTTTAAACCCATTTCAAGTATAAGCCATCAGGCAAAAATTTATCTGCCCACATAATGCCCAAAGAGGAACGTATTTATAAAGGAGCTATGAAATCTAACATTTCTTTGATCAGCCGAAGCTTGGTGCTCTCGATAGCTGTCATGTTTTTGATGCTTGGTGTCACACATCAGGCCAACGCGCAAGCCACCTGTTCAACGCCATCTAATGTCGCCAATTTTGGTGTAGATGCCGACGTACAGGCCAACACCCCTGCAGCGATCATGGGTGATTCGTGGTTTTATTCCAACGTATTTCCCGGTTCGGGAATTGGCGTCATTGGAACCACTGCTGCCACAGGGGTGCCTGCCATTAGTGCAGCCGCGTTTAATACTATTCTTCAAAACGCTTCTTCCGCGCAAGCAAGAAATCGCACGTACGTGCAGCGTATGAGTGTTCCTTATCTGACGCAAGTCAGTGGTATGACGCTGATCGATGCATTTGCAGCGCGTGATAATATTTCTCCTGATTCCACGGCTTTTACCGGAAGTAATAAAAACGGTGACAATCCTTCAATCTGGAGTATTGGTTTGACTTCTGTACCAAACAAAAATGATATCATCGATGTGGGTGGTCACCTTCGTCGTCAAACAACAGGAACTACAAACCTGAATGATCTTTGGATGTATACTTATGTAACCCGCCTTGCAACAGGTGGTGATGCTTATACTGATATTGAAATTTACCGTACAGTTCCTTATTTGAATACTGCAACGGGACAATTAATGAATACCGGACCGGCCGCAACCGGAGGTCACTCGGCATTTACATTCAACGGGACAGGTACAATTGCAACTCCAGGTGATATTATCTTATGCGTAAACTATAACTCCAGTGGTGGAGTTGCTTCGGTTCGTATCTGGTGTAACATTAACAACCTGGATGGAAGCAATCATAATTATACATGGTTTAATGCATTACCAGGTCGTGCATTCAATTTTACGGGTGACTTTATCACCGGTACAAATGCTAACGGTTACGGATATGCGGAAATTCAATCTTTGTCGGGAGCTTCCTGTCTTATTTCAAGTGTACTTAACTCCGCAAACACACCTGCCGGAGCATGGGGAAATTTAACAGGTTCAAGTGCAACCTACGATACCAATATTCAACCTGAACAGCTGGTAAACATTGCATTTAACTTTACTGATATGGGTCTTGATTTTGCATCACTGGCCGGTCCTTGTTATAATGTATTCGGTGCACTTTGGTTTAAAACACGTTCATCATCATCTTATTCATCCGAATTAAAGGATGCATGCGGTCCTTATACATTCGGTAACTTCTCAGAAATCCAGGCAAATGCCGGTCCTGATAAAGTTTTAAATTGTGTTACTGCACAGGTTACTCTTGATGGAAGTTCTGCAACTTCCGGAGCTCTGATTTCATGGGCAACAACAAACGGAAATATTGTTTCAGGTGCAAACACTGCGACACCGATTGTAAATGCACCGGGTACATATATTATGTCGGCAACCAATTCCACACTTTCAAGTTGTGTGGCAACCGATACAGTTGTTGTTACAAACAATCTTACTACACCTGTTGCAAATGCAGGTACTGATAAACAGATTAATTGTTTATCACCTTCAGTTTCACTTTCGGGATCAAGTTCTACTTCCGGTGCATTGTTTTCATGGGTCGCAATAAACTCAGGAAACATTGTGAGTGGATCAAGTACAGCGACTCCTGTTGTAAATGCTGCAGGTTGTTATATTCTTACTGTTACAAATCCGGTTAACGGATGTACAAAAACAGATACCACTTGTGTGACACTGAACCAAAATGCACCTGTTATCAGTGGTGCAAGCCAGGTTAACGTAGGTTGCTTTGCAGCTTGTACAGGTTCTGTCAACTTTACAACTTCAGGAGGCCAGGCGCCTTATACTTATTCATGGTCTACGGGTGCAGCATCTGCAGGAGTTTCAAGCCTGTGTTCAGGTAACTATACTGTTATCGTTACAGGTGCAAACGGATGTACTGCAACTTCAACGTATTCAATAACACAACCTGCTGCCACTTTAACTTCATCAGTTACTGCAACACAAAATGTAAGTTGTAATGGTGGTTCAAACGGAACAGTAACTGCTACCGGAAACGGTGGTACAGCACCATTCACATATTTGTGGAATAACAGTGCGGTAACACCAACTGTGAACGGACTTGTTGCTGGTACTTATTCAGTAACTATTACCGATGCAAACGGATGTACTTCACAAGGAAGTGCAATGGTCACTCAACCGACAAATCCTGTTTCAGCAACCTTGGTGGTTTCTCCACACGTATTTTGTTATGGCGGTGCCAATGGTGTGGTTTATACTACTCCTGCAGGTGGAACCGGTCCTTATACATATGTATGGAATAACGGAGCAACAACTCAAAACTTGTCAGGAATTTCATCAGGAAATTATTCTGTGACCATTACTGATGCTAACGGTTGTACTGCGATAAATTCTACAGCTGTAACACAACCTGCAAGTCCACTCACTGCAACTCCATCAATGACTCAATCAGTTTCATGCTTTGGAGGTAATACCGGAAGCGCATCAGTTTTAGCTGCCGGAGGAACAGGTCCTTATTCCTATAACTGGAGTAACGGTTCAACAGCTTCGTCTATCAGCGGACTCGCTGCAGGTATTTATACAATTACAGTTACTGATGCATATGGATGTTCAACATTGAATTCAACTTCAGTTACACAACCATCTGCTGCATTGAATTCATCAGTAAGTGCAACTCAGAATATTAATTGTTTCGGTGGAAATAATGGATTTATCAGTCTTGCAGTAAATGGTGGAACCGCTCCTTATTCCTATAACTGGAGTAACGGATCAACAACACAGGATATCAGTAACCTTTCATCAGGAACATACACTGTAACAATTACTGATGCAAGGGGTTGTACTTCCACAAAAACTGCTACACTTACTCAACCTTCTGCCACTTTAAGTGCTTCGGCGGCAGCATCACAAAACGTATCCTGCTTCGGCGGAAATAACGGATCAGCAGCATTGACTGTTTCCGGTGGTACTGCTCCATATACTTATAGCTGGAGTACCGGTGCTTCAATTCAAAACCTTAGTGGTTTATTGAATGGAACGTATACAGTTACCGTTACGGATGCAAACGGATGTATCAAATCAGCTTCAGTTACTATTACACAACCTGTAGCGGCTTTGGCTTCTTCACTTAGTGTTTCGCAAAACGTTGCCTGCTTTGGTGGGAATAACGGTTCAATTGCAACAACAGTAAGTGGTGGTACTACGCCATATACATTTGCATGGAATACCGGTGCGACTTCACAAAACCTTTCGGGACTTACTTCAGGAACATATACAGTGACCATCACTGATGCTCGCGGTTGTACTTCCACAAAAAATACAACTGTTACACAACCTTCAGCAGCCATTTCAGGCTCACTGGTAATGAACCAGGCTGTATCTTGTCGTAATGGTGCTAATGGTGCATTAAACCTCACTGTCAATGGTGGTACAAGTCCATACACTTATTTATGGTCAAATGGAACAACCACTCAGGATATCAGTAATGCAGCTGCAGGAAATTATGCTGTGACTGTAACTGATGCTCATGGATGTACACTGAACTTTAACAGCACTATCACACAGCCTGCCGCTTCACTTGCATTGACTGCAACTTCTTCGGCTAACGTAGCTTGTTTCGGTGGAAGCACAGGCGCAGTTAACTTGTCGGTTTCCGGTGGTACTTCTGCTTATACTTATAACTGGTCAAACGGAGCAACATCACAGAATTTATCAGGAGTTGGTACTGGAACTTATACAGTAACAGTTACCGATGCAAACGGATGTACTGCAACAACAAGTGCGACTGTTTCTCAACCTGCAGGTGCATTGGCAACGTCTCTCTCAGTTACACAAAATGTATCATGCTTTAGTGGTAACAACGGTTCGTTGGATCTTACTGCAACTCAAGGTACTGCTCCTTACACTTATGTTTGGAGTAACGGTGCTTCTTCACAGGATATCTCTTCACTTGCAACAGGAACTTATACAGTAACTATCACTGATGCCAATGGTTGTTCAAATGTGCAATCAGCATTAATCAGTCAGCCTTCAGCTTCATTAGCTGCTTCTGCCACTGCAACAGCTGCTGTTTCCTGTTTCGGTGGAAATAATGGTGCTGTCGATCTTACTGCTAATGGCGGTACTTCACCTTACAATTATTCATGGAGCAATGGTATAACTACCCAGGATATGGGAAGTTTGGTTGCTGGAACTTATTCAGTTACTGTAACCGATGCAAACGGATGTACTGCAATTACTTCAGTAACTGTTACGCAACCAACAGCTGCTCTTTCTACAACAATCACTTCTTCACAAAATGTAAATTGCTTCGGTAACAACACCGGTGCAGTAAACCTTACAGTTGCCAGCGGTACTGCTCCATATACCTATAACTGGTCAAATGGAACTACCACTCAGGATCTTTCAGGAATACCATCCGGAACTTATTCTGTAACTGTAACTGATGCGAACGGATGTACTTCGGCAAAATCAGTTACTATCACTCAACCTGCTGCTTCATTGGCAACTTCAGCTGTTATCGATCAGAATGTTTCTTGTTTCGGTGGCTCTAATGGAAGTGTAAATCTTTCTGTTACCGGAGGTACTGCTGCTTATACTTATGTGTGGAGCAACGGACAATCTTCACAGGATCTAAGTGGACTTGGTGCAGGAAATTATACAGTAACTGTTACTGACGTGAATGGATGTACAGCTATCCGCACAATTTCAATCACTCAACCTGCAGCTGCACTTGCTGCAACCGCCACTCAATCGCAATCGGTTTCATGTCGTTCAGGAAATGACGGACAAATGAGCCTTGCTGTAAACGGTGGAACATCTCCATACACTTTTATGTGGAGCAACGGTGCCACTACACAAGCAATCAACGGACTTACAGCAGGAACATATACAGTTACTGTAACTGATGCGAACGGTTGTACCAGGATTGCTTCTTCAACAATTACACAACCTGCAGCTGCTTTGTCTGGATCAACATCAACAACTTCTAACATCTCTTGTTTCTCAGGAAACAATGGAAGTATCGACCTTACTGTTGCAGGCGGAACTTCACCATATGTTTATATGTGGAGTAACGGTGCTGTTACACAGGATTTGTCAGGACTTCCTGCCGGAAATTACAGTGTTACAATCACGGATGCCGAAGGATGTATTACTGTCGCTACCGGTGCTATCACACAACCTGCAGGATCACTTGCAGCTAACCTGAATGTATCACAAAATGTAAATTGTTTCGGTGGTGGTAACGGTTCACTTGACCTTACGGTAAGTGGTGGAACTACTCCTTACATTTATACCTGGAGTAATGGTGCAACCACACAGGATATCAGCGGACTTGCTGTAGGATTCTACACGGTTTCCATTACTGATGCCAACGGTTGTATTTCATCTGCAACAGGATCGATTACACAACCTTCCGCTGCACTTGCATCCACTATGGCTACTACACAAAACGTTAGTTGTTTTGGTGGAGGAAATGGTTCATTGAATTTGACTGTTACCGGTGGAACAACACCATATACATATAACTGGAGCAACGGTGCGACTTCACAGGATATCAATAACCTTGCAAACGGAACTTATACAGTTTCAATCACCGATGCAAATGGATGTACCGGTGTGCGAACGGGAAGTATTTCACAACCTGCAGCAGCTCTGGCAGCATCTATTACTTCTTCGGTGAATGTGAGTTGCTATGGTGGTGGAAATGGTTCAGTAAATCTTACTGTCACAGGTGGAACTGCTCCTTACATTTACAGCTGGAGCAATGGACAATCATCACAGGATTTGAGTGGGTTGTCAGCCGGTTCTTATAATGTAAATATCACAGATGCGAATGGTTGTAACACTACTTCTTCAATAACTGTTACCGAGCCTTCAGCGCCGGTGAGCATCAATATCAATAGCACCCAGGCAATAGCTTGTTTTGGAGGAAATACCGGATCAGCTTCGATTACCGCACTGGGTGGAACTGCACCATTCACTTATTTATGGAACACTGGCGCAACCACAGCTTCAATCAGCAGCTTGCCAACAGGAACATATACTGTTACCGTTACTGATACAAAAGGATGTACTGAATCCACAACAATTTCATTAAGCCAGCCGGTTGCTGCACTTGGTGCTGCTATCTCTGCAAGTCAGAATGTAAGTTGCTTTGGCGGAAACGACGGGTCAGCTAACTTAACTGTGAATGGTGGTACTTCTCCATATGTATACCAATGGAATAATGGTGCGACATCAGAAGATTTAGCCGGACTTACAAACGGAACCTATACAGTTACAGTAACTGATGCAAACAATTGCGTAGCTACTCAAACAATTACTATCTCACAACCTGCAGCTGCACTTTCGGGTACTGCTGTAGTGACTGCAAATATTTCATGTTTCTCAGGAAACAACGGATCAATTGATCTGACTGTTGCTGGTGGAACAACCCCATACAACTATCAGTGGAATACAGGTGCCGTTACACAGGATATAAGCGGACTTAGTGCCGGATCATATACTGTTACAGTTACCGATGCCAAAGGATGTATCACTACTAAAGTTGCTGTTATCACACAACCTGCAGGTTCGCTTGCAACTTCCCTGGCAGTTAGCCAGAATGTACTATGCTTCGCAGGAAACACAGGCATACTTAACCTTACCGTCAACGGAGGAACAGCACCTTACACTTACTCCTGGAATACCGGTGCCACAACACAGGATCTCAGCGGAGTTTCAACAGGAGTGTACACAGTGAACGTTACCGATGCAAATGGATGCGGAGGAATACAAACAGCTTTCGTAAACGAACCTTCGGCTGCATTGAACGCTCAGGCTGCAGTAATTCAACCTGTACTTTGCTTCGCAGGAACAAACGGTGCACTTGATATCAATGTATCGGGAGGAACTGCTCCATATACTTATTCATGGAACAATGGAGCTTCAAGCGAAGACCTGAATAACCTTATTGCAGGAACTTATACTGTTAACATCACTGATGTGAATGGATGTACTTTTACTCTTACTGAAACTATCAGTCAGCCTGCCGCAGCACTTGCTGCTGCAACTTCTGTAACACAAAATGTAATGTGTAACAGTGGCAGCGACGGATCTGCAACAGTGGTTGTAACAGGTGGAACTGCTCCATATAATTATGCCTGGTCAAATTATGAAACTACCGCTTCTTTGTCAAACCTTGAAAGCGGATGGTATTATGTACAGATCACCGATGTAAATGGATGTAGTGTTTCTGATTCTATCGAAATTACACAGCCAATTGCTGCTCTTGCATCAACTCTGAATGCAAGTCAGAACGTAAATTGCTTTGCAGGAAATAATGGAAGCATTGACCTGAATGTAAATGGAGGAACACTTCCTTATTCATTTACTTGGAACAATGGTGAAACCACGGAAGATCTTTCTAATCTTATTGCAGGTATTTACAACGTAAGCATCATTGATGCGAATGGTTGTACAACTTCAAACTCAATTACAATTTCGCAACCTGCAGCTGCATTGACATCTGCAATAAACGGAACGATTAACGTTTCCTGTTTCGGTGGCAATAATGGTAACGTAAACCTGGATGTAATGGGTGGAACTGTTCCTTATGCTTATAATTGGAGTAACGGCTCAACTAATGAAGATTTG